>Ga0315912_10006745_pt1 | contig 10210 bp, 7 predicted proteins | sample VfabasoilMG_FD_204469 | JGI IMG/M metagenome (GOLD analysis project Ga0315912, IMG submission 204469) | Garden soil microbial communities collected in Santa Monica, California, United States - V. faba soil | ecosystem: Environmental > Terrestrial > Soil > Garden | place: USA: California... | reverse complement strand
ACCCGAGCCGCCGCTGCCGCTCCCTGCCTGACCTGCCCCCGAGCCGCTGGCTCCGCCCCGGCCGCCCGCTCCGCCCCGGCCGCCCATTCCGCCGACCGGTGAGGTGCCGGCGCTCGCCCCCGAGCCCGACGCGCCGCCCGCGGACGCGCCGCCCGCGGACGCGCCACCCGCGGACGCGCCGCCCGCGGACGCGCCACCCGCGGACGCGCCGCTGCCGCCGCCCATGCTCGTGCCGGCCGTCGCGCCGCCCCCGCGACCGGCCTGCAGCGCGCCGCCCCCGCCGCTGGGATTGGTTCCAGCTTGCCCGCCGCTCGCCGTGCTCCCGCCCAGGTTGCCCGCGCTGCCGGCCTTGCCGGTCGTGGTGCCGCCACTGCCAGCCTTCGGGGTCGAGCCGGCGCTGCCGCCCTGGCCCATGGCCGTGGTGCCGCCGGGCGGGTCGAAGTCGTCGCCGAGGCCGGGGTCCACGGGCTCGCCCGCGGCGCACGCGACAGCGAGGAAGACGGCCGTCGTGCCAACGAACGCGTGACGGAGCGGCCGAGGGAGCATGAGCGAACCCCATTTCTAGCACGGCACGCCCCCGCTCGCCGCGCAGCTTCGCCCATTTTCACCTGCCTAAAACGATTTAGTGTGGCTGGCAGAGCAGAAGTGGACGTGCACGAGTCTCCGACCCGCGTGGGCGCTGCGAACGGCCGTGCGCGCGAGCTTTCGGCGCTGTAGGCGCGGCCGCTCCGCCTTTCGCGCTGGCGTCGGCGTCGATGTAGGCGTCACTGCCACTGTTGCAGTGACACACCCAACCATGATCGCAAAGCCAGTGCTCGCGTGTAGGCGAGGCGGCGACCGTGCGGCTTTTTTGTACGAACGCCCATGGCATCGCGTATGCAGAAGGATCAGCCGGGAGTCGAATGCATGAAAGACGAGATCTCGACCGGTAACGCGATGCTCGATGCCTGGGTGAACGAAACATCCGCACTGTGCGAGCCCGAAACAATCGTCATCTGCGACGGCAGCGAGGAGGAACGGCGCCGGCTCACCGAGCTCGCGCTCGCGAGCGGCACGCTCCTCGCGCTCAACCCGGAGAAGCGCCCGAACAGCTACCTTTGCCGCTCCGATCCGCGTGACGTCGCGCGCGTCGAGAGCCGGACGTTCATCTGCTCCGAGACCGAAGCCGCGGCCGGGCCGACCAACAACTGGCAGGACCCGAGCGCGATGAAGGCGTCGCTGACGCGGCTTTTCCGCGGCTCGATGCGAGGTCGCACGCTCTACGTCGTGCCGTTCAGCATGGGCCCGGTCGGCTCGCCGCTCTCGCGCATCGGTGTCGAGCTCACGGATTCGCCCTACGTGGTGCTCAGCATGCGGATCATGACGCGCATGGGCGCGGCCGTGCTCGAGGCGCTCGGCGCGCACGGTGAATTCGTCCGCTGCCTGCATTCGCTCGGCGCGCCTCTCGCCGCCGGTCAAGCCGACGTACCCTGGCCCTGCAATCCCGATCGCACGGTGATCGCGCACTTCCCCGAGGAGCGCGCCGTGTGGTCGTTCGGCAGCGGGTACGGCGGCAACGCGCTGCTCGGCAAGAAGTGCTTCGCGCTGCGTCTCGCCTCCGTGATGGCGAAGGACGAGGGCTGGCTCGCCGAGCACATGGCCCTCCTCGGCGTCGAGTCGCCGACGGGCGAACGGAGCTACGTGGGCGCCGCGTTCCCGAGCGCTTGCGGCAAGACGAACTTCGCCATGCTGGTCGTGCCCGACGCTCTCGCGGGCTGGAAGGTGACGACGCTCGGAGACGACATCGCGTGGCTCCGGCCCGGGGCCGACGGGCGCCTGCACGCTATCAACCCGGAAAACGGCATGTTCGGCGTGGCGCCGGGCACGAGCGAGCGGTCGAACCCGAACGCCATGCGCGCGATCGCGGCCGACTCGATCTTCACGAACGTCGCGCTCACGGACGACGGCGACGTCTGGTGGGAGGGCATGACCGAGGCGCCGCCGGCCCACCTCGTCGACTGGCGCGGGCGGGATTGGACACCGCGCTCCGGGACGCCGGCCGCGCACCCCAACGCGCGCTTCACGACGCCGCTCGAGCGCTGCCCCTCGCTCGACCCCGCCTGGAACGACGCGAGCGGAGTGCCGATCGACGCTCTCGTGTTCGGCGGCCGGATGAGCCACGACATGCCCCTGGTGTTCCAGACGCGGGACTGGGAGCACGGCGTGTATGCCGCTGCGACGATGGGCTCGGAAGCCACGGCCGCCGCGGAGAGCAACCTGCCGGCGATCCGTCGCGATCCGATGGCCATGCTGCCGTTCTGCGGCTACCACATGGCCGACTATTTCGCGCACTGGGTCGAGGTCGGGCAGACGTTGCGGGAGCCACCTGCCGTCTTCCGCGTGAACTGGTTCCGCCGCGACGAAGCCGGCAAGTTCCTGTGGCCCGGCTACGGCGAGAACGCGCGCGTCCTCGCCTGGATGGTCGAGCGAGCGCGCGGCCGCGCCCAGGCCGTCGAAACCCCGTACGGCTTCATGCCGCGCTACCGCGACCTGAACCTACGCGGGCTCGAGCTCTCGGCGGGTGACTTCGAGCACCTCATGCGCATCGAGGTCGCGCGCGCGCTCGCCGAGCTCGACACCCACGACACGCTATTCGAGCCGCTGATGAGCCGCCTCCCGCGCGAGCTCTTGCATCAGCGCTACCTCTTGCGGCAACGCCTCTACCGCGCCGCCGAAGCGTCCTCCGGGCCGATTCACGACGTGCCCCTCAGGATCGAGTCGACCGCGGCCTGAGCAGGCGCTCGCACCCACTTTGCCTGGGGTCGCCTGCACGCGACCCCAGGCCCTCTCTTCGCGCTGTGACACGCGCTCATCAGAAGCTCAGGCTGAAAGCGGGTGACGCGCGGTCGCGTGGCGCGGAGCGCGCGTGGCGGCTAGCCCGGCGATGCGGGCCGCGTCGCGGCCGACGCCGTGAATCATCCCGGACGAGAAGGAGTAGAGGAAATGCTGGCCGACGAAGTAGAGGCCAGGCTGCTCGTGCACGACTCCGGCCTCGTGACGGGGCTCTCCCTGGGCGTCGAAGATCGGCAGGTCGATGAAGTCGAGGGCGCTGTCGAAGCCCGTCGCCCAGATCACGTTGGGAACGTCGAGCACCTTGCCGTCGGCGAGCAGCGGCCGTCCGTCCTTGACGCCGACCACGCGCGCGGCGCGCTCGATGCCCGCGCGCGCCAGGTCGACGGGCTTCTGACGGATGAGCGGACCGCCCTGGCTCAGGAGCTGGGGACGCGCCTTGCGGCCGAGGGGCGTGCGAATCGTGAGCACGCGGTGGAACACGATGCGCATCAGAATCCGCACGGCGACCCAGCGTCCCCAGAAGCTCGCGATCTTGAAGGGCACGAATCCCACGTCACGACCTGAAAGCAACACTTGCCGACCGCTTTTGGCGATGTCCATGCCGATCTCCGCTCCCGAGTTGCCCGCACCGGCGATGAGCACCGGGCCGGGGGCGAGCTCGGTGGGACGCTGGTAGTCGCTCGAGTGGAGCTGAACGATTCCGGGCGAGAGCTCGCGCGCGAACGGGGGAAGTCGTCGGCGCTGGTAGCTGGACATCGCCACGATGACCTGCGGTGCGCGGAGATCGCCTCGGCTCGTGCGCACCAGATAGCGGCCGTCGCTGCGCTCGAGAGCCGTCACCCGGGTGCCGCTCAGGAGGGGAAGCTCGAAGTGCGTCGCGTACTGCTCGAGGTAGTCGCCCATCTCGTCCTTGGTCGGGAAGTGATGGGCGGGCGCCGGGAACGGCAGCCCGTCGAGGCTGTCGAGCCACGCCGGGGTGAAGAGCCGCAAGGTGTCCCAGCGCTGCCTCCACGCGTCACCGACGCGTTCGCTCGCATCGACGATCACGAACCTCACGCCCTGGCGGCGCAGGTGGTACCCCACGGAGAGACCCGCTTGCCCGCCGCCGATGACGATCACGTCGAGCGAGCCAGCTTCGTCCGGCGCTTCCCGGCGCGTGGCGCGGGCGAAGGCCGCCCCTTCGTCGATGAGGAGTGCTGCGAGGGTTTCGTGGTGCATGGTGGGCTCCTGACGCCGGGAAAAAGCGGCGTTGCATGAGCCCGACGCTAGCGAGACCGGACTCCCCGCCGCTTCCACACAAACCCCCAGTGCGAGCGTTTTTTCGTGTGGGTGGTTCTACCCATGCGCGCGCCCCAGGGCTCCCGGCGCGGCGACTTCAGGTGAGCTTGTGCTGGTAGGCGTAGGCGGTCGCAGCGGCGCGCGAGGGCACGTCGAGCTTCACGAAGATGTTGCTCACGTGGCGGTCCACGGTTTTCTCGCTCAGCGAGAGGGCCTGCGCGATGGCGCGGTTGGTCTTGCCCGCGGCGACCAGGCGCAGGACCTCGAGCTCTCGCGGGCTCAATCCGCCCCGATTTTCCGGGGGTGCGCCAGCGAGCCGCTCCAGATCGTGCTTCGCTCCGAGCCGCTCGAACGTGGCGCGCGCGGCCGCGAGCTCGAGCTCGGCGCCGTCGCAATCGGCGAGACTCTGGCAGGCCCTGGCGAGCTCGACGCGCACGCGAGCGGCAAGGTAGGGCGCGCCCAGGCGTTGCCAGATGTCGAAGGCGGAGCGCAAGGGGGCGAGCGCCGCTGGCGCGTCCCCTTCGGCGAGCGCCAGCGACCCGCGCGCGTGGGTCGCCATCGCCCGGAGCACGTCCATGCCGTAGCTTTCCGCCGCGGCCTCGAGCTCCGCGATCAGGGGGCGGGCTTCCTCGAGCTCGGCCGTTGCGAGCAGCACCTCGATCGTGGCGGGCAGGAGACCGAGCCGAGCCTCTGCGCCGCGCGCTGCAGCGAGCGCGCGCCGCAGCGTGCTGGCCGCCGCTTCGCCCTTGCCCTGCGCCAGCCGCAAGAGTGAGAGCCCCGGCTGCGGCTCACGGCCGCGCTCGTTCGCAGCGCGGTAGAGCTCCTCGGCGGCGGCAAGGTCCCCGCTCACGCGCTTGAGCTCGGCGCGCTGGTAGAGCGCGTGGGCGAGCGGTCCGGGGTCGATGGCGGGCGGTTTCGGCACGCGCTCGCACGCGCGTTCCGCTTCGAGCAGGGCTTCGCGCCACTCGCCGCTTGCCTGGTGCACCTCCGAGCAATGAACGAGGCAGGTACCGCTGAACTGGACGAGCTGCGGCTGCGCCGCGCAGAAGCGCGCCAGGAGCGCGGTCCATTCGCGCGCCCGATCGAGGGCGAACACCCGGCTCGAGCTGGCGATGGCCGCGCAATACACGATGCCCGCCACGTGCGGGCGGATCGCGTCGCTGGCCACCGTGAGCATGCTCAAGTCGAGCAGCTCGAGCCCCTGCGCCACGAGCCCCTGCCGTAGCCGCACCCGCCCGAGGCTGCTTTGCGCGAGCGCCTCGAGATTCGGGTCGCGGAAGGCCAGAGCGATCTTGCCGGCTTCGCTCGCTGCGGCGGCGGCTGCGTCGAGCTCCTGCGCCGAGAGGTGCCGATTGGCCACGGGCAAGAGCAGGTAGCCGGAGAGCGCGGTCGGCGCTCCGAGCTCCGCGACGAGCTGCGTCGTGCGCGCGAGCCAGCCGCTCGCGCGGCCGACCTCCCCGACGTGCGTCAAGCGCGTGCCCAGCCAGAACGCGCACTCGCCCGCGCGCTCGGGCTCGCCGGCGGCGAGATAGAGCTCGTAGGCGCGAGCCAGCCCCGAAAACAGCCCCTCGTCCCGCCCGACGAGCCCCGACGCCCACGCGAGCCGTGCGACATCCTCGGCCCCGAGCTCGCCCTCGCCGGCCGCCGCCGCGAGCGCCTCGCACGCGTCGGCCCAGGCCCGCCGCGCATAGGCCTCGCGCCCTCGCTCGAGCGCGCTCGAGGTCACGACCGTGGACACGCACGGAAGGTAGCACACGCCTCCTCCCCCAGCGCCGAAGTCATGGGTCTTCGCCGAGCGTGGGTAGGGCGAGCGTGCACCCGCCGTTCACGCAGCTCGCGACGGGAGGGGGAGCGACGCCATCCGCGCAAGCCGCGCACGCGCCGCTGCGAGCCGCTTCGGCGAGCAGGCGCTCGCGCTCCGCGACGACCTGGTCGGCTTGGGTCCAGCGCACCGCAACGCCATTCAGCGGGCAGTCGGCGCGCACGATGCTGCATTCGGCGGACGTGGAACAGCCGGTGCGGGTGCTCGCGAAGGCCTGAAATTCGGCGTCGAGACGCGCTTCGCAGGAACCGGAGCCTGCACCCACCGGGGCTTGCGCGCGTGGCTTGTCGCACCCGAGCGGGGCAGCAACGACGAGCGTGAACGCCAGCACCGCCCGGCCAGCGCGGCCCGGCTCCGATCGACGCCGTGGCAAGCGTTTCACGTCCCGTCCAGGTGAGGCTTCACGACTTCCTGCGTCTCCTTGCTCGTCACGACGGGGACGATCTCGAAGGTGACGCCGAGGCCGCGTGCACGCACGATCCATTCCTGAAAGAGTCTTGCGTCGTCGCATTCCATGAGCTGGAAGCAGCGCGAGAAATTCGGCTCGACCCAGCTGTCGATGTACTTGAGGCCTTCCGGAATGCTGCGACCGCTGTCGCGCACGCGCCGGTAGACGGGGATCATGTCGTTGTCGCGAAATCGCTCGATGACCATGAACAGCATGGCTCGGATTTCGCACGGCGCGCGGCCGCCGTCGACGTGCACGCGCGGTCAGGTGCGGGGAGTCTCGCGCCCACGTGGGACCCACGTGGGTCCCACGTGGGCGTGTCCGGTTTTCCGCGTCACCTCACTTCAACGGAGCAAGCTGCGCTTCAGTGCACGAACTTCGAGAGCAGCCGGATGTACCCGATCTGGTAGCCGTCGCTCGGCTCGCTGATGGACCACGAGTTGAGAGGCCACTCGGTGTTGAAATCCTTGTAGGATTTCTGGGGTGGCTGGCCCTTGGGCGGCGAGATCGATTGGGAGCTACAGACCGCGTTGTTCTCGGGGCTGCCGCAGCCGCTCGGGCAGCAGCCGTCCCAGTCGTAGCTCGGGTTCGGGCCGCCCACGAGGAAGCCGGGGGGCGGACCATAGGTCGAGCTGCCCACGCGATCCCAGCTCGCGCTGCCGTCCTTGAACCACGAGTGATAAAATTCGTTGGCCGAGTTTTCGGCGCCGTGCTCGTTCATGTTCGCGAGGTACACGAGCGAGAGCGGGTTCACGCCGTGGAGGTAGTGAACGTAGCGAGCGGCAGCACGCCGGAGATCCGCGTCGTATTCCGGATGGATGCCGTGGGTGACGGCACCTGTGAAGCAGTTGCCCTTGGCGGCCTTGGTCTGGTTGCTGCCCCACACGTAGTCCTTGAGGTACGCGAGATACGGATCCTGGTCGCCCAGCACCGTCGGCAGATTGCCGCCGCCGGCCAGCCCGAGGTCGTAGGCGTTGCGAATCGCCGCAGCGACGCTCGGTGTCGCGCCTTCGGTCTCGGAGTACTCGAGCAGCGCATCTTGAAGCCCGACGTCCCATTCGGAAACGTAGTTGCCGTAGGCGATCAAGTGCGATTGTTGGTAGGTGTCGTCGACGAACGACTGGTAGTCGGTCCCACCCGTGAGCCGGAAGAGCTGCACGGCGGCGTCGAGCTTGAAGGCCGTGCGACCGTAGTCGTCGGTCTCTTGCTGGCCCGCGCCGAGACCCGAGGAGCCGCTCGCCGCGTCGTTGTTCTTGAAGATGACGTTCGGGTTCGCGACCGCCCAGGACCAGGCCCGTTCGGCTCGCATCTCGAGCTCGTCCGCATACGACGCGAGCTCGGAGCCTTGCTCGGCGAGCACGCGAGCGCCGTAGGCGAACGCGGCCGCCGTGGCCAAGGTGCCCGACGTGTTCGGGCTGCCGTAGAGCGACTGCCCCGTCGCGGAGGACGGGGGGCTCGCGCTCGACTCCCCCACGATGCTGAGGAGGGAGCCGTCGGGCTCCTGCATGCGCGTCAGAAAGTCGAGGCCCCACCTGGCCTCGTCGAGCACGTCGGGCACGCCGTTGCCCGACTCCGGGATCCCGTAGTCGTCGCCGAAGGCTGCCGGGTTTTCGGCATACGCGCGCAGCAGATTCTCCACGTAACCGGCCGTCCAGCTCGTGTACTTGTTGTAATCGCCCGCATCGTACCAGCCGCCCCAGACGTCGCGCTCGGTGGCCGCGTTGCCCGGATCGTCGAACCGGCGCGCGTTGTGATCCTGCAAGGCGCCGACGTGGCTGGCGGCGTCCACCCAGCCGGCACCCGCATGCTCCGCGGTCTTTTCCTGCCCGACGCGCTGGTAGAAAAACATCCGCAGCGCCTGGCGCATCACGTCTGCGTACACGCTGTCCGAGATGTCGAACGCGGGGGAGCGCACGTCGTTGTCGACGTCGAGGACGTAGTACGCGCCGGGCGTCGTGACGCTCGAGAAGTCGAACCAGTACGCCTCGTCGCCCGAAGAGGGATCCTCCATGCCGCCGTTCCAGACGGTCGGAGCGCCCGTCAGCACCTGCTCCCCGCTCGACGCTGCCACGAGCGCGTAGGTGGCGCCGGGCGCGAAGGATTGCTCGGCGTCGGCGCCCGTCTGCGGGTCGCGCAGGACGGCCACCTTCTCCATGTCGGGCAAGTATCCGAATTGGTCGACGACGATGAACGGGCTCACGTCCGGCGCCGTGCTCGACACGCCACCGAAGGCGCCCGTTCCACCGGTGGCGCTCGTTCCCCCGCTGCCGCCGCGGCCGTTGCCGCCGCTGCCCTGGCCAGCTACCGCGCCCGCGCCGCCCGTGGCCGGCGCCGCGCCGGAGCCGGAATCGGCGCCGTTGCCGCCTTCGTTGCCCCCCGTGCCGTTCCCTCCGTTGCCGCCGCTCATGCCCACGGAGCCGCCGCTCGTCGGTCCCCGACCTGCGGTTCCCGCGAGTGAGCCACCGGCGCCGGCTCCTGCCGCGGAGTCGTCGTCATCGCCGGAGCTCGACCCGCAGCCGAGGACCACGAGCAGCGCCCCGCCCAGCGCCGCGAAGAGACCGAGTGAGGGGCCACGAAGTCCGGGCATGAACGCTCAGTTTAGCATGGGCCGGGCCTCCGCCCGACGGGCGAGAGGCTTTCTGCCGTGGCAAGATGCCGGCGATGTCGGTGACGGAGCTCGACCTCCTGGAGCTGAACGCGCTCTCGGTCTTTCCGCTGCCGAACGCCGCGCTCTTTCCCGGGGCGCTCTTGCCGCTGCACGTCTTCGAGGCTCGCTACCGCGACCTGATTCGCGACGCCCTCTCGGGCTCGAAGACGCTGGCCATCGCCCGGCTCAAGCCAGGGTTCGAGTCGGACTACGAGGGGCGGCCTCCGGTGTTCGACGTGTGCGGAGCCGGTCGCATCGTCGAGCACGTCGCGCATCCGGACGGGCGCTATCACATCCTGCTGCGCGGCATATCGCGCGTCCGCATCCTCGGAGAGCTACCGCCCGCGACCCTCTACCGCGTCGTGCGCGGCGAGGTGATCGACGACCTGGCGACGGATCCGGCGCTCGCGGCGGCCCTCGAGCAAAAGATCTACCAGCTGTGGACGGTGCTCGCGCCCGAGCTGCCGGAGGTCCTGCGCGATCTGAACGAGGTCACAGCGGGCGCCGAGGGGGCGGGAGCCTTCGCGGATCGGGTCGCCGCCGTGATGGCGAGCGACGCCGATTTCGGTCAGGCGCTGCTCTCCGAACCTGACCCGTGTGAGCGGCTGCGCGTCATCGCGGAGCGCTTGCAGACGCTGACGGATTCGCTGACCCCGAGCTCGCGCTCCGGGGTCTCGCGCTTGAATTGATCCAGCGCTCGAATTGATCCAGCCAGAGCTGTGCGCGTGCGGTCCGCTTACGTGCCGCCCGCTCCGCGCCCGGCGTCGCCAGTGCCCTGGCCGCCCTGACCGCGACCCATCCGCCCGGCGTCGCCGGTTCCGTCACCGCCCTGACCGCGACCCATCCGCCCGGCGTCGCCGGTTCCGTCACCGCCCTGACCGCGACCCATCCGCCCGGCGTCGCCGGTCCCGTCACCGCCCTGACCGCGACCCATCCGCCCGCCATCGCCGCCGAAGCGTCCTGCGCCGCCCATGTCGCCCGCGCCGCCGCCGAAGCGCCCTGCGCCGCCCATGTCACCCGCGCCGCCGCCGAAACGACCCGCACCGCCGAACATGCCGGTGCCGGCGGTGCCCGTTCCGGCGCTTCCGCCGGTGGAGCCGCCCGTTCCGCCGGTGGAGCCACCCGTTCCGCCGGTCGAGCCGCCCGTTCCGCCGGTCGAGCCGCCCGTGCCCGTGCCGCTACC
>Ga0315912_10006744_pt1 | contig 10210 bp, 5 predicted proteins | sample VfabasoilMG_FD_204469 | JGI IMG/M metagenome (GOLD analysis project Ga0315912, IMG submission 204469) | Garden soil microbial communities collected in Santa Monica, California, United States - V. faba soil | ecosystem: Environmental > Terrestrial > Soil > Garden | place: USA: California... | reverse complement strand
CCAAGGACGGGCTCGTGGTTCTCGGCTCGGAGGTCGGCGTCCTGCCGATCGATCCCGCCAACGTAGAGCAGCATGGGCGCCTCGAGCCCGGCAAGATGTTCCTGGTGGATCTCGAGCGCGGCACCATTGTGCTCGACGAGGAGATCAAGGCCGAAATCTGCGGCCAGAAGCCATACGGCAAGTGGGTGCGCGCCAACAAGATCTCGCTCGAGGACGTCGATCTGCCCGCTCCCCTCTCGGAGCGTGATGCGGAGCCGCTCATCAAGCGGCAGCAGATGTTCGGCTACACGCAGGAGACCGTGCGCTTCCTGATCTCGCCCATGGCGAGCCAAGGCGAAGAGCCCGTGGGCTCGATGGGCACCGATACCCCGCTCGCCATCTTGAGCGACCAGCCTCAGCTGCTCTACGGATACTTCAAGCAGCAGTTCGCCCAGGTCACCAACCCCGCCATCGACCCCATTCGTGAGGCACTGGTGATGAGCCTCAAGACCTACGTCGGCGGCGAAGGCAACTTGCTCTTCGAGTACCCCGACCATGCTCAGCAGCTGGAGCTCGACTCGCCCATCCTCTCGAACGAGCAGCTAGCCAAGCTGCGCCACGGGCACTTCGCCCAGCAGCGCTTGCCAGCGACCCTGCCCCTGCTCTACCGCGCCAAAGACGGTACCCACGGCCTGAAGGCAGCGCTCGATGAGCTCTGTCGCCGCGCGTCGCACGCGGTGCTCAGCGGTCACAGCATGCTCGTCCTCAGCGATCGAGGTGCCAACGCCGAGATGGCTCCGGTGCCTGCACTGCTGGGCACGTCCGCCGTTCACCACCATCTGATGCGCAACGGCACGCGCATGAAGGTAGGTCTCATCGTCGAAACCGGCGAAGCGAGGGAGGTCCACCACTTCTGTCTGCTCGCGGCCTACGGGGCGGGCGCGGTCAACCCGTACCTGGCCTTCGAGACCATCGAGGCCATGGTCGCCTCCGGCCATTTCCCCGACCTCTACGACGTCAAGAAGGCGACGAAGAACTTCGTCAAATCGATCGACAAGGGCCTGCTCAAAGTGATGAGCAAGATGGGGATCAGCACGCTCCAGAGCTACCACGGGGCGCAGATCTTCGAAGCAGTTGGCCTCTCGGACGAGGTCATCTCGCGTTACTTCACCGGTACCACCAGCCGCATCAAGGGCATCGGGCTGGACGTCATCGCCGAAGAATCTCGGCGCCGTCACGAGATCGCCTATCCGCGATCGGTGACCGAGAAACCGAACCTACCCGTCGGCGGCGAGTATCATTTCCGCTCGCAAGGTGAACGCCACCTGTGGAGTCCGTCCGTCATCGCCAACGTGCAGAAGGCAGTGCGGCAAGAGGACATCGGCTCCTACAAGGAGTACGCGAAGCTCATCAACGAGCAGCCGGGCGGCCCCATCACCCTGCGCTCGCTCTTTCGCTTCTCGCAGCCGCGGAGCCCCATTCCCCTCGAAGAAGTGGAAGCCGCGACGTCCATCGTGCGGCGCTTCGCAACCGGGGCGATGAGCTTCGGATCCATCAGCGCCGAAGCGCACGAGAACCTCGCCATCGCCATGAACCGCATCGGTGGGCGCAGCAACACCGGCGAAGGCGGCGAGGACTCGAGGCGCTTCACCCCCGACGAACGGGGCGACCTGCGGCGCAGCTCGATCAAGCAGGTCGCTTCAGGCCGCTTCGGCGTGACCACGCACTATCTGGTCAATGCCGACGAGCTCCAGATCAAGGTCGCGCAAGGCGCCAAACCGGGCGAGGGCGGCCAACTTCCGGGTCACAAGGTCGATTCGATCATCGCGCGCACGCGGCACTCCATACCGGGCGTCACCCTGATCTCTCCGCCACCGCACCACGACATCTATTCGATCGAGGACTTGGCCCAGCTCATCTTCGACCTGAAGATGGCAAACCCTCGCGCACGCATCAGCGTGAAGCTGGTCGCTGAAGCGGGCGTGGGTACGGTTGCAGCCGGCGTGGCCAAGGCGCATGCCGACTTGATCCTGATCTCGGGCCACGACGGTGGCACCGGAGCCTCGCCGGTCACGTCGATCAAGCACGCCGGTATTCCGTGGGAGCTCGGTCTGGCCGAGACCCATCACGTGCTGGTCAAGAACGACTTGCGCAGCCGCGTCACTCTGCAAACCGACGGCCAGCTGCGCACCGGCCGCGACGTCGTCATCGCGGCCATGCTCGGAGCCGAGGAGTTCGGGTTCGCCACGGCGCCGCTCGTAGCTTCTGGCTGCATCATGATGCGCAAATGCCACCTCAACACCTGCCCCGTGGGTATCGCCACGCAGGATCCGGTGCTCCGCGCTCGTTTTGCAGGCAAGCCCGAGCACGTGATTCGCTTCATGTTCTACGTGGCGGAAGAGGCGCGCGAATGGATGGCCAGCCTCGGCTTTTCCAGCATTCAGGAGCTGGTCGGGCATTCCGAATGCTTGACCTTGAAAGAGGACCTGCACTGGAAGGCCAGGCGCCTCGACTTCTCGGACGTCTTGCGCCCCGCCGAGCCACCGTATGCCGGGGCTGGTGTCTACAAGTCGCGTGAGCAGGACCACGGCCTCGAAGCAGCACTCGACAACCAGCTGATCCAGCTCTGCGCGCCGGCGCTCGACCACGCCAAGAAGGTCGAGCTCGATCTGCCCATCCGCAGCGTGAACCGCACCGTGGGGGCCATGCTCGGCGGCGAGGTGGCGCGCCGCCATGGCGCGGACGGCTTGCCGGACGACAGCATCGTGATCCGCTTCACCGGCACCGCCGGGCAGAGCTTCGGCGCCTTCATCACCAGGGGCATCAGTCTGCACCTGGCTGGCGAAGCCAACGACTACACCGGCAAAGGCATGTCGGGGGGCACGATTTCCGTGCGCCCAGGGCCGGGGGCCACCTTCAAGGCGGAAGAGAACATCATCGTCGGCAACACGTCGCTCTACGGGGCAACCAGCGGCAAGGCGTTCTTCCGCGGCAAGGCGGGCGAGCGCTTCTGCGTGCGCAACAGCGGCGCCACGGCTGTCGTGGAAGGGCTGGGCGACCACGGTTGCGAGTACATGACGGGCGGCAAGCTGGTTTGCTTGGGCCTGACCGGTCGCAACTTCGCGGCCGGCATGTCGGGCGGCTACGCCTACGTGTTCGACGTCGACGGGCGCTTCGAGCAGCGCTGCAACCCAGGCATGGTCGACTTGGAGGCGCTCAGCACCGAGGACGCCACCATGCTGGCCGAGCTGCTCGAAGAGCACGTGCGCCACACACAGAGCGCGCTGGCTCAGTCCATGCTCGACGACTGGGAAAAAACGCTCGACCGTTTCATCAAGGTCGTGCCCACCGAGTACCGCAAGGTCTTGGAGCAGATGGCCAAGGTCACCAATGGTGCGCCCTCCATCACCCCGGCCCGCGACTCCTTCACTACTTTGCCCTCGGCCGATCTGTTGCGCGGCGAGGCCACCAGCTGACAGTCATGGGAAAAACGACAGGTTTTTTGGAGTTCGATCGTAAGGCGCACGCCAAGGTGCCCGCCACCGAACGCGTGGGCAACTACAAGGAGTTCGAGTTGCCCGTGCTCCGGGACACGCTGCGCGAGCAGGGCGCTCGCTGCATGGATTGCGGCGTCCCGTTTTGCAACACCGGCTGTCCGCTCGGCAATCTCATCCCCGACTGGAACGACCACGCCTACCGGAACCTCGACCAAGAGGCGATTGATTCGCTGCACGCGACCAACAACTTCCCGGAGATCACGGGCCGAGTCTGCCCGGCACCCTGCGAAGCGGCATGCGTGCTCGGCATCAACGACGACCCAGTCGCCATCAAGCTGATCGAGCGTTCCACGGCCGACCTCGCCATCGAGCGCGGCTGGATCGTGCCCATGCCGCCGAGCGCCCGCACGGGCAAGAAGGTAGCGGTCGTCGGCTCCGGGCCCGCCGGCATGGCGGCCGCTCAACAGCTCGCACGCGCTGGACACGACGTCACCCTGCTCGAGCGCGACGATCGAGCCGGCGGCCTTCTGACCTACGGCATCCCGGACTTCAAAATGGAGAAGGACCTGGTCGACCGTCGCATGGCCCAAATGACGGCCGAGGGTGTGACGGTTCGCACTGGGGTCGACGTCGGCAAGGACATCACGGGCGAGGAGCTCAGGCGCTCGTTCGATGCCGTCTGCCTGGCGATTGGCTCGCGCGTACCCAGGGACCTGCCCGTCCCGGGCCGCGAGCTCGATGGCGTGCATTTCGCCATGGACTTTCTCACTCAGCAGAACAGGCGCGTAGCGGGGCTTCCCGTGGAAGGTCCGGACATCCTGGCAACTGGCAAGCACGTAATCGTCATTGGTGGCGGCGACACCGGAAGCGACTGCATCGGTACCTCGCATCGACAAGGTGCGCTCAGTGTGACCAACTTCGAGATCATGCCGCGTCCGCCCGACGACCGGCATCCGTCGACGCCCTGGCCCTACTGGCCGCTGATGATGCGCACCTCGAGCTCGCACGAAGAAGGTGGAGAGCGCCGTTTCAGCGTGCTCACTCAGTCGCTGCGCGGCGATGGCGAGCGGGTGAAGGCCATCGTTTGTGCGGAGGTGGAGTTCAAGGCAGGCCGTCTGGAGACCATCTCGGGCACCGAGTTCGAGCTGCCTGCGGACTTGGTCCTCTTGGCGATGGGCTTCGTTCATCCCGAAGCTCCAGGCATCGTGACCCAACTCGGAGTTCAGCTCGATGCCCGCGGCAACGTGCGGGTCGATCCAGAGACCTTCGCTACGAGCGTGCCCGGCGTTTTTGCGGCTGGAGATTGCCAGCGCGGCCAGTCGCTCGTGGTGTGGGGCATTGCAGATGGCCGCAAGGCAGCGCGCGGAATCGACGCCTATCTCATGGGCGCCACGAACCTTCCGCGCGGCAACCGCGCAGATCCGCGCTTCCAGTCCTGAGCATGGCTCGAGCTCGGCGGGTGGATGCCGGCCGGCGACGACCTTCCCAAATCCCTATCGGGCGTAGCCATGCCCCTGACTGCATGGTAGCCCTTCCCTGCTCCTGCCCCGGAGCAACCGGTCATGCTCGTCACCTGCTCCGCGTGCTCCGCCAAGTTCCAGCTCCCCGATGACAAGATTGCGGGACGCCGCGCCCGGATGAAGTGCAAGACGTGTGGCGCGCCCATCGCCATCGATGGAACGAGCCTACGTCCACACGCCAGCACGGGGGGTCCGCCACCTCCGCCTTCGCGTCGACCGAGCGCCCAGGCCAAAGCGGAAACCCTTACCTTCACCGATCAGACCGTGGCGCTGGGCGCCGAGGAAGCCCAGGCGCTGTCCTGGCAGTCCCGCCAGCTCGAAGCCCCGGCGCCTGCTGACCTCGAGGACCGCATCACGCCGGTTTCGAATCCGCGCGCGGCCACGCTGCTCGACGACGGGTACGTCGACGAGGCGATGAGCGCTCTCGAGCAGAAGGTCTTCTCCGTTCCGGCCCCCAAGCCCACGCCCGCGAGCAAGCCAGCTCCAGCAGCCAAGCCCGCGAAGGCCCCCCTGCCCGTCCCCGGGCCATTGCCTGCGGCCCGCACCCCCTCTGCTCCGACGCAGCCCACTGGAACGGGCAAGGCAACGGCTGCTCCGGCTGCGGCCGCCCCGGCGGACGACGACGAAGCGACCCGCATGATGGACCTGCCGCGGCTGCTTTCCGGTGCGCCCGCTCCATCGGCTCCGAGCTCGCCGGCGCCGGCCAGCGAAGGCGAGGACGAAGCGACACGGATGCTCGACCTGGGTGGCGGCGGAGCGGCGTCCCTGCTCAGCGGCACGCGACCGCTCGGGGAGACCGACGAGGCGACGCGGATCTTCGACGCAGATCCGGCGCCGCGCGGGCCGCGTCTGCCCCCGCGTCCCTCCCTGCCCCGGCCGGCGAGCGCCCCCGGCGCTGCGAGCTCCCCTCGCTCGACTGCGCCGCAGTCGAGGCCGCCCGAGAGCTCGCCACCGCTGAATGCACCCGCCGCTCCGCCGCCGCCGATCAGCGCGACGCACAACCTCGGCCTGCCCGCAGCCGATTTGGTCGTCGGAGGCGCCGCTTCTGCGTCGACCACGCCGCCTCCCCCGAGCGGCGAGGCACCGCTCGGCAGTTTTGCCACCCCCGATGGCTGGCCCGTGCAAAGCCCACTTGGGGTTTCTCCCGCCGCCCAAGCCGTGGATCCGGCAGCACTGCCGCGCCGACTGCCGGAGCTCACCGTGCAGCGCGCTCGTCTCTCGTCGGCGCCGGAGCTCAAAGCCCGATCGAACTGGGGCCTCTACCTGTTCGTGCTCGCCCTCACCGCGACGACGACCCTAGTCGGGGTCTACTTTTTCGCCCGCCCCACGTTCGACGAAGCCATCGCCTCCACCCGGCGGGCCTTTGGCTTGGACGAGAAGGGCGGCGCCGCGTCGGGACCTGCCTTCGACGCAAAGGCCGCCTCCGCCGAGCTTTCCCGCGTGGCCGCCCTAGCGGGGACCTGCAAGCAGCCGAGTGGACCCACCGGTGCCGGGCGGGCGCGGGTCCTCTTCCAAATGTCCGGGGTCGCCTCGTCGGCAGCCGTCTCCCCGCCGTTTCACGCCTCCACCAGCGAAGCGTGCCTGCTGGGCCTGTTCAAGAGCGCGCGCGTTCCTCCCTTCGGTGGGCACCCCATCATCGTGACCAAGACCTTTCACGTCGACTGAGCGGATGCGGCAGGGCCCTAGCGCAAGGGCCGCCCTACTTGTGGATGTGGAGCAGGGTTCCCTTGCCCATGACGTCGCCGCCGTAGCTGGCGTGCCAAGAGGCGGGCACGTCCGGAAGCGTCCAGTTGAAGACGTAGCGCGCGTCGATCGGTGCCAGGTTGACGCAGCCGTGGCTGCGCGGACGCCCGAAGTCATCGTGCCAGTAGGCAGCGTGCAGCGCGTAGCCGCCCTGGAAATACATGACCCACGGCACGTCGCGGAGCTCGTACTCGCTGTCCGCCACGCTCGAGTCCATCGTGGTGGTGACGTGCTTCTGGTAGATGCGAAACGTTCCGGTCGGCGTGCTGTGCGTTTCCTTCGGATCGCCGAGCCCATCGCGACCGCTCGAGACCAAGGTTACGTAGACGGGTCGATTGCCCTCGTAGAGCACGAGTGTCTGGCTCAGGATGGACAGGTCGATCCAGCGCGTGGTGCCCGTTGCAAACCAGGGCAAGGTCGACGGCGCCGGGGCGATCCTCAGGTCCGAAGAGCGCAAGTACGACCCGTCCGCGGCCTCCACCAGACGGGCTCCGTACGCCTCGCGCACCTTGCCGGTGAGCGGGACCATCCGCCTTCTCTCTGCCGTGCCTGCGGGGCTGAGCCCGTTCTTCGTGACACGGTAACGGTGGGTCACCTCCGCGACCGGGAAAGCCACGGGTAAGCTGATTTCGGACCCGAGCTCGGCGCCGTGGAAGGCCGAGGCCCGGTCTGCCTTCAGCTTGTCGGCAGGAATGAGGCGCCCATCCACGCTGACGGCGAAACGGCGGCCGCCAGCCTCGGGACCCGCTACGAAGGAATCGATGAGAGCCACGCCCGCGTGACGCTTGATCCGACCGGCCATGGCCGCGTAGTTCGGCGCCCGAAAGGTCGAGATGTTGGGGATGCGCCGGCCGCCGGCGAGCCACCAAGGCACACCCGTATCGCCCTGCCCGCCGTAGCGCGCATTCTGGTCCGGGGGCTCGAACGCAGGCTCTGGGGCTCCGCTGGCCGCCCCGCTCGGCGCGAGCGGCACGTCGTTGGCGCCGGGGGCCATGCGGTCCCATTCCTGCGCGAGCTTCTTGTGATTGCGCAGGTGTCGCTCGAGCCGCATCTCGTAGGTTGCCTGCTCGGCGGACGTCGGAACCCTGAGGTAGTTCGGCGCCACCGCGCGCACGAACGCGTAGCTGTACGGGAGCGGGCGGTCGCGATCGGGACCGCCCGGGAACGCGCGCACCAGCGGATGATCGGCCTTCAGGGTCGCGTCGTCGTCCTGACAAACGAAGCCCACGGGCCTGACGGCGTACCACCCCCCCTTGCAGCCCCCTTGCGCGACGGGTCCCTCGGAGCGGGCCACGTTCTCGCCCACGCGCAAGTATCCAATTGGGTCCGACTCGGGAGTCGGCGCGGCGTGCACTTTGGTCGCCAGGGAGATCGGGTACAGCTTGGGCCCGTCGGCAGGGGGGACTGGCAGGTGCATCCAGCTGGCCTCGGCGATGGCGCTCGCGGTCGATGCCATCTTGGAGTGCAAGAGCGCGGGAGCGCCGGATCCCGGGAGCTCACCCGATGCGCAGGCCAAGCAGGACGCCAAGGCGAGGGACCCTACCGCCGCACGAGCCAGGGCGCGGCGGCCAGGCCAGGGACTGTTCGCTAAGGGCCGAGACGCTTCCGACACAGACCCGTCTCCTACCGAAAACTCATGAAAACGGCCAAGAATTTGGCCAGACCCGGCGCCGATTGGACTTGCCAGTTCCCCGTCCGCGGGGGAGAACCGCGCTAGCGCCGCACCCGGCGCAGAAAGACGTTCATGGCGAAGGACACGCTCTCCATCACCGACAACCGGACCGGGAAAACCTACGAAATCCCCATCACCGACGGCACGGTTCGAACCGCCGACCTGCGCCAGATCCGGGTCGATGCGGAGGATTTCGGCCTGATGGGCTACGACCCGGCCTTCATGAACACGGCCTCCTGTCGCTCGGCCGTGACCTTCATCGACGGCGACCGTGGGATCCTGCGCTACCGCGGCTACCGGGTGGACGAGCTGGCCGAAAAGGCTACCTGGATGGAGACGGCCTACCTGGTCCTCAAGGGCGAGCTCCCGAGCGCCCCTCAGCTCGAGGCCTGGGATCAGTCGATCAAGAAGCACACCTTCGTCCACGAAAACGTGCGCGCCCTGCTCAGCGGCTTTCGCTACGACGCGCACCCGATGGGCATGCTGATGGGCGGGGTCGGAGCGCTCAGCACGTTCTACCCAGAGGCCAAGAACGTCCTCGACGCCGACACGCGGCGCCGTCAGATCACGCGCCTCATCGCCAAGGTGCCCACGCTCGCCGCCTGGGCCTACCGCCACAGCCGCGGTCTGCCCTTCGTCTATCCGGATCCGGACCTCAGCTACTCGGCGAACTTCCTGCGCATGCTCAAGCAGAACCAGGAGCCGCACTACGAGCCGCATCCGGACGTGGTGCAGGCGCTCGACGTGCTGTTCATCCTGCACGCCGACCACGAGCAAAACTGCTCGACCAACGTCATGCGCAGCATCGGCAGCTCGCAGGCCGATCCGTACTCGTCGGTCGCAGGCGCGATCGCCGCCCTTTACGGCCCGCTCCACGGCGGCGCCAACGAAGCCGTGCTGCACATGCTCAAGCAGATCGGCAAGCTCGAGAACGTGGCCGACTTCGTGCGTCAGGTGAAGGACGGCAGCGCCGGTCAGCGCCTGATGGGCTTCGGCCACCGCGTCTACAAGAACTATGATCCGCGGGCGCGCGTCATCAAGGGCCTGGCCGAAAAGGTCTTCGCCGTCGTCGGCAAGAAAAACCCACTGCTCGAGATCGCGCTCGAGCTCGAGCGCATCGCTCTTTCCGACGAGTACTTCGTCAGCCGCAAGCTCTACCCGAACGTCGATTTCTACTCTGGGCTCATCTACGAGGCCCTGGAAATCCCGGTCGAGATGTACACGGTGATGTTCGCCATTCCACGCACGGTCGGCTGGCTGGCCCAGTGGGAAGAGATGATCGTCGACAAAGAACAGAAGATCGCGCGCCCGCGCCAGATCTACACCGGTTACGACGAGCGGGCCTACGTGCCGATCGCTCGCCGCAGCTAGTTCTTCGTCCGCTGCCTCGCGCGTCCGCACGGCGCGCGGGACAGACGCGATTCAGACGGGCCCCTTCAAGTAGGCCTCGACCTCCGAACCGTCATCCAGCTCGATCGGCTCGCGGCGATACAGGGAGGGACACTCCTCGAATTCGTCGAGCTCGCAAAGGTGCGCTGGCTGGACCCGGTAGACTTCCCCCTGGACGAAGCCATCGCCGCCTGATCCGCGCACGAGGGCTGGGTAGCCCGCCTCGTGGGGAACTACCCAATAGCCCATGGCCGTTCGCGCTGGCCCCACGTATTCGGCGCCCCGCATCCTATCGTGATGGCGCTCCCCAGGGCGGAGCGATCCGTAGACGAAGAGGAGCGTGTGCACTTCGCGTAGGCATGCTCACCCAAATGGGCTAGGCTTTCAACAGCGATGACCACTGCACGAGA
>Ga0315912_10006743_pt1 | contig 10211 bp, 4 predicted proteins | sample VfabasoilMG_FD_204469 | JGI IMG/M metagenome (GOLD analysis project Ga0315912, IMG submission 204469) | Garden soil microbial communities collected in Santa Monica, California, United States - V. faba soil | ecosystem: Environmental > Terrestrial > Soil > Garden | place: USA: California... | reverse complement strand
AGCCATGGAGAAAGGCATCAATCCCTTCGACCACGGCTCGCTGCACACCGATATGTGGAAGACCGAAGGCTTGAAGCAGGCGCTCGATAAATACGGATTCGACGCCGCTTTCGGCGGTGCGCGTCGCGACGAGGAGAAGAGCCGCGCCAAAGAACGTATTTTCAGCTTTCGGAGCGCCAATCACCGTTGGGATCCGAAAAAACAACGCCCCGAATTGTGGAACCTCTACAACGCGCGTAAAGCGAAGGGCGAAAGCATTCGCGTGTTCCCGATCTCCAACTGGACCGAGTTGGATATTTGGCAGTACATCCATCTTGAAGGCATTGAAATCGTGCCGTTGTATTTCTCGGCGCCGCGCCCGACCGTGAAGCGCGACGGACTGATTTTAATGGTCGACGATGGCCGATTCCGGCTGAAACCCGGCGAAAAACCGGAAATGCGATCCGTACGTTTTCGCACGCTCGGTTGCTATCCGTTAACCGGCGCGGTGGAAAGCCAAGCAAAAACACTGCCTGAAGTGATTCAAGAAATGCTGCTGACAACGACTTCGGAACGACAAGGCCGCGCGATCGATCACGATCAAGCCGCCAGCATGGAAAAGAAGAAGCAAGAGGGGTACTTCTAATGAGCACCTCGAAAGCCTCCGGCGAAGCCCAGAAAGACGTCGTTTATAAAACCGATCAGCTGATCGCGGACGACATCGACGCCTATTTGAAACAGCACCAGCACAAAACGCTGCTGCGATTCATTACCTGCGGTTCGGTCGACGACGGTAAATCCACACTGATCGGCCGCTTGCTCTATGACTCGAAAATGATTTTCGAGGATCAACTGGCCGCACTCGAGGCGGACAGCAAGAAGATGGGCACGCAAGGCCAAAACATCGACTTTGCACTGTTGGTCGACGGCTTGGCCGCCGAACGCGAACAAGGCATTACCATCGATGTGGCATATCGCTTCTTCGCCACCGAAAAGCGCAAATTCATCGTTGCGGATACGCCCGGACACGAGCAGTACACGCGCAACATGGTGACCGGCGCTTCCACCGCCGATCTCGCCTGCATTCTTATCGACGCGCGCAAAGGCGTGTTGGTGCAGACCAAACGCCACAGCTATCTTGCGCATTTGATCGGCATTCGCAATATCGTGCTCGCCGTGAATAAGATGGATCTGGTCGGGTATGACCAAGCGGTGTACGACAAGATCGTCGCCGATTACACCGCATTTGCAAATTCGATCGGCATCAAAGAGTTTGTGCCGATTCCGATTAGCGGCTTCAAAGGCGACAACATCACCGGCTTGTCCGAAAACATGCCGTGGTTTAAGGGCCCTGCCTTGTTGCCGCACTTGGAAACCGTCGAACTCGACACCACCGCGATGCAGGACCAGCCGTTCCGCATGGCCGTGCAATGGGTGAATCGTCCGAATCTGGATTTCCGCGGCTTCTCCGGTTTAATTTCCAGCGGCACCGTAAAACCCGGCGATGCGATTCGCGTCTTGCCTTCCGGCAAAACCTCCACGATCACGCGCGTCGTCACGCTCGATGGCGATCTCGATCAAGCCGTTGCCGGTCAATCCGTCACCGTGTGTTTCGCAGATGAAGTCGACTGCTCTCGCGGCGACGTGATCTGCACCGCTCAGAGTCCGGTGCAGGCGGCGGATCAATTCGAAGCCACCATCGTATGGATGGACGAAAACGAGATGCTGCCCGGTCGGCCGTATTGGCTGAAGATCGGTGCGCAAACCGTGTCGGTGACCGTGCATCAACCGAAGTATCAAGTTAGCGTCAATACGATGGAGCATCTAGCGACCAAAACGTTGGAGCTAAATGCCATCGGGGTGGCGAACATCGTCACCGATCGACAAATTCCCTTTGAACCCTACAACGACAACCGCAACCTCGGCGGCTTCATCTTGATCGACAAGATGACCAACGCCACCGTAGCGGCGGGCATGATCCACTTCGCGTTGCGTCGCTCGGAGAACGTGCATTGGCAGGCCACCGATATCACTCGCGAACATCACGCCAATCTGAAGAATCAGAAGCCGGCCGTGCTCTGGCTTACCGGTCTGTCCGGCGCGGGCAAATCGACCATTGCGAATCTCGTCGAGAAGAAACTGGCGCGCATGAATCGCCACACGTTCTTACTCGACGGCGACAACGTGCGTCATGGCTTGAATAAGGACTTGGGCTTCACCGAAGCCGATCGCATCGAAAACATTCGGCGCGTCGGCGAAGTGGCCAAGCTCATGACCGATGCGGGCCTCGTCGTCGTCACCGCCTTCATCTCGCCGTTCCGCGCCGAGCGCGACATGGTTCGACAGATGATGAAACCGGGTGAGTTTTTCGAAGTCTTTGTCGACACGCCGCTCGCGACTGCCGAATCACGGGATGTGAAGGGGCTATATAAGAAGGCCCGCTCTGGACAACTTAAGAACTTCACAGGCATCGATAGTCCGTACGAAGCCCCGACGGCGCCCGAGCTTCGTATCGATACGACCAAGATGACCGCCGAGGAAGCGGCCGATGAGATCGTGAAGAAGTTGATTCCATGAGCAACGCGAGTTTGAACGATGCGGAATTGGCCGCACACTTAGCGGAGACGGCCGGCAAGCTGTTGCTGCAAGTGCGCGCGGCGAATCTATTTGCCGATAAAGCACTGGGTAAAGCCGGCGATGCGACGGCGAATCAATTTCTCGTGCATGCGATTCGTTCCGCACGCCCGAATGACGGCTTGCTGTCGGAGGAAATGAAAGACGACGGCGAACGACTCAAACAGCATCGCGTATGGATTGTCGATCCAGTCGACGGTACTCGAGAATACGGCGAAGGCCGCACCGATTGGGCAGTGCATGTGGCATTGGCGATCGACGGCGTCGCAACTATCGGCGCCGTTGCGTTACCCGGACTTGGACTCGTGATGCGCACCGACCGCCCCGCTTCATTGCCGCAACCCGGCAAACCATTGCGCATGGTGGTGAGCCGCACTCGACCGGCCAAGGAAGCGGTCGACGTCGCGCAGAAACTCGGTGCGGAGTTGGTGCCGATGGGTTCGTCCGGCGCGAAAGCAATGGCGATCCTGCGCGGCGATGCCGACATCTATCTGCATTCGGGCGGTCAATACGAATGGGACAGCGCCGCACCCGTTGCCGTCGCGCAAGCGCATGGACTGCATTGCTCGCGCATCGACGGCAGCACGCTTAAATACAACAACAAGGATGTATACATGCCGGACCTGCTCATCGCTCGCCGGGAGCACGCAGTAACGGTGTTGAGTTTGTTGCGGGAAATGAGGTTGTAGCCGGTAGGTTTTCCGCGTATCGCTACGCTGTTCGCATCGGCTCTCGATTCGTTGCTCGAACGCCAACCTACCCGCACGCTTTATAAGCGGCATTTCCGCTGGCGCCGACACCTTGCAAGGCACGTTCGCGGTTAGCCGCCAACTCTGTAGCCTCGCTGCCTGATCCACTTGGTCGCAATCCATTTCTCGCCGCGCATAACCGGCGCGCCGCCGTGCAGACTCAATCGGTCGAGCCGCCCTTGCGCATCGAAGTAGGAGAAATACACGGCGCAGCCTTTGCGCGGCGTCACGGTAAAATCGATTTCGGGAAAAATCGTTTCGCCGCCGCTCTCGACATCGTTCAAATACATAATGCATGTCGCTATGCGCTGTCCGCCGTCTTGCAAATACACCGCGCTGCTCGAATCCTCCGGCGCAAAGAAATCATAGTGGGGGCGATATTCGGCACCCGTCACATAGTGCAAGATATTCAATTCCTCGCCATTCTCGATCGGCGCATTCAACAACTTTGCAAGCCGTGTCTCGATAGCGCCGATCAACGCAGACTCCCCACGCAGAAACCCCGCGCCTTCGCTGGTGCGCTCGGCGCTCAGTTTGCCCTTGCCGCTTGCACTGCTGCGATCGAACGTGGGCGCGGGCCGTAATCTCGGCCGCGACAGCTCCATCAAAAGATCGCATTCCGCATCGTTCAAGATGTTTCCGAAAACAATGATCTCGGGTTCCTTGTGCCGACTGAGTATGCGCACGTCGTGACCGTCGATCGTGACGACGTTCTTATCCGCGAAGCGACTCGGCGCATACCGATAGTCGGCGTAATGACGTTCAAACCCAGGCAGAACCGGCACTTTGTAGGCACGCGTCGGCCTTTCCGTCTGCGCGGCTCGAAATGACGGCGAGGCTTGCGTCATTACGACGTTTGCCCCGACGATGCGTTCGATATGCTTGTTCTCCGCTTCCTCAAGCAACTCCGACAACAACTCGTCCGGTCGCTTGAAATTTGCCCCGACCAGAGGGCTGTACATTGCAACTTCGTTTCGATCCAACACGATCTTACGCTCAAAGCCGGCGGTGAATTCGCCGTGTTGATTGCTCGTTGCGCCGCCGTTACCGAACAACTGAGCCGCTTCCAAGCCGTCGCGGATCTCCGCGCTGACGGCATTGTTGGCGATCGCATCGCGAAAAACAGTTACCGCCTCGAGCCATTTCTCTTGCGCCAAGAAAATCTGTCCGATACCCGCATAAGCAGGTGAAAAATCCGCTTTCAACTCGATGGCTTGCCGGTAGCACGCTATGGCTCCGTCAAAATCGCAGCGCTCGGTCAATGCATCGCCAAGACTGCAGTGAGCCTGAAAATACTCGGGCCGACTTGCGAGCGCTTTGTTTAGAAACTCAATCGCCTTGGGAGTCTTGTTCTCTTTAAGTGCGATCACGCCCAATAGATGCCAAGCTTCCACATCATTGGGTTCGCTTAGCAATAGGGTTTCGGTAAGTTGCGTGGCCAATGGCAAGCGGCCATCCTCGCAAGCAATGTTGGCCAGGAAGTAGAGCGCGCCAGGATGACTGGGATCGATCTCCAGGGCCTTTCGATAGCACGATTCGGCCGCTTCCAAACGCCCTGCCTTGTGATGATCTTCACCGAGATCGACTATATCGTCAGCCTTTGAGGCTTGGTCCATAACGTCACCGAATTTTTCCGCGACTACGTTTCGGACGCTATATTACTTTCGTTTTTTGTAAATTTGCGATCGTCAGAAATTTAGACTCGATTAGCCCGCACTATCGCGAGAACACTTCCGCCCGCCGGCTGGCGCCGCAAGAACAAGAGGGATATTCTTGTTCCCACAACTAAACGATACTCACCGGCAAGGCGAGATATCTCCAATAATCCCGATGGGATGCGAAATAATACGCAAGTCAAGGTGATAACCGAGATGGCGAACGCGCAGAACTCAGACGATCTTGTCGATCTAGGCGAAAAGCATCACCACTCCGGCCGCCTTTCCGAAGCGGAGTCCTGCTATCGCAAGGCGCTAGAGATTGATCCGGGGCACCCGGGCGCGCTCTATTTCCTAGCCGGCCTTACATACGAAGATGACCGGACGCAAGCGGCCAGAAAACTTGTCGAAGAACTTCTACACGGCGAGCCGAACGACGCGGAGGCATGGCATCTGTTGGGGATGATCGAACTTAAAGAAGCGAACCTACCACGCGCCAACGAGTGCTTCAGAAAAGCGCTGACCATTCAGCCCAAGTATACGCAGGCTTATTACAGCCTCGGCACAGCACTTAACGCTCAGGAAAAACTCAGCGCAGCGCAGGAAAATTCTCAGCGAGCGGTCGCTCCCAACCCTTCGTTTCCCGATGCCGATAGCGTCAACGCACATCGAGCGCAGAACCACCTCACGACGACTCCGCCTAATGTCCAGAATACGGCACCGACGGCAATTGACGCCGATGAAGCCGCCGCCAGGGCCCTTCTTTCGCAAGGCCGATTAGACGAAGCAATTGCCATTTATCGCAAAGCGATAGTCGAAAACCCCAACTTGGCAACCCTCCATCTCGAATTGGCACGAGTGCTCATGGAGAAAAACCTCGATACCGACGCAGTCGATAGTTTACTGCGGGCGGTCTCGCTCGACCCGAACTCCGCCGAAGCATTCGGCCGCCTAGGTCATCTACTGACCCAGCAATGCAAGATTAAGGAAGGAATAGCCGCGTTACAGCGCGCCGTTACTTTGATGCCCGCAAGTTCGCGGCTGTCTTTCTACTTATCCGGGGCCTTCCACAAAGCAGGAAGACTGCCTGACGCACTCGCCTGCTTACAGCAAGCCATTGCATTAAACCCACACAACGTTGATGTACACACCGCCCTGCTCGGAACACAACTGTATTCATCGACCTATTCGCGGGAACAAGCCCTGCTTGATCGAGCAGCATTTGGCGCACGCTTTGCGGATTCGCTGCGACACAAGCGGCCTCGGCATTCAAACCATACAAGTCCACAAAAGCGCCTAAGGGTCGGGTTCGTATCGGGCGATTTGCTCAGTCACCCCGTCGGCTATTTCCTCGAAGCAGTTTTGCGCGAGCTTCGCAAGCGCGACGAGATCGACATCATTTTATATTCGACGAGCACGACAGAAGATGCGGTAACCCAGCGCATTCGAGCGAGCGCACACCTCTGGGTGCCAGTAGCCTCCATGTCGGACGATGCCTTCGAACAACGCATCTTGGCGGATAATCCGAACATCCTCGTCGATCTCTCCGGACATACGAACCTGCATCGCTTGTTGGTATTTGCGCGCAAGCCGGCGCCAATACAAGTCACGTGGCTTGGCGATTGCGGAACCACCGGAATCAAAGCGATAGACTATATTCTTTGCGATCCGCACAGTGTCCGTACGGATGAGCACAAGTTCCATGTCGAAGACCCTTGGTTTCTGCCGCATACGAGACTGTGTCTCACCGCACCAACCGAATGGATTCCTGTCGCTCCCCTACCCGCGATCGGCAACGGTTACATTACATTCGGCTGCTTTAATAACCTGATTAAAATGTCGGAGCGCGTGGTCGCCGTGTGGGCCCGCATATTGAAGCGCATTCCGAACGCGCGCTTGATGCTCAAAGCCGCATCGTTTAGCGACTCCGGCGTTCGCGAAGACGTTTTGCAGCGCTTCGCGGCCCACGGGATTACCGCAGATCGGCTGTCGCTGAAACCCGGCTCGCCACGTCAGGAATACTTCGCGGCCTATGGCAATGTCGACATCGCACTCGATCCGTTTCCATTTACCGGCGGCACCACGACCGTCGACGGTATTTGGATGGGCGTGCCGATCATTACCAAACGCGGCGACAGCATCGTTTCGCGTCAGGGCGAGAGCATTTTGCTTAACATCGACTTACCGGATTGGATTGCGGAATCCGAAGATGACTACGTCGAGTTGGCGGTACGGCGTGCAGCGGACTTGACCCACCTGGCCGGTTTGCGCGCTGGATTACGCGCGCGGTTGGAAGCATCGCCCTTGTGTAATGCGAAGTTATTTGCGCAGCATCTTACGGAAGCGTTCCAAGGAATGTGGCAAAAGTATCGCGACGCCTCTTGCAGCGAGCCTCGCTGATCGCCGACGAGAACAACGGCAGAAATATCGACCATGCAAAATTCAGACGACCTAGTCGATTTGGGCGAAAAGCATCACCAAGCCGGCCGGCTGGCGGAAGCGGAGTCGTGTTACCGCAACGCGCTGGAAATCGATCCGGGACATCCTGGTGCACTGTATTTCTTGGCCGGCATCACGTATGACGACGGTCGTTTGCAAATCACCGCTGAGCTTCTCGAAGGGCTATTGCGTAGCGAGCCGAATGACGCGGAGGCTTGGCATCTGCTGGGAATGGTTGCACTGAAGGAAGAAAACTTTCACCGCGCTAGCCAGTGCTTCACGAAAGCATTGGCGATTCAACCTGCGTACGCCCAGGCCCACTACAGCCTTGGTGACGCTCTCAGCCGGCAGGGGCAGCTTTCCGAAGCGCTGGACAGCTTTCAGCGAGCAATCGCGCTTAATCCGAAATTTGCCGAAGCACACTGCGCTGTCGGGAATATATTCAAATCCCAAAAGAACCTCGATGCCGCTTTGGCCAGTTACCGGGAGGCTGTGTCCTCCAAACCCGGCTTCGAACTCGCGTATCAGAGCATCGGCGAGATTTTGCATTTACAAGGGAACGCCGCCGAAGCATTGGCGATTTATCGCCAAGCGATTGCCGAAAATCCCGCCTCGGCGACCCTCTATGTCGGCTTGGGTGTGGCGTATTCAGCTAGCGATCGAATGACCGATGCGACCGCCAACTTCGAACATGCAATTACGTTGGACCGTAGTTGTGTCGCTGCATACAGCAACCTAGCCGATGCCTTAGCAAAGCAAGGTAAAGTCGGCGAAACGGTGCAAGCGCTTCGACAAGCCGTCGCCTTGGATCCGAAAAATCCACGCTTACTGACGAACCTGAGCAAGCTGTATCGCGATGCGGCGCAACTTACCGACGCCATCGATTGCGCCCGGCAAGCACTTGCTGCCGATCCGAGCTTTTCGATTGCGCACAACTCTTACCTCTCGTTATCGCAATATTTTCCGAACTATTCGCGTGAGCAATGCCTGGTCGATCATGTGAATTTCGGCAAACGCTTTACCGAAGCCTTTGGCAGGAGCTGGCATCCGTATTTACGGGCGATCGATGCCGGTAAACGGCCGCGCGTAGGGTTTGTATCGGGAGACTTATGCAGACATCCAGTGGGATTTTTTCTGGAAGGGGTTTTGCGCGAATTACACAAGCTGGACGGACTCGATATTTTCGTATACTCGACGACGAAGATGGCTGATTCTCTGACTGACCGGCTTCGTGCGGCGACGCACGCTTGGGCGGTTGTTGCCGACCTTTCCGATGACGAGCTTGAACGACGTATTCGGCGCGACGATGTTGATATTCTAGTCGACCTTTCCGGCCACACCGCTTTCAACCGTCTATTGGTGTTTGCACGCAAACCGGCGCCGGTGCAGGTGACATGGCTTGGCTACTGGGAAACCACGGGGCTGAGCGCGATCGACTACATCTTATGCGATCGATACGGAGTTCACGACGATGAAGCGCGATTCTTCGTCGAAAAACCATGGTTTCTGCCGCACACGCGACTATGTTTTACGCCCCCGATCGAATCGATTCCGGTTGCTTCGTTGCCTGCGCTTAACGCGGGCTATGTCACCTTTGGTAGTTTCAACGATCTAGTAAAAACGACCGATCGCGTGGTTGCCGTTTGGGCACGTGTATTAAAGCGCGTGCCGCACGCAAAACTGCTGCTCAAATCGAAATCGCTTGGCGAACAAAGCGTCCGGGAAAGCATCAAGGCGCGCTTCGCGGCTCACGATATTTCCGCGGATCGCTTGTTGTTGGAGCCGGCCTCGCCGCATCCGGATTATCTGCTTGCCTATAACCAAGTAGATATTGCACTCGATCCGTTCCCGTTTCCCGGCGGCACCACAAGCGTCCAGGGGTTATGGATGGGTGTACCGATGATCACCATGCGCGGCGACCGGATCATTTCGCGTCAAGGCGAAGCCATCTTGCACAACATCGGCCTAGAAGACTGGATCGTCGACAACGAGGACGCTTACGTCGAGCTCGCGGCACGACGCTCTCAAGAGCTGACGAATTTGGCGGCTCTGCGCGGGCAACTTCGCGCAAAACTAGAAGCATCGCCGCTGTGCGATGCGAGACTCTTCGCGCGCAATCTCGAATCGGCGTTTAAGCAAATGTGGGATACATTCCGGAGGAACTCGCGCCCCGCCGACCCCGACGAGTTCATCGATATAGTCGCCGGAGCGACAGTGACCCATGGACTGCCAACCAGATCGATCGATTTTTCCGGGCGGCGCTCCCAACCGATGGTTGTCATTGCTGCCGCGCCGAAATCCGGTTCGACCTTTCTGTCGAATGTAATTAGCCGCATTACCAAATTGCCGTACTCGCGACTTACTAGCGCGTACGGCACCAACGAGCACGACCTATTCTTGCCGGCCCTCCTAATGATGAACAACGGCGGCTGCGTCTCCCAACTCCATATGAAGGGCACGTTTCACAATGCCGCCTTGTTGCGGGCATTTGCAATCAAGCCGATTATCCTGGTACGCAACATTGAGGACACAGTCGTAAGTCTTGCAGAAGACTTGCGCGCCAAGGAACAAGAGAACAACTTCGGCAGCGGACAAAACGGTTTTTCGTTTCTTTGGCAAGACCAAGCAATAGCGAATCTCAACCATACTGCGCTAATCGACTGCGTCATCGACCTTGCGCTTCCCTGGTACGTCAACTTCTATGTTTCCTGGTATCGCCTATGTGCGCGACAAGACGTTGCCGCGATCTGGGTAA
>Ga0315912_10006742_pt1 | contig 10212 bp, 4 predicted proteins | sample VfabasoilMG_FD_204469 | JGI IMG/M metagenome (GOLD analysis project Ga0315912, IMG submission 204469) | Garden soil microbial communities collected in Santa Monica, California, United States - V. faba soil | ecosystem: Environmental > Terrestrial > Soil > Garden | place: USA: California... | reverse complement strand
TGCGCCGCCTTCGCATTTCGACGCGCTGCGCGAGGTCGTGCTGGTGACCGGCATCTCGGGTTCCGGCAAGTCGGTCGCGCTGCACGCGCTCGAGGACTCCGGCTTCTTCTGCGTCGACAACCTGCCGCCCGAGCTGCTGCGCGAGTTCCTTCGCCTCGAGCACGAGCGCTCCGAGCGGCGCGTCGCGATCGCGGTCGACGTGCGCAGCGCCGGCTCGCTGCCGCACCTGCTGCCGCTGCTCGAGCAGCTGCGCGACGAGGGCGTCGCGATCTCGGCGGTGTTCCTCGACGCCAACACCGACGCGCTGGTGCGCCGCTTCTCCGAGACGCGCCGGCCGCACCCGCTCTCCGACGACAGCCTCGAAGGCGGCGCGCACCCGGGCCCGGCACGGCGCCGCGAGGACCGCCTGCCGGCCGGCCGGCGCGCGCTGGTCGACGCGATCGAGCTCGAGCGGGAACTGCTCGCCGAGCTGCGCGAGATCTCGACCGTGATCGACACCAGCCAGCTGCGACCCGCGCAGCTGCGCACCTGGATGCGCGAGCTGGTGCGTGCCGACGCGAACAAGCTGACGCTGATCTTCGAGAGCTTCGCGTTCAAGCACGGCGTGCCGCTCGACGCCGACTACGTGTTCGACGTGCGCGTGCTGCCGAACCCGCACTACATCCGCGAGCTGCGTCCGCAGACCGGACGCGACGCGCCGGTCGCCGCGTACCTGGAAGCGCAGCCCGAGGTCGGCGAGATGCTCGGGCAGATCGAGGCTTTCCTGGTGCGCTGGCTGCCGGCCTTCGAGGCCGACCAGCGCAGCTACCTGACCGTCGCGATCGGCTGCACCGGCGGCCAGCACCGCTCGGTCTACTTCGCCGAGACGCTCGCGCAGCACTTCCGCGCCCGCAGTGGCACCCTGGTGCGGCATCGCGAGCTCGATGCCCGTGAGTGAGCTGACAGCCCTGCCGCTGTTCCCGCTCCAGGCGGTCCTGTTCCCGGGCGGGCTGCTGAGCCTGAAGGTGTTCGAGGCGCGCTACCTCGACCTGACCGCCGAGTGCCTGCGCGACGGGAAGCCGTTCGGCGTCGTCGCGCTGACCGCCGGCCACGAGGTGCGGCGCGCCGACGAGACGGTCGCGTTCGAGGACATCGGCGTGCTCGCCGAGCTGCTCGAGGTCGACAGCGCGCAGACCGGCATCCTGCAGCTGCGCTGCCGCGGCACGCGGCGTTTCCGGGTCGAGCGACGCCGCCAGCAGGGCGACGGCCTGTGGCTCGCGGATGCGCGCCTGCTGCCCGACGACGACGCGACACTCGCCCCGACCGAGCCCCTGCTCGAGAGCGTGCGCGGGCTCGCCAACGCGATCGCCGCGCTGAAGACCAAGGGCAGCGAGCCGTTCGAGGCGCCCTACCGCTTCGAGAGCGCCGGCTGGGTCGCGAACCGCTGGTGCGAGATCCTGCCGATCTCGCTGGCGGCCAAGCAGAAGCTGATGGAACTGCCCGACGCGCTGGTGCGGCTCGGGCTGGTCGACGAGTTCCTGCGCGGGCAGGGCGTCGTCAAGTAGCGGCGCCGGCCGACGACGAGACCAGCAGCCGGCGCAGCGGTGCCGGCAGGCCGCTCGCGAGCGCCTCGTCGAGACCGAACCAGCGCCCGCTCGGCCACGCGGCCACGATGGCCGCGACGCGCGCGGCGCTGCAGCGTGCCGGCAGCGTCCAGCGCCGCGGATGCAGCGTCCAGTCGAGGTGCGTCAGCACGTGCGTGAAGCTCGCCAGCGTCTCGCAGCGGCCCGGCCAGGCCGCGCTCGCGGCGGCGAACGCGGCCGACGAGTCGAACTCGGGCAGGCTCCACAGCCCGGCCCAGACGCCCTGCTGCGGGCGCTGCACGAGGAACACCTCGTCGCGCCAGCGCAGCCACAGCCAGACGTGCTCGCGCGTGCCGCGCCTGAGCTTGCGGGTCTTGACCGGATAGCGCTCGGGCGTGCCGGCACGCGCGGCGCCGCAGTCGTCGCGGACCGGGCAGCGCCCGCACTGCGGCGCGCGCGCCAGGCAGAGCGTCGCGCCGAGGTCCATCACGCCCTGCGTGTAGCTCTCGATGCCGCGTGCGGGCAGCAGTTCGTTGGCCATCGTCCACAGCGCGCGTTCCTGCGCGGCTTCGGCAAGGTCGCCGTCGAAGGCGAGCCAGCGGCTCAGCACGCGCTTGACGTTGCCGTCCAGGATCGCGACCCGTTCGCCGAAGCAGAACGCGGCGATCGCCGCGGCGGTCGAGCGCCCGATGCCGGGCAGCAGCGCGAGCGCGGCGCTGCTGGCCGGAAAGACACCGCCGTGTTCGGCGACGACGACCTGCGCGCAGCGATGCAGGTTGCGCGCGCGGCTGTAGTAGCCGAGGCCGCTCCACAGCGCGAGCACCTCCTCCTGCGGCGCGGCGGCCAGCGCGGTGACGTCGGGGAAGCGCTGCAGGAAACGTTCGTAGTAGCCCAGCACCGTGCCCACCTGGGTCTGCTGCAGCATGATCTCGGACAGCCAGACGCGGTACGGGTCGCGCGTGTCCTGCCAGGGCAGCGCACGCCGGCCGTGGCGGCGCTGCCAGGCGATCACGCGCGGCGCGAACGCGGCATCCAACTCGGGAGCGCGACTCAGGCGTGGGCGCGGCGCAGCAGCGGCGGCGCGGGCTCGTCGCTGGGCGGCAGGTCGAGCGCGATCATCGTCGCCATCTCGCCGCGCGTGCCGGTGCGCGCCTGCTGGCGCAGCGCGTCGGTCAGCTCGGCGCAGCGCGCGACGAAACCCTGCAGTCGCTGGTCCTGCGCGTCGATCTCGGCCAGGCGCGTCTCGAGCTCGCTGGCCGCGGCCTGGACGCGCTCGAGCGCGTCGCGGCGGCGCCGGAAGCTGCGGCGGCGTTCGCGCAGCTGGGCGTCGACCTGCGCCGAGGCCGACTTGTTCCACAGCTCGAGCTCGGCGCTCGCGTTCTCGAACACCACGCGCAGCTTGGACATCAGCATGCGCCGGAACTGCTCCATGAACTTCGGCTGCGACAGGCGCAGCGCCTGGCTCAGCCCGAGGTACTGGACGTAGCTCTTCTCGATCAGCGTCAGCTCGGCGCCGAAACGTTCCATGTCGGGACCGGGGTTCAGCGCGAGGCTGAAGCCGAACTCGGCGTTCAGCTTCGCGAACGACGCGCCGAGCATGTCGCGGATCTCGCGGCCGCCCTTGTGCGCGGCGCCCAGCAGCCCGTGCAGGCGCTGGCAGAGCGCCAGGAAGGCCTTCTTCGCGCCCAGGTTCAGCAGCGACGCGCTCATCGCCGCCTGCATCTGGCCGACCTCCTCGCGCAGGCGGTCCGACGACAGGCCGACCAGCGTGTCCTTCAGCATCCGGCTGTGGACCGCGCGCATCGCCTGCAGCCGGGTCGTGCAGGCCTCGAACTCGGCGGTCTCGGCGTCGACCCGCTGCAGCATCAGCTGCAGCTTGGCGCCGCTCTTGCCGCGCAGCCCGCGCAGCTCGAGCGTCTGCTCGGCGAGATGGCGGCGGCTGTCGGCCAGGCGGCGCGCGACGAAGTGCTCGATCTGCGACGAGGCGTCGAGCACGACGCGCTCGAGCAGCGCCCGCCGCTGCGGCATCAGCTGCTCGCCGAGCGCGCTCTCGAGGGCCGGCAGGCGGCTCTCGACGAGACCGGGGTCATCGTGATTGACGCGCGCGGCGAGCGCCTGGCGCGCCGACAGCGGGTAGACACGATCGGCCGGCACGCCGAGCGTGCGCGCGGTCTCGGTGACCTGCGCGGCGATCTGGTCGCGCACCTGCTGCGGCGTCGCGAGCGGGTCGATCAGCGCGTCGATCTTGTTCAGCACGACGAAGCGCGACAGCGCGTCGCCGCTCAGGTGGTCGCGCCAGATCGCCAGGTCGGACTTGGTGACGCCGGTGTCGGCGCCGAGGATGAAGACGGTCGCGTGCGCGCTCGGCAGCAGGCCGAGCGTCAGCTCGGGCTCGGCGCCGATCGCGTTCAGGCCCGGCGTGTCGAGCACGACCAGGCCCTGCTTGAGCAGCGGGTGCGGGTGGTTGATCAGCGCGTGCCGCCAGGCCGGCACCTCGACGCGACCGAGTTCGTCGAGCGGCGGGTTGTCCTCGGGCTGTTCGTCGTCCCAGAAGCCGAGCGCGCGCGCCTGCTCCTTCGAGACCCAGGCGGTGCGCATCACCTCGCGCAGCGAATCGGCGAGGTGCTCGGGGTCGCCGACCTCCAGCTCGATGCGCTTCCAGGCCTTCGGCTGCGTGCGCAGCTCGCCGAGCGACTGGCCGTTCAGGCGCGTCTCGATCGGCAGCAGCGCGAGCGAGGGCGGTTCGTCGGCATCCCAGGCCAGTTCGACCGGGCACATCGTCGTGCGGCCCGGCGTGGCCGGCAGCACACGACGACCGGCGTCGGCGAAGAAGATCGCGTTGATCAGCTCGGACTTGCCACGCGAGAACTCGGCGACGAAGGCCACGACCAGCTTCTCCTGGCCGAGCCGCTCGCGCAGGCCGTCGAGGCTCGCGGCGATCTGCGCGTCGGTCAGGTCGTGGTCGGCGAGGAAACGCGCGACCTCTTCGAGGCGGCCGACCAACGCGCGGCGCCAGCCGCTGAGGGCGTCGAGGCTGCTGGCGAAGGTATGGATCATGGGCGCGCGCGCGTTGGGTCCGAGGTGGGCCGAACGATGGTAGCGCAGGCCCCCTGCGCAGCGTGCCACCGCGCGGGCACGCTGAAACATCTGCTCACCAGGGAGGTGCGCGCAGTGACGGATTCATCACACTGCGACGCCCTCGCGCCCCTGGCGCGCCAGCCAAGGTCAGCGCGGCAGTGCGCTGCTGCCCATCAGGAACTCGTCGACCGCGCGCGCCGCCTGGCGGCCTTCGCGGATCGCCCAGACCACCAGCGACTGGCCGCGCCGCATGTCGCCGGCGGCGAAGACCTTGGCGACGTTGGTCTGGTAGCCGCCGGCCGCGTCGGTCGTCGCGCGGGCGTTGCCGCGCGCGTCCTTCTCGACGCCGAAGGCCTCGAGCACGCTCGCGACCGGGCTGACGAAGCCCATCGCGAGCAGCACCAGGTCGGCCGGGATGATCTTCTCGCTGCCCGGCACCTCGCTCATCTTGCCGTTCGCCCACTCGACACGCACCGACTTCAGCGCGGTGACCCTGCCCTTCTCGCCGATGAACTCCTTGGTCGCGATCGCGAACTCGCGCTCGCAGCCCTCCTCGTGGCTCGACGAGGTGCGCAGCTTGATCGGCCAGTACGGCCAGACCAGCGGCTTGTTCTCCTGCTCGGGCGGCATCGGCAGCAGCTCGAACTGGGTGACGCTCTTCGCGCCGTGCCGGTTGCTGGTGCCGACGCAGTCGCTGCCGGTGTCGCCGCCGCCGATCACGATGACGTTCTTGCCGGCCGCGGAGATCTGGTTCTTCACCTTGCCGCCGGCGTTGATCTTGTTCTGCTGCGGCAGGAACTCCATCGCGAAATGGATGCCGTCGAGCTCGCGCCCCGGCACCGGCAGGTCGCGCGACTGCTCGGCGCCGCCGGTCAGCAGCACCGCGTCGAACTCGGCCTTGAGCTGGTCGGGGGCGACGATCTCCTTGGCCCAGTTGGTCACCTTGCTGCCCTCGGGCAGGTGGCCGACCATCACGCCGGTGCGGAACACGACGCCCTCGGCCTTCATCTGCGCGACGCGCCGGTCGATGTGCACCTTCTCCATCTTGAAGTCGGGGATGCCGTAGCGCAGCAGGCCCCCGATCGCATCGTTCTTCTCGAACAGCGTGACCTCGTGGCCGGCGCGCGCGAGCTGCTGTGCCGCCGCCATGCCCGCCGGCCCCGAGCCGACGACCGCGACCTTCCTGCCGGTCTTCGCCTTCGGCGGACGTGGCACGACCCGGCCGTCGGCCCAGGCGCGGTCGATGATCGCGTGCTCGATGCTCTTGATGCCGACGGCGTCGTCGTTGACGTTCAGCGTGCAGGCGGCCTCGCAGGGCGCCGGGCAGATGCGGCCGGTGAACTCGGGGAAGTTGTTGGTCGAGTCGAGCACCGCGAAGGCGTTGTCCCAGTCACCGCGGTACACGAGGTCGTTGAAGTCCGGGATGATGTTGTTGACCGGGCAGCCGTTGTTGCAGAACGGCGTGCCGCAGTCCATGCAGCGCGCACCCTGCACCTTGGACTGCTCGTCGGCCAGCGCGACGACGAACTCCTTGTAGTGCTTGACCCGCTCGGCGACGGGCGCGTAGCCCTCCTCGAGGCGCTCGTACTCCATGAAGCCGGTGACTTTTCCCATGATCGTTGCGCGTTTCGTGTTCGTTGGTCGGGTCACTTGGCGGGAATCGCCTTGGACTTCTTCTCCGGCGCCTTCGCCTTGGCGATCGTGTCGCCGGCCTCCCTGGCCGCATTCAGCTCGCCGAGGGCGCGCTTGTATTCGTGCGGGAACACCTTGACGAACTTCGCGCGCGACTCGGCCCAGTGGTCGAGGATGTGGCGCGCGCGCAGCGAGCCGGTCCACTTGTGGTGGTCCTCGACCAGCTTGCGCAGCAGCGCCTCGTCGGTCTCGCCCTTGTGCCAGAACGAACGATCGACGTTCGCCTCCTGCTCGGCCCGGGGCAGCAGCTTGTCGAGCGCGACCATCGCGGTGTTGCAGCGCTGCGCGAACGTGCCGTCCTCGTCGTAGACATACGCGATGCCGCCGCTCATGCCGGCCGCGAAGTTGCGCCCGGTCCGGCCGAGCACGACCACCGTGCCGCCGGTCATGTACTCGCAGCCGTGGTCGCCGGTGCCTTCCACCACCGCGGTCGCGCCGGACAGCCGGACCGCGAAACGCTCGCCGGCGACGCCGCGGAAGAACGCCTCGCCGCTGGTCGCGCCGTACAGCACGGTGTTGCCGACGATGATGTTCTGCGTCGCGTCACCGCGGAAGTCGATGCTCGGGCGGATCGCGATGCGTCCGCCGGACAGCCCCTTGCCGGTGTAGTCGTTGGCGTCGCCGATCAGGTAGATCGTGATGCCCTTGGCGAGGAACGCGCCGAAGCTCTGGCCGCCGGTGCCTTCCATCTGGATGAAGATGGTCTGGTCCGGCAGGCCTTCGGGATGACGCCGGATCAACTCGCCCGACAGCATCGCGCCGACCGTGCGGTTGACGTTGCGCGCGTCCTCGAGGAACTGCACCTTCTCGCCGCGCTCGAGCGCCGGCCTGGCCTTCTCGATCAGCTTGACGTCGAGCGCGCGCGCGAGGCCATGGTCCTGCTCCTCGACCTGGCGGCGCGGCACCTCGGCCGGCGCGGCCGGCTGGTGGAAGATGCGCGCGAAGTCCAGGCCCCTGGCCTTCCAGTGCGCGATGCCCTTGCGGGTGTCGAGCAGGTCGGCGCGGCCGATCAGGTCGTCGAACTTGCGGATGCCGAGCTGCGCCATGATCTGGCGCGCCTCCTCGGCGACGAAGAAGAAGAAGTTGACGACGTGCTCGGGCCGGCCGGTGAACTTGGCGCGCAGCACCGGGTCCTGCGTGGCCACGCCGACCGGGCAGGTGTTCAGGTGGCACTTGCGCATCATGATGCAGCCTTCGGCGACCAGCGGCGCGGTCGCGAAGCCGAACTCGTCTGCGCCGAGCAGTGCGCCGATCACGACGTCGCGGCCGGTCTTCATCTGGCCGTCGGCCTGCACGCGGATGCGCCCGCGCAGCCGGTTCAGCACCAGCGTCTGCTGCGTCTCGGCCAGGCCGAGCTCCCACGGCGTGCCGGCATGCTTGATCGACGACCACGGCGACGCGCCGGTGCCGCCATCGTGGCCGGCGATCACGACGTGATCCGCCTTGGCCTTCGCGACGCCGGCGGCGATCGTGCCGACCCCGACCTCCGACACCAGCTTGACGCTGACGCTGGCGCGCGAGTTCGCGTTCTTCAGGTCGTGGATCAGCTGCGCCAGGTCCTCGATCGAGTAGATGTCGTGGTGCGGCGGCGGCGAGATCAGGCCGACGCCCGGCACCGAGTAGCGCAGGAAGCCGATGTACTCGCTGACCTTGCCGCCCGGCAGCTGGCCGCCCTCGCCCGGCTTGGCGCCCTGCGCCATCTTGATCTGCAGCTGGTCGGCGCTGACCAGGTACTCGGCGGTCACGCCGAAGCGGCCCGAGGCGACCTGCTTGATCTTGCTGCGCAGCGAGTCGCCGGCCTTCAGCGCGTAGTCGGCCGCCATCACCTTGCTGCCGATGATGTCGCTGACCTTGGTGCCGTCGGCGATCGGGATGCCCTTCATCTCCTGGCGGTAGCGCGCCGGGTCCTCGCCGCCCTCGCCGGTGTTGCTCTTGCCGCCGATGCGGTTCATCGCGACCGCGAGCGTGGTGTGCGCCTCGGTCGAGATCGAGCCGAGCGACATCGCGCCGGTCGCGAAGCGCTTGACGATCTCGGCCGCCGGCTCGACCTCGTCGACCGGGATCGCCTTGCTCGGGTCGACGCGGAACTCGAACAGCCCGCGCAGCGTCATGTGGCGCGCCGACTGGTCGTTGATGATCTGCGCGTATTCCTTGTAGGTCTCGAAGCGGCCGGCGCGCGCGCTGTGCTGCAGCTTGGCGATCGCGTCGGGCGTCCACATGTGCTCCTCGCCGCGCACGCGCCAGGCGTACTCGCCGCCGGCGTCGAGCATGCCGGCGAGCACCGGGTCGTCGCCGAACGCGGCCTTGTGCATGCGGATCGCTTCCTCGGCGACCTGGAACACGCCGATGCCGCCGACCTGGCTCGCGGTGCCGCGGAAGAACTTCTCGACCAGCGGCTTGTCGAGGCCGATCGCCTCGAACAGCTGGGCGCCGCAGTAGCTCATGTACGTCGACACGCCCATCTTGGACATGATCTTCGACAGGCCCTTGCCGATCGCCTTGACGTAGTTGTAGATCGCCTTGTCGGCGGAGAGCTCGCCGGGCAGCTCCTTGTGCAGCGCGGCCAGCGTCTCCAGTGCCAGGTAGGGGTGCACCGCCTCGGCGCCGTAGCCGGCCAGCACGCCGAAGTGATGCACCTCGCGCGCCGAGCCGGTCTCGACGACCAGGCCGGCGGTCGTGCGCAGGCCCTCGCGCACCAGGTGCTGGTGGATCGCCGACAGCGCCAGCAGCGCGGGAATCGCGACATGGTCGCGGTCCATCGCGCGGTCGCTGATGATCAGGATGTTGTGGCCTGTCTTGATCGCGTCGACCGTCTCGGCGCACAGCGATGCGAGCTTCGCCTCGACGCCCTCGCCGCCCCAGGCGAGCGGGTAGGTGATGTCGAGCTGGTAGCTCTTGAACTTCGCGCCGGTGTGCTTCTCGATCTGGCGCAGGCGCGCCATGTCCTCGAAGTCGAGGATCGGCTGCGGCACCTCGAGGCGCATCGGCGGGTTCACCGCGTTGATGTCGAGCAGGTTCGGCTTCGGGCCGATGAACGAGACCAGCGACATCACGATCGCCTCGCGGATCGGGTCGATCGGCGGGTTCGTGACCTGCGCGAACAGCTGCTTGAAGTAGTTGTAGAGCGGCTTGTTCTTGTCCGACAGCACCGCGAGCGGCGAGTCGTTGCCCATCGAGCCGATGCCTTCCTCGCCGGCCACCGCCATCGGGCTGATCAGGAACTTCAGGTCCTCCTGCGTGTAGCCGAAGGCCTGCTGGCGGTCCAGCAGCGACTCCTTGAACTCGAGCACCTCCGGCTCGGCCGGCGTCTCCTCGAGCTTGACGCGCACGCTCTCGATCCACTGGCGGTAGGGCTTGGCCGACGCGAACTGGTTCTTCAGTTCCTCGTCGTCGACGATGCGGCCCTGCTCGAAGTCGATCAGGAACATCTTGCCCGGCTGCAGGCGCCACTTCTTGACGATCTTGTTCTCGGGGATCGGCAGCACGCCGCTCTCGCTGGCCATCACCACCAGGTCGTCGTCGGTGACCAGGTAGCGCGCCGGGCGCAGGCCGTTGCGATCCAGGGTCGCGCCGATCTGGCGGCCGTCGGTGAAGACCATCGCGGCCGGGCCGTCCCAGGGCTCGAGCATCGCCGCGTGGTACTCGTAGAACGCACGCCGGCGCTCGTCCATCGTCGTGTGCTGCTCCCAGGCCTCCGGGATCATCATCATCGCGGCGTGCGCGAGCGAGTAGCCGCTCATCGTCAGCAGCTCGAGCGCGTTGTCGAAGGTCGCGGTGTCGGACTGGTGCTCGAAGCTGATCGGGTAGAGCTTCTTCAGGTCCTCGCCGAGCACCGGCGACTTCATCACGCCCTCGCGTGCGCGCATCCAGTTGAAGTTGC
>Ga0315912_10006741_pt1 | contig 10212 bp, 6 predicted proteins | sample VfabasoilMG_FD_204469 | JGI IMG/M metagenome (GOLD analysis project Ga0315912, IMG submission 204469) | Garden soil microbial communities collected in Santa Monica, California, United States - V. faba soil | ecosystem: Environmental > Terrestrial > Soil > Garden | place: USA: California... | reverse complement strand
CACGCGAGGCGCGGGATTTCCACGATTGCATCGAATGGGCCGGCACGCAACCTTGGAGCAACGGCAAGGTCGGCATCAACGGCATTTCCTACTACGCGATGAATCAGTGGCAGGTCGCGGCGCTGCGGCCTCCGCATCTCGCCGCACTGTGTATCTGGGAAGGATCGTCGGACTATTACCGCGAGCTCGCGCGCCACGGCGGCATTCTCTGCGATTTCCTCGCCGACTGGTTCAACCGGCAGGTGGTGAGCGTGCAGCATGGCGTAGGCGACCGCGGCGCACGCAACCCGATCACCGGCGAGACGATCGCCGGACCCGAGACCCTCACGGAGGAGGAGTTGCGGAAGAATCGTGCCGACGTCGGGGGCGAGGCCGCACGCCGGCGGTTGATCGACGCTTACTACCGCGCGCGCATGCCCGATTTCTCCAATATCTCCGTTCCCCTGCTGTCCGCCGCGAACTGGGGCGGGCAGGGGCTGCATCCGCGCGGCAATTTCGAAGGGTTCCTCCGCGCCGGCTCCGCGCAGAAATGGCTGGAGGTGCACGGCGATACGCACTTCACGCACTTCTACAGCAATTACGGCGCGGCGCTGCAGAAGAAATTCTTCGGCCACTTCCTGAAGGGCGAGAACACGGGCTGGGCGCGGCAACCCCGGGTCGCGCTCAACGTCCGCCGGCCGGGCGAGAAATTCGAATTGCGCGCCGAGAACGAATGGCCGCTCGCCCGCACGCAGTGGACGAAGTACTACCTCCAGCCGGGGACACGCGGTCTGGCCACCGAGCCGCCCAATGCCGCGACGACTCTCGCTTACGAGACTACCGGCGACGGCGTGACGTTCCTCACGCCGCCGCTGACGCGTGACGTCGAGATCACCGGCCCGGTGGCGGCGAAGCTGTGGGTGTCATCGGAGAGCACCGACGCCGACGTGTTTCTCGCGCTGCGGGTGTTCGATCCCTCTGGAAAGGAGGTCGTATTCGTCGGTTCCAACGATCCGCGCACGCCGGTGGGGCTCGGCTGGCTGCGCGCCTCGCACCGCAAGCTCGATCCCGGGGAGAGCCGGCCGTACCGGCCCTGGCACACGCACGACGAGGCATGGCCGCTCACGCCCGGCGTCGCGGTGGAGCTCGACGTCGAGATCTGGCCGACCTCGATTGTGGTGCCGCCAGGCTACCGCGTCGGCCTTACGGTGCGCGGCAGGGATTACGAGTACGACGGCACCGACGCCGGCGTCGCGCACGCGCCGTACCCGATGAAGGGGGTCGGTCCGTTCACGCACACCGACCCCGATGACCGCCCGCCGGCAATCTTCGGCGGCACGAACACGCTGCACTTCGCACCCGGCAGCATGCCGTACCTGCTGCTCCCCGTCATCCCGCCCAAGTAGGCAGAGGAAACGGCCGGGAAGTCGGGAGAGCGGGAGGTCGGGAGATGGGAAATCTTACGCAGGGTGCAATAACCAGCGGGCATTGCGCCGCATCGATGGCATTCGGTGCCATGCGCTTCGCTTATTGCACCCTACCCGTGCTGCGTCGCTGCAGCGGCCGCGGCTCCAATGAGGCATCGTGTTGATTTTTCTGCATAACTACCCTATCATGCGCGCCCTTTGGCGGCTGTCCGCGGGCGCGGCGGCCACGGCACGGGCAGAAACATGGGTATCGACACGGAAGTCTCGCGGCGGCGCACCTTCGCCATCATCTCGCATCCGGACGCGGGCAAGACCACGCTCACGGAAAAGCTGCTGCTGTACGCCGGCGCGATCCACATCGCCGGCAGCGTGAAGGCGCGCAAGGCCTCGCGCTACGCCACCTCCGACTGGATGGAAATCGAGAAGCAGCGCGGCATCTCGGTCGCGAGCTCGGTGATGCAGATGGAGTACCGCGACTGCGTCATCAACCTGCTCGACACCCCGGGTCACCGCGACTTTTCCGAGGACACCTACCGCGTGCTGACCGCGGTGGACGCGGCGCTGATGGTGATCGACGCCGCCAACGGCATCGAGCCGCAGACCCTGCGCCTGCTGCAGGTGTGCCGCGCGCAGGCGACGCCGGTCATCACCTTCGTCAACAAGATGGACCGCGAAGTGCGCGAGCCGGTGGACCTCGTGGACGAGATCGAGCGCGTGCTCGGGATGCCGGTGGTGCCGTGCACCTGGCCGGTGGGTATGGGCAAGTCGTTCAAGGGCGTGTTCGATCTGCGCGCCGATGCGATGCGCGTGTTCCGTCCCGGCGCGGACCGCGTCGGGGACGACGACGAAGTCCTGGCCGGCCTCGACCATCCTGAGCACAGCGTGCGTTTCGGCGAGACCTTCGCCCACGCGCGCCAGGAGATGGAACTGGTGCGGGGCGTCTCGCCCGCGTTCGACCGCGAGGCCTTTCTCGAAGGGCGGCAGACGCCGCTGTTCTTCGGCTCGGCGATCAACAATTTCGGAGTGAAGGAAGTGCTCGACGCGCTGGTGGAGTTCGCCTCGCCGCCGCGGCCGCGGCAGGCGCTGCAGCGTGCGGTCGATCCGTTCGAGCCGAAGTTTTCCGGCGTGGTGTTCAAGATCCAGGCCAACATGGACCCGGGGCACCGCGACCGCGTGGCGTTCATCCGCGTGTGCTCGGGCCATTTCGAGCGCGGCATGCGTTTGCGGAACTGCCGCACCGGCAAGGATTTCCGCCCCAACAACGTGGTGTCGTTCCTGTCGCAGCGCCGCGATCTGGTCGAGGACGCGTACGCGGGCGACATCATCGGCATCCCCAACCACGGCGTGCTGCAGCTGGGCGACACGCTGACCGAGGGCGAGGAGCTGCAGTTCACCGGGCTGCCGTTCTTCGCGCCCGAGATGTTCCAGACGGTGGAGATCGCAGACCCCTTGCGCAGCAAGCAGTTGCGCACCGGCATCGCCCAGCTCGGCGAGGAGGGCGCGATCCAGGTGTTCCGGCCGGTCGCGGGCGGCCCGCTGCTGCTGGGTGCGGTTGGCAGCCTTCAGTTCGAGGTGGTCGCGCACCGCCTGCGCCACGAGTACGGGTGCGAGGCGCGCATGGCGCCCGCGCGCTACACCTCGGCGCGCTGGGTGACGGCGGAAGACCCGAGGGAAATGAAGCGCTTCATCGAAGCCAACGCCTTTCGCATCGCGCACGACGCGGTGGACGCGCCGGCTTTCCTCGCCGCCTACGACACCGAGATCGAGGTCGCGCTCGAGCATTGGCCCGCGATCCGCTTCCACACCCTGCGCGAGCACGCCGGGCTGGTGTTCCACTCCCACGCCGCCGCGTAATCTGCGCCATGCTCTCCGTGCTGTCCCTGCTGGAAACACGGGTGCTGGGGGTGCTGGCGGAGAAGGAGCGCACCGTCCCCGATACCTATCCGTTGACGCTCAACGCGCTGATCGCCGGGTGCAACCAGAAGACCAGCCGCGATCCGGTCATCGACGCCACGGAAACCGAGGTGCAGGCCGCGGTGGACAGTCTCAAGGCGATGAACCTGGTGATCGAATCGAGCGGCGGCCGGGTGGCGCGTTACACCCACAACATCGAACGGGTGCTGCAGGTGCCGAAGCAGGCGGGCGCGCTGCTGGCGGTGCTGATGCTGCGCGGCGCACAGACCGCGGGGGAACTGCGCATCAATTGCGAGCGCCTGCACAATTTCGCGGACATCTCCTCGGTCGAAGGCTTCCTGCGCGAACTCGCCGAACGCCCGGCCGGCGCGCTCGTAGCCGAACTGCCGCGCCAGGCCGGCTCGCGCGAGAACCGCTGGGTTCATCTCCTCTCCGGTCAGCCGGAAGCGCAGGATAGTGCCGCGCAAGCTCCGATTTCCGTCCCGGCGGCGGGCGGCGTGGCCGTGAGCGAGATTGCGGCCATGAAAGCGAACATCGCAAGACTCGAGGCCGAAGTCAGCGAACTGAAAGCGCTCCTGGAAAAAGTTTGCTCGGATCTCGGGATAAAAGGTTAAGACGGAAAGTCACCCGCGCTCTTCCTTCTCCAGCAGCGCGCGCTTGCGTTCCACGCCCCAGCGATAGCCCGAGAGGCCGCCGTCGCGGCGCACGACGCGATGGCACGGAATGGCAACCGCCAGCGGGTTCGCGGCAACCGCGCTTGCTACGGCCCGCACCGATTTCGGCGCGCCGATGCGTTTCGCCAATTCGGCATAGCTGACCGTCTTGCCGGCCGGAATCTCGCGCAGCGCTTTCCACACCCGCTGCTGGAATGCGGTGCCGCGCACGTCGAGCGGCAGATCGAGGCCGATGCGCGGCGTTTCAACAAATCCCACGACCCGGGCGACGAGTTGCTCGAAGCCGCGATCGCCACCGATCAGATGGGCGCGCGGGAAGCGGTCCTGCAGGTCGCGCGCGAGCTTCGCCGGATCGTCGCCGAGCAGGATGGCGCACACGCCGCGCTCACTCGCTGCCACCAGTATCGCCCCGAGCGAGCATTGGCCGACCGCGAAACGAATTGTCACGTTGGCGCCGCCGGCCCGGTAGTCGCCGGGCGTCATGCCCAGCACCGCGGTCGATTTCTCGTAGAACCGGCTGCTGGCGTTGTAACCCGCGTCGAACAGGGCCTGCGTCACCGTGCCGCCGCGGCCGAGTCGATCGCGCACGCGTCTTGCGCGATGCGCCGCCGCGTATTCCCTGGGCGTCAGGCCGGTCGCCTGCTTGAACACGCGATGGAAGTGATACGCGCTCACGCCAACGCTCCGCGCGAGAGCTTCCAGGTCCGGCGCAGTCTCCGTCTCTTCGATGATGCGGCAGGCCGCGGTCACTTTCGCCGCGTAGTGCTCGGTGCGCGACGGCTGATCCGGCTTGCAGCGTTTGCACGGGCGGAAGCCGGCACGCTCAGCGTCCTCGCGCGTCGCATGGAAGCGAACGTTCTCAGGACGGGCCAGGCGCGCCGCGCACGACGGGCGGCAGTAGATGCCGGTGGTCCGGACCGAGTAGTAGAACCTGCCATCGGCCGCAGGGTCGCGCGCGAGCACGGCGGTCCAGCGCGGATCGCTCACGGTCGCGGCGGCCAATTGTCCGGCTTGCGATGAGGCGTTCATATGGCCATCCTTCGAACGTTTTACCCGATGGCCGGCAGTCTGGCAACGCCCGTCGCCCGCCGCACTCCGTACCTTGCTTTCAAATTAACGCCGTTCGCCCCGGTCCCCGGCGAGCTCGCGCGGGCGGATCAGCCAGAACGCGGCGAGCGCCAGCAGCATCAGGATCGCCACCGAGAGAAAAGCCGCGGCCCAGGACGCCGGTGACATGCCGCCGCCAAGATCGAGGATGAAGCCCACCATCAGCGGCCCGACGAAGCCGCCGGCGTAGCCCAGCGTCGAATGCACTGCGAGCTGCGCGCCGCGGCGTGCGGGCTCGGCGGTGCCGGCGGCGCCCGCCGTCAGCGACGACGAGTCGAGCCACACGATGAACCCGAAGACGAGCAGCAGGCCGACGGCGAGCCCGTAGGACAGCGTGCCGACGAGGCCGATGGTGGCGCCGACCACGGCCGAGGCGAGCATGGCGAAGGCGACGAGCCGGCGCCGGCCGAAGCGGATCGCCGCCTCGTTGCCACTGACGCTCGCCGCGGTGCCGAGGAGTCCAAGCGCGGTCAGGACGAACGTCGGCGAGAGTGGCGTGTCGGCGGCGCCGGTGCTGATGGCAACGTATCCCAGAAACGCCACGCCCCAGCCGCGCAGCGCATTCATCTCGAGTGTATGGATGCAGTAGGCGAGCGAATACGCCATGGCTGAACGGTTGCGCAACACCGGGCGGAAATCGAACAGCCTGTGACCGGCTCCCGGTGATGGCGAGGGTGGAGGACGACGGGGCGCGGAAAGGGCCACGATCAACCACGCGGCGACCGCGCTCAGCCCGGCGAAGATGAATGCGGCGTGCCAGCCGAAGTAACCGGCGAGCAGACCCGCGCACGAAAAGGAGAGCGCGCCGGAGATGCCGATGCTCGCGGCGTGCGCGGCCACCGCGCGTGACATGAGTTTCTCATCGACCTGGTCCGCGAGCAGCTTCAGGCCCGTCATGTAGGTGCCGGCCCAGCCGATGCCGGCGAGCGCGCGCAGCGCCAGCGCCGACCAGAAGCCCTCGGCATAGAGGCCGAACAGCAGGTGGCCGGCGATGGTGCAGCCGACGCCGAAGAGATAGACGCGCTTGGCTGCTATGCGATCGGTGAGGGTGACGAGGATCGGCACCGCGACCATGTAGGCCGCGTAGAAGATGGCGGTGATCCAGCCGGCCTCGCTGTTGGTGATGTCCCACAACGGCATCATCGACGGCAGCAACGCCGGCCAGAAATAGGCGCCGATCTGCACCAGCACCTGCGCCGCGCAGACGGCTGCGACCAGCCGCGCGTCCGACAACCCGCGCACGGGCCTGCCCTGCATGGCGCAGACTCAGCCTGCTGCCTTGGCCTCGCGGAACGATCCGCCGCTCGCCGCGATCTCGCGCAGCAGGTTCGCCGGCTTCCAGCGCGCGCCGTAGCGCTGGTGCCATTCCTCGATCTGCCGCAGGATTTCGCGCGAGCCTACGGTATCGGCCCAGAACATCAGCCCGCCGCGGTAGCGCGGAAAGCCGAAACCGTGGAGCCACATCACGTCGATGTCGCTCGCGCGGTAGGCCTTGCCTTCTTCCAGGATCTTGCACGCCTCGTTGACCGAAGCGCACAGCAGGCGGCGCAGGATTTCATCATCGGTAAAGGTGCGCTGCTCGATGCCGAACTCGCGCGCCACCTCCGCGATTACGCTCTTGACCACTTCGTCGGGATGCGGCGTGCGATCGCCCTTTTCGTAACGGTACCAGCCGGCGCCGGTCTTCTGGCCCTTGCGCCCCATCTCGACCAGGCGGTCGGGCACGTGCAGCTTGCGGTAATTGGGATCGGCCGCCGCACGGCGCTTGCGCGTGTCGTAGCTGATGTCGAGGCCCGACAGGTCGCTGACCGCGAACGGCCCCATCGGATAGCCGAAATCGACCATGACCTTGTCCACCTGCTCCGGCAGGGCGCCTTCCTCGAGCATCAGCATCATCTCGGTGATGAACGGCGCGCGGCTGCGGTTGGCGGCAAAGCCGTCGCAGGTGCCGGCGACCGCGCTGATCTTGCCGATGTCGCGGCCCACTTTCATGGCGCCGGCGATGGTTTCGATCGAGGTTTTCGTGCCCTTCACCACCTCGAACAGCTTCATGACGTTGGCGGGCGCGAAGAAGTGCGCCCCGGCGACGTCCTGCGGCCGCTTCGTGACGTTCGCCATGATGTCGGTGTCGATCGCCGATGAATTGGTGAGCAGCAGGGCGCCCGGTTTCATGACGGCGTCGAGCTTCGCGAACACTTCTTTTTTCACATCCACCCGCTCGAACACCGCCTCGATGACGACGTCGCAGTCGGCGATCGCCTCGTAGCGGTCGACGGGTTCGATCAGCGCCAGCCGCCGCTCCATCTCGGCCTGCGCGAGGCTGCCGCGCTTGACGCTCACCGCGTAGTTGTCGCGCACGCGCTGCATGCCTTTGTCGAGCGCCTCGCGCGAGACCTCCAGCACCTTCACCGGGATGCCGAAGTCGGCGAAGCTCATCGCGATGCCGCCGCCCATGGTGCCGGCGCCGATCACGGCAGCGGTCTTGACCCTGGGGGGCTTGAGATCCTTGGGCGCGCCGGGTATCTTCGCCACCTCGCGCTCGGCGAAGAACGCGTAGCGCAGCGCCTTCGCTTCCTCGGAATTCTCGAGCTCGGCGAAGAGCCGCCGCTCGGTCTTGAGTCCTTCGTCGAACGGCTGCGTGACCGCGGCCTCGACGCACGCGATGCAGTGGTACGGCGCTTTCTGGTTGCGCGCCTTTCTCGCGATCGACTTGCGCATCGCCTCGAACATGCCGGGATCGGCCTTCGCTTCGGCGATGCGGTCGGCCTTGTCGCGCACGCGCGGCAGCGGCCGCTTCGCGGCGACGCTCTTCGCGAAGCGAATGGCTTCCTTGCGCAGGTCCTGGCCCTCGACGATCGCATCGACGATGCCGAGCGCCTTCGCTTCCGCCGCCGGCACGTGGCGTCCGCTCACGATCATCTCCATCGCCGCCTTCGGGCCGATCAGCCGCGGCAGGCGCTGCGTGCCGCCGCCGCCCGGCAGCACGCCGATCAGCACTTCAGGGAGCCCCACCCTGGCGCTCGCGACCGCGATGCGGTAATGGCTGGACAGCGCGTGCTCCAGTCCGCCGCCCAGCGCGTAGCCGTGGATGGCCGCCACGACCGGCTTCGGGCTCGCATCCAGCACGTCGTGCGTGAGACGGGCGGGCGCCGGTCGCGGCTTGCCGAACTGGCGGATGTCGGCGCCCGCGATGAAGCTGCGGCCGGCGCCCATCAGCACCATCGCGCTCACGTTCGGATCGGCCACTCCGCGATCGACCGCGGCGATGATGCCTTCGCGCACGCCCGGCCCCAGCGCATTCACCGGCGGGTTGTCGACCGTGATCACGCCCACGCCGTCCTCGACCTCGAACCTCACTACTTCCGCTTCGCTCATCTCGCACCCTCTCTCAATCGCACGTTGCCTTGCCATCCGGTCGTTTCACAGTTCAACAATTGTCGCATGATCCCGCGCGCGCCATGGCATGATTGCGGCCCATGACCATCTATATCATCGTCGCGCTCGCCTTTCTCACGCATGTGGGTTTCGCCGGCAGCCGGCTGGCGGTGCCGCTGTTCGCGATCGACCAGGGCGCGACGCCGTTCGTCGTCGGCACCATCGTCGCGCTCTACGCGTTGTTTCCCGCGGTGCTCGCGCTGCCCGCCGGCCGCATGACCGACCGCCTCGGCTTCAAGATGCCGCTGCTGTTCGGCACCGGCGGCGTGTGCGCGGCGCTGGTGCTGCCGTGCCTGTGGCCGTCGTTGCCGACGCTGTATTTCACCGCGTCGCTGCTGGGCATCGCATTCATGTCGCTTCAGCTCGCGACACAGACGCTGGCGGGCGCAATCACGGCCCCGTCTGAGCGCGCGCGCAATTTCAGCCACCTGAGCCTGGGCTTTGCGCTGGCGAACCTGAGCGGTCCCCTGCTGGCGGGCTTTCTCATCGACCGCATCGGCCATGCCTGGACGTTTGGCGCGCTCGCCTTGCCGCTCATCCCGGCGATCGTGGTGTCGGCGCTGGGCTCGCGCTGGATACCCGAAGTGCAGGCCAAACCCGAATCCGCCGGCGGTGGCATGTTCGATCTGCTGAAGATCAAGCCGCTGCGTGATACCCTGATCGCGAGCGGCATCGTGTCCGCGGCATGGGACGTGTACCAGTTCTTCATGCCGATTTACGGCCGCGCGCTGGGTCTCTCCGCCACCGCCATCGGGGTGGTGATGAGCGCGTTCGCCGTCGCCATCATTCTGCTGCGCATCGTGCTGCCGTTCGCGGTGCGGCGCACCGGTGAAGCGCGGCTATTCACCTACGCGATGTTCATCGCCGGCGCGGCGTTCTGCCTCTTTCCCCTGTTCCAGCATCCGTGGCCGCTTGCAGCCGCGTCGTTTCTGCTGGGCGTCGCCTGCGGCGTCGGTCAGCCGCTGTCGATGACGCTGGTATTCAACACCACGCCCAAGGATCGCGTCGGCGAGGCGACCGGCATGCGCATCACCGTCAACCAGGTGACGCACTTTGCGATTCCGCTGCTGTTCGGGGCGGTCGGCTCGGTGGCGGGATTCGCCGCCGTGTTTCTCAGCAACGCGGGCTTCCTCGTGGCCGGCGGCTTCATGAGCCTGCGCAACCACGGCAAGCGCTGAGACAACCCGTTCGGTTTTCCCTGCCGCCGGGTAGCGCAAGCCCTGGCGCCTCAGCGGCCCGCGCCGTACAGCTGCCGGCAGAACGCCTCGTTCTCACGCTCCGGCATGCCGCACTGGCGCCAGTGACACTTCTCGCGGCGGGCCGGATCATCAAACCGCGAGCAAATTTGCTGCACGGTTCGTCGGGTCGGCGGGGTCGAATAGCGCGGCTCGTATTGATACGCAGGCGCCGGCGGCGGATCGTACGGAGCGGCGCTTTGCCGCTGCCTTTCGGCCGCCTTGCGCGCTGCCTGCTTTTCTGCTTCGATGGCCCGGCGCCGGTTTTCGTCGGCTTTGGCCTTGGCGTCGCGCTCCGGCTGCGCGCGCGGCACATTCACGGCGTCGGCGCCCGCTATTCCGCTTGGCGGCCCAGGCGGCGCTGCCGCAGGAGGCGGGGCGACTTCCGGTGCTGCGGGCGCATCGAAGGCGGGGGGCGTCGCCTGGAGCGGCGCATAGGGC
>Ga0315912_10006740_pt1 | contig 10213 bp, 1 predicted proteins | sample VfabasoilMG_FD_204469 | JGI IMG/M metagenome (GOLD analysis project Ga0315912, IMG submission 204469) | Garden soil microbial communities collected in Santa Monica, California, United States - V. faba soil | ecosystem: Environmental > Terrestrial > Soil > Garden | place: USA: California... | reverse complement strand
CGTCGAACATCCTCGTCACGCGGCACGACGGCCCCGCCGCGGCGGGAGTGCCCAAGGTCATCGACTTCGGCATCGCCAAGGCCACGCAGGGCGAACTGACCGACAAGACGGTGTTCACGCAATTCCAGCAGTTCATGGGCACCCCGGCTTACATCAGTCCCGAGCAGGCGGAAATGAGCGGGCTGGACATCGACACCCGGGCGGACATCTACAGCCTGGGCGTGTTGCTCTACGAATTGCTGGTGGGCCAGACGCCTTTCGACGCCCGAGAGATGCTGAAGGACGGTCTCGATGCGCTGCGCAAAACCATCCGCGAGCGGGAACCGGCCAAGCCTTCGACCACGCTGAAGAATCTCGCGGACCGGGAGCTAACAACGGCGGCGCAACATCGCCAGACCGATCCCTCCCGCCTCGTCCATCAGCTCCGGGGTGACCTCGACTGGATCGTGATGACGTGCCTGGAGAAGGATCGGGCGCGGCGCTACGAGACGGCCAATGGTCTGGCGATGGACATCCAGCGTTACTTGGACAACGAACCGATCGTCGCGCGTCCGGCCAGCGCCGGGTATCGGGTTCGGAAGCTGATGCGGCGGCACAAGCTGGCTTTCACCGCCGCCGCCGCCGTGGCGCTGGCCCTCGTCACCGGCACCGGAGTCAGCCTCTGGCAGGTGGCGGAGGCCCGGCGATCCCGCAATGCCGCCGAAACCGCGCGCCAGCGAGCCGAGGCCAGCGAACGCAGCGCGCAGGGGTTGCTCTACGTGGCCAACATGAATTTGATCGGGCAGGCGTGGGAAGCGAACAACCCAGGACGAGTCCGGCAGTTGCTCGACGAAACCGCCGGTTTCTCGCATCACGGCTTCGAATGGTACTACTGGCAGCGGCAGGCGCATCTGGATCTGAGAACATTCTGGGGACATCAATCCCGCGTCTGGGCGGCGAGTTTTTCCCCGGATGGCCACCGCATCGTGACGGCGGGCGACGATGGTACCGCCCGGGTCTGGGAGACGTCGACCGGTCGGGAATTGCTCACTCTCCCCGGTCATGAGGACTGGGTGCGCTCCGCCGTCTTTTCGCCGGATGGCCGGCGGATTGCGACTGGGAGCAAGGACTATATCGCGCGGGTTTGGGATGCCGCCAAGGGGGTGGAAATCCTCCGGTTGCTCGGCCACCGGGCCGCTATTCGCTCCGTGGACTTTTTTCCCGATGGCCGGCGCCTGGTCACCGCCAGCCAGGATGGCACCGCCAGAACCTGGGATGCGGAGACGGGCCGTCCATTGCTGGTGCTGCGCGGCCATTCCAACTGGGTCTTTTCGGCGGCCTGTTCTCCCGATGGGCGGCGCATCGTCACGAGCGGTGACGACGATTCAGCCCGGATCTGGAACGCGGACGACGGGCGGGAATTGCTTCGCCTGATGGGACACGACGCCAATATTCGGACGGTCGGCTTCTCGCCTGACAGTCGCCGGGTCGTCACGGCCAGCCAGGATAAGACAGCCCGGGTGTGGGATGCGGAGAGCGGCCATCTCCTACTGACGCTGCGAGGGCATCCCGCCAATGTCTTCGCCGCTTCCTTCTCGCCGGACGGACGGCGGATCGTCACGGCGGGAAAGGATCAGACGGTCCGGATTTGGGATGCCAAGAGCGGCCAGGAATTGAACCAATTCAAGGGCCACGGTTCGGAGATTTATTCCGCCGTCTTCTCGAAGGACGGGAGAATGATCCTGACGGCCAGTGAGGACAAGACGGCCAAAATCTGGGACGCCACCAGCCCACGCGCCCCCCGGGCGCTGGAACACGGTGGACGCGTTTTCGCCGTGGGCATCTCACCGGACAGTCAGCGCATCGTCACCGGAGGAGAGGGAGGGAAGCTCAACGTCTGGTCCACGGACAACGGTGAATTGCAGATGACAATTCCTGCCGCGGACGCCGAGGTTCGAGCGCTGGCCTTCTCCGCCGACGGACAGCGACTTGTCACCGGCCACGGTGACGGGAACACCCGCGTCTGGCTGGCGGCCAGCGGACGTTTGCTGCTGACGTGGGCCAGCCATATTGGAGGCGTCAACTCGGTCGCCTTTTCCGCGGACGGCAGGAGAGTGGTGACGTCTGGCGGCGAAGGTAAGGTCAAGGTTTGGAGTGCGGAGGATGGACGCGAGCAGCTTTCTCTTCCGCAGGCCCCCGGCCAGGTCTATTCCGCCCGATTTTCTCCTGATGGCTCACGCATCGTCTGCGGCCTTGCGGGGGGCGCCAGGATTATGGATGCCCAATCGGGCGCTGAGGTCGTCACGTTCATCGACCGGAAACGGGTTCGTTCCGCGACCTTCTCCCCGGATGGCCGGTGGGTTCTCACCGCCAGCGAGGACAAAACGGCCACGGTCTGGAATGCCAGCAACGGCGAGCCCCGGCTTACTCTGGCCGGACATACCCTCGGGGTTTTCGCCGCGGTCTTTTCGCTGGACGGTCAACGCATCGTCACCGCCAGCCAGGATCTCTCCGCCAAAGTCTGGGACGCCGCCACGGGGCAGGAATTGCTTACCTTGCCGGGTCACAAAGACCTGGTGGCATCGGTCGTCTTTTCACCCGATGGACAGCGCATCGTGACGGGCAGCCTGGATGGCACCGCGCGGGTCTGGACGGCGGCGCTGCCGGAGCAGGTGGCGGCCTGGCGACAGGAGCAACTCAGCGTTCTTAACCGGCGGCAAACCCCAACAGCTCATCCGGTTTTGTCGGCGGGAGAGACGATGTCTCCGCCTCCACTCCCGCCCGGTCTCATTACCCGCTGGCTCCTGCTCGCGCCCATGAAAACTTCGGCTCTCGACGCGGCGGCGATTCTGGAGAGGGAACAGATTCCCGATGAAGCGCACCTCCGCCCGCGGGCGGGAGAGCACGTCCATTTCCCGGAAAGGGATTTGACCTGGGAGCCATTCGAGCAAGGCACTCCGCTGCTGGATCTCAACGCCTTCGTGGGCCAGGTGTCATCGCCCCACAGCATGGCGTACGCCGTGTCCTATCTTGTGACGGAGACGCCGCAGTCGGGGGTGGTCTTGCACGTCACAAGTGATGACGAGTGCAAGTTATATCTCAACGGGCGGCTCCTGCACCGCTCAAATCCCGGGCGGAGCTACGTCCTGAACGAAGAAAAGGTGGGCGGAGTGGAACTGCCTGCCGGAACGAACACCCTCGTGTTCAAGGTTCTGAACGACATCGAGCGCTGGCTCGGCTCGATCCGAGTCCTCGATGCCCGTGGTCAGCCCGTCCCGGGCCTGCGCGAGACTCTGGAACCGTAGGTCGCCTCGCCTCCTGGCCAATGGAATGGAGAAACCTCAATCGCCAGTCATCAATCGGTCGTGGAATTGATGTCGGATAAGTGATGTTTCTTTGGCGGGTCTGACCCGCGGACGTCGCACTGGAGGAGACATGTCGCGACCCTCCCGCATCACCCCGGGGCAGGCCCACGAGCAGCGCCTCCTGGAAGCGGCCCTGGCCCTGGATGCCGAATCCGAACGCCGGGCCTTCCTGGCCTGCGTTGAGGACCCTGCCCTGCGGCGACGCCTGGAGGAACTGATCGTCTCGAGCGCCGAGGCGGAATCGTTCTTCGGCCACCCGCCTCAACACCACGCCGCGGCGGACACCGTGCCCGTGGCAGCGAGCCAGACTGTCCCGATACCCGCGGAGGCGGCTTCGGGCACGCGCATCGGCCGCTACAAGCTGCTCGAGAAGATTGGCGAAGGTGGTTTTGGCGAAGTCTGGATGGCCGAGCAGCGCGAACCGGTCAAACGCCGCGTCGCCCTTAAGATCATCAAGCTCGGCATGGACAGCCGCCAGATCGTCGCGCGGTTCGAGGCTGAGCGCCAGGCCCTGGCCTTGATGGACCACCCGAACATCGCCAAAATCTTCGATGGCGGCGTGGTCGGCGGCGCCGAATCTGAAATCTTAAATCCCAGTTCCAAGATCTCAGAAGGCCGCCCTTACTTCGTCATGGAGCTGGTCCGTGGGGTCCGGATTACTGATTACTGCGATCAACACCAGCTCACGACTCGGCAACGGCTCGACCTGTTCATCAAAGTCTGCCAGGCCATCCAGCACGCCCATCAGAAGGGCATCATCCACCGCGACATCAAGCCCTCAAACATCCTTGTCACCCTGCATGATGGGGTGCCCGTGCCGAAAGTGATCGATTTCGGCATCGCCAAGGCCACCCAGGGCGAGCTGTCCGACAAGACGGTGTTTACCCAGTTCCAGCAATTCATCGGCACCCCGGCTTACATGAGCCCCGAGCAGGCGGAAATGAGCGGGCTGGACATCGACACCCGGGCGGACATCTACAGCCTGGGCGTGTTGCTCTACGAATTGCTGGTGGGCCAGACGCCCTTTGACGCGAAGGAGATGATGCAGGGCGGCCTCGACGCGCTGGTCAGAATCATCCGGGAGCGGGAACCGATGCGCCCTTCGACCAAGCTCAACACGCTGCAAGGGGACGCCCGCACCACGGCAGCCAAGCGGCGGCAGACCGAAGCGGGCAAGCTCGTGCACCAGTTACGCGGCGACCTGGATTGGATCGCGATGAAGTGCCTGGAGAAGGACCGCACGCGCCGTTACGAGACGGCCAACAGCCTGGCCACGGACATCCAGCGGCACCTGGCCAGCGAACCGATTGTGGCGCGTCCTCCCAGCCTGGCCTACCAACTCCAGAAAGCCTGGCATCGGAACCGGCTCGTATGCTCAGCGGCCGGGGTCGTCGTCCTTGCCCTGCTCCTGGGCACGGGCATCAGCACGTGGCAGGCGATTCGGGCCACCGGCGCGGAACGGCTCGCCCATCGTCGGTGGATCGAAACGACGACCGAACGCGACGCCAAGGAGAAGGCGCGGGACGCATTGGAGGCGCGCAATCTGGATTTGCGACGGGCGGCCTACCGATTGGGACTTCAATCCACCCTGGGCGCGTTGGAACGCAAGGGATACGATGCGGCCCTGACCCTCCTGCAACAATGCGAACCCTCGTTGCGCGGCTGGGAATGGGCGCATCTCAACCGGCAAATGCCATTGGCGTGGCGCGTCCCCTGGCGGGGCAGCTCATCCGCCGTCCTGACCCGGAACGGGGCCGAGGTCATAACCGTCGGCCCCGATTCCACACTCCGGATTTGGGCGGCCCACACCAATGCCCCGCTGCGAGTCAACTCGATGCGCACCCCGGCCAGCGCGCTGGCCGTCAGCCCGGACGACCGCCTGGCCGCATGTGGCGGCACCAACGGATTGGTGAGCCTGTTCGATTTGTCCACCGGTGAACTCCAGTGGGAGTCACCGGGTCATGCCGCCGGCATTCGCAGTGTTGCCTTCAGCGAGGACGGCTCGCGGATCGCCTCCGGCGGCATGGACGCCGCCGTAATCCTTTGGACTCGTGAAGGCCGCCCGCTGCGGACGAACCAGCTTCCCGGTCGCGTGCGGGGACTGGCGTTCCATCCGGATGGACGCAGTCTCCTGGCGGGAAACATGGATGGCCCAGCCTGCGTGCTCAAGGCCGACACCCTGGAGGTCCTGTGGCGAACGGACGCCATCCCCGGGCCGCAATCCTCCCTGGCGTTCAGTCAAGACGGGCGTCGATTTGTGATGGGGTGCGCTGATGGTTACGCGCGAGTCTGGGATGCCGCAGAGCGCAAAGTCGTGGTCACCAGCGCCCTGTCGCATGTGAAGCACTATGGCCAGGGAAGCGGGCAACAGGTCAGCAACGTCAGTGCCGTGGCCTTCAGTCCGGACGGCCGCTGGTTTGCCTCGGCGAGTCAGGATGAATGGATCCGGCTGTGGGATGCCACTTCGGGCCAGTTAGTCGATACGTTTCCCAGCGGCGTGCCTCCAGCCTACTGGTTGCCGATACTCCAGTTCTCCTCGGATGGCACACGGCTCATGGCGGTGGCGAGCAGCAGCGATTCGTGCGCCCGGATCTGGAACCTCCGCCACCAGGACCACGAGACGATCGTGCCGGGCCGGGATAGGCCGGTCTGGTCCGCGGTGTTTTCCCCGGACAGCCAGCAACTCCTTACCGGCGCCTGGGATGGCCGGCTCCGGCTTTCTCAGGCCGATACCGGTCGGGAGATTCGTGCCTTCCGCGGCCACACCAACGCGGTGATCTGGTCCGTTGCGATCACCCCGGACGGCCGGCGTGCCGTGTCGGGATCCCAGGATGGAAACCTGCGGGTATGGGACATGGAAACGGCCCGAACCCTGCGCATCATCCCCGTCCTAGGCCCTCAACTCACCGAGAACAACGGGACCCTGATGGTCACAGTGAGCCCCGACGGGCAACACGTCGTGTCCGGCGGACAGGATGGCACGGTGCAGGAATGGAACCTGGATACCGGCGCCCAGGATTGGGCGTTGGCCGGGCACACCAAACGTGTCTGGTCCATCGCGTGGAGTACGGACGGTCGGAGGATTGCCGTCTGCGGCGAAGGCGGAGAGCTGACCCTGGTCGAGGCGTTGCGCGGCACCCGGCTATGGCAGACGAATCTGGTCACGAGCCATGCACGCCACCTCCTTCACTCCGTCGCCTTTCGCCCGGATGGCCAGGAGATCGCCACCGGCAGCATCACTGGCAACACCATCAATCCCGGCCAATTGTGTCTCTGGGATGCCGCGAGCGGCCAACTCCTGCGCCAGGTGGAAGTCAATCCAATCGGGATTCGTTCGGTGATGTTCTCCCCGGATGGCCGGCGCCTGGCCAGTGCCGGCGATGACGGTCTCGCGCGGGTTTGGGACGCCCGCACCCTGGATCTGCTCCTGGTCCTGCCGCCACAACCGGTCCGCATCAATGCCATCGCTTTCAGTCCGGACGGGAAACGACTGGCCATCGGCCGGAACGATGGCGAAGTCCGCATCTGGCAGACCGAACCGCCTGCGGCGTTCGCCGGCAACTGAGGATCGCGGGGTAAGCAGGAGCACGCCGGGTGCGGGTCTGGACCCGGCACAAGGCAAGAAAGGAGCATCCCGGGCATGCCCCGACGAAGATACCCATTTCACCCGTCTCCACGAATGGACCCAGGCGCCCAGCCCTGTTCCTTTGGTGAACATCCGTGAAATGGGTGTCTCCAAACCTAACTGAAAACTTCTCCACATTCTTTGGCGGATTCCCGACGGGGACGGCGCACTGGGGTTGAAGCCAGCAATCTCAAGAATCCAATCCACCACACGACGTGCCATGAAAACCTACCATCCTCTGTTCTCCTGCCTCCTCCTCCCGCTTTGCCTGGGTCTGGGCTTGGCCGCGCCCGCCGCGGCTTCGGCCCCGCCACCGGGCAAAACCCAAAAGCTCACCTCGCCCGACCAAGTGCCGGAGGGCCTGGCTAAATCCGATTGGACCAACATCCGCGACGCCTACGAGGCAGGCCGCCATGCCTTTCAGGCGGTGACCGAAGGATTTCAGGCGCGCAATCCGGGCCAGCAATGGCTCACGCGCTTCGACCGGCGCGGGTTCACCGCTCAACCCGACGCGGGTGGCTGGCGATGGGGCCTGGAACTCAAAAGCTACGGTTTCCCCGGCCAGGAACGCGCTCTCACGGGGGTTCCCGCCCTGCAGGCCGAGGGGACGCGCCTGACCTACGCGTGGGATGGAGCCCTCCTGGAATGGTTCATCAACGACACCCGCGGACTCGAACACGGATTCACAGTGACGCAACGTCCATCGTCGGCTTCAGCGCTCAATGCCCAGGCCGCATTCCTCAATTTCCGTCTCGCCGTGCGCGGCACCCTCACTGCGCAAGTGGCCGAGGATGGCCAGGGCGTTTCTTTTCACGATGCCGCCGGGGCCACCGCGCTGACCTATGCCGGGCTGAAGGTCTGGGACGCGGATGGCAGGATCCTCCGCTCGCGTTTCGAGCCGATGGATCCCAAGCAACCGACCCTCGTCACACTCTCTGTGGACGAACGCGGCGCGCGCTACCCTCTGACTATTGATCCTATCGCCCAGCAGGCCTATCTCAAACCCTCGACGATCTCCCTGTCCATATCTGCGGCCAGCTACGAATTCGGCGATTCAGTCAGCGTATCGGGCGACACAGTGGTGGTCGGGGCACCGAATGAGTCCAGCACCGCCACCGGGGTCAATGGGAACCAGAACTTGAACACCGCGCTGTATTCGGGCGCCGCCTACGTGTTCGTGCGCAGCGGTACCACCTGGACCCAGCAGGCGTATCTCAAGGCCTCCAACACCGGGCAGGGTGATCGCTTCGGGTATTCCGTAGCCGTATCCGGCAACACCATCGTGGTAGGAGCGTATGGCGAGGACGGCAACGCCACGGGAGTCAATGGCAGCCAAAACAACAACAGCACCGAAACCGGCGCCGCCTACGTGTTCGTGCGCAGCGGGACCACCTGGACCCAACAGGCCTACCTCAAGGCCTCCAACACCGAAGCCAATGACCAATTCGGCTATTCCGTCGCCATCTCGGGCGACACGGTCGTGGTGGGAGCGCATGGCGAGGACAGCAACGCCACCGGGGTCAACGGCAACCAAAACGACAACAGCGTCTCGTCGGCCGGCGCCGCGTATGTGTTCGCACGCAGTGGAAGCACCTGGACCCAGCAGGCGTATCTCAAGGCCTCCAACCCCGACCCGTTCGACAGCTTTGGTTATTCCGTGGCGGTGTCCGGCGACACGGTTGCGGTGGGAGCGTGGACGGAGGACAGCAACGCCACGGGAGTCAACGGCAACCAGAGCAACAACAGCGTTCTCAACTCCGGCGCGGCCTACGTGTTTGTGCGCAGCGGCACGACCTGGAGCCACCAAGCCTATCTCAAAGCCTCCAACACCGGGACCAATGATTTCTTCGGCTACTCGGTGGCGGTGTCCGGCGACACGGCGGTGATCGGGGCCTATGGCGAAGCCAGCAACGCCACCGGCATCAATGGCAACCAGAGCAACGACAACGCGACGAATTCCGGTGCGGCCTATGTGTTCGTGCGCAGCGGCTCCGCCTGGACCCAACAGGCCTACCTCAAGGCCTCCAACACCGAAACCAACGACCACTTCGGCCGGTCCGTGGCCGTGTCGGGTGACACGGTCGTGGTCGGGGCTGGGAACGAGGACAGCAACACCGCCGGCGTTGACGGAAACCAAAGCAGCAACAGCACTCTCAGTTCTGGCGCCGCTTACGTGTTCGTGCGCGGCGGATCCACCTGGACCCAGCAGGCCTATCTCAAAGCCTCCAACCCCGGGACGTTCGACGGTTTCGGTCTATCCGTGGCCATCTCGGACGGCACGGCGGTGGTGGCCGCGCCCGGCGAGGCCAGTCTTGCCACCGGGGTCAACGGAAACCAAAACGATAACAGCGAGCCCAACACCGGCGCCGCCTACATCTTCGCCGGCATCGTCGCTCCCGCGATCAACCCTCCGGCCGTGACGACGCTGGCGGCGTCAGGGGTCACATCCAACGCGGCGACGTTGCAGGGCTCGGCCAACCCGAACGGCTCCGCCGCCATCGGCTACTTCCAGTGGGGCACCACCATCAGCTACGGCCAGACCACCGCGGCCACGTCGTTAGGCAGCGGAAATGCCGCCAACCCCTTCTCCGGGGCATTGAGCGGCTTGACGCCCGGCCAGACCTACAATTACCGGGCCGTGGCCAGCAACGCCGCCGGCGTCGTTCAGGGCGCCAACATGACCTTGACCACGCCGATCCCGCCAGGAGCCATCGCGTTCAACTACACTCCCATCACCGGCCTGCGGGGGGTGTTCGATGGCGCCATGGCCTGGGGCGATTACGACAGCGACGGACGCCTGGACTTCCTCCTCACAGGAAACGACACCTTGTTTCATTCGACCCATTTGTGGCGCAACACCGGCAGCGGATTTATCGAGGTTCCCGTCCCCGGTCTCCTGGGCGTCTCCCAAGGATCCGTGGCCTGGTGCGATTACGACAACGACGGGCGCCTGGATTTCTTCATTGCGGGCACTGCCGGCGAAACGAACCTGTCGCAATTGTGGCGCAACACGGGGAGTGGATTCACCAACGTGCCCATGCCCGGACTGCCACAGCTCCACTACACGGCCGTGGCCTGGGGCGACTACAACAACGACGCACGTCCGGACTTGCTCCTGACCGGTAACACCGGAGATTCAGCCTTCGCCGGAAGCACCAATCTGACGCAACTGTGGCGCAACACGGGCAGTGGGTTCACGCAGGTGCCCATCCCTGGCGTGCCGGGGGTGTCCAGCGGCGCCGTG
>Ga0315912_10006739_pt1 | contig 10216 bp, 7 predicted proteins | sample VfabasoilMG_FD_204469 | JGI IMG/M metagenome (GOLD analysis project Ga0315912, IMG submission 204469) | Garden soil microbial communities collected in Santa Monica, California, United States - V. faba soil | ecosystem: Environmental > Terrestrial > Soil > Garden | place: USA: California... | reverse complement strand
GGCGCCGGCCCACGCGCAGGCGCCCGGCCGAATCCTGCGGCCCAACGCCGTCCTGCATGTCGTGGCCGACTTGGAACGGTCGGTGGCGTTCTATCGTGACGCCGTCGGTCTGGCCCTTGACCCATCGGCGCGCTTCCCGATCGGCGCCTCGAGCCGCGCGACGACGTTGTCCATTCCAGGATCCGACGTGCGACTGACGCTCGTCCAGTCGTCCGGCGTGCCGGCCTCTCCCACGTGGCAGCGCCTCCAGGATCCAGGAAGCGTGAAACTCGTTGTCCGCGTGCGCAACATCGACGCGGCGTTCGAGCGCGTCCGCGCGCGGGTTGCTCGCGTCTACACCGACGGCGGCGCGCCGATGAAGCCCGAGGGCCCGGCGGCGGTGAACACGTCGGTCATCATGCGCGACCCGGACGGATATCCGCTGGAGCTCGTGCTGCAGGACGTGCCGGCGATTTCGCCCGCGGTTCCGTCCACGTCGAACGTGGTCGGCGGCTGGGCGACCTTCATTGTTGGAGATGCGGCGGCGTCAGTGGAGTTCTATCGCACACGCCTCGGTTTCGAGGCGGTGAGTGCTCCGCGGCCGCTGTCGGCCGCCGTGCTGGCGCTCCAGGGAACGCCCCGCGCGACCGGCAGTGTGAGCGCGGGCGTTCGGCCACCGGGCGGCGTGAACACCTGGCGGATGTACGAATTCCAGAACATCGACCGCACCCGCCTGGAGGGCCGACTACAGGATGCCGGCACGCCCGCAGTTTCGTTCTGGGTGGACAACGTGGCGACGCTCGTCGAGCGCCTCGAGGCCGCCGGCGTTTCTGTCGTCAGTCGTCCCGCATCGATCGACGGAACGGCCATGGCCTTTGTCCGCGACTTGAACGGCTTGCTGCTGGAGCTCGTGGAGGCGAAATGAAGAGGCTTATCGTTCTCGCGGCGTTGCTCATAGCCGGCGCGCTCTCGATCGCGGTCACCGCATCGCAGCAGCCAGGCGCGACCGCGACCAGGGTTGTCGAGGTCCAGAAGCTCCGCGACAACCTGTTCGTGCTGACGGGAGGGGGCGGCAACACGGCGGTCCTCGTCGGTGCGTCCGGCGTGGTGGTCGTGGACACGAAGAACCCCGGGTGGGGGCAGCCGATCCTCGACAAGATCAAGGAACTGACGCCGAAACCGATCACGACCATCATCAACACACACACACACGGTGACCACGTGAGCGGGAACGTCGAGTTCCCGGCGACCGTCGACGTCATCGTCCACGAGAACACCGCCGCCAACATGCAGGAGATGCGCGCGTCCACGCAGACCGCGCCGAACGGGCAGCCGCCGAACATCTTCAAGGCCAACAACGGCCGCGGGATGCCGAAGAAGACCTTCAAGGACCGGATGACGATCGGGACCGGCGCCGATCGCATCGACCTGTACTACTTCGGCCGCGGACACACCAACGGCGACGCGTGGGTCGTATTTCCGGCGCTGCGCGCCATGCACGCCGGCGACATCTTCTCGGGCAAGAACATCCCGGGCCTCGATGCCGTGAACGGCGGCAGCGGCCTCGCCATTGCCGACACGCTGACGAAGGCCGCCGACACGATCAAGAACATCGACAGCATCATCACGGGGCACAGCCGCACGATGACCGTGGCGGATCTTCGCGAGTACGCGCAGTTCAACCGCGATTTCGCGAACGACGTTCGTGCGGGGAAGGCGGCCGGCAAGTCGGCTGAGGACGTGGCGAAGGCGTGGAAAATCCCGTCGAAATATGCGGGCTATGCCGCGCCGACGCCGATCAGGCTGCTGCAGAACGTGCAGGTCGTCTTCGACGAGTTGAAGTAGCGTCGGCTACTTCACGGTCCGAAACCAGAACGAGCCGCCGTAGCGTTCCACGCCTTCCATCGACGCAGCCGACCACAGCGGCGCAAGGATCCCGTGCAGTTCGGGATCGTCGCTCGCGAACGCGCACGGCATCAGGATCTCGAGCGAGTCCCCGCACCCGAGCAGATACGCGGCGAGGAGGTACTGCTCCGAGTAGAACCTTCCGGTCCATTCTGCCGGGTAGTCGCCGGGAAGCGTGATGTCGTGCACCTGGACGATGACCCCGGCCGGCAAGCGCGGAAGGACGTCCAGGAACAGCATCGTGACGTCCGAGTTCATGAGCGCGCGGTGCGAGCTGTCGATGAAGAGGACGTCGCCGGGTTCCAGCACGTCGAATGTGTCGAGGGCGACATGTTCGACTGGCTGCCGGATGACCCGGTCGCAGATGCTGTCGATTTCTGCCCGCGGATAGGGATCGATCGACGTGATGCGGGTCTGCAGCCCATGATCCCGGATCGCGCGCCGCGCGAACTTCGTCGAGTTCCCGGATCCGACTTCCACGTATTGCCGGGGATTGTGCAGCGCCAGCATCGAATACAGCGAGACGCTGTCGAGCATCGGCAGCCAGCCGTTGATCCAGCACGGATCGGTCGACGGCTGTCCGGAGGACAGGCGAGTGGGGATTCGACCGAAGGCGTCGGCAAACTGCAGAAACGATCGGAGCGTAGCCGCGTAGGAGGCGCGAGATCGCGAGATGGCCTCGTAGAGGTGCGGATTGGGCCGGTGCTCGTCCCATCGCGGCCGCGAATCGACCGGGTACTCGAGCACGATGACCGTCTGTGGAAAGGCGTGCTGAAGCAGGCGGGTCAGCGATCGCCCCAGCCCCGGATGCTTCCTGATTCGGCTGACGAGAAAATCTGTGAAGGTCATTTCATCACGAGCGACAAATGTTATCCCAGCCTCTATCCTGTGATTGATGGCTCCCGCCGACTACCCGCAGCGAGCGCGACGCACTGCCACCGCCGACGGCGATGGCCTCGTGCTGCACGACGCCCACACCGGGAGCACGCACCGGCTCAATGGCTCGGCGCAGTACGTCTGGGAACTGTGCGACGGGTCTCGTAGTCGCGCCGCACTCGCTCGAGCCGTTGCGGAGCGGTTCGACGTCCCGCTGACGGTTGCCAGCCGTGACTTGGATCTGGCGCTCGCACAGTTCCGCGATGTCGGATTGGTGCTGACGCCGGGCGCATCGGCGCGCGAACGGGAGGTGCTGACGTCGGCCGTCGGCGTTGCGCTGGGGAGCACCGCCGGTTCGCCTCAGGTTGATCTCGCCGCGGTGGATTGGAATGCCGTGGTCGACCTGTCCGTTGACCACGGCGTCATGCCGCTGCTGCATCGCTGCGTGAAGGACCACTGGCGCGATGCGGTGCCGTCCGTCGTTCGTGACCGCCTGGACCGGCTGTTCGCTGCCAACGCGGCTGTCGTCGGTGCCCTCCGTGCCGAACTGCTCGAGCTGGTGATCGAGCTGACGGCAGCCGGCGTTGCCGTGCTGCCCCTGAAAGGGCCGGCCATGGCCGCCTGGCTGTATGGATCCGCGGAACTGCGCCAGTTCGGCGACCTGGACCTCTTCGTGGCACCCGGTAGCGTCGCGCGCGCACGCGAGGTTCTTCGCACACGCGGATACGAGTTCCGATCGGAGCGTTCCACGGACGTTCTCGCCGTCAAAGCATTCGCCTCCGGAGATATCAGCGTCGATTTACAGTGCGCCCTCGCCCGCGATGTCTTCCGGTTTCCGGTCACCCTGCAGGAGGTGCAGGAGCGTTCCAGACCCATCGATATCGGCGGTGTGACGGTTCATCAGCCGGAGCCGGGCGACTACCTGTGTGTGCTGTGCGCCCATGGCAGCAAGCACTGCTGGAGTTCTCTCATCTGGATTGCTGACATCGCGGCATTCGTGCGCATGCTCGGCAGCGATTTCGACTGGGCAAGACTCCTGGATCGCGCGGCGGCAGGCGGGGGCGAGAAGCAGCTGCTGTTGGGTGTGCGGCTGGCTCACGATCTGTTCCACGCCGACGTCCCCGCGAGCGTCGCCGAACGGCTCCGTGCGTATCGATCGCTGGATTCCTTGGTGGCGGACGTGCGACGCGCGCTGTTTGCGCCGGCGTCAGCGCGGACGTTCCAACGGTCCTTCGGCCTGATGCGCGGTGGTCTCTTCTATGTGAGGACCAGGGAGCGCATGCGGGATCGCCTCCCATACGGCACGCACGTGCTGGGTCAGTCGCTTGCCAACGCCGTCCAAGTGGTGAAGCCCAACCATCTCGATCGTGCCGTCGTCGAGCTGCCGTCGTGGCTCGGGTTGCTGTACTACCCGATTCGATTGGCGCGGGTGACGGTGAAATGGGCAGGCTGGCTCATCGCAGGCAGCCGCGGCCGCTGATTCCCGGACGCTCTTAGAGCGCTGCGATTTCGCGTACCGCGGCCGGAAGGTCCGTGACATCCAGCTCGAAGCACGGTACGGCGCGGCTCAATGCAATGGCCGCATCGAGCCCGCAATGCTGATGTGCCAGCCCGTTGAGGAGGTGCGCCATCAAAGACGCCGTGGCGGACGCCGCGGTGACCGGGCGAAGGCCTCGGAACCGGGTGGCATCACGCCGCGGAAAGGCGATCGCTTTCAGCGGGAGCGGCTCGCGTCGCGTCGTCGCCGGCAGCGATTCGACCGGCAGGTGCAGGCGCCGGTTCACATGCACCGTTCCGTGCGGCAGTGCGTATGGTGCCGGCGGCGGCGATTTCAGGCACAGTGCGTGCGGATAGGGCTCAACGGTCAAATTCCGCAGGTCCACGGGGACGAGTTCGTCGCTCAAGTACTCGTGCCCGTTTTCCAGGAGCGCCAGCGTGAAGGTGGATTTGCCCGTGCCAGGGAACGCCGGCAGCGCGACGACGCGGCCGTTCACCGAGACCGCAGCCGCATGCAGGAAGAAGAGCTCCGGCCGTTCGAGCTGCAGCGCGATCGTAATCGCCTTGTCGATTCGATAGATCAGTTCATCCAGCGCATCGGTTGAATGCGAGCCCGTTTCATCCTCGACGATGAAACCACCGGACGGATCCGGGCCGATGACGGTGTAGCTGCGAGCGGGCCGTTCCCCGGCATTCGCAGGAGACACGAATGCGGAGAAGACCCGTTCGAGCAGCCCTCTCGTCTCGTCACACGCGCAGTCGATGGTGAAGAGGCGGTCGCAGACGCGAAGCGTCAGGCTATTTGTTCCCGGGGTTGCCGGGCGACGTACCCTCTCCATCGTTGACCTTTGGATCACCTGGCGGCTGCCCATCGATGCCGTTACCGAGGCCGTTGTTTCCTTTTGGTTTCTGGAGATTGAGATCCTGCGATCCATGGTCGGCCCGCGCCGGAGTGGCCGTGAGCGTCAAGACCGCCGGTGCCACATAGGCGACTGTCTTGACGAATGTCCTGCGGGTCTGGTCTGGCGTTTCCCAAAGAGTCATCGTGTTGGTCCTCGGCACCCACCCATATCGGGGCGGTGTGTCGATCTGCAACCCGTGGGCCGTACAGAACGCGAGCGGCAGTGTGTCATAACATCATGAACGGCACAGGTTTAGGGACGAGAGTGCAACGGTGTGAATCGCGAGAATGCCGATGGAGACAGACTTTTGTTGGGCTGCTGCGAACTGGGGTGGACTTGAGATATCCCATTAAACGAGCCGATCTCGAAGTGCGCACGGTCGACGAGGAGATCGTCGTTCTCGATGTCAAAGGGAGCCTGGTCCATCGCTTGAACCGCTCCGCAGCCGACATCTGGAATCGGTGTGACGGCCAACACTCGGTCGCTGACATCGCGGCGAGTCTGGCGGCTACGTACGAATTGACGGTCGAAGCCGCCATGGGCGACGTTCAGACGGCACTGGCGGAGTTCGATCGCCTCGGATTGATGGCCGACGCTACGGGACCGTGAAGCGCTCTTCGTGGAGCACGGCGCCATCCACGCTTCGCAGCTCGACGCGCCAGTCGCCAACGCGCTCAGTGCTGATGGTGTGACGGCTGTAGGTGCGGTAACCGGTGCCGGGATTGGCCTGGATGCGGAGCTGGACGGCCTGGCGCAGGCGATCCCCCTGATACCAGCGGTGTTCAATCGTGGTGGCGGTCGCGGATTTGACCTGCGTGTAGAAGAACACCGGCCCGGGCGGAACCTGGCTCTTCGCTGCCTCGCATCGCCACGCGCTGAGGGCGGTGCAGAGCCGTGCGGCGACCAGAGTTGGCATCGCGGCCTGAGTAGTCGTCGGCGTCGGCTGACGTGGCGCGGTCGGTTCGGCCGGCGAGGGTGTCGGTCTCAGGGCTGGAATCTCTGGCGCAGGAGCCACAACGGTCGCCGAAGGGGACTTGGTCTCCTCGACGCTACGGCCCCAGGGCCGGCCCATCACGAGAATTACAACCAGGAGGGCCGTCGCGGTCAGTGCGCCAAATGCCACTGGGCGCAGGGATCTCTGCCGAAAAATCGGCGTTGACTCGCGCGAAGGCGCTGCACGGGGCACGGGCGCTTCCAGCCAGACGGCGACCTCCGGTGGTGAGGGCGGCAACTCTGTCGGCCGTCCGCGGGCCGTGCAGAAATCGTGAAGATTCTTGCGGCTCGTGGCGACGAACGGATGGTCCGTCGCCAGCGTCGCGGACGCGATGGCGTACGCCCGGCGAAAGTAGTGCTCCGCGTCGATGGGGTTGTCCGCCATCTCGCAGACGATGCCGAGGTTGTTCAGCGTGTTGGCGAGGTCTGGATGCTGGGGGCCGAGCGTCTGCTCCTGCAGAGCGGCCGCCTCGCGCAAAAGCCCTTCGGCGGCGGAGTAGTCGCCGGCCGCGGCCGCCTGTTCGGCAGTGTGGATGATCGAACGGGCCTCGCGTGGTTCCGTCATTCGGTATCCAGACCAGCGTTCGAGGTTCGACAGTCGAGGGGGGAAGGCGGGCATCTTACCCTCAAATGGTCTTCGCCGTTGTTTCGTGATAAGAAGAGCGCGTTCTATGAAGCCTTTCACCCTGAGCGCGCTGCTGCTCCTGATCGCGTCTCCGGTGGGCTGGGAGTCCCGCGCCTCCGCGCAGGCCGCTGCGAATCGACATCAGGACATGGTGACGACGTACTGCGTCACCTGTCACAGCACCCGGGCCAAGACCGGCGGCCTTGCATTGGAGGGACTGAGCCTGCAGGCCGCGGCCGACGACGCGGAGATCTGGGAAAGGGCGCTGCGCAAGCTGCGCGGGAACCAGATGCCGCCTCCGGGCAGTCCGCAGCCGCCGCCGAAGGATGTGGCGTCGTTTGTCGCCTGGATGGAGAACACGCTCGACGCCAATGCCGGCGTCAACAATAGTGCTCCGAAGGCCGGGTATCTGCCGATCCAGCGACTGAACCGCACCGAGTACGCGGCGTCCGTCAAAGCGCTGGTGGCCGTGGATGTGAACTCGAAGGACGTGCTGCCGCAGGACATCCAGGTGGAAGGCTTCGACAACATCGCCGACGCCTTGAGCGTCTCGCCCGCCTTCCTCGATCAGTACGTGACCGCAGCGCGGCGCATCGCGCAGATCGCGGTGGGCAATCCCGGTCCGCGCGTGTCGAGCGTGAAGTACCCGATCGACGCCAACCAGAATCCAGACGACCCGCCACCGCTGGGGACATGGGGCGGCGTCAAGTTCAAACACAGCTTCCCAGCCGACGCCGAGTATCAGATCACGGTGACGAACCTGGCGGTGGGCCCGTACAGCAATGCGCTGGAGCGCGAGAACACGCTGGTCATCTTGATCGATGGTCGAACCGTGTTTCGCAAGTCCATCGGGGGACCGGCGGATCTGTCTCTGGTCGATCGCACGGCGGGAACCGGCCGGTCTCAGGTCATGGACCGGTTCTCGAAGATTCCCGTGCAGGTGAAAGCCGGCGTGCACGACGTCGTGGTGGCGTTCGTCGCTCGCCCGCAGGTAGAGACGAGCGAAAACCTCGCCCGGCTGCAACCCTACGGCGGACTCACCGGGGGCGCGGCGCCCACCGACCGCAGGCCTCATCTGCTCGACGGCATCGTGGTGGCCGGACCGTTCAATCCGACGGGCGTGTCGATGACGCCGAGCCGCGCCCTGATCTTCGTGTGCGACCCAAAAACGGCTGGAGAGCCGGCCTGCGCCCGGCAGATCACGGAACGCCTGGCGCGCCGCGCATTCCGGCGGCCGGTCACCACGGAGGAGGTGAACCGGCTCGTGCCCTTCTACGAAGCGGAACGACGCAACGGAGGAACCTTCGATCAGGGAATCGAGCAGGCCGTGGCGGCCGTGCTGGTCAGCCCGCAGTTCCTGTACCGCAGCATCCGCGGTCCCGCGGGTGCTGCGCCCGGCACCGAGTTCGCTCTAACCGATCTAGAGCTCGCCTCCCGGCTTTCCTTCTTCCTGTGGAACACCGGCCCGGACGAGGAGCTGCTGACGCTGGCGTCGGCGAATGGGCTGACACGACCGGGCGCGTTGGAGAAGCAGGCGAGACGCATGCTCGCCGATCCGCGAGCTTCGAGCCTGGTGACCAGTTTCGCGATGAAGTGGCTCAATCTCACGACGCTGGATCAGGTCGTTCCCGACCCGAATTTGTTCCGTGGATTCGACGATCAGCTGCGGCGCGACTTTTCGACGGAAGCGCAGGCGTTCATCGGCAGCGTCTTCGCTGACGATCGCAGCGTGGTGGAACTTCTGACGGGGGACTACACGTTCCTGAACGAGCGTCTCGCGCGTCACTACGGGATCTCCGGTGTGGCCGGCCCGCAGTTCCGCAGGGTCACGCTGACAGACACGACGCGCTTCGGTCTGCTGGGCAAGGCGGCGGTGCAGCTGCGGACGTCGTATGGCGACCGCACGTCTCCGGTGTTGCGTGGAGCGTGGGTGCTCGAGAAGTTGATGGGCACGCCGCCGACGCCGCCCCCGCCCGATACCGCCACCGACCTGTCGCAGAAGGCCGGCGAGCAGCCCAAGACCGTGCGCGCGAGGCTGGAGCAGCATCGCGACAAGGCGTCGTGCCGGATGTGTCATGGCGTGATCGATCCGACCGGCCTGGCGTTGGAGAACTTCGACGCGATCGGGCAATGGCGGACGATGGACAGCGAAGCCAAGGTGCCGATCGATGCGAGCACGGTGCTGCCGACGGGCATCGCGATCAACGGTGTGGTGGACCTCCGCGCGCAGCTGTCCGCGCGTCCGGACATGTTCGCGCGAACTGTTACCGAGAGATTGCTGATGTACGCCGTCAATCGACGGCTGGAGTATTTCGACATGCCGCAGGTGCGCGGCATCGTCCGGTCGGCTGCGAAGGACAACTACACGCTGTCGTCACTCGTGTTGGGAATCGTCAACAGCAACGCGTTCCGCCGGCAGGGCGTGGACGCCGCGAAGTAAGGCTCGAACCATGTTCATCACGAAGAAGCATCTTCCTCGCAGGACCGTCCTGAAGGCGGCCGGCGTCTCGCTGGCGCTGCCGTTCCTGGATGCCATGGTGCCGGCCGGCACGGCGCTCGCCCAGACCGCGGCGGTTCCGAAGCTGCGGACCGGGTTCTTCTACATTCCCCACGGCGCGATCATGGGGAACACGTCGCACGGGCCGTCGCTGGACAAGTGGACGCCCTCCGGTTCCGGCGCCACCTTCACGCTCAGTCCGATCCTGGCGTCGCTCGAGCCGTACAAGAAGTACGTGTCGTCGTTCGGGAACCTCCAGAACGCCGCCACGGCGGGTTCGGTGCATTCCTTTACGCCCGCCACATGGCTCAGTGCGACCCGTCCGGATACCGGCGCGCCCCGCGCGCACATGGCCACGACGCTCGACCAGGTGATCGCGAAAATCATCGGGCAGGAAACGCCTCTGCCCTCGCTCGAAGTGGCCGCGGAAACCACCGTGCAGTCGGCGGCTGGTGGCGGCGGCTACTATTCCACGCTCTCGTTCCGCGACGCGGAATCGCCGCTGCCGATGGAGCCGAATCCGCGGAAGGTGTTTCTCCAGCTGTTCGGTGAGGGCGACACACCGCAGGAGCGGGCGACCATCAACACGCGCACCAACAGCCTGCTGGATCTGATCCTCGAGGGCACGCAGAGCCTGAAGGGCAGGCTCGGGAACGGGGACAAGGCCGTCCTCGATGGATATCTCGAGAGCGTGCGTGAGGTCGAGCGGCGAACGCAGAAGGCGGCGGCGAAAGACCTGTCGGCGTTCACGATTCCCGAGGCGCCCGTGGGAGAGCTGGACGCCTTCGCCGAGCAGGTGAAGTTGATGTTCGACCTGGTGGCGCTCGCGTATCAGGCGGACCTGACGCGGGTGGCGTCCTACATCATGGCCGCGGAAGGGACGAACCGGACGTACAACCACATCGGTGTTCCGGATTCCTTCCATCCCGTCTCACATCACGC
>Ga0315912_10006738_pt1 | contig 10217 bp, 7 predicted proteins | sample VfabasoilMG_FD_204469 | JGI IMG/M metagenome (GOLD analysis project Ga0315912, IMG submission 204469) | Garden soil microbial communities collected in Santa Monica, California, United States - V. faba soil | ecosystem: Environmental > Terrestrial > Soil > Garden | place: USA: California... | reverse complement strand
GTGATGTCGAGCTGGCCGAGATAGCGCTGCAGCGCTGCATCGGTAGCGTCTGGCGGGTAGATGCAGAGGACGTGGACGCCCTCGCTCGACGCCACCTCGAAGCCAGGGAAGACGGTGATGTTCCGGGTCTTCGCCTCCTCGCGAAAGACGGCGATCGACCCGGCGTCGTTGTGGTCCGTGACCGCGATGACCTCGATGTCGAGCTCGACGCACCGGTCGAGGAGCTTCTGGACGTACGTGCGCTCGTCCAGCCCGTGACCATTACCCCTAAACTTCTGGGCGTAGCCCGCAGGGTTCACTTGGAACGCGCAGCGGTAGAACTTCGCGCCCTTCGGGAGCGCGCGAGCTTCTCGAAGCGGCGCATTCGTCTCGGGCATCGCGGCTACTTCTCCCCCTCGGGCGCGGTGAACGTGAACTGCTTGGCCAGCCCGTCGAGGGTCATGTTGTCGGCGATGGCATCGTGCGGGATGAGCAGGTAGCGCCACGGCTTGCCGTGGTTCGCCTTCTCGTGCTCCGTCGCGTGTTTGCACCAGGTGGCAGCCGCGCGCGCTTTGGCAAGGACAACCGGGTCCTGCATGCGGTCTGCGCCCTTGGGCTCGCAGATCAGCTTCTCGGACTCCGTCTCAACGACGAAGTCGGGCTCGTAGTCGGCGTCGTTCGAGTAGCGGATCTGGAAGACGCCCTTGCCGGGCTTGAACCACTTGATGACGGCCTTGTCCTTCTCGATGACGACGGTGAAGCGGCGCTCCGTGTCCGAGTCGAACTTCTGCGTCGGGTACAGGCACTTCTTGAACCCGCCGAAGAGCATCTTGCGGATGTCGATCTTGTTGTCGATCGGCGTGTCGTACTGGCGCACAACCTCGTCCGCTGGCGCAGCGAAGGCCTGCGCGCGCACGTCGGAGAAGCCCTGGCTCACCACCGCCTCGTAGGACGATGCCTCCTCCCACGCGTGCGGCTGCATCTGCGTGTGGACGAGGTCGGCGATCTGCTTCGCATGGAAGATGAGGACGTTGCGAACCTCGTCGTCGTCCTTGAGGTACGAACGCAGGTGCGCGACGACCTCGCCTGCGAGCTTGTAGAGCAGGTCGGCCTGCTCGTCGTAGCTCACGTCGTCGAAGTCGATGAGGCCGCGCACGACGTAGTCCTCGAGACGCTCCTCGGCGGCGCCACCGGAAAGCGCGCCGATGACGTGCTCGGAGCCGCTCTCGAGGTGCCGGACTAGGATCTCTTGCGAGACCGGCTGAAGCCGGAACGACGAAAGACCCAACGAGAAGTCACGGAAGCCCGCCCGCACGACGCCTTTCGGCAGCACGATGACGCGCGGGATCGCGATGGTGAGCGCGTTGTAGACGGCGGTCGCCTCACGCACGACCCACACGAGCTTGTCGTCGGTAAGCTTGCTCAGGTCTGGGTAGAGCGTGAGCTGGCCACCCGAGAGCTTGTCCTTCACCGCCTCGACGAGCCGCTTCTGTACCTCGTCGCTCTGCAGCGCCTTCGGGCTGGGAGCGATCTGCGGGTCGCGCACCACCTTCGCGATGGCCTCGATCGTTGCCTTCGCCGCCGCGACTTCCTCAGGCTTGGTGAACTTGGGCGGCGCAGCAGGCGCGGGCGCGGCGGGCTTCACGCCGGGACTCGGAGCAGCCGGTGCCGGTGCCCCCTCGGGCGCGGGCGGCGTGATGCCGAGCGCGGTCTCGAAGGACGGCGCAACCACGACGGTCTGCTTCGGCTTCTCGTCGACGTCGGTGCCGATGTTCACCGTGCTGAACGAGTAGCCGCCCTTCTTGGCCTCATCGACGATGTCCTGAAAGCGGTCGTGGGCGACGATGGTCAGGCGATCGACGGCGGCGACGCCGGTGCGCTTGCCGTACGGAAGGCGCAACCCACGACCGATCGACTGCTCGACCAGCGTGCGCGAGTCCGCCGTGCGCAGCGGGACGATCGTGTAGAGGTTCGTGACGTCCCAGCCCTCCTTGAGCATGTTGACGTGGACGACGATCTCCGTCTCCGAGTCCGTGCGCTCGACCGAGAGCAGCTTCTCGACGTTCTCATCCTTCTCCGCGCCCCTCTGGCCGGAGTGAACCTGGATGACGCGGCCCTTGTAGCGGCCATCGAAGAACTGCTCGCCCTCGAGGAGCTTCACCAGCTCGCTTGCGTGGTCGGTGTTCTCCGCGATGACCAGCATGAACGGCTTGACCCGTCGCACGCCGTTCTGCTGCGCGTACACGTCGAGGTCGACCTTCGCGGACTCGTGAACGCGCACGCCGTCTTCGAGCTTGAGTAGCTCGAGCGCGTCCTTGCTCATCGACTTCGGGTTGAAGTTCGCGCGGGTCGCGACGGCGGGCTCCTTGACGTAGCCGTCTTGCATCGCCTTCGCGAGCGGGTAGTCGAAGATGACGTTCTTGAAGCGCGTCGACTTGCTCGCCGACTCGATCTGCGGCGTCGCCGTGAGCTCAAGGCCGAGCACGGGCTTCAGCTCCTCGATCGATTTGGCGCTGGTGTCAGCACGGTAGCGGTGCGCCTCGTCCATAATCAGTACGAGGTCGTCGAGTCCCGCAAGGTAATCGAAGTACGATTGTCCGAGGAACTCGGACAGCCGCCGCACCTTCAGCGTCTTCTTGCCTTCCTCGTCGGTGCCCTTCGCCTTCTCGTTGAACTTCGAGATGTTGAAGATGTTGACCACGACGTCGTCGCGCTCGAATAGGTCGAGGACCTGCGGCTTCTGCTCGAAGTTCTCACCCGTCACCAGAGTCGGCGCCTTCACCGCGAACTCGGCGATCCCCTGGAACACGTACTTCGGCGTGTTCGGAGTGAAGTCGGCGAGGAGCTTATTGTAGATGGTGAGGTTCGGCGCCAGCACGAAGAAGTGCCGGATGCCGTACTCGAGATGCAGGTACGTGATGAACGCGCCCATGAGCCGCGTCTTGCCGACGCCGGTAGCGAGGGCGAAGCACAGGCTCGGGAACGCGCGCTCGAAGTCCTCCACCGACGGAAACTCGGAGCGGATGATGGCGAGCGCGGCCTTGAGATCACCGCTCTTGTGGGGACGCGCGATCTCCATGACGCGGTCGAGGATCTCGAGAGACCTCCGCTGCGGGGAGCGAAGAGAGAGACGTCCGGTGATGCTGTTGACGTGACGGCTGGTCATCACTTGCTCCCGTTGTCGATCCCGGCGAACAGCGGGAGTGCTTGCATCGGCGCCGACTTCTTGCGGCGTCCGCCGGCCTTGGTCTTCGTGCCGTTGTTGGTTGACGCCTCGGCCTTCGCCTCTTCGACGGCGACGACGGGCGCTTGCTCGGTCACGTTGAGGCTGTAATCGTCGCGGCCCCACTCGCAGCGCGCGAGCACGGCCTGCGGGATCTTCTTCACCGTGAGGTTCGGGAAGGCCGGCTTGCCTCGGAAAGCGCCGCAGCAGATGAGGAGCGTGCGCTCGGGGCCGACCTGCTCGCTGATGAAGCGAAGTTGGTCGGGGCTCAGGTTCTGCGTGGTGACGTAGATGAAGTCGCGCTCGGTCGAGTGCCCGTGGTTCCAGAACACCTCGCGGTCAGGCGCGTAGCGGAAGCCCTCGAGCTTGCACATCGCCTCAGCGAGCATCTCGGGCTTGTACTGCTTGCTGACGATCCAGTTGCCCCACTTGTCCTTCTCGAGGAGCGAGGGGGCGAGCTTGTAGAAGCGGAATCCTCCGCCGCCTTTCCATTCGCAGGCTTCGGTCACGCCACCGCTATCTTCACCATCGACGATCTTCTTCAGTCGAGGAGCACACAGCGTTGCGGCGTGCTCGCCAAGTTCAACGCCGATCCAGCGGCGTCCCATCTTGTGTGCAACCGCAGCAGTCGTGCCCGAACCCAAGAAGGAATCGAGCACCCAGTCGCCCTCGTTGGATGCGATGTGCAAGATCTGGTAGATGAGTCGTTCGGGCTTTGGAGTGCCGAACGCATCATCCTTCCCGAACAAGGCCTGAATCTCCTTCTTCGCCTCGTCGGTGTGTCCTACGTCCTCGTGTGGCCACCAGGTCCACGGAGCAATGCCTTCGATATCCCGCAGGTACTGAATGCGGGACGGCACAGCGTCTCCGCTCTTCCCGAAGTAGATGCGACCCTCAGCAAGCAGTTCCTGGTACTTCGGCTCGATCACCTTCCAGCACGAGCCCGCCGGCGGCCTATGCCGCTTCCCGCTCGGCGAAACGATCTCGTACATCTGGTTGGGCCGATAGCCTTGGGCAGACAAAGAGACCGCGCGCCAGGGCCCGTTCGGATCTTTGTTCGGGTTCTTGTAGACCTTGAGCTGCTTTTCTCCGAGCGGCAATTTGTTGCGCGTCTGCTTGAATCGCGCGGGGTCCTTTGCGTAGACGATGACGTATTCGTGCGCGTCACCGATCGCTTCCCGATTCTCGCGGGAGTATCGCTTCTGCCAAACATTGCAGGCGACGAACGACGCCCGACCACAGACCTCGTCGAGGACGACGCGAAGGTACGCGACTTCCGTGTCGTCGATGGACACCCAGAGGGAGCCGTCGTCGCTCAAGAGACTCCAAAGAATCTCGAGTCGACTGCGGATCAGACTGAGCCAGAGGGAGTGCTCAAGGCCATCGTCGTAGTGCTCGAACGCGCTCCCCGTATTGTACGGCGGATCGATGTAGACGCACTTGATCTTGCCCGTGAACTCCTGCTCCAACGCCTTCAGCGCGAGCAGGTTGTCGCCGTGGATCAGTCGGTTGTCGAAGACATCCTCGCTCGAGACCCGCTTCGCGTACGATACGTCTTGGTCCTCAAGGAGGATGCGCGGCTCCAATCGAGGCCGCTCATCCTTGCCGATCCAGGTCAGCTCCAGTCGTTTCAGTCGGTTCGTCATTGCTTCGTCCCTGGGGTCGTCATGCGGTCGTCCCGGCGCCGTCGCCCAGCGTCCAGCGCAGCGTGAAGACCGGCTCGATGCTGGTCTTGGTCTGGAGCTGGCGCTCGATTTCTTCGATCAGCTCGGCGCGCTTGCGATCGACATCGTCCTGCGCCTCGAAGAGCTGGCGGCGCTTGGTGTTCCGCTTCGCCTCCAGTGCCTTGATCTGCTTCTGCGCTTCAAGCTTTTCGGCGAGGGCCACCGCAGACTTCGACGTCTTTTTCGCCGCCTTGATCAGCGTATCGAGCTCGCGCAGCTCGCGCTCGATCGCGAACTTCACGTCTTCAGCCCAGCGTTCGAGCTTGTCGACCTCCTCCTCGAAGAACTCTTCGTTCCGAGTTTGGAGGTCCTCCAAGCGGAAGCCCCGCAGCTCGTCGCGGATCTCCGCGAGCACCGCAGGCGCGGGCTCGGTGGCATCGCTCGTCACACGGCCCTGCAACGAGAAGAACTTGGTCGCAACGTCGGGAGAGAGATGCTTACCCTCGGCGTCGCAGGCGGCGGCGAGCAGAAACTCCTCGGCGCGCCCGACCGCCTCGGCGGTGAGCTTGCTGACTTCGAGCCACCCCGAGGTGCCTCGGTACCGCTCCAGAGCGCTCGCGTGGGGTTCGTAGTCGAACGTCACCTCGGCGGCAGCCGTGGACTGCGTGGCGGCCTTCTCGATCAGCTCCTGAGCGAGTGGGTGGTCGATGCGGAAGAACGCGTCGCCCAACGCCTCAGCGCGTTGCCATTCGAGGTGAAAGCGCTGCTCGTCACCGGCGCCTTCGGGCTTCACCTGGAAGCGTGGCTCGCTCTTGTCGAATATGGCGCGCCTGCTGAGACCGAACTTCGCGAGGTCGAGCAGCATTCGCTGTTGCTCGCCGAGCGACTGCTTCGCTGCGTCCTTGTGAACGCGAAGGCGCTCGTGAACCTCGGCGTCGAAGTTCTCGAGGAAGGCTCGGCGCGCGGTGTCGATGCCCGCCTTGATCTTGTCGTCGAGCTCGAGCTGGAGGGTGTCGAACGCCTCCTTGATCTGCTCCTGGGTGCGGCAGTTTTGGTAGATGGCGGCGATCCGCATCTCGAGATCGACGCCGCTCTCGACCGCCCCGAGCACGTCGTCGCTCGCGCCGAAGACACCCTTGAACAGGTTAAATTTCTGGTCGAGCAGCTCGAAGACGCGCTTGTCCGCCTCGTTCTTCCGGTTGAGGAAGTTCACAACGAGGACGTCGGTCTTCTGGCCGTAGCGGTGGCAGCGGCCGATGCGCTGCTCGATGCGCTGCGGGTTCCAGGGCAGGTCGTAGTTGATGACGATAGAGCAGAACTGGAGGTTCACTCCTTCGGCGGCCGACTCGGTCGCCAGGAGCAGCGTGCCTCGCTCACGGAACTCATCGACGATGGCCGCCTTCATGTCGGCGCTCTTCGAGCCCGACGACACATCTTCCCAGCGGTGCGCGTTGCGCGCCTTCCAGCTGGCGTAGGTGCGCTTGGAAGTCTCGTCGTTGTTCGAGCCGTTCATCAGCACAATCTCGCCTTCGTACCCGCTCTCCGTGAGCAGCTTGAACAGGTACTCCTGCGTCTTCACCGACTCGGTGAAGAGGACGGCCTTGCGCGCGGCGCCCTTCTCCTGGGCGAGCTTGAACGCGGTGGGCAGCACCTCGACGAGCTTCGTCGCCTTCGAGTCGCGTTCGACCGACTGCGCGAGCTGGACGAAGCGCTGCAGGTCGGCCAGCTCGATCTTCGCCTCCGGGCTCGCGTCGGCGGCGCCAGGCTCGGGCTGCTGCGCCGCATCGTCACCGGTCCACTCGTCGTCGATCTCGGGCAACGCCTCGAAGTCCTCCGCAAGCGACTCCTCGACCGGGATGGGGAGCTTCTGTTGCTCGGAAAGGCGTGCGGCGAACTTCGCGAGCGTGGCGCCGATCGCGGCCGACGACGACGCGAGCAGCTTGCGCATGATGAGCGTGATGAGCTTTCGGCGCGCGTTCGGCAGCGCGACGAGCACCTCCCGCTGCAGGTACGCGGAGACCTCTTCGTAGAGCTGCTCCTCGGCCTTCGACGGGATAAAGTCCGCGGTGTGGGTGAAGCGATTGGTGAAAGGGATGTACTCGAGCACCTGACGGCGCAGCGTGCGTTTGCAGACGTGTTGAAGCCGTTCGCGGAGCGAGGCGTCGCGCTGCTCGACGTTATCGACCGATAGGAACTGCGCCTGGAACGCCTCCTGGCTCCCGAACAGCTCCGGGTCGAGGATGCCCACGAGGCCGTAGAGTTCGAGGAGCGTGTTCTGGAGCGGCGTCGCGGTGAGCAGCAGCTTCCGCGCGGGGCGGATCGCGTCGACGATACCCTCGGCGGTCTTGGTGCCCTTGTAGATGCTGCGGAGACGGTGCGCCTCGTCCACCACAACGAGGTCCCAGTTCACCTGCCGGACCAGATCGCGCTTGGCGAACACGAACTGGTACGAGGCAATGACGATTTTGTCGTCGACCTCGAACGGGTTGGTGATTCCCTTCTTCGCGAGGGCGTTCGCGGCGCGCGCTTCGAGGATGAGCGAGGGCAGGAAGAACTTGTCCTCGAGCTCGACCTGCCACTGCTTGCGCAAGGTGGCCGGCACGATGAGCAAGATGCGGCGGCGCCGCTCGGCCCACTTCTGCGCGAGGATGAGCGAGGCCTCGATGGTCTTGCCGAGGCCGACCTCGTCGGCGAGCAACACACCCTTCGAGTACGGCGAGCGCAGGGCGAAGAGGGCGGCGTCGACTTGGTGCGGGTTGAGGTCCACGCGCGCGTTGCCGATCGAGCGCGAGATGGCGTCCACGCCGTCGTGGCGCGCGAGGCGAAGGCTGTGCGCCCAGTACTTCGCGTGGAACGGCGTCGTCATTTCGACTCCCCGTCCCGCGAGGCGGCCTTCTGGTCCTCGATCCACTGGTCTAGGTCGGCGCGCTTGAACCGCCACTGGCCCCCGACCTTGAACGCCGGAAGCTGACCCTTCTGGGCCATCGTGTAGACGGTTTTCTCGGCGACCTTCAGCAACTGAGCGACCTCGGGAAGTGTGAGAATCTCGTCCGGCATGGGACCAGGCTCCACCTGGGCAGTGGTTGGCAGAGTTTGCCAGCCGACGGCAGACTACAGCAGGGCGCTATGGTGCCGCAATGGCCCAGTCCGGCCCCGCGCAGAAGCAGGCCGCCAAGCAAGAAGCTCTCGCCGTGGTGGGGCGTCAGACCTCGGCTTCAGCAGCCAGATACTGGAAGGACTGGGGCGGCGTCTGGGAGCCCGACACGTCCATGAGGTTCTTCGGCGTCGCGTACCGCTTCGGCTTCTTCACGGCGATCGCCATCGCCTGCTCGCGGCCGTCGAAGTAGCTGTCGAAGAACTCACGGGTAATGCCCGACGCGCTCTTCGTCCGTCGCCAGAGATCCTTGGGCTTCTCACAGAGAACGCCGCCAACCTCGAACTCCCCGACGACCTTGCCGACCGGCATCGTAGCGTAGATGACGACGGTGCGGACCGACTCGTTGCGCGGGACCGCCTTGCGGTACTCGAAGCGCTTGGTGCCGTTGAGGATCTTCTCGGCATACTCAGGTTTGATGGACAACAAGACTCGCATGAATGCCTCCGCGCTCTACGACGACCTGGAAGCCCGCATCGGTCAACGTGGCGAAGCCCGCGTAGGCGTTCGCGTCGATCACGTTGTGCTCGATGAGGTCGGCGCGGGTCAGTCGCTTCTTGAGCGCCGCGTTGTAGGTGAACCGGATCAGCGTCGGGTACTTGCGGTTCGTCCAGAACCCGCGCAGCTCTTGCTCGGTGAACACGCTGTAGGGCGCGCAGTACTCGAGCAGCTCGTCCACGTTCGCGAACGAGCTGATGTCGCGCACCTCTTCGACGGTGCAGATCGACGTGGCCACGGCGCGGTAGTGGGCGGGACCCTTGCCGTCGCCCGTACGGTAGATGAGGAGAAGGTCTCCGCGCCGGAGCTGCTCGATCCCCTTCATGCCGGCCAAGTAGACCTTGTGGATGCTGTTCGTGTGCGAGACGTCCTTCACGATGTCGGGCGACTCGGTGTGCAGCTTCGAATCCGGCAGAAGCCTCGTGTGCCACTGCGGGTAGAGCGATAGCAGGAACTTGCGCCCCGACATGTTGATGAGCGGGTAGTCGCGCGTCACGTCGCCTGAGAGCGCCCGCAGCGATCGGACCATCACATCCTCGACACCGCCAGGTCCCGTCTTCGTTCCGACCTTCGTAAACCCGTAGCGCGTGAACAACTCGATCAGCTTCGTGTGCTTCGGGAAGACGGTGACGTAGATCTCGTCGACGTTCTGCTCGGTGGCGTGGTCGAAGACCTTCTTGATGAGGCGTTCGCCGAGGCGCGTGCCGTGCGGGTTCACCTTGAGCGTGCCGACCTTGAGCCGCCTTGCGGGCACGAGGGCGGGCTCGACGTCGGTGACCGCGCCGTCCTCGAGCTTCAGGTATAGGAAGCCGTCGATGCCGCCGTCCTCGCAACGCGCGACGTACGCGGACTCGGTAGCCTTGCGCTTGAGCCACGCGTCGAACCCTGGGTAGTCGGCGCGCAACGTGTCGAAGAACGTGTCCGACACGGGCACCGAGCTGATCAGGGCGTAGGAGAGATCGCTCATCGCGCCAGGCAGAATCCGTCAGTGCCTGTGATTGCTCAAGTTTTCTGCAACTTTGTTGACTTGAGGCCCCGTTTCGACGTTCGGCGCGGCGTCAGAGATGCTGCGCCCCAACGCCCAGCGCCTCGGCCACGCAGCGCCGGTGGCAGTCGCCCGGCGCGCGCTCGAAGCACGTCAGCGCGATCCGCTCGCCCGCGTCGAGCCACGCCCGGAGCTTCGCCAGCGCCGCGCCCTGGGTCGGGAGCCAGTCCCGCTCGTACTCCGCGAACAGCGCGTCCACGTCGGCCTGCGTGGCGAGGTTCTTCCGCTTCTCCGAGGCGATCCCCAGCTCGGGCAGGTGCTCGTAGCGGATGCCGACGGCGGCGCAGCCCTCGGCGAGCGCCTTCTTCGAGAAGCCCTTCTTGCGGCTGATCGGGTTCCGGCGAACGTCGGCGAGGAGCGTGACGCCCGCGTCGCGCAGGAGCCCGAGGTACTCGTCCTGGGTGCGGGCCTCGTAGCCGATGGTGAAGAGCGCGCCGGTGGTCATGCCGTCTCCGTAGCGCGCAGGGCGATCGCCGCCCAAGCCGCCCGCTGCTCGGCCCATGTGCCCGCATGGGCCACCGCCCGAAGCGTCCGCTCGGCCATCGGCTCAGCGCCGTCGACGGCTTCGAGAACCAGCACCTGCTCCTGGAGGTCGGCGGCCAGCATGAGCAGGTCGAAGAGCTGCGTGACGCGGGCGCGCGTGAGCCCCAGCTT
>Ga0315912_10006737_pt1 | contig 10218 bp, 7 predicted proteins | sample VfabasoilMG_FD_204469 | JGI IMG/M metagenome (GOLD analysis project Ga0315912, IMG submission 204469) | Garden soil microbial communities collected in Santa Monica, California, United States - V. faba soil | ecosystem: Environmental > Terrestrial > Soil > Garden | place: USA: California... | reverse complement strand
GCGGGACGATCCCGGCGATCGCGCGGCGCTCGCCGCCGCGCTCGAGCGGGCCGGCCTCGAGGAGGGTGACCTTGCGGACACCGAGAGCTGGGCCGCGGCGCTGAGGATCGCCAACGCCGCGCGCGAGGGCGAGGCCGGCAACGGCGTCGACCGCGCGCTGCTCGCCCAAGGGCTGCCGGTGGTCGCGCTCGAAAGTCTCGCCGGACAGTACGCGCTGTTCGACGGCCTCGCCGAGGAGGACCAGGCGGTGCTGCTGGCGGCGGTGGCGCGCGAGGCCGGGACCGGGCAGGAGCGCGTTCTCGCCGAAGCCTGGCTGACCGGCGACCTGGCGACGATCGAGCGCGAGGCCGAGACGGGCGCGATGGCCGACCCAGAGCTGCGCGAGACCCTCCGGGACGGCCGCAACCGGGCATGGGCCCGCCGCGTCGAACGGCTGCTCGCCGAGGACCGCCGGCCGCTGGTCGCCGTCGGCGCGGCGCACATGCTCGGCGAAGAGGGGCTTCCCGCCTTGCTGGCCGGGCGCGGCTACACGGTGCGGCGGATCCAGTAGCCCCCTTCGGCAGGCTCAGGACAGGCTTGCCATCGCCGCCCGCTTCGCCTAGGGGCGCGCGCTTCCCGTCATGGTCATCCCTGGAGGCGTGGCGGAGAAGCACAACCAATTGCATTTCGAAAGGCACGTGACATGAGCGAAGCTCTCACCCTGCCGGCCGAGCTGCGCGAACGGGCTGGCAAGGGAGCCTCCCGGGCATTGCGTCGCGAAGGCCGTGTCCCCGCCGTGATCTACGGCGGCAAGGAAGATCCGGTGGCGATCCACGTCGAGGCCAAGGAGCTGGTCCGCCAGCTCGGCAGCGGCCACTTCATGAACTCGATCGTGATGGTCGAGGTCGGCGGCAAGAAGGTCCGCACCCTGCCCAAGGACGTTGCGCTGCACCCGGTCAGCGACCGGCCGCTGCACGCCGATTTCCTGCGCCTGTCGAAGGACGCCAAGATCACCGTCGAAGTGCCGGTGGTGTTCGTCAACGAGGACGCGAGCCCGGGCCTCAAGAAGGGCGGCGTGCTCAACGTCGTCCGCCACGAGCTCGAACTGGTCTGCGAATCGGACAAGATTCCCGACGAGATCTCGCTCGACGTGACTGGCCTCGACGTCGGCGATTCGATCCACATCAGCCACGTCACGCTGCCCGCCGGCTCGGAGAGCGCGATCACCGACCGCGACTTCACGATCGCCACGATCGTCGCCCCGTCGGCGCTCAAGCAGTCCGAGCGGGCGGAAGCCGAAGAGGCCGAGACCGGTGAAGCCGGAGCGGCCGAGGAAGGCGGCGAGGAGGAATAAGCTCCTCCTACCGACCGACGCACAAGCGCCGGCCTCGCCTAGCGTGGCCGGCGTTTTGCTTTTAGGGACCCTGCGATGCAACTCTGGGTCGGCCTCGGAAATCCCGGACCGCAATACGCGATGCACCGGCACAACGTCGGCTTCATGGCGCTCGACGTGATCGCCGAGATGCACGGCTTCGGACCGGTGCAGAAGAAGTTCCAGGGCTGGCTGCAGGAAGGCCGCATCGGCGGGCAGAAGATCCTGCTGCTCAAGCCGGCGACCTACATGAACGAGAGCGGCCGCTCGGTCGGCGAGGCGCTCAGGTTCTACAAGCTCGGGATCGACGCGCTGACCGTGTTCCACGACGAGCTCGACCTCGCCCCGTTCAAGGTCAAGGTAAAGACCGGCGGCGGCACCGCCGGGCACAACGGCCTGCGCTCGATCGACCAGCACCTCGGCCCCGAGTTCCGCCGCGTGCGCATCGGCATCGGGCACCCGGGGCACAAGGACCGGGTGACCGGCTACGTGCTCGGCAACTACGCCAAGGCCGAGATCGACGACCTGACCGACATGCTCGCGGCGATCGCCGGCGAGGCCGAGTGGCTCGCGCGGGGCGAGGACGCGCGGTTCATGAGCGACGTGGCGCTGCGGCTGCAGGACTAGATTCCCGCTTCCCTGCATCGCTTGCCCGACCTATCGTCTCGGGCACGAACTACAGGGGGGATCGATGGTGGAAATTGCCCAAGCTATTCCGGCCGATAGCGCCGTTCCGCCGCCCCCCGCGGTCGACGCGGCCGGTTCCGATGCGGCGCTGGCGAAGGACGCCACGGTCCGCGACCTGATGTCGCCCGCGGTCGGCGTCTATCGCGGCAGCCAGACCGTCGCCGAAACCGTCGAGGCGCTGCGCGAGGCGACCAAGACCGCGTTCATCACCTACGGCTACGTCACCGACGAGGACGGCAAGCTCGAGGGCGTGGTGGTGATGCGCGAGATGCTGCTGGCGAAGCCCGGCGACACGCTCGAGTCGATCATGATCCGCGAGCCGTTCGCGCTCCAGCGCGACATGCCGCTCGACGACGCGCTCAAGGAAGCGCTCGGACGGCACTACCCGGTCTATCCGGTGGTGGACCAGGCGGGGACGCTGGCCGGGCTGGTGCGCGGGGAGACGCTGTTCGCCAACCGGGCGATCGCGATCAGCGCCCAGTCGGGCAGCATGGTCGGTGTCGACAACGAGGAGCGCCTCGGCACGCCGCTCAAGCGCAGCCTGCTGCTGCGCCACCCGTGGCTGCAGATCAACCTGCTGACCGCGTTCATCGCCGCGGCGGTGGTCGGGCTGTTCGAGGAAACGCTCGGCGCGCTGGTGATCCTCGCGGTGTTCCTGCCGGTCATGGCCGGGCAGACCGGCAACACCGGCTGCCAGGCGCTGGCGGTGGCGCTGCGCGGAATGACTTTGGGCGACCTCAAGCCGGGCGCGGAGCGCAGCCTGGTGGTGAAGGAAGGCACGCTCGGGTTCTTCAACGGGCTGCTCGTCGGCGTCACCGCCGGCATCGGCATGATCGTCTATGCGACGATGCAGGGCGAGGCGCAGCCCTACGTGCTGGGGCTGGTGGTGTTCGTGTCGATGATCGTCGCCTGCACGGTCGCCGGCATCTCGGGGGCGATGATCCCGCTGATCCTGAAGAAGCTCGGCGCCGATCCGGCAACCGCCTCGAGCATCTTCCTCACCACGATGAGCGACGTCGTCAGCATGGGCGTGTTCCTCTCGCTGGCGACGGTGCTGCTGACCTAGTGAAGCCGGACGCGGGCCGGTGCAGCTGCGATGCAGCGCGTCCTCGTTATCGGACCGTGCGGCGCAGGCAAGTCGACCGCGGCGCTCGAACTGGGGCGGCGGCTCGGCCTGCCGGTCTATCACCTCGACCGGCTCCACTGGCGCGAAGGATGGGTCGAAAGCTCGCGCGAGGAGCTGGTCGCGGCGCTCGCTCCGATCATGGCCCGCGAGCGCTGGCTGATCGACGGCAACTACGGCGGCACGATGGCCAGGCGGCTCGAACGGGCCGACACGGTGGTTTACCTCGACTACCCGACCTGGCTGTGCCTGTGGCGTGCGCTCAGGCGGGTGTGGCGCTTCCGCGGAGTGACGCGTCCTGACATGGCGCCGGGCTGCCCGGAGCGCTTCGACCTTCAGTTCTTCCTCTACATCCTGACTTTCCGGCGCGGCCCGCGCTCGCGGACCGAAGCCAGGCTCGAAGGGCACGAGGCGAAAGTGCGGCGCTTCAGACGGCCGCGCGAGCTGCAGCGCTGGCTCGCCGGCCTGCGCGCTAGTTCACCGCGCTGACCCGGAACGAGTCGCCGTACGAGCCCCAATCGTTGGTCGTGACGCCGTTGCGCGTGCTGCCGGCATAGCTGGCCTGCCCTGGCGCCGCGGTCACCTGCACCAGGCCGCCTGCCGCGCCGACGACGCCGGCATGGCGCGCCGCGCGGCACAGGTTCGAATCCGCCGTGTAGACGCCGGTCCCCCAGACCGCCCCGGCATCGGTATCGAGGCAGCGGCAGGTCCCCGACCATCCGGTGCCGCTGGCGTTGTAGGTCGCCGGGCACGCGGGAACGCCGCGCGAACCTTCGGTGACCGAGCTCGCGCCTTCGAACACGATCGTGCGGCGCCACGAGCCGTAATCGCTGGTGCTGATGCCGTTGCGCCGCGAGCCGGTGTAGTAGTCGCGGCCCGGCAGCGTGCGCACCCGGATGTCGCCGCCGCTCGCCGGGATCGCGCCGGCGTGCACCGCCGCGGGGCACAGGCTCGAATCGTCGGTGTAGAAATCCGTGCCCCAGACCGATGCACCGCTGCCCGCCTGCTCGCAGCGGCATTCGAGCTCGGTGCGGTCGCTCGGCATCGTCGAGGGACACAGCAGGATCGCTTCGCGCTGCGCGTCGGCGGGCGACGGATGAAGCGCCAGAGCGAGAGCAACGGCCGCCGACAGGCAGGTGAACGCGAGCACGGTGAAGGATTTCCGGGTCATGTCACGGCTCCACGACAGCGAAACGGTGCGACCCGGGGTCTCCGGTTGCGGGGATGAACCACGCCCGGCCGGTCAAGGCAAGCGAAACGCGAGGGCGGCAAAGCTGGCCAAGCGGCGGGCCCGTCGCTAAGGCGCGCGGCGAACCGAGATCGAAGGACTTTCCATGGGATTCCGCTGCGGGATCGTCGGCCTGCCCAACGTCGGCAAGTCGACCCTGTTCAATGCCCTGACCGAGACGCAGGCGGCGCAGGCCGCCAACTATCCGTTCTGCACGATCGAGCCGAACGTGGGCCAGGTCGCGGTGCCCGACGAGCGGCTCGACAAGATCGCCGCGATCGGCAAGAGCGCCAAGATCGTGCCGACGCAGCTCGCGTTCGTCGACATCGCCGGTCTGGTGAAGGGCGCGAGCCAGGGCGAAGGGCTCGGCAACCAGTTCCTCGGCAACATCCGCGAGGTCGACGCGATCGTCCACGTCCTGCGCTGTTTCGAGGACGACGACATCCAGCATGTCAGCAACAAGGTCGACCCGATCGCCGACGCCGAAGTGGTCGAGACCGAACTGATGCTGGCCGACCTCGAGAGCCTCGAGAAGCGCGTGCCGGCGGCTCAGAAGCGCGCGACCGGCGGCGACAAGGAAAGCAGGATCGCGGCCTCGGTGCTCGGCCAGGCGCTCGAGCTGCTGCGTGACGGCAAACCCGCGCGGCTGACCGAGCCGAAGGACGACGAGGAGGCGCGGGTGTTCGCGCAGGCGCAGCTGCTGACGGCCAAGCCGGTGCTCTACGTGTGCAACGTCGCCGAGGAGGATGCCGCCGAAGGCAATGCGCTGTCGGCGCTGGTGTTCGAAAAGGCCAGGTCCGAGGGGGCCGAGGCGGTCGTGGTCTCGGCGGCGATCGAGAGCGAGCTGGTCGCCATGCCGGCCGAGGAACGCGCCGAGTATCTAGCCGCGCTGGGGCTGACCGAAAGCGGCCTCAGCCGCGTGATCCGTGCCGGCTACAAGCTGCTCGGCCTGAAGACCTTCTTCACCGTCGGCCCCAAGGAGGCGCGGGCGTGGACCTTCCCCGCCGGCGCCAAGGCGCCGCAGGCCGCGGGCGAGATCCACACCGACTTCGAGCGCGGCTTCATCCGCGCCGAGACGATCGCCTACGACGACTACGTCGCGCTCGGCGGCGAATCCGGCGCGCGCGAGGCCGGCAAGCTGCGCCAGGAGGGCAAGGACTACCTCGTCCAGGACGGGGATGTGATGCTGTTCAAGTTCAACGTCTAGCGTCCGGCCTGCCCCTAGCCGCGGGCGTCGCGGGCCCGTCCGGCTTTTGCGGCGATGTATGGATGCTCGGTCCGCCGCGCTGACGCAGGAGAGGCCTTCTCGTACCGGCGCAGCACCGCTGCCGGCGGATCGGCGCCGCTTCGCTCGTGTGGGCGTCAGCCGCCGCGGCCTTCCCTGCTGACGGATATGCTGGCCTGCAGATCCGTCGGACGAATGACCGGCCTGACCGGAGCCGCGGCGACCAGCTTGACCCACAGGGTATCGCCGTCCCTGAACCAGGAGGTCTCGTTCGCCTGGCGCAGTGCGTCCATGCTGGCCTGTTCCGTTCCGGAGGCTGCATCGGCGAAGCCCGGCAGTTCGAACATGACCCATGAGCCCTGGTCCATTTCGGCCAGGCTGAGCGTGACTTGCGGCCTCTCGGTCCTGACCTCGATCTCGGCGCCGGCACGCACGGTGCTCTGATTGCCGGTGACGCGAAATTCCCTGCCGTTGCGAACAAGCGCGATGGGGGGCGGCGGAGGGGGCGGCGCGGCCCGGGCAGCCTCGGCGGGCGGAAAGACCGGACGGACGTATCCGAATCCGAAGCCTCCCCTCAACCCGCCGGGAGGGGGAGACAGGCCCGCCAATTGACCGGCCTGGAAAGACAGGCGTCCGACGTCGCCCGTGCAGACAGAGGCGTTCCAGGTGGGGTGGAGCTCGCAGGTGTCGTCGGTGACGACGCTGTCGTTCTCGCCGTCGTTGAGCATGATGTGGGAGTCGGGGATGCCGGTCACCGAACCGTCGAGGTCATGGATCGACAGGGTCCGGTAAGCCACGCCGCCGCGGTTGTCGTTGTCGAACCGGGGATCGATGTTCGGGAAATAGACCGGCTTGGCGTTGACGAACCGCGCACCCTCGATGGTGTTTTCGGTCGTGACGCCCGCGCCCGTGAACAGCAGCCAGGAAAGCGCCCCGGTCTTTCGCCGGTCGTTGTCCTGGTAATTCACGAAAGTCGTGTTCACCACCTCATGACGGTAATCATAGTATTCGTAGCCGCGGATCGGGAAATCCGGAATCGGAGGCTTCGGCAGGCTGCGGCCATAGGCGACTTCCTCCGGCGTCGTCGGGTTGCCGACATTGCCGGTCTCACCCACGACCAGCGAATCGACCAACCGCGAGGTGAACCGTTCACTGCCGAAAGTGCCGGTTGAATGCGTCATGCCAATGGCGTTGTCCGCGAGCTTCGCGTTGCTGAATACGTGAAGCTCACCCCGGCCCCAGAGACCGCCGTTGCGGTTCTTGTAGCTGGTCAGGTTCTCGAAGTGCGATTCCACCATCTCGCTGTACGGGTCGGCCGGATCTTCCAACGGCGTGTACGCGCTGAACGACAAGTCGAAGGTGTTGTCTTCGTTGATGTTCCGGTCGAACATGAACCCGTCGAAGTTGGAATGGGCCACGTTGCCCCTGAATGCACGCAGCGGTGTGCGGCGCGGCCAGATGGTAGCGGCGACCTCCGTCCCTGCGAACGCGCCCTGGGGGTGTTCCGGCAGGGAAAGCCAGAAGCCGTTCGCATCGGAACCGGCCGCCACATTGTCGATGAAGCTGTTGTCCGGATTGGTGATCCAGAAGGAGGCCACCGTGTTGTCCGAAGGCAGCAAGGTGTTTCCGCCGTGGAAGCTGGCTTGCCTGGCGGCCGCAGGATTCGCGTACTGTGAGACTCTCTCTCCGTTGGCGGCGAGATTGATGGGCACGCAGTCGAGCGTCGGATGACACTTGGTCTGGATGGCCAGGTTCCTGACGAACTCGTTGCCGGTCTCGATGCCGTCCTCGAGGAAGAAGCAGTGGCCGACGGTGTTGAAGGTCACGTTGTTCTCGATCCTGAGGTTGTCGGTGCCGTGCACCGTGACGCAGCGGCTGAAGCTGTCGTGGATCGAGGCATTCCTGATGTACATGCCGGCGCCTTCGCCGAGCAGGTGGAAGTGCATCGGGTAGCGGGCGAGCGTAAGGTGCTGGCCCATGCGGCTGAGTTCCACGCCGTCGACGTAGGCTTTCGATCCGCCCATCGCCATGATGTGGCCGCCGAAATAGCTGGTCGCCGCGTCCTCGGAGGCCTGCACCTTGATGTTGCGCGTCAGCATGCCGACTTCGCCGCGCTCGTCGACGCCGAAGGTGATCTCGCCATAGTGCATGTATTCGAGCGGCTCGGCGAAGCTGATCGCGTTGCCCGTGACGGCGGTGACGGTGCGCCGCTCGGCCTGGCGCGGGTTGTAGTCGGTCGAGGCGAGCACGATTTCGTCGCCTGCCTTCCAGTCGCGCGCATCGAGCACCTGGATCTGGCGCGCGCCCTTCTCGGCGGTGGCCGCCAGCTTGGTCCAGCTATGGTCGCGATTGCCGTGCATGTTGAGGGTGCCGCGCATCAGCATGATGCCGCGGTCGCCCATGGTGTTGATGTCCTCGCCCTTCACATTATCGGTCAGCGTGATGGTGGCGTTGTGGGTGAAGGGCTTGGCTTCGGTGCCGATCTGCAGCTCGCCGCCCGGGACGTAGATCCATTCGGTGGTCAGCGCGAGATCGCGTTCGTCGGCGAAGGTCAGCTTGCCCTCCACGGTGATGCCGCGCAGCGCGGGAGGCGAAACGTCGAGCACCATGTCGACATCGCGCGCGATCGTCACCGCATCGCCTTCGCCCGGCACCCGGCCCTCCGGCCATGCCGAAGCGTCGGACCAGCGCAGCGTGCGCACCGCTGCCGGAGCCTCATCCGCGGGCATGGCCATACCCGAATGGCCCTGCGCCTGGGCGGCGCCAGCTCCCAGGAGCGGCGAGACAGGAACAAGCGAAAGAGCAAGAAGCAGGCGAGACTGCAGGCGCATGACACTTATCCCCTCAAGCAGAACCCCGAGTCCCGTTCGTATTTCAGCCGCCGCGGCCCTCCCTGCTGACCGATATGCTGGCTTGCAGATCCGTCGGACGAATGACCGGCCTGACCGGAGCCGCGGCGACCAGCTTGACCCACAGGGTATCGCCGTCCCTGAACCAGGACGTCTCGTTCGCCTGGCGCAGTGCGTCCATGCTGGCCTGTTCCGTACCGGAGGTTGCCTCGGTGAAACCCGGCAGTTCGAACATGACCCATGAGCCCTGGTCCATTTCGGCCAGACTGAGAGTGACCTCCGGCCTTTCGGTCTTGACCTCGATCTCGGTGCCGGCACGCACGGTGCTCTGGTCGCCGCTGATCCTGAATTCCTTGCCGTTGCGAACGAGCGCGATGGGCGCCTGCGGAGGACGGCGGGAGAACAGGGCGGCACGCTGGGCCTTGACGAGGGGCGTGTCGGGCGCGTTGGGGCCGAGCGAGGCGAGCAGGGCGAACCGGGCGGTGCGGGATTCCAGATCGACTGCGCGGGGAAGCTCGCCCCGGCTGTCCGAGAGATTAAGGCGTCCGATATCGCCCGTGCACACGGCAGCGTTCCAGCTGGGTTGAACCACGCAGCTATCGTCGGTGGCGACGCTGTCGTTCTCGCCGTCGTGCAGCAGGACCTGGGAATCGGGGACGCCGGTCACCGAACCGTCCAGGTCGCGGAAGGACAGGGTCCGATAGGCGTTGCCGCCGCGGTTGTCGTTGTCGAACCGGGCATCGTATTTCGGAAAATAGACCGGCTTGGCGTCGACGAACTCGGCTCCACTGATAGTGCTTCCGGTGCTGAGCCCCGCGCTCGTGAACATCAGGAAGGACAGCGCGCCTGTTTTCCGCCGGTCGTTGTCCTGGAAATTCACGAATGTCGTGTTCACCACGTCATCGCGATAATCGTAATATTCGTAGCCGCGGATGGGGAAGTCCGGAATGGAGGGCTTGGGCAGGCTGCGGCCGTAGGCCACTTCCTCCGGCGTCGTGGGATTGCCGATATTGTCGGTCTCGCCCACGACCAGCGAATTGACCAGCCGCGAACTGAACGGCAGGCTGCCGATATCGCCGGCGGCCTGCGTCATGCCGATGGCGTTGTCGGCCAGTTTCAGGTTGCGGTACACGTAAAGGTCCCCCCGGCCCCAGAGACCGCCATTGCGGTTCTTGTAGGAGGTCAGGTTCTCGAAGTGCGTCTCCATCACTTCGCTCTCAAGATCGGTGGGATCCGTCAAAGGCAGCAACGGAATGGAGGCCAGCCCGAAAGTGTTGTCCTGGTCGATGTGCCGGTCGATCAGGAACCCGTCGAAGTTGGAATGGGCCGTGTTGCCTCTGAATTCGCGCAGCGGCGTACGGCGCGGCCAGGTGTTGAGGCTGGCCTCCGTCCCCAGGAAGGCGCCATTGGGGTGTTCCGGGATCGACAGCCAGAAGCCGACCTGATCGGAGCCGGCCGCCACGTTGTCGATGTAGCTGTTGTCCGGATTGGTGATCCAGAACGACGCCGCCGTATTGTCCGAAGGCAGCAGGGTGTTTCCGCTGTGGAAGCTGGCTTGCCTGGCGGCCGCAGGATTCGCGAACTGGGTGACTTTCTCTCCGTTGGCGGCGAGATTCGTCGGCACGCAGTCCAGTGTCGGATGACACTTGGTCTGGATGGCCAGGTTCCTGACGAACTCGTTGCCGTGCTCGATGCCGTCTTCCATGAAGAAGCAGTGGCCCACGGTGTTGTAGGTTACATTGTTCTCGATGCGCA
>Ga0315912_10006736_pt1 | contig 10218 bp, 5 predicted proteins | sample VfabasoilMG_FD_204469 | JGI IMG/M metagenome (GOLD analysis project Ga0315912, IMG submission 204469) | Garden soil microbial communities collected in Santa Monica, California, United States - V. faba soil | ecosystem: Environmental > Terrestrial > Soil > Garden | place: USA: California... | reverse complement strand
GATCTTGCGCGTCAGGGTCTCCGGCAACTCCATTTCGTGGCAGTATCGCCAGAGATCCTCCCTCGCCGCCGGCCCGGAATCGTTTGAAGTGGAATGGCGGCCGTTGGCGCTGTAATGCAGGACGATGAAGTCGCGCACGCGCTCGAATTCCGTGACGGATAGCTGGTTGTACTGCGCCGAGAGTACGGCCACCGTCTCGGCCGGCATGCCTTCATCCGGCCAGAAGTGCAGTAGTTTGTCGATGCCCATCTGGATCAGCGAGATGCTCGTGGATTCGAGCGGCTCGAGGAAACCGGTGGATAGCCCGATCGCCACGCAGTTGCCGATCCAGAAACGCTTCACGTGGCCGGCGCGGAAGCGCACGAGATTGGGTTCCCCCAGCGCTTCGCCTTCGAGTTGCGCGCGAAGCGCCGCCTGGGCTTCGTCGTCGCTGATGTGGTCGGAACTGTAGACGTAGCCATTGCCGACTCGATTCTGCAGCGGGATGCGCCAGGTCCAGCCGGCCGCAAGCGCGCGCGACCGCGTGTACGGTGAAATGTCCGCGGGATCGGCGGCGGCGCAGGGCATTGCCACGGCCCGGTCGCACACGAGCCAGTGACGCCAGTCGACGAACCCCGATTGCAGGGTCTTCTCGATCAGCAACCGATGAAAGCCGCTGCAATCGATGTACAGCGAACCGCCGAGCACCTGGCCGTTGTCCAGCCGAACCCCGGAGATGTTTTCACCTTCGCCGTGCAGCACTTCGGTGACCTTGGCGTCGATGCGCCGAACTCCGCGGGCTTCCGCAAACGTTCGCAGGAAAGCGGCGAAGCGCGAGGCGTCGAAATGCACGGCCCAGTCGAAGTTTTCGAAATCCACGCGAGGATTCTCTGGCGGCAGCATCATGCGGCCGGCGCGAGCCAGTTGCGTGCCCATCGCGTATTCGTCGAGCGTGCCCGCTTCGCCGTGTTGCCGAAGCCGGTTCCAGAGGTCATGAAACGCGATCGGACCGGCTTCTAGGCCGAAGCGGCCGAACGGATGCATGAAGGAGTGGCCTTCACCGCGCCAGCCGTCGAACTCGATGGCGAGCTTGATGGTGCCGTTCGTGGCCTTCATGACCTCGAACGCATTCAAGCCGAGAGACTGGAAATAGCGGCGAATGGCAGGGACCGTGGCTTCGCCGACGCCGATCGTGCCGACCGCGGAGGACTCGACCAGCGTGATGGAAGCGCCGAGGCGGCCGAGGTGATGGGCGAGCGATGCGGCGGTCATCCAGCCGGCGGTGCCGCCGCCGACGATCACGACTGACCGGACCGGGGCCGATTGCGAGTCTGAATTCATGTCCGATGTTGGCATGCGGCGGGTCGACAGCGGACGAGAATACGTATGCACTCTAGCTAGAAGTACTGATGCAAGGCTGTTAGGGAGTGGGCTACATATTCGCTGCGGGCCAGGCCCGCAGTCAGACATGGAACCCCGCACTCGGGGTTCGTTGTAAACCTTCGCCGATGATCCCCCTCTATCGGCGAAGGTTTTTTTTTCATCTCGGTGTGCTAAACCGTGTCCATGCAAAAAACCGCCTGGTTCACGTGCCTGTTGCCGATCGCCTTGACTTTGTCTGCTGCTTCATGGGCGGCCGATCCTACCAAGCCGCTGCCAGTCCTGGCCGGTGTCGTCACCAAGGTGAGCGACGGGGATTCCATCGAAGTCCGCCTGGATTCCGGCCCCGCGCGGGTCCGCTTTTCCGCCATCGACACACCGGAATACGACCAGCCCTATGGCAAGCAGTCGTCCGCCGCCTTGAAAGCCATGTTGCCGCCGGATTCGAAGGTCGAACTCGAGGTGGTCACGCAGGACCAGTTCCATCGCTTCGTGGCCACCGTCTGGCTGGTGTCCGGCGAGCAACGCATCAACATTAACGAAGCCATGCTGCGCGAGGGCCATGCCTGGGCCTACCGGCGTTACATGAAGGACCCCAAGTTCTGCGACATCGAAGCCGAAGCGCGCGACAACAAACGCGGACTCTGGGCTCAGCCCGTGAGTGACTGGGTGTATCCACCCGAGTGGCGATACCTGAAGAACGGCGAGATCCGCACCTTGCCGACGCCTTACGCGGAAACTCGCGAGAAATGCGTAGCCGTGCTGGGGCTCGCGGGCGCTGCCACGTACTGACCCCGATGAATTCCCTGCCGTGCGCGATACGCGGTCCGGTACTCACGTACACCGGGGACGCCTTCGCCGAGGGTCTCGATCGGACGATGCGATACGAGGCGGACGCCATCGTTGCCATGGCCGATGGCCGGATTACCCACTTTGGTCCCGCGAGCCAGGTGCGCAGCCAGTTGCCTGCCGGCACATCAATAAAGGAGTACGGCCCCGACTCGCTGATCATGGCGGGCTTCATCGACTGCCACGTCCACTATCCGCAGACACCCATCATCGGGGCCTGTGGCGGCCAGCTCATCGATTGGCTCGAGAAATACACATACATCGCGGAGCAGAAGTTCGCGGACGAAGGGCATGCGCGCGAAGTTGCGCAGGTCTTCCTGAAGGAATGCCTTCGTGCCGGCACGACGACCGCCGCCGTTTATTGCACCGTGCATCCGCAGTCAGTGGATGTGTTCTTCGACGAGGCCGCGAAGCGCGGCATGCGCATGATCGCAGGAAAGGTCCTGATGGACCGCAACGCGCCGGCCGCGTTGACCGATAGCAGGCAACGCGGATACGACGAATCGAAGGCGCTGATCGCGAAATGGCATGGCAAGGGGCGGGCCTTGTATGCGGTGACACCGCGGTTCGCGGCCAGCAGCACGCCGGAGCAGATGGAGATGGCCGGTGCGTTGTGGCGCGAGCATCCGGGCACCTATCTCCAGTCACACGTCTCGGAGAATCGCGCCGAAGTGGCGTGGATACGAGAGCTCTATCCGGAACGCAGCGGGTACCTGGACGTCTACGACCACTATGGGCAGTTGGGGCCGCGGTCGATCTACGGCCACGGCATCTGGCTCTCGGAAGCAGAGCTGCAGCGTTGCCACGATACCGGGACCGCCATCGCGCATTGCCCTACGTCCAACCAGTTTCTTGGCAGCGGACTATTCAACGCGGCCAGCGCCATGGATACCCGGCGTCCCGTGCGCGTGGGCCTGGCCTCGGACGTGGGAGCGGGCACTACGCTCTCGATGCTCCAGACACTCAACGAGGCGTACAAGGTCGCTCAGCTGAATGGCAATTCGCTGTCAGCGGGGCATGCGTTCTATCTCGCGACACGCGGCACGGCGAAAGCGCTGTATCTGGACGACAGAATCGGCAGCGTCGCGGTGGGAATGGAAGCGGATGTCATCGTGCTCGATCTCAAGTCGACGCCGCTCATCGACTTCCGCATGCAGTACTGCAACGACATTCATGAAGTTTTGTTCATACAGATGACGATGGGCGACGACCGCGCGATTCGCGCGACCTACATTGCAGGCCAACTCGCCCACGAAAGACGCGAAATCCACGCGTAGCGAATTTCACTATCTAATTCCCGCAGTCTTATTGCGCGAGTGTGGGCACAGTCCGCTAGCCCCTTAGTCCCATATCCCCATCGACGGGGCGTTTCTAGAGTCACCGTCATTTTCCGGGGTGGAAGGACGTGTGATGAATTCAAGAACCGGTACGGGTCCCATTACCCGCAGAGTTCTCATTGTAGATAGCGGTCTGAATGATGCCGGCACCGCAGCGCGACGCGTGCGGGCGCTTGCCGAAGAGCTTGGTGGCCGCAACATCGCGGTTACAGAGTCCACTTCTTATGACGATGGCCTGGCCACCGTCGTCTCCGACTCCAGCATCCACTGCATCCTGCTCAACTGGACGCAAGGCGGCAATGACAGCCACTCGCACGAGGCTGCCACCGAACTGCTCCGCACCGTGCGCAAGCGCAATGTGAAGATTCCCATCTTCCTGATGGCGGACCGCAACATCGCGGGCAGCCTCAACGTCGAAGTGATGACACTCGCGGACGAGTTCATCTGGATCCTCGATGACACGCCGACCTTCATCAGCGGACGCGTGCAGGGCGCCATCGATCGATATGCGTCGCAGCTCCTGCCGCCGTATTTTGCGGCGCTGCTGAAATACGATCGCGAGAAGGAATACTCGTGGGCCGCCCCCGGGCACCAGGGTGGTGTGGCGTTCCTCAAGTCGCCCGTCGGTCGCGTCTTCTTCGATTTCTACGGCGAAAACACGTTCCGCACCGACATGGGCATCGAACGCGGCGCGCTCGGATCCTTGTTAGGTCACAGCGGGCCCGTAGGCGAGAGCGAGCGTTATGCCGCGCGCGTATTCGGCGCCAACCGCTCGTACACCGTGCTCAACGGCACCTCTGCTTCGAATCGCACGATCATGTCCGCGTGCGTAGGCGACAACGAGATCGCGCTGTGCGATCGCAACTGCCACAAGTCGATCGAGCAAGGCCTCGCCATCACGGGCGGCATCCCCGTGTTCCTGCGGCCGACGCGCAATCGCTACGGCATCATCGGACTCATTCCACCGCAGGGCCTCGAACCTGCGACCATCGAGAAGGCCATTGCCGACAATCCGCTGGCCAAGGCAGCGGGCGGCAAGAAGCCTGTCTACTCGGTGGTGACGAACAGCACCTACGACGGCATGTGCTACAACGCGGCCGACGCGCAGGCACGCCTCGCGAAGAGCGTGGACCGCATCCACTTCGACGAAGCCTGGTACGGCTACGCGCGCTTCAACCCGATGTACAAGGATCGTTACGCCATGCGCGGCGATCCGGCGTCGCATTCGAAGGACGCGCCTACGGTCTTCGCGACTCATTCAACTCACAAGCTGCTTGCCGCTCTCTCGCAGACCTCGTGGATCCACATTCGGGACGGCAAGAACGCCATCGACCACGGGCGTTTCAACGAAGCGTATTGCGCACAAGCCAGCACCTCGCCGTTGTACCAGCTGATTGCGTCCAACGACGTGGCCGCCGGCATCATGGATGGGCCCGGAGGCGAGTCCCTGACGCAGGAGAGCATCGACGAGGCGGTCGCATGCCGTCTCGCCGTGGCGCGTGCACACCAGGAGTTCAAGGCGAAGAAGCAGTGGTTCTTCGCGCCCTGGAACGCGGAAGAAATCACCGACTCGAAATCCGGCAAGAAGATCCCGTTCCACCAGGCCTCACCCGAACAGCTCGGCACCGATCCGAATTGCTGGGTGCTGCATCCCGGCGAGAAGTGGCACGGTTTCGACGCGCTTCCGGATGGCTGGTGCATGCTCGACCCGATCAAGTTCGGAATCGTGTGCCCCGGCATGCAGGACGACGGGCAGCTCGCCGAGAAGGGCATTCCTGCCGACATCGTCACCGCTTACATCGGACGACACGGCATCGTGCCATCGCGCACCACCGATCACATGGTGCTGTTCCTCTTCTCGATCGGCGTCACGCGCGGCAAGTGGGGCACGTTGCTCAACACGCTGCTCGACTTCAAGGCGGACTACGACCGCAACTCGCCGCTGTCCGAGGTGTTGCCGAATCTCGTTGCCACGTCACCGCGTCGTTACGGTGGAAAGGGCCTCAAGGATCTCGGCGACGAGATGTGGGCGCAGCTGCGCAAGAGTCGCCAGGGATATTGGCAGACGCAGGCCTACGAGACGTTGCCCACGCCCAAGATGATTCCGCGCCGCGCGTTCCAGGCCCTCATGGCCGGCAACGCCGAGAAGGTGCCGCTCGACAGGATGGCCAATCGTGTCGTCACGGTCGGCGTCATTCCCTATCCACCCGGCATCCCGATCGTGATGCCCGGTGAAAGTCTCGGGCCCGATGACGGCCCGTGGATCACCTATCTACGCACGCTCCAGGAATGGAGCCACATGTTCCCCGGGTTCGCCAAGGAAGTGGAGGGCACAGAAGAGATCGACGGTGTATTCCACGTGCTTTGCGTGAAATGAATTCTTTTCGTTTCGGGAAGGAGTAAAGGGTATGTCTGACAAAAAGAAGATGAACGTAGTGCAGCTCACGTTCATGGTCGCCGTGAACATGATGGGCTCCGGCATCATCATGCTGCCGGCGAACATGGCTGGGGTCGGCGCGATATCGCTGACGTCGTGGATCGTGACGGCACTGGGCTCGATGGCCATCGCCTATGGCTTCGCGCAGATGGGAATTTTCAACCAGAAGACCGGCGGCATGGCGGCCTACGCGGAAGACGCCTACGGCAAGTCCGGCTACTTCCAGGTCTTCATGCTGTACTTCCTGTCGCTCGCCATCGGTAACGTCGCCATCGCGATTTCGGCGGTGGGTTACCTCGCTGCGTTCGCGCCCGGTATTTCCGCCACTCCGATCGCGACCTGTCTCAGCGTCATCGCGCTGCTGTGGCTGACCACGGTCGCCAATTTCGGTGGACCCAGCCTCACGGGCAAGATCGGATCCATCACCGTCTGGGGCGTCATCCTCCCTGTGGGACTGCTCTCGATCATCGGCTGGTTCTGGTTCAGTTCGGAAACGTTCGCTGCCGCCTGGAATCCACAGGGCCTCAGCCTCGGCCAGGGCATGGGCTCGAGCATCGCGCTCACGTTGTGGGCATTCCTCGGCATGGAATCGGCGGCGCAGAACTCTGACGCTGTCGAAAACCCGAAGAAAAACGTGCCGCTCGCCTGCCTGTTCGGCACGCTCGGTGCCGCCGTGATCTACGTGCTGTCAACGACGGTCATCCAGGGCATCGTGCCGAACGCGGAACTCGCGGAATCGACCGGTCCGTTCGGTCTCGTCTACGCGAAGATGTTCGGTCCGACCGTCGGCACCATCGTGATGGGCCTCGCGGTGCTCGCCTGCGTGGGCTCTCTGCTCGGCTGGCAGTTCACGATTGCCTCCACCGGCAAGTCGGCGGCGGAGCAACGCATGTTCCCCGCGATGTTCGCCAAGGTGAACGCGATGGGCGCGCCGGTCAAAGGCATGATCGTGTTAGGCATCGTGCAGACGATCCTTGCCCTTTCGACGATCTCGCCGTCGCTCAGCGAGCAGTTCGGCGCGCTGGTCAACCTCGCCGTCGTCACCAACGTGATCCCGTACGTGGTCTCACTGTCCGCGCTGTTCGTCATGATGAAAGCCGCGAACGTGGCGAGCAACGTCTACACGCGCAACGTGATCATCGTCGTCCTCGGCATGGGTTACAGCGTGTTCGCGCTCTACGCCTCGGGCAAGGACGCGGTGATGGGCGGCATGCTGGTTCTCGGCGTCGTCTACATCGTCTGGGGCTTCATCGCCAATCGATTCACCGGCCAGCTGGAGGCAAATCCGGCGGCCGTGGCCAAGTAATCAGGAGTACAGACATGAGAATCAAAACATCCGCACTGATTGCCTGTGCCGGAATCGTGCTTGCCAGCGCCATGCCGGCGTCGGCGGGAGCCGTGCTCGATCGCATCACGGAGACCGGCCATATCCGGCTTGGTTACGTACCTGACGCGAAGCCATTCACCTGGATGGGCGCTTCGAGCCCCGAGGGATACGGCGTGCAGGTTTGCGAGGCTGTCGTCGGGCAGCTCAAGATCCAGCTCGGACTGGCGGATCTCAAAACCGACTGGGTGGCGGTGAGCATCGAGAGCCGCTTCTCGGAAGTCCAAACCGGCAATGTCGACCTGCTGTGCCTGCCCACGAGCGACTCGCTGTCGAATCGAGACCAGGTGTCGTTCTCGTTGCCGGTGTTCGCGGGAGGCAATCGGGCGGTGATCCGTTCGGACGCCAGCGCGACTCTCCGCCAGACGTTGTCCGGCGCTCGAGCTGACAAGCCGGTTTGGCGTGGTTCGCCGGCGGCGAAGCTCCTCGCGGAAACCACGTTTGCGGTCGTCCCCAGGACGAGCACGGAAGCGTGGCTGAGTGAGCGCGGTTCGGAACTCGGCATCAAGGCCAAGGTGACACAGGTTGCCGACTATCGCTCGGGCCTCCAGGCAGTGCTCGATCGCAAGGCCGACGTGTTCTTCGGTGATCGCAGCGTCATCCTCGGCGCCATCGACCCGGCGAAGCGCGACCAATTCATCGTGGTCGATCGTCTGTTCACCCACGAACAGGCGGGCCTCGCGCTGCTGAAGAACAACGACGACTTCAGGCTCGCCGTCGATACCGCACTGTCCAGCGTCTATCCGTCGAAGAACTTCGCCGATCTGTTTGCCCGCTGGTTCGGTCCGATGGACGACAGGGCGAAGACATTCTTCATGTGGAACACGCCGGGGAAGTAGGCGCTAGCAGCAAATCCATTTCCAGGGAGAACGCGAGATGATCCAGCGAGGCGCCAACAGATTGAGCATGCGAGCTCTCGTCGTCGATGACGAACTCGGAGACGCAACTGCCGAAGGCCGTGCGGTTGCTGCGCTCATCAAGGAAATGCAGAGCCGCAACATCGAAGTGGTGGAGGCGAGGTCGGGTCCGGATGGTTTGTCCGTCCTTTCGTCGGACTCTGCGATTCATGTGGTGCTCATCGACTGGTCGCTGAGTTCGAAGGGTCACGACGAAGCGCGCAACCTCATCAAGCACATCCGCTCCCGCAACGACAAGATCCCCATCTTTCTCATGGCCGAGCGCGGCGAAGCGGCCTCGATTCCCATCGAGGTGATGGAACAGGTGGATGAGTTCGTCTGGACGCTCGAAGACACGTCGGCTTTCGTCGGCGGACGCATCGTGGCGTCGATCCGTCGCTACCTGGTCGCCGTGGTGCCGCCGCTCGCGGCGGCCGTCATGCGCTTCACCCAGGAGTACGAGTACTCGTGGCACACGCCGGGCCACACCGGTGGCACGGCGTTCCTCAAGTCTCCGGTCGGCCGCATCTTCTTCGACTATTTCGGCGAGAACCTGTTGCGGTCGGATCTTTCCATCAGCGTGGGCGCGTTGGGTTCACTGCTGGATCATTCGGGCCCGATGGGCGCGCATGAACGCTACGCCGCACGCGTGTTTGGCGCGCATCGCACGTACAGCGTGACGAATGGCAGTTCGATGTCGAACCGCGTCTGCTTCATGGCCGCCGTCGGCCGGAACCAGGTCGCATTCTGCGATCGCAACGCGCACAAGTCGATCGAGCACAGCCTCGTGATGACCGGCGCCATACCCAACTACCTGGTGCCGCTACGCAATCGGCTGGGTCTCATCGGTCCGATTCCGCCGGAGCGGCTGAAGAAGGCTGCGCTTGCGGCGTCGGTCAAGGCGAACCCGCTCGTCACGAAGGACGTGAGCTCGCGCGCGGTGTACGCCGTGGTCACGAACTCCACGTACGACGGTCTCTGCTACAACGCGAAGCGCGTGCAGGAGCTGCTCGACCCGAGCGTCGATCGCATCCACTTCGACGAAGCGTGGTACGCCTACGCACGCTTCAATCCGCTCTACAAGGAGCGCCACGCCATGCACGGAGATCCCAAGGACCACAAAGGTCCCACGATCTTCGCAACGCACTCCACGCACAAACTGCTTGCAGCTCTCTCCCAGGCCTCCTTCCTGCACGTGCGCGATGGCCGCGGCGCCATTCCGCATTCGCGATTCAACGAGTCGTACATGATGCAGGCGTCGACTTCGCCGTGTTATCCGATCATCGTGTCGAATGACATCACGGCCGCGATGATGGACGGTCCTGGCGGGCGAGCGCTGACCGACGAGTCCATCCAGGAAGCGGTGGCCTTCCGCCAGACCATGGGCCGCGCGAACCGCGAGTTCGCGAAGAAGGGCGAGTGGTTCTTCAAGACCTGGAACGCGGACGTGGTGAAGGCGAAGAAGGGCGGCAAGAAAGTGCGCTTCGAAGACGCCGACCCGCAGCAGCTCGCCACCGATCCGCAATGTTGGGTCCTTCACCCGGGCCAGAACTGGCACGGCTTCGGGGATCTCGAAGACGACTACTGCATGCTCGACCCCATCAAGGTGTCGATCGTCACTCCGGGCGTCGCCGACAAGGGCGGCTTCGAAAAACGCGGGATCCCGGCGACGCTGGTCACTGCGTACCTGCACGTGCGCGGCGTCGAAGTGGAGAAGACTACGGACTTCACCGTCCTCGTGTTGTTCTCGATCGGCATCACGAAGGGCAAGTGGGGCACGCTGCTCAATGCGTTGCTCGAGTTCAAACGGGACTACGACCGCAATGCGGCGCTTTCCGAGATCATGCCGGAGCTCGCGTCCAGCTATCCCGACACGTATGGCAACAAGGGACTGCGCGATATCGCCGACGAGATGTTCGACCAATTGAAGGTCAGCAAACAGACGCAGTGGCTCGC
>Ga0315912_10006735_pt1 | contig 10219 bp, 8 predicted proteins | sample VfabasoilMG_FD_204469 | JGI IMG/M metagenome (GOLD analysis project Ga0315912, IMG submission 204469) | Garden soil microbial communities collected in Santa Monica, California, United States - V. faba soil | ecosystem: Environmental > Terrestrial > Soil > Garden | place: USA: California... | reverse complement strand
GACGCCGCGGGCCGTGGAAGATGCGTTGCTGAAGACAACGCCCGGGGAATTTGCACATGACGCCCACCACTGGCTCATTCTGCACGGCAGGTACGTATGCAAGGCTCTGAAGCCCGCGTGCCCAAAGTGCCTCATCAACGATCTGTGCGAGTACGGCCCCCGCCGCCGGATTATCGCCATCGCCTACAGGAACAATCCGTGATCTTCGACGGCATGTCGCGCGACACGCTGCGCGAGATGTACCGCTCGGCGTGGCGCAAGTTCAGGGGCCAGCACACGCTCTCGCCGCTCGACAAGCAGATCGTCGCGGTGATCTCCGAACATCCCGAGTACCGCGTGATCGTCGAATCGGCGGCCGCGGACCTCGCCAACTATTCGCCGCGCAGCGGCCAGATCAACCCCTGGCTGCACATGGGCCTGCACCTGGCGATCCGCGACCAGGTCAACACCAACCGGCCGCACGGCATCGCCGAAGTGCACGCGCGGCTGGCGAAGAGCAGCGGCGACGCGCACGAAGCCGAACACCGCATGCTGGAAGTGCTCGCCGAGCAGATCTGGGAAGCGCAGCGCGCCGGCGTGGCGCCCGACGAGAACGTCTACCTGGAGCGCCTCCGGGCCCTCGCCTGAGGGATTCCACCACCGAAGTGTGAACCCGTACTCACCTTGGGTTCGCGTCGCGATGCCGCGCGAATAGGCCGGAATACACTCGCCAGACGCTTGTTTGAGGCTACATAAATGGGCCTGTCGGAAACCATTGTCGCGGCGATCATCGGCGCGCTTGCCACCATGGCGACCGCCATCGTGCAGCTGATCCGCAATCGCTCGCAGGATCAAGGCCGCCCGAAGAAGAACCGCATGCGTTCGCTGCTGGCGACCATCGCCTTGATGATCGGCTGCATCGTCGGCGGCTACGCGTGGTCGGCGCTGCGCGCCGTCAGCGCCAAGGAAGAATTGCAGGCCACCATGCAGGCCGAGTTCACCAAGCAATTCGCCGAGTTCGCCGCCCGCCAGAACCTGCCGCCTGCCACCAATGGGTCGGGCGCCAATGGCGCTGCCGTCGCGGCCAACAATGGCCAGGCCGGGAGTGCCGAGTCGCTCGCGCAGCTGCCGCCCTGCCGCATTACCGACAAATCCGCCGAAGCCGGACCCGTCACCTGCAATGATTCCACCGCGCACAACATCGCACTGTGCGCAGCCATCCCGGCGACATCGCAGGCCGCAAAGGTGCGCGTGCAGGCGCGTGTGCCGAAGAGCGAAGCGGCCTGGGAAGAACGCGACGCCGGCGCGCTCACGCTGGGCAGCCTGCACATGGGTGCCGCGACCACGGAATATCCGGTGTCACCGGATCTGCGCTCGGTGTGCCTGGACGTCGCCAACTGGAGTGTCGAGGACACGCTGTCGGTGCGCATCATCGTCGACTACACCTTCGCCAACGCGCCTTCCAGCGAGCTCACGGCGTCGACGCCGACGGCAGCGGCGTCTCTTTAGGCGCCTGCGCGCCACATCGGAAAACGGCTCCGAAGCGGAGCCATCCGAATGTTGAAAGAGGTTTTACTCAGGGTTTTTTAGGGATGTACAGGTCCGTGAGCGTTCCTTCGAACGCCTCGGCCGACAGCGCCACGGTCTCCGACAGGGTCGGATGCGGATGGATGGTGAGGCCGATGTCGGACGCGTCCGCGCCCATCTCGATGGCCAGCGCCACCTCGGCGACCAGTTCGCCGGCGTTCGGACCCACCATGCCGCCGCCCAGCACGCGGTGAGACACCGGGTCGAACAGCAGCTTCGAGAATCCTTCGTCACGGCCCAGCGCCAGTGAACGGCCGCTGGCCGCCCACGGAAACTTGCCGACCTTGTAGTTCGTGCCGTTTTTCTTCGCCTCGGTTTCCGTGAGTCCCACCCAGGCGACTTCGGGGTCGGTATAGGCCACCGACGGAATCACGCGCGCGTCGAAGTAACTCTTGTGTCCCGCCGCCACTTCGGCGGCGACCTTGGCTTCATGCATGGCCTTGTGCGCCAGCATCGGTCCGGGCACTAGATCGCCGATGGCGAACACGTGCGGCAGGTTGGTGCGCATCTGCTTGTCCACGGGAATGACGCCGCGATCGCTGACGTCGATGTCGGCATTCTCGAGTCCGATGCGTTTGCCATTGGTGAAGCGACCCACCGCCACCAGCACGCGGTCGAAGGTGTCGTTGCGCTTGCCGTTCGCGTCTTCGAACGTGACTTCGAGCCCTTCGGGCTTCGCGGCACAGGCGGTGACCTTCGTATTGAGCAGGATCTGCTCGTAACGTGCCTTGAGGCGCTTCTCCAGCGGCCGCACGAGGTCGGGATCCGCACCCGGCATGAGCTGCGGCGTGAGTTCGACCACCGAGAGCTTCGCGCCCAGCGACGCGTACACGGTGGCCATCTCGAGCCCGATGATGCCGCCGCCGATGACCAGCAGCCGCTGCGGCACGCCGTTCAGTTCCAGCGCGCCGGTCGAATCGATGACGCGCGGGTCGTCCGGGATGAACGGTAGTTTGATGGGCTCGGAGCCGGCGGCGATGATGCACTGCTCGAAGCGGATCTTCTCGGTCTTGCCGTCGGCGCGCGCCACTTCCATGACATGCGGGCTGGCGAACTTGCCCGTGCCCTGCACCACTTCGACCTTGCGCTGCTTCGCCAGCACGGACAGACCGCCGACCAGCTTGCCCACCACCTTGTTCTTCCACTCGAGCAGCTTGGGCAGCTCGATCTTCGGCGCACCGAAGTCGATGCCATGCGCCCGCATCTCGCCGACTTCGTCGATGACCTTGGCGGCGTGCAACAGCGCCTTCGACGGGATGCAGCCCACGTTGAGGCACACGCCGCCCAGCATGGGCCAGCGCTCCACCAGCGTGACCTTGAGACCGAGGTCGGCGGCGCGGAATGCGGCGGTATAACCGCCCGGACCCGCGCCCAGGACCAGCAGTTGAGTTTCGCGATCGTGCGGCACGTCCGGCTTGAGCGGGCGCGAGGGTTTGGGTGCGACGGCCGACGCGGCCGATGGCGGTGGCGCAGCTGCGGCCTGCGAGGCAGGCGCTTTCGCAGCGGGCGCGGCGGCGGGTGCGGCTGGCTTCGCGGCCGGGGCCGGCGCGGCAGCCACACCTTCCATACGCGCGATCAGGCCGCCCTTGGCGATCTTGCCGCCCTTCTGCACGGCCACTTCGGTGACCGTGCCGGCGGCCGTCGACGGAACGTCCATGGTCGCCTTGTCGGTCTCCAGCGTGACCAGCGGCGTGTCGACTTCGATCTTGTCGCCGGGCTTGATGAGCACGTCGACGACGGCCACCTCGTCGAAGTTGCCGAGGTCGGGAACGACCAGGTCGATCTTGCTCACGTCATCGCCCCGACCAGGTCCTTGGGTTTGGCCAGGATGTCCGCCAGGTATTTCGCGATACGTGCGCCCAGCGCGCCGTCGATGACGCGATGATCGTAGGAGAACGACAGCGGCAGCATGAGCCTTGGTGCGAACTGCTTGCCGTCCCACACCGGCTTCATCGAGGACTTCGACACGCCGAGGATGGCGACCTCGGGCGAATTGATGATGGGCGTGAACAAGGTGCCGCCGATGCCGCCGAGACTGGAGATGGTGAAACCCGCGCCCTGCATGTCGGCGCCGGGTAGTTTGCCCTCGCGCGCCTTGCCGCTCAGGTCGGCGAGTGCTTTCGCAATGCCATACACGTCGAGCTTGTCCGCACCCTTGATCACGGGCACCAGCAGGCCGTTCGGCGTGTCGGCGGCGAAGCCGACGTTGAAATACTTCTTGAACAGCAGGTTCTCACCGGACTGGTCGAGCTGGCTGTTCAGCACCGGGAACTCGCGCATGGCGCGCACCGCGGCCTGCACGATGAACGCCAGCGGCGTGACCTTGACGCCCTTCGCGGCCGCTTCGTTCTTGAGCGAGTTGCGCAACGTCTCGAGATCGGTGATGTCGCCCTCGTCGAACTGCGTGACGTGCGGGATGTTGATCCACGCGGCCTGCAGGCGCGGGCCGGAGATCTTCTGCACGCGGTTGAGCGGCCTGGTCTCGACCGCACCGAAAGCCGACGGATCGGCGTAATGCGCCTTCGGCAATGCCGGCGCGGGCGCCGCAAGCGCAACCCCTCCGGACATCACCAGCTTGACGAACGCCTTGACGTCGTCGAGCAGGATGCGGCCTTTCTCGCCGCTGCCGCGCACGCTGCCGAGATTCACGCCCAGTTCGCGCGCGAACTTGCGCACCGACGGGCTGGCATGTGCCGTGCTGAAACTGGTTTCGTCGATGGCCGGAAGCGAGCGCATCGGCAAGGTCTGCGTCACGCCCTGGGGCGCCGCCGGGCGCGCGGCGGCGGCCGGTGCCGCCGGCTTGTTGGGCGATGCGGGAGCAGCCGGTGCCGGTGCAGCCGCGGAGGCGGCGAAGCCCTTCACGGTGACCACCAGGCCGCCCGGGCCGATCTTGCCGCCTTTGGTGACGTGCACCTTTTCGATGACACCCTTGGCGGTGGACGGCACGTCCATCGTGGCCTTGTCGGTTTCGAGGGTGGCCAGCGGTGCATCGAAGTCGATGCTGTCGCCCGGTTTGACCATGACCTCGATGACCGACACCGAGTCGAAGCTGCCCATGTCGGGCACGCGCACTTCGATGGAGCTTTCTTTCGGCGGCGCCGCGGCCGGCGCGGCTGCGGGTGCTGCCGAAGCCGCAGCCGCAGCGGCAGCGGGCGCGGCCTTCGCCGGCGCGGGAGCAGCGTCCGTGGACTTCACGGTAACGACCAGCGCACCCGCCGCGACCGTGCCGCCCTTGGTGACGTGCACCTTTTCGACCACGCCCTTGGCGGTCGATGGAATGTCCATCGTCGCCTTGTCGGTCTCGAGCGTCGCGAGCGGCGTGTCGATGTCGATGCTGTCGCCGGGCTTCACCAGCACGTCGATGACCGACACCGAGTCGAAATTCCCCATGTCGGGGACGCGTACTTCCACCGTGCTCATGCTTTCTGCGGGTCCAGCTTGTCAGGGTCGAGACCGAGCTTGCCCAGCGCAGCCTTCAGCGTTCCCTTGTCGATGGCGCCCTCTTCGGCCAGCGCCTGCAACGAGGCGTACACGATGTTCTTCGCGTCGACTTCGAAATGCCTGCGCAACGCGGCGCGTCCGTCGGAACGGCCGAAGCCGTCGGTGCCGAGTGTTACGAAGCGGCCGGGCACCCACTGCCGGATCATGTCCGGCCAGGCGCGCATGTAGTCGGTGGCGGCGATGAAGGGGCCCGTGGCCTTCGACAGCGCCTGGGTGACGTACGGCACGCGCGGCGTTTCGCCCGGGTGCAGCCGGTTCCAGCGTTCGATTTCCAGCGCCTCGCGGCGCAGTTCGGAGAAACTCGGCGCCGAATAGATGTCCGAGGGAATTCCGAAATCCTTGGCGAGCATCTCCGCGGCCTTTTCCACTTCGCGGAGGATGGTGCCCGAGCCCATCAGCGTGACCCGCACTTTGCCGGCGCCGCCGGTATTCAGCAGGTACATGCCCTTGAGGATGCCCTCCTCGACGCCTTTCGGCAGCGCCGGCTGAACGTAGTTCTCGTTCATCACGGCGATGTAATAGAACACGCTCTCGTCGTTGCCGTACATGCGGCGCAAGCCGTCGTGGATGATCACGGCCAGTTCGTAGGCGTAGGTGGGATCGTAGGCCACGCAGTTCGGCACCGTCGCCGCGTGCAGCAGGCTGTGTCCGTCCTGGTGCTGCAGGCCTTCGCCGGCGAGCGTGGTGCGTCCCGCCGTCGCCCCCAGCAGGAATCCGCGCGTCCGCAGATCGCCGGCCGCCCAGTAGAAATCACCGACGCGCTGGAAGCCGAACATCGAGTAGTAGATGTAGAACGGGATCATCTGCACGCCGTGGTTGGCGTACGCCGTGCCGGCGGCGATCCACGAGCAGGTCGAACCCGCCTCGTTGATGCCCTCTTCGAGCATCTGCCCCTTCTTGTCCTCGCGGTAGGACATGAGCTGATCGGAGTCGACCGGCGTGTAGAGCTGGCCCGCCGAGCTGTAGATGCCGATCTGGCGGAACAGGCCTTCCATGCCGAAGGTGCGCGCCTCGTCCGGGACGATGGGCACGACGTTCTTGCCGATGTTCTTGTCCTTGAGCAGCTGCGTGAGGATTCTCACGAAAGCCATCGTCGTGGAGATCTCGCGGTCGCCCGTGCCTTCCAGCATGGCGCTGAAGGACGCGAGCTCCGGGATCACCAGGCGCTGCGAGGTATTCTTGCGCGCCGGTAGATAGCCGCCCAGCGACTGGCGCCGCTCGTGCAGGTATTTCATCTCCGGCGAATCGTCGGCCGGCTTCACCAGCGCGAGTTTCGCCACCTGCTCGTCGGTGAGCGGGATGTTGAAGCGGTCGCGCACCGCGCGCAGCGCCTCTTCGTCCAGCTTCTTCTGCTGGTGCGCCACCATCTGGCCTTCGGCGGCCTTGCCGAGGCCGAATCCCTTGACCGTCTTGGCGAGAATGACCGTGGGCTGGCCCTTGTGCGCCATGGCCGCCGCGTAAGCCGCGTACACCTTGCCGGCGTCGTGGCCGCCGCGGTTCAGGCGCCAGATGTCGTCATCCGACATGTTGGCGACCATTTCCTTGAGCTCGGGATACTTGCCGAAGAAATGCTCGCGCGTATACGCGCCGCCCTTGGCCTTGAAGTTCTGGTATTCGCCGTCGACACACTCTTCCATCACGCGGCGCAGCAGTCCCTGCGTGTCCCGCGCCAGCAGCGGATCCCAGCGCGAGCCCCAGACCACCTTGATGACATTCCAGCCCGCGCCCATGAATGCGGCCTCGAGCTCCTGGATGATCTTGCCGTTGCCGCGTACCGGGCCGTCGAGGCGCTGCAGGTTGCAGTTGACGACGAACACCAGGTTGTCGAGCTTCTCGCGCACCGGCAGCGTGAGCGCACCCATCGACTCCGGCTCGTCCATTTCGCCGTCGCCGAGGAACGCCCAGACCTTGCGGTCGGACGCGGGCACCATTCCGCGGTTTTCCATGTAGCGCAGGAAGCGCGCCTGGTAGATGGCCATCATCGGGCCGAGGCCCATCGACACGGTCGGGAACTGCCAGAAGTTAGGCATGAGCCACGGGTGTGGATACGACGAGAGTCCGTCGCCGCTGGCTTCCTGGCGGAACAGCTTGAGCTGCGCGTCGCTCAGGCGGCCTTCGAGGAAGGCGCGCGCGTAGATGCCGGGCGAGGCGTGACCCTGCACGAACACCATGTCGCCGGGATGTTTGTCGGAGGCCGCGCGCCAGAAGTGATTGAAACCGACTTCGTACAGCGTCGCCGACGATGCGTAGGTCGAGAGGTGGCCGCCGTATTCCGACGACACCTTGTTGGCATTCAGCACCATGGCCAGCGCATTCCAGCGGATGCAGGCCTCGATGCGTTTTTCCATCTCGCGATTGCCGGGATACGAGGGTTCCTGGCCGGGCGTGATGGTGTTCAGGTAGGCGGTGTTCGGCCGGAACGGCAGGTACGCGCCCGAGCGGCGCGTGTAGTCGATCAGCTGTTCGAGCAGGAAGTGCGCGCGTTCGGCGCCCTGCGACTTGAGCACCGAATCGATCGATTCGATCCACTCACGGGTCTCGATCGGGTCGAGGTCCTCGAGCTTCATGATTTCCGTCATACAGGTCCGTTACCGTGGGGTCTCGCGGGCAAAGGAAAAGGCGCGCGCTGTGTTAGCATGCGCCGTGAATTAGATGGGGTGGAAAACAAGGCCGCGTATGATCGGTTCTCAGGCGGTTCCGGTCAAGCAAACCCCAAGCGGCACAGCAGGTTACGGCGCGATCGCGCGTCAGCCATCGAGACAATTTCGAGTCATTCCGCGTAACGGCGAACCCTGTCATGGAAATTGAAATTCGCCGTCCCGACGACTGGCACCTGCACCTGCGCGACGGCGCGGCCATGGCGGCTGTCCTGCCGTTCACGGCGGCGCGATTTGCACGCGCCATCGTCATGCCGAACCTCAAGCCGCCGGTGACCACCACCGAGGCCGCGACGCAATATCGTGCGCGGATACTCGCCGCGCTTCCTTCCGGTGCGAAGTTCACCCCGCTGATGACGCTGTATCTGACCGATCGCACCGCCCCCGCCGAAATCGAGCGCGCCAAAGCCAGTGGCATCGTGTTCGGGTGCAAGCTGTATCCCGCTGGCGCCACCACGAACTCCGATTCAGGTGTCACCGACATGCGCCACATCGATGCCGCGCTGGCACGCATGAGCGAACTCGGCCTGCCGCTGCTGGTGCATGGCGAAGTCACGGGCCGCGAGGTCGACGTTTTCGAACGCGAGACGCGTTTCATCACCGAAGTGCTCGCGCCGACGATCGCGCGGCATCCGCAATTGCGCGTGGTGTTCGAACACATCACCACGCGGGGCGCGGTCGACTTCGTGCGCGCCGCGCGCGCCGGCGTCGCAGCCACCATCACGCCGCAACACCTGCTTCACAACCGCAACGCGATTTTCGAAGGCGGCATCCGGCCGCACTACTACTGCCTGCCGATCCTCAAGACCGAGCCGGACCGCGCCGCGCTGCTCGAAGCGGCGACCAGCGGCGATCCGCGTTTCTTCCTGGGCACCGACAGCGCGCCGCATGCCCAGCACACCAAGGAGAACGCCTGCGGCTGCGCCGGCATGTTCTCGGCCCATGCCGGCATCGAACTGTATGCAGAGGCCTTCGACGCCGTCGGCAAACTCGACCGCCTCGAAGGCTTCGCCTCGGACTTCGGGCCCGACTTCTACGGCCTGCCGCGCAACCAGGAACGCATCCGCCTCGCGAAGCGCAACTGGACTGCGCCCGCCAGCTACCCGATGGGCGACGACAGGCTCGTCCCCATGCGCGCGGGGGAACCCGTGGCCTGGCAGATGGCCGTCTGATGGACGACTTCCTGCCACCCGTCGAAGCCGCTGTCTTTTCCGGCCCACCAGTCATGAGCCGACGCTTTCGCGCGTTCCTGCCGGTGGTGATCGATGTGGAAACCGGCGGCTTCAACAGCGCCACCGACGCGCTGCTGGAGATCGCCGCGGTGCTGATCGAATTCGGCCCCGACGGCCGGTTGCGCCGCGGCGAATCTCACTCCTACCACGTGCGCCCATTCGAAGGTTCCAACATCGAGCCGGCGTCGCTCGCGGTGAATGGCATCGATCCATACCACCCGCTGCGCCCCGCGCTGCCGGAAAAAGACGCGCTCGGCCGCATCTTCACTGAAGTGCGCAGCGCGCTGAAGGCGCAAGACTGCCGGCGGGCGATCCTGGTGGGACACAACGCGCACTTCGACCTGGGGTTTCTCAACGCGGCCGTCGCACGCGCCGAGATCAAGCGTAATCCTTTCCACCCGTTTTCCTGTTTCGACACGGCGACGCTCGGCGGCGCGGCGTTCGGCCAGACCGTGCTCGCCAAGGCCGTGCAGGTCTGCGGCATCGAGTGGGATTCGAGCAGTGCCCATTCGGCCCGCTATGACGCCGAGCGGACCGCGGACATCTTCTGCGAGGTCTGCAATGCGCTGGATGGCGTGTGGCGCAAGGCCGAGGCACGCGCCCAGGTGTTCAGGTCCGCGGAACCGGCGCCGCCGGGAGACGAGCCGGAGGCCGAGGCGCGTTAGTTAGCTGGCCGCGCCGGCCTCGTTCAGCAGTTTCTTGAGTTCGCCGCTGCGGTGCATGTCGAGCACGATGTCGCAGCCGCCGACCAGCTCGCCGTTGACGTACAGCTGCGGGTAGGTGGGCCAGTTGGAGAACTTCTTGAGCGCTTCGCGCAGCTCCGGGTCCTCGAAGATGTTCACCGAGTGGAAGCCCGCGCCCGAGGCGCGCAGCGCGGCGACCGCCTGGGCGGAAAATCCGCACTGCGGAAAGTCCGGTGTGCCCTTCATGAAAAGCACCGCGGGACTGGTGGCGATATGACCCTTGATCCGGTTGACGACATCTTCTGACACGATCTTTCTCCTGTTATCGAGCGCCCTGACGACCGCCCATTGATCCTCGGCGCTCATGCTGCTCCAGGCCGCGATTTCATCGATGTTGCGCAAACATCCGGTGCAGCGTGACCCGGCCAGTACACACACTTTGATGCAGGGAGATGGCGGGCGTTCCATGGGTGATTGCCAACTCATGGCCGGCGCGGAGCGCGTTGAATTATGGGGGCACGTCCCCTATTCTTCAAACCGCTCACCGGGGAGATTAAGACAATGAAAATATTCACGAATC
>Ga0315912_10006734_pt1 | contig 10219 bp, 14 predicted proteins | sample VfabasoilMG_FD_204469 | JGI IMG/M metagenome (GOLD analysis project Ga0315912, IMG submission 204469) | Garden soil microbial communities collected in Santa Monica, California, United States - V. faba soil | ecosystem: Environmental > Terrestrial > Soil > Garden | place: USA: California... | reverse complement strand
GGCACCTGCGGGCGTGAGTCGCGAAATCCCCGCGAACCAAAGCGTCCCCAGGCGCCAGACGCCCGACATCAGCCAGCGGGCTGCAACACCCTGAGGAACTCGCGCCGCGTCTTCGGCCCGTAGGTTCTGAAGTGCGGATCGGGATTCTCGAGATAGGTGGCGCGCTGCCGCGCGACCGCGTCGCGTGCGGTGTACCGCTTCACGTCTGTCGCAGTCAGGCCGTACACCTTCGCGGCGTTCAGGCCGAAGACCTTGGCCCGCAACGCGGGAGTGATCTCGGGATACCCGTGCTGTTCGCGCAATGGCGCGGCGATTTGGAACGTCCGGAACGCCTGGATCTGGTCCTGCGGCGAGCCGTACCAGATTGAGTCGGTGCCCCACAGCACGTTGTTCTCGCCGCAAGCCACGATCAGCTTGCCCAGCGCGTGAGCCGCCTGATCGGGGTCACGCATCAGAAAGCGCCAGGTGCTGCCCAACTCTGCATACACGTTGCTGTTTGGCTTGACCTGATGCGTACGCAGCGAAGTGACCAGCGTGTCGATCCCGTCGCTCTTTCCGCTCGCGTCATAGGCCTTCTCGGTCACCGTGCTGACGAAGCCCGAGTGGTAGATGAGGAAGTTCACGTCTGGGTAGCGCCTGGCGACGACGCCGATGTCACTGCACTGGCTGTGCTGGTAGGAGCGGCTGCCGAAGGGAAGCCCCTTGTGGATGCAGATGTTCCTGACGCCGAGGGCGCGCGCCTTCTCGATGAAGCGGATGCCGACGTCGTCGTACAGAAAGTAGCCCTGGCCGTTCGGACCGTATTGTGTGTAGGTCTTCCAAGCGCTCACACCCCACTTCTGATGCAGCTCGTCCATGCCCTCGAGGTCGCCGGGCTGGTTCGGGTTGACGCGGCCGTGCAACAGCAGCCGGTGCGTGCCTTCGAGCTTGTCGACCAGCCGGCGCACTTCGTCGGCGGCCTGAATGGTCACCGGCTCGGCGTCGCGGGCGGAAGGGACGAAGGACAGCACCATCACATCGGTGTCGCTGTCCATGAACACGTCCTTGACGAACACCTCGGCGCTCTTCGGGTTGCCGTTCGGCGTGTCGACGAAGTGGCCCTGCACGTCGAGGATAAATTCCTGCCTGGCGGGTCCGACCTGCGCGCGCGCGAACTGAAGGTCCAGGGCTGCTTCTTTCGGCAGGTCGAAGAATCCCCCGGCCCTTCCGGCGGCGGCGTTGGCCGCGTTGAAGGCGAGAAGCGTGCTGGCGGCGCCGCAGGCCGAGGTCAGGAACGTCCTCTTCGAGCAACCCAGACGCTTCGAATTCTCCGCAGCCGCCTCGTGCGCAAGACGGTTGGCCTCGAGGTTCGCCGGCCACAGCGGCACCGGCGCGAACTCGCCGTTCGAGGTGCTGTCGAGCTTGATGGGAAGGCGCCTGCCTTCGGGGTCGATGCCGGGCATAGTGATCCTCCTGTGCGCGCAAGAAACACCGTCGGTTCCGGGAGCAACGCCACCCGCGCGTCGCCCTCTGTGTTGAGTTTGAGGCCCGCACCCATGCTTTCGTTCCAGCGTCGCCGTCGGGGCTTGGGCAGCGCCGAAGCGGACGAGGGCAAGCAGGTCGGCCATGCCCGCATGATCACGCCGCCTGCCTTGCCTGACAAGCACGCAGGGTCAGTTCTTCGCGAGCTGATTGCCACGATTGCTGCGCCAACTCATACTCTTTCGAGTGGCAGGCACGGGTAGGAGACAGAACCATGGCAACGAGACGATGCGCTGTCTGTTTTCTGACGGTCGGTGCGTTGTTCGCATGGCGGCCCACCTACAGCCAAGGGAAGGCAGCCGCGTCCGAAGCCTCAGTGAGGCCGCACTCGAGGCATACGTCAAGACTTGGAACATGCACAACGTCAATGCTTGGGCGGCGACGCTGACGGAAGACATCTGGTACACGGAGGCAAGCGACTATTACCAACGGATGAAGGGCAGGAAGGGCCGTGTTCGCCTTCTTTGGTGACCTTGTCAAGACCTCAGATGTGAAGTGGGAAATCGTCAGCATAAAGTTGATGCCGGATGGAACCGCCACAGTCGTCTTGCGCCATCACGCACTCATCCTGCCAAAGAAGGGCGACAAATACGCCAGTGCATTCGAAAGCACGCCGACCTTAGCGCGTTAGCGCATCGAGGGTAGCCAGCAGGCCTCCGACAGGCCCGATGCAACTGGCGGTAGTTAACCTGGCGCGCGACGGCCTATGACTTGGTTGTTCGTCTGAGTTCTCCGCTGTGGCGCCGGTGATCGAGCGCGCCGTCGGCCGCCGCCTTGAGCAAGCGCTGAAACGTGGGGCACTGCGCATGACTCGGCGCCGGGCAAACCGCCGCATGGCGTAGCCCGCGAGCCACCGCCCGCAGATGTTTCACCTTCGCCTCGATCTCCTCAGCTTTGGCAGCGAGAAGCTTCCTGTCGATGTTCGGACCGCCATGGGGTGACAACATCGAACGAATCTCGTCCAGGGAGAGCCCCGCAGCCTGTCCCAGCGCGATCAGTGCCAACTGGTCCAGCACGCGGGGCGCGAACTGGCGCCGGGCCCCTTGAGGACCGACGGACGCGATCAGCCCCCGTTTCTCGTAGAAGCGCAGCGTCGACGCGGGAACGCCTGCTCGCTTGACAACATCGGCGATGTCCATCAAATACCTCTTGACTTGAAGTTCACTTCAACTTCTACATTAGACGCCATACCTACTTCCGTCAACCACTAAGGGAAGCCATGATCTCGTTTCAAGACATTGCGCGAATCGCTTTCATCGGCATCGGAGCCACCGCCGTCATGGATGTCTGGCTGATGCTTCTGAAGCGCATGGGCGTGCAGACGCTCGACTTCGGATTCATTGGGCGCTGGGTAGGGCATCTCTGTCGCGGGCGGATCGCGCATGCCTCCATCCGCCAGTCGCCGCGCGTCCCACGCGAACTCGCCTGGGGCTGGCTCATCCACTACGCGGTCGGTATCGCCTTCGCTGGGCTGCTGGTGCTGGTGCAAGGCCTTGCCTGGACTCAAAGCCCATCTCTGCTGCCGGCCATCGCAGTTGGCATGAGCACCGTGGTTGTTCCGCTGTTCGTGATGCAGCCGGCCATGGGCAGCGGCTTCGCGGCTTCCAAGACGCCCAGACCGCTCAAGAACTGCCTCAGGAGCCTGGCCAACCACACGGTCTTTGGCCTGGGCCTGTACGTAGCCGCCGTCCTCCTTGCAGTCGTTGCTCGATGAGCCGCTCACCTCACAAGAAGCCATCCTAACTTTCGGATCGAATGAAATGAACAGCCTTGCCGTCATCTATCACAGTGCCCAGGGTCACACCGAGCACATCGCCAGCCGAGTCGCCGATGGCGCCCGCTGCGTCCCGAACACTGAAGTCGACCTGTTGAGGGCTGAAGACATGGCCAAGGTGCCAGACCAACTGATCAGGTACGACGGATTCATCCTCGGCTCGCCGACCTACCTCGGCGGCGTCTCCGGCCCCTTCAAGAGCTTCATGGACACGACCGGGCGTCTGTGGCGCCAACAAGGGCTCAAAGGCAAGCTGGCCGCCGGTTTCACGGTGTCGTCGCTACCGTCTGGCGACAAGCAGTCGACGCTGATGTCGCTGTTCGTGTTCAGCATGCAGCACGGGATGCTGTGGGTCGGCAACCCGTTCCTCCCCGGGCAGCACAGCGGCGTGGCCTATGACGAGGCCGTCAATCGACTGGGGGCCTGGTCGGGCCTGATGGCGCAGGCGGGCCAAGCGGCGCCCGCGGATTCGTTCGCGGCCGGAGACATCAAGACCGCCAGGATGTTCGGACGGAACTTCGCCGAGACGCTGGCCAGGGTTGCCGTCGCGGCCTGACCTCCGAACAAAGACCAGATCCTCATGTTTCCACAGAAGTACGCTACGCTGCTGTTCGGGTTGATCCTGTCGGGACTGATGTCCCTGCTGGTGTCCGGCATCTCGATGGCCCGAGCCGTGGGCTTGGTTCACGGTTTCGTCGGCGCTTGGACCAGCGCCTGGCTGACGGCGTGGTTGTGCGCGTTTCCGGTTGTGCTGCTGATCGCGCCGCTCGCGCGCGCTGCGGTCGCACGACTGACCGCGAAGTCCTGAACCTGGTTTCACACGGATGAGGTCTGCGCCGGAACCGTTTTGCGACGCCGGGCGACATTTCGTCGCACAGGTTCAACGGGCTCGGGCCCCAGCAGGCACAGTCCGATCCACGACACCCCCTTGGGAAACTGATCATGACCATTCGCAACTTTATTGCCACTGCCGCGCTGGCGACGATAGGCGTCGCAGCCTGCAGCCCCGTCATCGCCGCCGAGGTCGGCTGGCGCTCGATGAGCGTGCCCGCTGCGGCTGCGGGCGTGCAGATTCCGCTGGCTCTGTGGTACCCGGCCGAGGCCGGTGCGACCGTGCGCAACGTCGCCATGGGTCCCTTCGGCGTGCGTGCGGCGCCGGGTGCCCCGGCGGCGGCGAGCGTGCGCGGGCTCATCGTGCTCAGCCACGGCACCGGCGGCACCGAGCTCGGCCATGCCCGCCTGGCCGAAGCCCTGGCGGCGCGCGGCTACCTCGTCGCCGCGCTGCGCCATCCCGGCGACAACTGGCAGGACCAGTCGCTGCGCACACAAAGGGCGGAGCAGTATCTCGACGAGCGCCCGCGGCAGGTCAGCCGGGTCATCGACACGCTGCTGGCCGATGCGGCCTGGAGCCCGCGCATCGCGCACGATGCGCGTGGTCCGCGTGTGGGCGCCGTCGGCCACTCGGCGGGCGGCTATACGGTGATCGCGCTCGCCGGCGGGCAGCCGGCACCAAACCGCATCGCAACACATTGCCGCGAACACCGCGCCGACGACCCGATCTTCTGCGGGCTGTCGCGCGGCACGTCGGCCGCCGTGCCGCAGCCGGCCAACGGGGCACCGCTGAAGGATGCCCGCGTACGCGCCGTCGCCGCCCTGTCGCCGCTGGGCGCGGTCTTCGACCCCGAGTCATTGCGCGGCGTGACCGTGCCGGTGGCGATCTGGGTGGCCGATCTCGATCGCTTCCTGGTGCCACGCTTCCACGCTGAATGGCTCGCGCAGCAGCTGCCGTCGACCTCGTTGCACCGCGTGCCGAACGCCTGGCACTACGCCTTCATGGATGCGCCCACGACGCCGATCCCCTCGCCCGACGGCGACCTCGCGGCAGACCCACCGGGCTTCGACCGCAGCCGCTTCCTCGAGCAGCTCGGCCGGGATCTGGGTGACTATTTCGACGCCAACCTTTAGCCACCGAGAGCCATCGCATCAACCGGGTGATGAGAGTCTGCAGCAGCACCAGATAGTGCAAGTGGATGTTGAGGTTGGCGGCGGAATCAAAGCGCTGGATCCGTGTGACGGCCCTGCCGTGACCTTCGTCAGCCTTGGGCCCGGCGCGCTCCAGCAGATGGCGGGGGACCACGCGCTGCACTACCTGCAGCACCGGCGTAACCATCTCTGGCTGCGGGGCCAGCAGCCGCGGTGCGATGGGCTGCGACAGCACCCACTGGCACACGGGCACACGGGCACACGGGCACGCACGCGATGACGTTGTCGACCAGGCGCGCCGCGTTCTGCGACATGCGCCCCGCACCGCATGACGGGCAGAACTTGCGGCGCTTGCAGTTGAAGGGCAGCAGCTTGTCGTCGCCGCACTCGCCGCAGCGCAGCCGGAGGAACCCGCGCGCCAGGATACCGCACTCGAGGAAGGCGTCGAACTCGTCCTTGACGAACCGGGGCAGCTCACCGCCGGTGCTGGCCGCGGTGTGCACGGTAAAGCTGGCCGCGTGTTGCTGCACTAGGCGCTACAGCGTGGTCTGATCGGGGCGGCGGCGCTCGTCGTAGTAGACGGGCTCGCTATCCGGCGCCCGCTGAGGCCGCCGGCCGACGGCTTGCACGCGGCTCCCGAGGTGGTGACCTCAGACGGTCTCAAACCGTGCGCTGCGCCCGAATCTCTCCGACTGTTGAAGCGCTGGTCGCCTCCGGCCTGTCTGCAAGGGGCGAGGCATCGGCAACTGGATTGAGCTGGGTCAAGGGCAGCTTGAGCTGTGACGCGCAAGCTGTGCGTGTCAAGATGAGAGGAGGATCGCCGAATGAGACACGTACTGATCTCGGCAGCGCTGCTCATGACCATGGCAAGCCCTGTCTTTGCCCAGCCCTATGGCATGGGCCCCGGCACGATGGGGGGCGGTGGTGGCTACGGCATGGCTCCGGGCATGATGGGGGGCGGGTACGCGGCCGAAGTGCTGTTGGGCCTGGACCTCAGCGCCGAGCAGCGCAAGCAGATCGCCCAGATCCAGGAAGAGACCACCAAGTCCCGATGGCAGCTGATGGGCACCATGCACTCGCAGGAGTCCCACATGCACGGCATGTTCGGACCAGGCTCGCTTGATGAAGAGGCTGCGCGCAAGGCCTTCGAGTCGATGGCCTCGACCCAGAAGGCCATGTTCGAGCTCTCGCTCGGCGCGCGCAAGCGCATCGATGCCATCCTCACGCCGGGGCAGCGCGAGCAGTTGCGCCGCTACTGGGCGGGCCGCTAACCCGGGGCGTGGGCCATGGGGGTCGCATGACGGGATGGAATGGCTGGGGCGGCGCGGGCATGCTCGGCATGTTTCACCTGCTTTGGTGGGCACGGGTCATCGCCGGCGTCGCGGTGCTCGCGCGCTGGCTGCTGGGCAGCTTCGCGCGCGGGAATCGACAAGGACGCTTCGAAGCCCTCGAGCGCAACCTGGCCTGACGCAGCGCGGCAGGCGAAGCCAGTGTTCGGCCACGGCCCGCGGTTCTGCGTGAGAACTCATCGAAATGGAAATCAAGGTTCTGGGATCAGGCTGCAGCAAGTGCCGCAGCACCATCGGCATCATCGAACGGACGGCCCGGGATGCGGGTGCAGACATCGAGATCGTCAAGGTCGAGGATCCCGAACAGATCAGGCGCTCAGGTGTCCGAGCGACCCCGGCCGTGCTGATCGACGGCAAGATCGTGCACAGCGGCGGGGTGCCCTCGCACGAGGAAGTGGGAGGGTGGCTGGGGCCGGCGCGCATTGGGTTTCTGAGCCACCCGACCCGACATCTGTTCTTCACGGGCAAGGGTGGAGTCGGCAAGACTTCGCTGTCGACTGCTGCCGCGCTGACGCTGGCGGATGCTGGCAAGAGAGTGCTGCTGGTCAGCACCGACGCTGCGTCGAACCTCGACGAGATGCTAGGGATTGAGCTTCGCAACAAGCCCGTCCCCGTGCCCGGCGCGCCCGGCCTGTTGGTGCTGAACATCGACCCCGACAACGCGGCCGAGTCGTATCGCCAACGCGTTCTGGCACAGATGGGCGCAGGCGCCAGCGAAGAGGAACTTTCGACCGTGCGTGAACAACTCTCGGGTGCCTGCACCACGGAGATCGCCTCTTTCGACGAGTTCTCTTCCCTCTTGTCCGACGGTACAGATCAATATGACCACATCGTTTTCGACACGGCACCGACTGGGCACACCTTGCGGCTGCTCAGCCTGCCCAAGGCGTGGACCGGCTTTCTGGACGGCAACGATCGCGGTGCTTCCTGCCTGGGGCCGCATTCGGGCTTGAAGATGCAGGAGGTGCGCTTCAAGGCCGCGCTCGACGCCCTGAGCGATCCGGCGAAGACCACGGTGATCTTGGTAACTCGGCCCGACAAGGGGGCAATCGCCGAAGCGGCACGCACATCGGACGAGTTGGAGGAGCTGGGCCTGAGCAATCAACGTCTTGCGATCAACGGCGTGTTCCACGCCAGCGAGCGCACTGATGCGGTGGCCCGCGCCATCGAGGACCTGGGACAACAGGCGCTGGACGCAATGCCACAGTCGCTGCGCGTACTGCCGCAGGACCGCGTGCCGCTGCGGGGCTATGACACGGTCGGCCTGCCCGCCCTGCGTGCACTGCTGACCAGCGGTGCCAGCCCGATCACACCACACCCGACTTCGGTTGCAGAAACCAGCGAACAGCTTCAAGGCCTGGACACGCTGGCCGACGAGTTGGCCGCCGCGGGGCACGGACTGATCATGGTGATGGGCAAGGGAGGCGTCGGCAAGACGACAGTGGCCGCCGCGCTGGCTTTGGGGCTGATCCAGCGCGGCAAGACCGTGCACTTGAGCACCACCGATCCGGCAGCCCATCTGGCGGGAACGCTGGGCGTCGACGTCCCCGGTCTGCATGTGAGCCGCATCGACCCGAAGGTCGAAACTCAGCGCTACATAGCCAAGATCATGGCAGCCAAGTCACCGAAGCTCGACGCGGCCGAGCAGGCGTTGCTGCTGGAAGACCTGCAATCGCCCTGCACCGAGGAAGTGGCGGTTTTTCACGCCTTTTCACGCATCGTCAGCGAGGGCCGCAGCGCCTTCGTCGTGCTCGACACCGCACCCACCGGCCATTCGATGCTGCTGATGGACGCCACCGGCGCCTACCACCGGCAGATGACGCGCGAGTTCGAAGGGCATGGCGCCGCACGCGTCGTCACGCCACTGATGAGGCTGCAGGACGCGTCATACACGAAGATCATTCTGGTGACGCTGCCGGAGGTGACGCCTGTGTCGCAGGCGGCTGCACTGCAGGAGGACCTTCGCCGCGCCAGTATCGAACCCTATGCCTGGGTGCTCAACAAGAGCGTGCTGGCCGCGGGCACGCGCGATCCCTTGCTGGCAGCGCGGCTGGCCGGAGAACGAAGGCAGATGGACCGTATCAACTCCGGACTGGCCAAACGCATCTTCACGCTTGCCTGGCTGACAGTACCGCCGATCGGTTTCGCCGAGTTGTCCAAGCTGGTCGTCAAGCCATCGACCGCTGAGGCGACTCACGCCTGAGTCGCCACCACCCACATCATCGAGGTTCCCATGTACGGATTCAGCACCACGCTCAGCGGCACCACGTTCGACCAAGCCCTCGCGAAGACCCTCGTTGCGCTGAAAGCCGAAGGCTTCGGTGTGCTGAGCGATGTCGACGTGCAGCATGCCATGAGGGAGAAGCTCGGCGTCGACATGACGCCGTATCGCATCCTTGGTGCCTGCAACCCGCCACTGGCGCACCTGGCCCCCCGACATAGGACTGCTATTGCCGTGCAATGTGATCGTGCGGGAGGAAGCACCGCAGCGCGTGCTGCTCGGCTTCCTTGACCCGCAGATCATGGTGAGCCTGGTCGGCAAGCCCGAGGTCAAGACCGTGGCCGACGCGGCCGAGCAGCGTCTGCGCCGCGCCTGCGAGAGTCTCGGCGGCAGCACGACACAGCCTACCTGATGGGCAATGGCGCATGGGTGGTTGAGAGACCGCGCCGAGTTCAGGCGCGGCGGCGCAACAGACGCACATGCATTGGACGCGTGAAGTGCGCACCTTCGGGCCCCACGTGAGGCTCGAAAACCTCGCGCACGGCGGCGAGCTTGGCCTCGTCGATGTCGTGATCGGCATAGGTCGGACGCATCATGCGCTGCTCGAACTCGGCAAAGTCGCGGAAACGCACTGGTACCTCGAAGCGCAGTTCAGCGACCTGCTGCCAGGGGCCGCTGCGTAGCGCCTCGTCAAGAGCCGCTTGCGCCGCAGCGCGCACCACGCCTTCATCATTGAACAGACGCACCACGTCGTTCAATGGGCCCTCGTAAGCCGGCTCCGACACATACAGGTGCCCGCCCGGACGCAGCACCCGCGCCGTCTCGGCCAAAGCCTGGGCAAGCAAGGGCAACGGCACATGGTGCAGCGACTTCAGCATCAAGGCCAGGTCGAAGCTCGCATCAGCGCGCGGGATGGCCTGCGCACCGGCGGCGACGAACTGCAGGCCCGCCTGCGGCGCGCCAAGGTTCTTGGCGTGCTGGCGCGCGTCGACCTCCAATCCCGTGACGCGACTATCGGGATGACGCAGCAGCAGCTGGCGTGCCAGACGCGCATCGCCGCAGCCGAGTTCGACGATGTCCTGCCCGCTCAGGGGCAGCAGCTCGGCAAGCACGTCAAGTTCGTCTTCGATCAGGGTCCCGCTTGCACTGGGCACAGTCATGGCCACCTCCTCTCGATGTGGGTCGATCGGTCGCCGAAGAACCGCCGTCCCGGTCCACCAGCGCCACCGGAAATGGCCAATGGCACGGACGGTGCCACTACGCAGCCTTCGCCTTCGCGAACTCGTCGAATGCCGCTATGGCGCTGGCCGCGTACATCAGCGACGGACCGCCGCCCATGTAGGTGGTCACCCCCAGCGTCTCGTCCACCTC
>Ga0315912_10006733_pt1 | contig 10220 bp, 6 predicted proteins | sample VfabasoilMG_FD_204469 | JGI IMG/M metagenome (GOLD analysis project Ga0315912, IMG submission 204469) | Garden soil microbial communities collected in Santa Monica, California, United States - V. faba soil | ecosystem: Environmental > Terrestrial > Soil > Garden | place: USA: California... | reverse complement strand
ATCGCGGAGCTCGACGAGGAGCTCGTCCGCGCGCTCGTCGGTCGCCTGCCTGCCGGGCGCGCCGCCTGCTTCGAGGATCAGTACATCTCCACGGGCGGGCAGCTTTACGAGCTGATCGCCGGGCACGATCGCTTCAACGCCGATTTGCGCCCGCTGTTCGACCGCATCCTCGCCGAGCGCGGCGAGCCCGCGGGGCTCTGCTGTCATCCGTACGACGTATGCACCGCCCTGATCGCGGAAGAAGCCGGCGTGCTCATCACCGGGCCCGGTGGCGCTCCCCTCGACGCGCCGCTCGACGTCGAATCACCGGTCGCGTGGGTCGGCTACGCCAACGCCGCGCTGCGCGCGCGCATCGAGCCGGTGCTGCTCGCGGCCCTGCGGCGCCGCGGACTCAGCTAAGAGCGCTTGCTTTTTGTGGCCCGCGCTGGAAAAACCAGTCGAAGACCATGCGAACCCTCGTGACTGGCGCCGCCGGCTACATCGGCTCACACGCAATCCGTATCCTGAAGAAGGCGGGGCACGAGGTCGTGGCCCTCGACAACCTGAGCCGCGGGCACCGCGAAGCCTTGCCGGCGGACATCCCGTTCGTCGAATGCGAGGTGGGCGACCGCGCGCGCGTTCAGCAGGTGCTCGAGCAGCATCGCATCGAAGGGGTCGTGCATTTCGCTGCCTACGCGCTGGTCGGCGAGTCGGTGCCCAAGCCGCTGCTCTACTTTCGCAACAACACGGTCGGAACCTTGGGGCTGCTCGAAGCCATGCAGGCCGCAGACGTTCGAAGGCTCGTGTTCAGCTCGACGTGCGCCACGTACGGCGTGCCGGAGACGATGCCGATTCACGAGGAATTGCCGCAGTCGCCCATCAACCCCTACGGCTGGTCGAAGCTCCTCTCCGAGCGGATGATGCGCGACCTTTGCCACGCCTGGCCCGAGCTGTCGGTTGCGGCCCTGCGTTACTTCAACGTCGCCGGCTGCGCCGAAGACGGCACGCTCGGCGAAGATCACGAACCCGAGACGCACCTCATCCCGAGCATCTTTCTCGCGGTGCTCGGCGTGCGTGACAAGATCACCCTGTTCGGCGACGACTACCCGACGCCGGACGGCACCTGCATTCGAGATTACGTTCACGTCGAGGACCTGGGCGAGGCTCACGTCGTGGCGCTCGAGCAGCTGAAGCCGGGCTTCCACGCGTACAACCTCGGCATCGGCCGGGGCGACAGCGTGAAGGAAATCCTCGCCGCGGCGGAGGCCGTGATCGGCCGACCGCTACCCGTCGAGATCGGGCCGCGCCGCCCTGGCGACCCGCCGGCGTTGTACGCCGATCCGCAGAAGATCCAGCGCGAGCTTGGCTGGCGCGCGCGTCGCACGGACATCCGGGACACGATCGCGAGCGCCTGGCGCTGGTTCGAGAAGCACCCACGCGGATACGGCGCTAAGGAACCGCGGTGAGACTCTTTCGCCACGGGCCGCGCCATGCCGAGCGACCGGGTGTCGCGCTCGACGACGGCACCCTGCTCGACGTGAGCGAGTTCGGGGAGGACTTTGGCGAGAGCTTCTTCGGCTCCGATGGGCGCGCGCGCCTTTCGGCCTGGCTCGCCCGGCACGCGGCCCGTTGCCCGCGCCTCGGCCCCGGCTTCCGTTTCGCCTCCGCGGTGGCGCGCCCTTGCAAGATCGTCGGCGTCGGGCGCAACTACCGCGCCCACGCAGCCGAGCTCGGCAGCCGGCCGCCCACGGAGCCCATCCTGTTCATGAAGGCGCCGAGCGCCCTGTGCGGCCCGAACGACGACCTCTGCTTGCCCCCCGGCTCGACGCACACCGACTGGGAGGTCGAGCTCGCCGTCGTGATTGGCCGGAGCGCCCGCTACGTCTCCGTGGCGAATGCCCTCGAGCACGTGGCCGGCTTCGCGCTCTTCAACGACTACAGCGAGCGCTCGTTCCAGCGCGACCGCTCGGGCCAGTGGACGAAAGGCAAGAGCGCCGACACGTTTGCGCCCCTGGGCCCCTACCTGGTGACGGACGGCGTGAATCACCGCGCCGTCGAGCTCCGGCTCGGCGTGAACGGAGTGGAGCGCCAGCGCGCCAGCACGAGCACGATGATCTTCGACGTCCCGACGCTCGTCGCCTACGTGAGCGAGTTCATGACGCTCCTGCCGGGCGACGTGATCGCGACGGGCACGCCCGAAGGGGTTGGCTCCGGACAGAAACCGCCCGTTTATCTCGGGCCGGGCGACGTCGTCGAGTATGCCGCCTCGGGGCTCGGTGAAGCGCGCCAACGCGTCGTGCGCTGGGAGGCCTGATGCGCCGACGTTCGCTCGGGGCCGTGCTGTTGCTCGCCGCTTGCCAGGCGCTGCCGAGCGGTGTGCCGCTCGCCAACACCGGCGGAGTGCTCGACGACGACGGCACGGCGCGCGATCGCCAGGCCCGCTCGGTGGCGCCGGGCGCCGACGTCGTGCTGCCGTTGGCAGCCCCGAGCCTCGTCGCGCACTCGAGCGCCACCGCGCGCGCGGATGCTCCCCCGGTCGCCAGCGGATCCGCGACGCCGGCCAGCGCCGCCGATGCCGGAGCCGCCGTCGCGGGCTGGGCGGGCGACTACTTCGGCAGCGACAAGCTCGTGCGGCATTTCGACGGAGACGCCGACGACGTCGAGCTCGACGACAAGGCTCACACGCGCGTCGAGGAACCGTCCTCGGGGGCGCTCCTGATTTCGATCGTCAATAGCGCCACGGGCGACACCATCTGCGCGCTCAAAGCCACCGCGCGCGGCGCGGAGGCCACCGTGAACGAGGGGCAAGCGTGCTTCGGCGAGCAGGGCGCCACGGCAACACTCGCGGCGGGCCGCGCGGTCCTCCAGACCGAGCGTTTGATCATGGATTTTTCGGGCAAGGTCGTGTCCGAACCGGACGACGACGGCGACTCGATCGAGTTCGAGCTCGAGTACCACTTCGACGGCAAGCGGCGCTGAGCGCCTTCGACACTCCCTGGCGGCCCGCGATCTGATAGGACGAACAATGTCCGCGCTGGGGCCCGAAGTTCGGGCGAGCGGCGGCCGAACGGTGTTAGACAGGGCTCGTGCCGAAGCTGGTGCATGCCGCGGATCTGCACCTCGACAGCCCGTTGCTCGGGCTCGAGCGTTACGAGGGCGCCCCCGTCGCCGAGCTCCGCCACGCCACGCGCGGCGCGCTCGATCGCCTGGTCGACCTCTGCCTCGCCGAGGAAGCGTCGCTTCTGCTCATCGCCGGCGATCTGTTCGACGGTGGCTGGCGCGATTACTCGACCGGGCTCTTCCTGGTGGAGCGCATGGCGCGCCTGCGCGAGGCGGGCGTGCGCGTCGTGTGGATTCGCGGGAACCACGACGCCGCGAGCCGCCTGCGCAAGCACCTGCGCATGCCGGAAAACGTGCGCGAGCTTGCCACCTCGAAGCCGGAGAGCGTCGCGTTCGAGGACCTGAACGTCGTCGTCCATGGTCAGGGGTTCGCGGAAGCGGCCATCACCGACGATCTTTCCGCGCGCTATCCAGAGGCGGTGCCCGGCGCCGTCAACATCGGGCTCTTGCACACCGCGCTCGACGGGCGCGAGGGGCACGCGCCCTACGCGCCCTGCACGCTTTCCGCCCTCGTCGACCGCGGCTACGACTACTGGGCGCTCGGCCACGTTCACGGCCACGAGGTGGCCCATCGCGCGCCATGGGTCGTGTACCCGGGCAACCTCCAGGGCCGACACGCCAAGGAGACGGGGCCGAAGGGTGCCGTGCTGGTCTCGTTCGACAGTGCTCGCGTGAGCTCGGTCGAGCACCGCGCGCTCGACGTGGTGCGCTGGGCGCGCGTCGCGGTCGAGGTGCCGAGCGCCGCGACGCTCGACGACGTGGCCGATGCCGTCCGCACGCGGCTCGGCGCGGAATCGCGGGCAGCCGGGGAGCGTCTGGTCGCGGCGCGCGTCGAGCTCACGGGCCGCTCACCCGTCCACGCGCTCCTCTGCGCCGATCCGGAGCGGGTGACGGAGACGGTGCGGGCGGCGGCGCTCGACGTCGACGGTGGCTCCGTGTGGGTGGAGCGCGTCGTCGTGCGGACCGAGGCACCGCGCGAGCGCACGCACGACGCGGCGCATTCGGCCGGGCCGCTCGCGGACCTGTCGCGCGAGCTCGCGGAGCTCAAGGCGGATCCCGCCGCGCTCGAGGCCTTCGTCGCGGGGCTATCCGGCCTCGGCGAGCTCTCGCGCAAGGTGCGGCCGCTCGGCGGGGTCGGTGCCGACGCCTCGCTCCGCCCGGCCGCCTCCGTGCTCGAGGAGGCACAGGAGCTCCTGCTCGCCCGCCTCTCGGAGCTCGGCACATGAGGATCGCACGTCTGGATCTCAAGGCGTTCGGCTCATTCACGAACCTGTCGCTCGATTTTTCGGGTGGCGCTCCCGGCGGGTTGCACGTGGTCTACGGCCCGAACGAGGCCGGAAAATCCACGGCGCTCCGCGCCGTGCGCGACTTGCTTTACGGCTTCGAGCACCGGACCCGCGACGGTTACCTGCACGCGAGCGAGGAGCTGTGTGTCGGAGGGCTGCTGGAAGGGCCGGAAGGCAGCGTCTACGTCCAGCGCCTCAAGCGCCGGAAGGATTCGCTGCTCGATGTCGACGGGGCGCCCTTCGACGAGGCTCGCCTGAGGCGCCTGCTCGGCGGCGTGGATCGCGAAACGTTCACGCAGAGCTTCGGCCTCGGTCACGCCGAGCTCGAAGCGCAGGGCGAGCGCCTGCTGCGCGGTGAAGCGAGCATCGGCGAGACGCTGTTCGACGCGGGTGCGGGCGGTGTCGACGTCCGGCGGCTGCTCGAGACGCTGAAGCTGGAGCAGGAGAAGCTTTACCTCGTGCGCGGCAAGCAACAGGAGATCAACCGGCTGCTCGACGAGCACGCGAAGGCGCGCCTCCGCTCGCAGGAGGTTTGGCTCCTGCCGGAGACCTTCCAGAAGCAGACGGAGGAGCTCAACGCGGCCCGCGCCGAGCTCGCGCGTCTGACCGAGCGCATCGCCGAGGCGCGGACCGAGCAGCATCGTCTGCGCGACCTGAAGCAAGCGCTGCCGGCGCTGCGCCGCCGCGCAGAATGCCTGCGCGCGCTCACGGAGCTCGGCGAGCTCGTCCTGATCTCGGAAGCCGACGGCGAGCGCCGCGAGCGTGCCGAAAGCAAGGCGGCAGCCGCGCGTGTGGCCGTCGTTCGGCTGGAGGACGAAAGCGAACGCAGCTCGCGACGCCTCGCCGAGCTCGACGTTCCGGTCGCGCTGCTCGGCATCGGGCAGGGCCGCGTGGTGCGCCTCTCGGACGCCCCGGGTCGGACGCGCAAGGCGCGGGAGGATCTGCCGCGGCGGGAAGCCGATCTGAAGGCGCTCGCGAGTCAGGCGCGCGCGAGCCTGGCGCGCCTGGGGCGCCCGGATGCGCCGCTCACGCTCGACGCCGCACGGCTTTCGACGGCCGAGCGCGGGCGAATTCACGCGCTCGCGACCGAGCGCGACAAGCTCGACGAGCGGCTGGTCCGTGCACGCGAGCGGCGCTCGGAGCTCCAGCGAGATCTCGACGAGCGGCGAGCCCACCAGGCAAGGCTGCCCGAGCCGAGCCACGGCGCTGCGCTCGAGCGGGTGGCGGCGCTCGCGCGGGCCCTCGGCTCCGTCGAGGAGCCCCTCGCGGCGCTCGAGGCAGAGCAGGCGGCCCTCGCTCTGCGCGCCGAGCAGCAGCTGCGCGCGATTCGCCCCCCCGTTCGCTCGCTCGCCGAGCTCGAAGCCCTGGCACCGCCCGGCCTCGAAACACTCGCGCGCTTCGCGCTCGAGGCCCGCGGCCTCGGCCAGCGTTCCGCCGCCCTCGAAGAAGAACGGCAGCGCCTCGCCACGCGCTCGGCCGAGGCGCGTGCCGTGGTGCGGCGCATCGAGGGGACCGGCGACGTGCCGAGTGAAGCCGAGCTCGGCCGAGCGCGCGTCGCGCGCGACCAGGTGCTCGGCGCCGTGCTCGGCGCCTGGCAGGGGGGCTCGCCGTTCGACGTGGAAGGCGCGGGCCGGCTCGGCGAGCGTCTCACCAAAGCCGACGTCGTCTCCGATCGCTTGCGCCGCGAGGCGGGGCGAGTGGCCGAGCTCGCGCACGCACGCGCCGAGGGAGAGCTCGTGGCCGGGCTCGAAGCGGATCTCCTCACGCGTCGCGCGGAGCTCGAGCGCGAGCTCGAGCTCCACCGCGCGGCCTACGCGGCCGCCTGGAGTGGCGCTCCCTTCTCCCCGCTCGGCGTGGAGGAGATGCGCGCTTTCCTCGACCAGCGGGCGCGCCTGCTCGAGCTCGTGGCGGAAGGTCGCGCCCTCGAGCCGAAGCTCGGGCGGGCACGCGCCGATCGCGCGCGGCTCGAGAGCGCCGTCGAGGCAGCGCTCGGTCCGCGCGAGGGCGGTGAGAGCATTGCGCTCGGCGTCGAGCGCTGCGCGGCAGCGGCGGCCAGGGAGGCGCGTCTCGCGAGCGAGCGCGAGGAGTTGCTCCGATCCCTCGACGCCCTTGCGGCGCGTCTCGCACGCGAGAGCCGTGAGCTCGCGGCGGCGGAGGTCGCCCTCACCGAGTGGCAGGCGGCGTGGAGCGCGGCCCTCGGGCCACTCGGTGCCGACGCGAGCACGCCCCCCGTCGTCGCGCTCGAGCTTTTGACGGAGCTCACGGCCCTCGCCGGGTACGTCAAGGAGATCGAGGTCCTTTCGCGGCGCGTGAACGGCATCCGTCGCGACGAGGCGGAGCTCGCCACCGAGGTGGAGGAGCTCGCGCGGGCCCACGGCGTTCCGTTCGATCGCGCAGCGCCCGACGCGGCGGCCGAAGAGATCGTGGCGCGCTTCCGCCGAGCCGAGGCGGCGCGCGCGGAGCGCGAGCGGCTCGAGGCCGAGGCCGGCGAGAGAAGCGCGCTGCTCGCGGCCGAGCGCGCCGTCCTCGCCGAAGCGGAGCGTGAGCTCGACGAGCTCGCGGCGCGGGTCTCCGCCGCGAGCCCGCGGGACCTGCCGGCCCTCGAAGCGCGGAGCCGCCGGGCGCGCGAGCTCGCGGCGCTCGTCTCCGGGCTCGAAGCCACGCTCGTGGACGACTCGGGAGGGCGCTCCGTCGCAGCGCTCGTGGCCGAGGCCGCCGATCGCGAGGCCCCCGAGCTTGCCGCGCAGCTCGACGAGCTCGCGCGCGAGATCGAGGAGCTCGACGACGAGATCGGTCGCGCGCGGGATCGCGTGGCAGGCCTGACGGCGGGCCAGCGCCGCCAGTCGGACGCGGACGGCGCCGAGGCCGCCCAGGAAGAGCAGACCCTCGCCGCCGCGATCGCCTCCCGCTACGAGCGCTACTCGACGCTCCGCGTGGCGACGGCCCTGCTCGAGCGGGCGATCGAGCGTTACCGCGTCGAGAACCAGGGCCCGGTCCTCAAGCGCGCCGGAGAGCTCTTCCCACGCCTGACGGCCGACGCGTACCGCACGCTGCGCGTGGCCCGCGAGGGGACGAAGATCGTCGCCGTGCGGGCCGACGGCGCCGAGCTCCTGCCCGAGGCACTGAGCGAAGGGACGCGCTACCAGCTCTATCTCGCGCTCCGGCTGGCGAGCGTCGAGCGCTTCATCGCCGGGGCCGAGCCGCTGCCGCTCGTGCTCGACGACGCCACCATCCACTTCGACGAGACCCGCAAGCGTTCCACCTTCGCCGTCCTCGGCGAGCTCGCCGAGCGCATGCAGATCCTCTTCTTCACCCACCACGAGCACGACCGCGACCTCGCCCTCCTCGCCGCGGGCGGCATCGTGCCGGCGGGCGCAGAAGCTGTCGCGGGAGCCGCGGCGTCCGCCGCGGCGGGCGTAGGAGACGCCGCGGCGGGCGTAGGAGCAGGAGCGCGCGCCTTCGGTCACGAGCTATCCCGCGCTCCCGGGGCGGAGCTGGACGCCCTGCATTAGGTCGGAGTACGCTTTCGGGATCGTGCCCGACAGAGCGCGCCCCTCGGCCGTGGCGAACCCCTGGGGAGAGGGGTCCGTCATCATGGGGCGCTACCGGCTCGAGTCGGTGTTGCGACGCGGCGGAATGGGCTCGGTCTGGCGCGCCGAGCACCTCAAGCTGAAGTCGCCGCTCGCGATCAAGGTGCTCGAGCCGGAGGTCGCGAACGACCCCTCGATGGTGCAACGCTTCCTGCGCGAAGCCCAGGCGGCGGCCGCGCTGCGCAGCCCGAACGTGGTGCAGATCTTCGACTACGGCGTGGACGAGCAGCAGGCGTTCATCGCGATGGAGTTGCTCGAGGGCGAGGTGCTGCGCGAGCGCATCGCGCGGCTCGGTCGCGTTCCGCCCGAGGAGCTGTTCCGCTTCCTGGGCGAGATCCTGCGCGCGATTCACAAGGCGCACGAAGCCGGCATCATTCACCGCGATCTCAAGCCCGACAACGTCTTCATCGTGAAGGAGCAGCCCGAGTTCGCGAAGGTGCTCGACTTCGGCATCGCCAAGGTCAAGCGCGGTGCGCTGGACGACGCGACGGGCATCGGGACTCAGACGGGCTTGATGCTGGGCACGCCCTACTACATGAGCCCCGAGCAGGCGCAGGCCAGGCCGATCGACCCGCGCACGGACCTCTGGTCGATCGCCGTCATCGCCTACGAGGCTCTGCTTGGCCAGCGACCGTTTCGAGCGGACTCGCTCGGCGACCTCGTGATCGCGATCTGCACGCTTCCGACGCCCATTCCGTCGCGCACGGGTCCGGTGCCGCCCGGTTTCGACGAATGGTTCGTGCGCGGCACCCAGCGCGATCCCGCCCGTCGCTTCCCCTCGGCGCGCGAAATGGCCGACGAGCTCGAGCGCGTGCTCAAGCCGGCGGCCGCAGCCGGGACGCGCATCACGAGCTCGCAGGGCATCGCGCCCACGCTCTCGCCGGCCAGCATGCCGCCCGGCATGCGCTCACGACCGGGCGCCTCGGTCGGGACGAAGTCGAGCCCCGGCGTCAAGGAATCGCCGCGCGATCTCGAGCTCACCACGGGGCAGCGCTCCGCCATGACCCGCCTGCCGTCGGAGCCGGCCGCCAAAGACAGCTCCGGCCTGCTCCTGCTCCTGCTCGGGGCCGCGGCGCTGATCCTGGTCGCGGTGGTCGTCTTCGTCGTGACCGGTGGCGCGCGCGCGATCCATCGCGCCGAGGTCGCGGCCGCACCGCCCGCCGCACCCACGCTCGCCACGGCCACGCCGAGTCCCGGCGCTTCGCTCAACGCTGCGCCCGTGCCGCCCCCGCCCGGTGCTGCCCCCGCGCTCGCCCCGCGCTGATGCCTCCCCGCTCGCTCCCCAGGGAGCTCACCCTCGAGGTGGGACTCGACGAGTCCGAAGCGCCCGAAGATCTGCGCCGCCGCGTCGCCGGCACGCTCGGCGTTGCCGAGGACGCACTGCCGCCGCTCGCGCTGCGGAAGCGCTCGCTCGATGCGCGACGCGGTCGCGTGCGCTTTCATCTCCTGTTCGAGCTCGGCGCGCCCGAGGAGCCGCTCGGGGGTCGTCCGCCGCGCGAGGTCTCGGGCGAGCCGCGCGTCATCGTGGTGGGCGAGGGGCCCGCGGGGCTGTTTTGCGCGTACGAGCTCGCACGCCTCGGCATCCGGGCGCTGGTGGTCGACCGCGGCAAGCTCGTGCAGCCACGCCGCCACGATCTCAAGGGGCTGAATCGCTACGGCAAAGTGGATCCAGACAGCAACTACTGCTTCGGAGAGGGCGGCGCCGGCACGTACAGTGACGGAAAGCTCTACACGCGGGCCCACAAGCGCGGGCCCGTGCGTGACGTGCTCGAGCTCCTCGCCCTGCACGGTGCGCCGGAAGCCGTGCTCGTCGAAGCGCGGCCGCACATCGGCTCGAACCGGCTGCCCCAGGTGGTGACGGCGCTGCGCGAGCGGCTCGCCGGCGTGGGGCAGCAGTTCCGCTTCGGCGCGCGCGTGCAGGCGCTGCTCACCCGACCCGCTGGGGCAGGGCGCGCCGTGCGCGGCGTCCGCCTCACCGACGGCACGGAGCTCGAGGCCGACGCCGTCGTGCTGGCGACCGGGCACTCCGCTCGCGACGTCTACGAGCTCTTGCTCGAGGCCGGTGTGACGCTCGAGTCGAAGCCGTTCGCCCTCGGCGTGCGCATCGAGCACCCCCAGCCGCTCATCAACGCGATCCAGTACGGCGCCTCGGCTGGGCACCCGAAGCTGCCCAACGCCTCCTATCGGCTCGCGCACGAGGTCGAGCAGCGCGGCGTGTTCTCGTTCTGCATGTGTCCCGGCGGCT
>Ga0315912_10006732_pt1 | contig 10220 bp, 7 predicted proteins | sample VfabasoilMG_FD_204469 | JGI IMG/M metagenome (GOLD analysis project Ga0315912, IMG submission 204469) | Garden soil microbial communities collected in Santa Monica, California, United States - V. faba soil | ecosystem: Environmental > Terrestrial > Soil > Garden | place: USA: California... | reverse complement strand
GCGACGTGGGCGCGGTCATCCAGAATCACGCCGAGAAGCACGGCTTCACCGTCGTGCGCGAGTTCTGCGGCCACGGCATCGGGCGCAAATTCCACGAGGAGCCCCAGGTCCTGCACTACGGCAGGGCCGGCACCGGGATGCCGCTCGAGCCCGGCATGACCTTCACGGTCGAGCCGATGATCAACGCCGGCAAGGCCGGCATCCGCGAACTCGCCGACGGCTGGACCATTGTCACCAAGGACCACAGCCTTTCCGCGCAATGGGAGCACACGGTCGCCGTGACCGAGACCGGCTACGAGGTCATGACCCGGTCGGCCGGCACGCCGCCTGCGCCACCGCTTGCGCGCTGAACCAGGCCTGCGGCAGGAAATCGCCGCCGCGCGCCAGGCCCTGTGGCAAGGTTACCTGGAGCGCCCGAACCCGCGCCTGCTGCTGAGGCGCCATGCGCAACTCATCGACCAGACGGTAAAGGCGGTCTGGGAGGGCGCGGGCGTGCCTCGCGGCGCCACGCTGGTGGCGACGGGCGGCTATGGGCGCAGCGAACTCTTCCCCTGCTCCGACATCGACCTGCTGGTGCTGCTGGCACGCGATCCCAGCGAAGACGAGCGCGGCGCGCTGGAACGCCTCATCGGCGCCCTGTGGGATGCGGGGCTGGAGATCGGGCACAGCGTGCGCACCATTCAAGGCTGCGTGGAAGCGGCTGCCAGCGACATCACTGTCCGCACGACATTGCTGGAGTCGCGCTTCCTGGCGGGGAGCCGCAACCTGTTGCGCGCCATGGAATCGGCGCTGGCACGTACTGCGGATCCAAAATCGTTTCTCACCGCCAAGAAGCTCGAGCAGGAGCAGCGCCACGCCAAGCACCAGGACTCTCCCTACTCGCTAGAGCCCAATCTCAAGGAGGCCCCGGGCGGGCTGCGCGACCTGCAGGTGATCCAGTGGATCGCCCGGGCATCGGGCATCGGACCCCGCTGGTCCGACCTGGTTGCCGCCGGCCTCCTCCAGCGCCAGGAAGCGCGCAGCCTGGCGGTGCACGAAGCCCTGCTGCAGGACCTGAGAATCCGGCTGCACTGCCTGGCCGGCCGGCGGGAGGACCGGATCGTGTTCGATTTCCAGGGGGCGCTCGCCGCACAGCTCGGCTTTCGCGACACGCCGAACCGTCGCGCCAGCGAAGCGATGATGCAGCGCTATTACCAGACGGCCAAGGCGGTGACGCAGCTCAACATCATCCTGCTGCAGAACCTCGAAGCACGCGTCGCGCCGCGGCCCGACACCGCGCCGCGCGTGCTGAACGAACGGTTTGAAGTCCGCAGCAACCTGCTGCACATCCGCCAGGAGAGCACCTTCGTACGCGAACCCAGTTCCATCCTGGAATGCTTCCTGCTGATGATGCAGCATCAGGAATTGCGCGGCATGACGGCCCGCACCCTGCGCGCGTTGTGGCGCGCGAGGTCCGGGATCAATGCGGCGTTCCGCAGGAACCCGGTCTCCCGCCTGCTGTTCCTGCAGATCCTGCAGCAGCCGCGCGGCATTGTTCACGAATTCCGACGCATGAACCAATACGACATCCTCGGACGGTACCTGCCGGAATTCGGCCGCATCGTCGGCCAGATGCAGCATGACCTGTTCCACGTCTATACCGTGGACCAGCACATCCTCATGGTGGTGCGCAATGTCAGGCGCTTCACCATGCCTGAGCTGGCGCACGAATTCCCGCTGTGCACCGAGCTGATGAGCGGGTTCGAGCGGCGCTGGCTGCTTTACGTCGCGGCGCTCTACCACGACATCGCCAAGGGGCGCGGCGGCGATCATTCAAAACTCGGTTCGGCCGATGTCCGCGGTTTTGCCAGGCACCATGGCCTGTCGGTCGAAGACCGGAAACTGGTGGAGTTCCTCGTCGAGCACCACCTCTCGATGTCGCAGGTGGCGCAAAAGCAGGACGTTCACGATCCCGAGGTGGTGCGCGCCTTCGCCGAGATGGTGGGGTCCGAGCGACGCCTGGTTGCGCTCTACCTGCTCACGGTCGCCGATGTGCGCGGCACCAGTCCCAAAGTCTGGAACGCGTGGAAGGCGAAGCTGCTCGAGGACCTGTACCGGGCAACGCGTCGCATGCTGACCGGCGAGCCCCTGGCGCGCGACGCGGCGCTGGCCGAGAAGCGGGCGGAAGCGGCCCGCCTGCTGCGGCTCTACGCGCTGTCCGACGGCGTCAAGGATGCACTCTGGGGGCAGCTCGACATCACCTATTTCCTGCGGCACGACGCGCAGGAAATCGCCTGGCACACGCGCAACCTGCATTATCGGGTGACCACCAGCACGCCGGTGGTCAAGGCGAGGCTGGCGCCCTTCGGCGAAGGATTGCAGGTGATGATCTACGCGCCGGACCGCGAGGCCCTGTTCGCACGGATCTGCGGCTATTTCGAACGCGCCGGCTTCAATATCGCCGAGGCCAAGGTGCACACCACGCGCGACGGCTATGCCCTGGACACCTTTGTCGTCATGGGCCAGGGCCAGAACGCCCACTACCAGGAACGCATCAGCATGATCGAGGCGGAACTCGCGGTGGAAGCGCAGTCCGACGCGCCGCTGCCGCCGCGGCGCGGCGGCCGCCTCTCGCGGCGCGTGCGCCACTTCCCGATCTCGCCCTCCGTCGACTTGCGGCCCGACGAGCGCGGCGCCTACCAGGTGCTCTCGGTCGTGGCGAGCGACCGGCCCGGCCTGCTCTACGCCGTGGCACGCACGCTGGCGCGGTACCGCGTGAGCCTGCAGACCGCGCGCGTCAACACGCTGGGCGATCGCGCCGAGGACGTTTTCCTGGTGACGGGAGAAGGTCTGGCGAATCCCAAGACGGTGCTGCAACTGGAGCAGGACCTGCTGGCCGAACTCAGTCTTCCTGCGGCAGCTCCTGCCCGGGAAACAGTTCCTCAATGAAGCCGAACTGCGTCAGGTCGCGAATCCTGCGCGGGTAGAGGATGCCGTCGAGATGGTCCACCTCGTGCTGCACCACGCGGGCGTGGAAACCATCGACGTCGCGTTGAAAGCGTTTGCCCTGCTCGTCGAACCCGGAATACCGGAGTCTGGAAAAGCGTGGAACCAGGCCGCGCATGCCCGGGACGGACAGGCAACCCTCCCAGCCCTCCTCGATATCGTCGGCGAGCGGCTCGAGCACGGGGTTGATCAGCACGGTCTCGGGCACTTCCTCGACATCCGGGTAGCGCGGATTGGCTTTCACGCCGAAGATCACGACCCGCTGCAACACGCCTATTTGCGGCGCGGCAAGTCCGGCGCCGTTCAAGTGGGCCATCGTATCGCGCATGTCCTGCAGCAGGACCTTCAGGTCATCGGACGAAAAATCAACGACAGGCCTGGAAATCTCCAACAGGCGCGGATCGCCCATGCGCAGTACCGGCCGGATCATGGCGAGCAGATCTTCTCGATGATGCGGCGGACCCTCCCCATGGACTCTTCCAGCACCGCTTCGATGGCCGCCAGCGGAATCGCGTGGGTGGCGTCGCCGCGGCCGGCAGCATGGTTCGCGACTACGGCGATGGTCGCGTAGTCGAGGCCGGCCTCGCGGGCAAGCGAGGCCTCGGGCATGCCGGTCATGCCGACGATATCGGCGCCATCCCGCTCCAGCCGGTTGATCTCCGCCGCAGTCTCGAGGCGCGGGCCCTGGGTCGCGGCGTAGACCGCGCCATCGAGCACCTTCTCCCTACAGCCGGCGGCGGCCTTGAGAATTCTCTTGCGCAGCGAGGCCGAGTACGGCTCGGTGAAGTCGATATGGTGAACATTGGCGCCCGGTCCATCGTAGAAAGTCGCGCGCCGGCCCCAGGTGTAGTCGATGATCTGGTTCGGCAGCAGCAGGCTGCCCGGCACCAGGTCCCTGCGAATGCCGCCGACCGAGGCCACCGAGATCACGGCGTCCGCGCCGGCGTCCTTGAGTGCGGCGATATTCGCGCGGTAGTTGACCTCGTGCGGCGCAATGGTGTGCCCATGGCCGTGCCGCGCCAGGAACACGACTTCGGCATCGCAAATCCTGCCAAACGTCAGCGGCGCCGACGGCTCGCCATGCGGCGTGCGTGCCACCCAGCGCCGCGTGACTTCCAGGATGGCGAGCTTGGACAGCCCGCTGCCGCCGATGATCGCGAGCATCCGCCTAGGCTTCCTTCATGGCGCGGATTTCCGGCAGGTTGCGCCAGTAGCCCAGGGCATCCATGCCGCAGCCGAACACGAAGCGGTCGGGAATCTTCAAGCCGACGAAGTCCGCGCGCAACGGTTTGGCCTTCTGCAGGTGCTTTTCAACCAGCACGGCGCAGTAGAAAGCCTTGGCGCCCAGCTCAAGCAGGCGGCTGCGGATCGCGTCCATGGTTTCGCCGTGATCCAGGATGTCGTCGATGATCAACACGGTGCGCCCCTTCACGCGATCGGGCGGTGAGACACGCCACTGCACGCCCCTGCCCTGGGCCTGGTCGCCATAGCGCGACGCGTGGATGTAGTCGAAATCCAGCGGGAACCGCAGCAGCGGCAGGAGCTGGCCGGCAAACACCACCGCGCCGCCCATTACCGCCAGCACCATGGGGTAGTCGCCGGAGAGTTTCCGCTCGATCTGGCGCGCGACCTCCAGCACCGCGGCCCGCACATCGTCGGCGCCGGCAATCGGATCCGAGTCCTGGAGGAATTTCCAGGCGGTCTGCACGTCGGGCATGAATCGAGTCTAGCGCGACTTCAGGTAGCGCGCGAAATCCGCGCCGGTCTCCGGATGGCGCACGCCGTATTCCACCATCGCCTGGAGGTAGCCGAGCTTCGAGCCGCAATCGTAGCGCCGCCCCGCGAGGCGCACCGCATTGACGGTTTCGTGCGCAAGCAGGCCGGCGATCGCGTCGGTGAGCTGGATTTCGCCGCCGGCGCCCGGCACGCCCTTGCCGAGAAGCTCGAAGACTCGCGGCGTGAGGACGTAGCGGCCCACCACCGCCAGGTTGGAGGGCGCCTCCGCCGGTTTCGGCTTCTCGACGATGCTGCGAATGCGCGCGATGTCCGATTGCATCTTGTCGATGGTGACGATGCCGTAGCGTTGCGTCTGGTCGCGCGGGATTTCCTCCACCCCGAGCAGCGAGGTGCCTTCCTGGTCGAACAGTTGCGCCATTCGCACGAGCGCCGGCGGCTGCGAGTCGATCAGGTCGTCGGCCAGCACCACGGCAAATGGTTCCGATCCCACCGCCGGTTGCGCGCAGAGCACGGCGTGACCGAGGCCGAGCGGCTCGGCCTGGCGGATATAGATGCAACTGACGCCCCTGGGCAGGACCGATCGCACCTGCTCGAGCAGCTTCTTCTTTCCCTTGCTCTCCAGTTCCGCCTCGAGTTCGTGGGTCTTGTCGAAGTGATCCTCGATTGCCCTCTTATTCCGCCCGGTGACGAAAATCATCTCCGTGATGCCGGCCGCGGCCGCCTCCTCCACCGCGTACTGGATGAGCGGCTTGTCGACGATCGGCAGCATTTCCTTGGGCGTCGCCTTGGTCACCGGCAGGAACCGGCTGCCCAATCCGGCAACGGGGAACACGGCTTTCCTGAGCTTGGCCATGGATCAGAGGCTCTTCAGCAGGTCGAGGAACTCATTCTCGGATAGTACTTTGACCCCGAGCTTGCGTGCTTCGGCGAGCTTGCCCCCGGCTTCCTCGCCCGCCACCACGAAATCGGTCTTCTTCGACACCGACCCGGTCACCTTGTGGCCTTTTGCCTCGAGCGCCGCCCTGGCCTCGTCGCGCCCCATCCCCGCCAGGGTGCCTGTCAGAACGAAGGTCTTCGCCCCTGTCGAGCTGCGCGCCGCAGCCGCGGGGGCCTGAATGGCCACTGCCTTGCGCAATCTTTGGATGACATCCCTATTGTGGGTCTCGTCGAGAAATTTCTCGATGCTTTCCATGATCTCCGGCCCGATCCCCTCCAGCGGCACCTCTACAAGCGACTCCCCGCGCTTCTTTCGCTTTGCATTGTCCTTCCGGATCGCTTCCTTCTCCGCACCCAGGGTCGCCCAATCGGCGGCAAGCATCGTATCGAGCGACTGGAAATGGCGCGCCAGGATTTTCGCCACTTCCTCGCCCACCCCCGGGATGCCCAGGCCAAAGATGAGTCTGTTCAATGTCGCTTGGCGCGAACGGTCAATGCTGCCGACGACGTTCGTGGATGACGTCACGTCCATGCGCTCCAGTTCGGCAAGCGTTTCAATCTTGAGCCCGTAGAGGTCGGCGAGACTCTTGACCAGATCCCTCTCGACCAGCTGGTCTACCAACTTCTCGCCTAGGCCCTCGATGTCCATGGCGCGCCGGCTCGCGTAGTGCAGCAAGGTTTGCTTGCGCTGCGCCTTGCAATAAAGCCCACCGGTGCAGCGCGTTGCCGCTTCTCCCGGAACACGCACCACCGGGGAGGCGCAAACGGGACAAGCTTTCGGCATTTCGAACCGATTCTCGGGCCGGCGTGGTCCGGGTTGCTGCACCCGGACGACCTCCGGAATGACGTCACCGGCGCGCCGCACGACCACAAAGTCACCCGCCCAGACGTCCTTGCGCCGCAGTTCGTCCTCATTGTGAAGCGTCGCGTTGGTGACCGTGACGCCGCCGACGAAGACCGGCTTGAGCCGCGCCACCGGTGTGAGGATCCCGGTCCTGCCGACCTGCACATCGATGCCCAGCACCTCGGTCGACTGCTCCTCCGCCGGATACTTGTGCGCGAGGGCGAAACGCGGCGCCCGTGATACGAATCCCAGCTTTTCCTGCCAGTCGAGGCGATTTACTTTGTAAACGACGCCATCGATCGCATAGGGCAGGCTTTCGCGCTTGCGGCCGATGCGCTCGTAGTACTTCAGCAAACCAGCGGCGCCGTCGACCACGTCGGCATCCGGGCACACGGGAAAGCCCAGGTCCGCCAGCAGGCGCAGGGTTTCCGAATGCGTGGCCGGATGCGCTCCGGAAAAGTGAGCGAGCGCGTAGGCGAAGAAGCGCAATGGGCGCGTGGCGGTGATGCGCGAATCGAGCTGCCGCACCGCGCCGGCAGCCGCGTTGCGCGGGTTCACGAATTCCTTCTCGCCGGCCGCACGCTGCCTCGCATTGAAGGCTTCGAACTCCTTGCGGTACATCAACACCTCGCCGCGCACCTCGAGCGTTTCCTTCGGCAACGCGACCTGCAACGGGATCGAGCGCACCGTCCGCAGGTTGGGCGTGATGTCTTCGCCCGTGGCGCCGTCGCCGCGCGTCGCGCCCTGCACCAGCACACCGTTCCGGTAGGTCAGGCTGACTGCAAGTCCGTCGAACTTAGGTTCCGCGGCGTACTGCACCTCGGGCACGTCCAGCGCCTCGCGCACGCGCCGGTCGAACGCCCTGACTTCCTCTTCCTCGAACGCATTGCCGATGGACAGCATCGGCGAGCGGTGCCGGACTTCGGCAAACTCCGGCAGCGGCGCCGCGCCGACGCGCTGCGTCGGGGAATCCGGCGAGCGCAGCGAAGGGGTGCCCTCCTCCAAGTCGACCAGCTCCCGGAACATCCGGTCGTACTCCGCGTCGCTGATCTCCGGCGCGTCCTTGACGTAGTACAGATGGTTATGCCGCTCGAGCGCCGCGCGCAGTGCAGCGGCGCGTTTCTCCAGCAACTTCATGAAAACAGGCGCAGGGCGAGCGGGCTGCCCGGCTCGATGCCGCGCTCGGTGAGCGCGTGGCGAACCGTTTCGATTTGCGCGGCGATCGAGGCGAGGCCGCGCTCGTCCAGCACGTTGCCGTTATCGTCAACCACCTTGCCGCTGTGCGTAGACGCCAGCTGCGCCGCGGCGCGCGCCATGGCCTCGTAGGCCCGCCCCGGATCCAGCGTGTGGCCGACGTCGAGCGCCAAGGTCACGCCATCCTCGCGGGGCGTGATGCGAAACGGCTGCTGGTCCCAGTCAGACCCTTCCGCAAACGTGAAACCAGTGACATGCAGGGCGACCTGGATATCCGCATCGGCGCAAATGCCGTCGAGTTCCCGCGCGGCCTCGAGCGCCTGGCGCATTTCGGGGGCGGCAAGGGTTGCGCCGATCCGGGTGCCGAGGTTTTCGACCAGCGCGCGGAACTCCAGCAACTCGGCTTCGGGCGCGACGCCGTCGCGGCTCACCATCTGCAGCGCCGCCTGGAGCGCCGTAAAGGTCCTGCCGTCCCCGGCGGCGATGCGCCGCCAGCCCTCGCCGTCGGTGCCGGCAAGCATCACGCGCCTGGCGAAGCGGTGCTCGAGCGCACCCCATTCGGCGAGCAGCTGGCTTCCGGCGACGCGCGCGGCGATATCGAGGTTGATGACGTAGTCGACGCGCGAATCGGGCATGGCGTCGTCCTGGAGGACGGGATGCGGCGCCGGCGCCGACTCGAGGGTCGGTTCCTGGCGGCCCGGCGCCGGTTGCAGCAGGACATCGGAATGCGCCGAGCGGAACGAACGCTCGGCCTCGCGGCGGGCGGCCCTTTCCTGCAGGCGGTTGTAGACCACCACCCCGACTATCACCGCGGCACCGATCAGGAGCAGGCCGAGCTGGAGGGTGCTCATGAAATCAGGCGGCCAGCTCCTCCCGGATGCGCAGCGCCTCGTCGATGTCCACGGCGACCACGCGCGATACCCCGGACTCGGGCATCGTGACTCCGATCAGCTGTTCGGCCATTTCCATCGAGATCTTGTTGTGGCTGATGAACAGGAACTGCGTTTGCGCCGACATGCGCTTGACCAGATCGCAGAAGCGCAGCGTGTTGGAATCGTCCAGCGGCGCATCCACCTCGTCGAGCAGGCAGAACGGCGCCGGGTTGAGCTGGAACATGGCGAACACGAGCGCAATGGCCGTCAGGGCCTTCTCGCCGCCGGACATCAGGTGGATGCTGCTGTTGCGCTTGCCGGGGGGCTGGGCCATCACCTGGACGCCGGCGTCCAGGATCTCCTCGCCCGTCATCAGGAGCTTCGCCTCGCCGCCGCCGAACAGCGTCGGAAACAGCGTGCCGAAATGCCCGTTCACGGTCTCGAAGGTCTCGCGCAGCAGCTCCCGCGTTTCGCGGTCGATCTTCCGGATTGCGTCCTCCAGCGTGGTCACCGCTTCCTCGAGATCGGCGGACTGCGAATCCAGGTATCCCTTGCGCTCCTGGGTCGTGCGCACTTCCTCCAGCGCCGCCATGTTCACTGCGCCCAGTTCCCCGATGGCCTGGGTGATGCGCGTAATTTCCCCCTGCAAAGAGGACGGACGAGGCGCCTTCTCCGCCTCGAGCGCCAGCAGGGCCTCATCGGCATTGGCTTCGCTGAGCTGCAATGCGTATTGGTCGAAGTTGATCTGCGCGGCCTGCTCCTTGAGGCGCAGCTCGCCCACCTTGTCGCGCAGCGGCGTCACCTTGGACTCGACCTGGAGGCGGGTTTCCTCGATCTCGCGCAGCGCGGCGGCAGCGGCCTCCACCGTATTGCGGGCCCCCGCCAGCGTCTTCTCGCAGCCGATGCGAACCTCGACCGCGGCATCGAGCGCCTGCCGGACCGCGGGAATCGGGTCCGCCGCCAGTTCCGCGGTCAATTTCGACACCTCGACGTCGCCGCGCTCGATCTGCTGGTCGATCAGCTTCACCGCGTTGTCGATTTCGGCAATCTTCGAGGAGCACTCGCGCTCGCCGAACACCGCGCCTTGCGCATCGCGTTCGGATTGCTGCGTCACTTGGCGCTGCCCGGCGAGTGCGCTCTCGGCTGCGTTGTGCGCGGCGCTGTCGACATCGAGGCGCTCGCGCGCCCCGGCGATTTCCCCGGCGATGCGCGCCGTGGCGGCCCGGCAGTCCGCCAGCGCCTGCTTGCCGCTTTCGGCGGCACGTGCGATCTCCGCCATCTCCTCGGCCACCTGCGCACTGCGCTCACGGTAGCGTTCCTGCGCCTGCGACAGTTTGAGGTGCTCGATCTGGGCGTCATGGCGCGCCTCTTGTTGCGCCGCGATCTCCAACCTTGCCGCTTCCAGGGCCGCATTGCGCTCGACGGCCCGCGCCGCGGCGTCTTCCAGCGATTTTTCCGCGCCGGCAAGCTGCGCGCGCAGCCCGCCGATGCGTTTCTCGAGCGTCTCGATCTCGACCTGGCGGGCGAGCACCCCCGCGTCGGCCGGATCCAGCGCGTGGAAGCTGACGGTATGCCGCGTGAACTGGTGCCCTTCCCGATTGACCAGTACGGCACCCGCCGGCAGTGCAGCACGCACTGAAGGCGTCGGATTT
>Ga0315912_10006731_pt1 | contig 10220 bp, 12 predicted proteins | sample VfabasoilMG_FD_204469 | JGI IMG/M metagenome (GOLD analysis project Ga0315912, IMG submission 204469) | Garden soil microbial communities collected in Santa Monica, California, United States - V. faba soil | ecosystem: Environmental > Terrestrial > Soil > Garden | place: USA: California... | reverse complement strand
CGACCGGCTTCCGCTCGCGCGGCTCTACCAGCGCCATCGCGGCAACCTGCGCGAAGCGCTGCGCGCGCTCTACGACCTCTACGCTGCGCGCGCGACTATTTCAGGCTGAAGCCCTGCGCCCGGATGAACGCGCCGAAGTCGGCGCGCTCGGGCACCGAGTACTGGCGCGCCCGTTCCTCGGACCAGCCGTAGAAATCCACGTCCGGGTAGCGGTCGCGATGGCGTTGGCGGCGGAAGGGCAGCAGCTGGTGGCGGCGGCGGTCGTAGGCTTCGATCTTCTCGCGCACGCCGGACTCGTCGAAGCGATCGGTGTGTACCGTGACCTCGAGCGGCAGGCGCGGCGTGATGCGGCCAGCCTCGGCCGGGTAGCCGGCGCACAATCCCGCTACCGGGAACACCGCGTCGGGCAGCCCGAGCAGCTGCGCGAGTTCGTGCGGGTGGTTGCGCACGTGGCTGATGGGGCAGGCGGCCATGCCCGCGGCTTCCGCTGCGCGGATGAAGGTCGCCATGACGATCGCGGCGTCCACCGCGGCGTTCATGAAATGGTCGAGGTGCTCGTTCGCGAAGGGCTTGTTGCGCCACTCCCCGATCTGGCGGATACGCCGGTTGTTGGCGATGAACACCAGGAACACCGGTGCGTCAGCGATCCATGGCATGTCCGGGATCGAGTCCGCGACCGCCTTCACCTTCGAGCGGTCGGCGACGTGCACAATGTCGGCCTGCTGCAGGTCGGACTTGGAAGGCGCTGACAGCGCGCACGCGAAGAGCAGGCGCAGCAACTCCGGCGCGACGGCGCGCTCAGAAAACCTGCGATGCGAACGGTGCTCGGCCATGCGCGCGAGTTCTTCCAGCCCCGGCGTGCCGGGATCGACGGCGAACGCATTGCCGAAACGCTCGCCGAGGGCGGCCTTGAGGCGCGCCGTTGCATTGTCTTGCGGGGTCATCGTGGCTCCTGGAAATAGTGGGCGGATGTTACCGCAGCGGCGGATTCATCCCGATCGGAGCCGTTTAGTGAAAAAATAAATAAATCAATTAGTTAAATCAACATTACCGGGTAAATGGTGTGGGTGGACCCTGTTGCCCCCGCGACCCGATTCGCCTTGCGACCAGGTCAAAAACTAGCGTAAAATCACGCCCTTTCCGCATTTTCGGGACCAAAAAACCCATGGTGGTCATTCGTCTGGCACGCGGTGGCGCGAAAAAGCGCCCGTTCTTCAACCTGGTGGTGGCCGACTCGCGCCGTTCGCGTGATGGCCGCTTCATCGAGCGCATCGGCTTCTACAACCCGAAGGCGCCGGAAGGACAAGAGCGCCTGCGCGTGGACAATGCGCGCCTCGCGCACTGGAAAGGCAAGGGCGCGCAGCTCTCCGACACCGTGGCGCGCCTCGTCAAGCAGCTTGGTGAGTCAAAGGCCGCCTGAGAAGCTGGTCTTGATGGGGCGCATCGCCGCCCCGTTCGGTATCAGGGGCTGGGTCAAGGTCCAGCCGGATACGGCGCAGCCACGCAGCCTGCTGGCCTACCGGACGTGGTGGGTCGGCGGCGCGGAAGACTGGCAGGAGTTGCCGGTCGAAGAAGCGAAAGTGCAGGGCAGCGCAGTGGTGGCGCGGCTCGCCGGTTGCGGCGACCGCGACGCGGCGGCGGCGCTGAGAGGCAGGGCAGTGGCGGTGCCGAGGGCAGCGCTGCCCGGGACGGGAAAGGACGAATATTACTGGGTCGACCTGGTCGGCCTCTCGGTGGTGAACACCGGGTCGGAGGATTTGGGCAGGGTCGTCGGCGTGCTGCAGACCGGCGCCAACGACGTGCTGGTGGTGCAGGGAGCGCGCGAACGGCTGATACCGTTCATCGCGACGGTGGTGCAGCAGGTGGACCTCGCGGCGGGCGTGGTCCGGGTCGAATGGGGCGCGGACTACTAGGAGGTGGTTGAGCAGGAAGCGACGCTTTCCGCTTGCCCTCCAACAGAGACGGTAACGATGTTCCAGTTCGACGTCGTGACGCTGTTCCCGGAGATGTTCGATGCGGTCACCGAAAGCGGAGTGACGGGTCGGGCAAGGGAACGCAAAGTATTCGACCTGGTGTTGTGGAACCCGCGCGACTACGCGGGCAACAGCCACCGCACCGTGGACGACCGGCCGTACGGCGGCGGGCCGGGGATGGTGATGATGGCGGAGCCGCTGAAGAAATCGCTTGCGGCGGCGCGCCAGCGGCAGAGGAGCGCGGGAGTGAAAAGCGGCAGGGTAGTGCACCTGTCACCGCAGGGCAGGCCCCTCACCCATGAGCGGGTGATGGAGTTGAAGGCGCTGCAGGGGCTGGTGCTGCTCGCCGGGCGTTACGAGGGCGTGGACGAGCGGCTGGTCGCGCGCTCGGTCGACGAGGAGATCTCGATCGGCGACTACGTACTCTCGGGCGGTGAGCTGGCGGCGATGGTGGTGATCGACGCCGTGGTGCGGCAGTTGCCCGGGGTGCTGGGTGACGCGGAGTCGGCAAGCCAGGACTCCTTCGTGGGCGGGCTGCTCGATTGCCCGCACTACACGCGCCCGGAGGTGTACGAGGGCGAGGCGGTGCCGCCGGTGCTGATGTCGGGCAACCACTCGGACATCGCGCGGTGGCGGTTGAAGCAGGCGCTGGGCAGGACGTGGCAGCGGCGCCCGGATTTGCTGGAGAAGCGGACGCTTTCGGTGGACGAGAGCGCGTTACTGGAAGAATTCAGGAAAGAAACGAAAGCGGGAGCATGAGCATGGACATCATCAAGCAGCTCGAAGCCGATGAAATCAAGCGCCTCGGGCGGGAAATCCCGGATTTTTCCGCCGGCGACACCGTCGTGGTCAACGTCAACGTGGTGGAAGGGGACAGGAAACGCCTGCAGGCCTACGAAGGCGTGGTGATCGCCAAGCGCAACCGGGGGCTCAACTCCTCGTTCATCGTGCGCAAGATCTCCTCGGGCGAGGGCGTCGAGCGCACCTTCCAGACCTACTCGCCGCTGATCGCCAGCATCGAGGTCAAGCGCCGCGGCGACGTGAGGCGCGCCAAGCTCTATCATCTGCGCCAGCGCACCGGCAAGGCGGCGCGCATCCGCGAGAGGCTCGAAACCGAGGACAGCACCGGCGACGCAAAGGAATGAGATCCGCGCTCCCGGCAAAAAAAGGCGGCGCATTGCGCCGCCTTTTTCTTTGGCGTGGTGTTCCCGAAAGCTAGAATCTGCCGATGCGAATACTGCTCGTACTGACCTGTCTGCTGTGGGCCGGCGCCGCGCCGGCGCTCGAGACCGCGCGCGAGCTGGCCGCCGCTGGAGCGCCGCGGCTCGCTCTGGCGAGGATAGCCGAACGCCAGCCGGGCGAGCGCGCGGCGCCAGGCTGGGCCGACTGGGAGGTCCTGCGCCTCGAATTGCTCGTCGAGCTCGGGCGCAACGACGAGGCGATCAAACGCGCGGAGATGCTTCCCGACAATCTGCCGCCGGCGGCGCTCAAGGCTTGCCTGTTGTTTGCCGGCCGCGCGGCCGTGCGTGTCGGCAACGGCGCGCTGGCACGCGCGTATTCCGCCCGCGTGCTCTGGCGACTCGGTCCGGATGCGGCCGAGATCCGCGCCGCGCGGCTCATCGTCATCGATAGCCACGTGGCCGAGCGCCGGGGCGAGAGCGCGTTTCGCGCCATGCTGCGCTTCGAGCAGGATTATCGGCCGCTCGAACCGGCGCTCGCCAGCCACTTCGCGCAGGCGCTGCTCGATCTCGGCCTCGATCGCGAGGCGGTGAACTGGCTGGCAGGCCTGGAGGACGCGAGTGCGCTGAAGCTCCGGGTCCAGCTTCGCGCCGCGTTGGTCACGCCCGAGGCCGCGATCGCCCAGGCGCGCGGCCAGCTGGCGCGCCGCGGCAAGCCCGCAGGCGGCGAAGCGGGTTACTGGCTCGTCGTGGCGGAGGCTGCCGCGCGCAAAGGCGACGGCGTGCAGAGGGCGGAGGCGCTGGAGAACCTGCTGAACCGGGCGGACACCGGGGCGCAGGCGCCGGCGCTCTGGCAGGCGTATCTTGCGCATGCGCAGGCGGCCGCCAACCGCAACCAGCTGCTCGCGGGCGACGACAAGGCGTGGGCCAATCTAGCCACGCGACGACAAGGCGTGAACGCGATCGAGCCGCGCGCGCTGCTCGCCTGGCTGGCGCGTAATGCGCGTGACGCCGAGGTGCGCCGGGGCGCGCCGCTTCAGCTCGTCGTTTCCCTGCAGAAGGGCGGCCTCGATTTCAGCGCCCTGCACCTGTTCGCCGGTGCGGAGATTTCCGCCGACGCGCTCGACGCCGGGGCGCGCTACCTGCTCGGCGAAATTGCGGAGAAGCGCGGCCAGCCGGCGCTGGCGGCCCGGTTCTGGCAGGGACTGCCGCCGCCGGAGGGCACGGGCAGGGAAGAGTGGCAGCTCCGGCAGGCGGAGGCACTATGGCGCGCGGGCGCTTTCGATGCCGCACTCGGCACCGTGCGCGAGCTGGCCAGGACGACCGGCACACTTCCGGGTGCCGCTGCCGGCCGCATGCTCTCGTTTGCGCGCGAGATTGCCGCTGCCGGCACGCCCGCCGCCGAGGGGGTGCTCGCGGCGCTGCTGCCGATGGCGAGGCGCGAGGATTCGCGCGTTCTGCTCCACGCGCTCGGTGCCGTTGCGGAGTCGTCCGCGCACCATGCGCGGGCCGCGGATTACTTCCTGCGGGCCGCGCTGGCCGATACGGCGCGCGCCACCGACGCGCAGGCGCTGCAATCGCGGCTTGCCGCGGGCATCAACCTCGCCCGCGCCGGCTATCGCGAGGACGCTCGCGCGCAGTTCCAGTGGCTGATCAGGCATTCGAAGGACCCTTCCCAGCTCGAGATCGCCCGCCGCGAGCTCGCGCGCCCCTAGCTTCTCGTGAACCGTGAAACGGAGAAACGCCGCCACGATTTGCGTTTCACGTTTCGCGATTGACGGCTTCCGGCGTCAGGAGGCCGCGGCGCCTTGCGGCACGCTCTTCCACAGGTCGCTCAGGTACTCGTGCCGGCGGGTGTTCACGCAGCTGACCCGGTACTCGACGGGCGTGTCGTGGTAGGTGTAGGCGACGCGCTTGATGACGAGCACCGGATCGCCTTCGCGCAAACGCAGCCCGGCAGCCTGCCGTGCCGAGGCGCGCGCGGCGGACAGCCGCTCGCTGATGCGCACGACGTTGATGCCGTAACGCGCCTGGTAGAGGCCATAGATCGTGCCGGCGCGCGCGGCAAAGAGCGCGCGCGTCAGGTCAGGGAAGTTGGCGACCGGCAGCGTGATCTCGTCGAATATCGCCGGCTTGCCCGCGAGCCGCAGCGTGTTCTGCACGCGGTGGACCGGGTCGCCGTAGCCGATGCCGAGCCGTTGCGCGGCCTCGCGATCCGCTTTTGCCGCGCGAAACGACAACAGCTCGTGCACCGGGGGCTCGCGGCTGCCGTCCTGGCCGACGATGTGGAAAAAATTGTAGAGCTGGTGGTCCTCGGTGTGCGCGGAGACGTAGGTGCCGCTGCCCTGGCGGCGCTGCACGATGCGCTCGGCGACCAGTTCGTCGACCGCCCGGCGCAGCGTGCCCACCGAAACGCCGTAGCGGCCGGCGAGCCGCCATTCGCTGGGTATCGGCTGGCCCGGCTTCCATTCGCCCGCCACCAGGCCGCGCATCAGTCGGTTCTTGACCTCCTTGTACAGGGGGTTGTACTGCGGGCTGGCGGGAGGGCGGCGGGACGAAGTCATATAGTTGACTCATATTCTACGCGGCGGGTAGCATCCTCTGAAAAATCGGGGGCGTTCCAATCGCCGTCCCCGCCCGCCGTGCACAAACCCAACGTTACCGGAGCAGGAGTCGAGATGATTCACATACTGGTTCACGACAAGAAGGACATGGTCGGCGTTGCCGTCATCGAGGGGATCAAGGCCGGACAGGAGTTGACCGGCTGGGTGATGGAGGACGATTCCACCATCAAGGTCAAGGCCATCAACGACATACCCATCGGGCACAAGGTCGCCACCACGAACATCAAAAAGGGCGACACCGTCATCAAGTACGGCTTCGACATCGGCAAGGCGGTTGCCGACATCAAGACCGGCGAGCACGCCCACGTCCATAACATCAAGACCAAGCGGTGGTGAGCGAACTGCCCATCACTCATCACCCATCACTCATCACGAGGTTCCAGCCATGATTTCGAGCAATACCAAGTTTTGGGGCTACCGCCGCGAGAACGGCCGCGTCGGCGTGCGCAACCACGTCCTCATACTGCCGGTGGACGATCTGTCCAATTCCGCGGCCGAGGCGGTCGCCAACAACGTCAAGGGCACGCTCGCCATCCCGCATCCCTACGGGCGGTTGCAGTTCGGCGCCGACCTGGATCTCCATTTCCGCACGCTGATCGGCGCCGGGGCCAACCCCAACGTCGCCGCCGTGGTGGTGATCTGCATCGAGGAGGGCTGGGCGAAAAAGGTCGTCGACGGCATCGCCAAGACCGGCAAACCCGTCACCGGCTTCGGCATCGAGCTGCACGGCGACCACGACACCATCCTGCGCGCCTCCAAGGTCGCCAAGGAGTACGTGCAGTGGGCCTCCGAGCTGCAGCGGTCGGAATGCCCGGTCAGCGATCTCTGGGTCTCCACCAAGTGCGGCGAATCGGACACGACGTCCGGCTGCGGCTCCAACCCCACCGTCGGCAGCGCCTTCGACAAGCTCGAGCCGCTGGGCGTCACGATGTGCTTCGGCGAGACCACGGAGATCACCGGCGGGGAGAATATCGTCGCCGACCGTTGCGCCACGCCCCAGGTGCGCGAGCAATTCATGAAGATGTTCAACCGCTACCAGGAAGTGGTCGAGCGCCACAAGACCAGCGACCTCTCCGAGTCGCAGCCGACCAAGGGAAACATCGCGGGCGGCCTCACCACCATCGAGGAGAAGGCGCTCGGCAACATCCAGAAAATCGGCAAGAAGTGCAAGGTGATCGGCGTGCTCGACAAGGCCGAGATGCCGACCAAACCCGGGCTGTGGTTCATGGACTCGTCATCCGCCGCGGCCGAGATGGTGACGCTATGCGCCGCTTCCGGCTACGTCGTGCACTTCTTCCCGACCGGGCAGGGCAACGTCATCGGCAACCCGATCATCCCGGTGATCAAGCTCTGTGCCAACCCGCGCACGGTGCGCACGATGTCCGAGCACGTCGACTACGATTGCTCGGGCCTGCTGCAGCGGCAGAAGAACCTGGAACAGACCGGCGACGAACTGATCGAGGTGATGCTGCGCACTTGCAACGGGCGGCTCACCGCCGCCGAGGCGCTGGGCCACCGCGAGTTCGTTCTTACGCGACTCTACGAGTCTGCGTAAGAACGAATAAGATGAAGGCGGAAGGCGGAAGACGGAAGTTCCGCGCCGCGTGCGGCACGCGGCGCGGGTTGCCGACCCTCGTTCATCCTTCATCCTTCATCCTTCATCCTTGCGCCTCGATGGGATGCCCGTGGCATCGCTGAGGGGCGCGGACGTTCTCGCCCGCGCGCTCGCGCAGGGCGGGGTGCGCCGGCTCTTCTCGCTTTCGGGCAATCACATCATGTCGGTGTACGACGCCGCGCTCGACGCGCGGCTCGCGATCACCCACGTGCGCCACGAGGGCGCCGCCGTGCACATGGCCGACGCCTGGGGCCGCCTGACCGGCGAACCCGGCATCGCGCTGCTGACCGGGGGTCCGGGCCACGCGAACGGAGTGGGCGCGCTCTATACTGCGCTCGCCGCAGAGTCGCCGCTGGTGATGCTGTCAGGCGCCGCGCCGCTCGCGGAAACCGGCCGCGGCTCGTTCCAGGAGCTGCCCCAGGCCGAGCTCGCCGCACCGGTCGCGAAGGCATCGTGGACCGCCCGGCGCGCCGCAACGCTGGGCGAAGACATCGCGCGGGCGATGCGCATCGCGCGTTCGGGGCGGCCCGGACCGGTTCATGTGAGCCTGCCGTTCGACGTGCTCGAGGACAAGGTGGAGCGCGCGGCGGCGGTTGCCGATGATGAGTACCTGTCGCCGATCCAGGCGCTTTCGGATGCGCAGGCCGACGCCGCGCTCGAAGAGATTGCGCGCGCGAAGCGGCCGCTGGTCCTGGTCGGGCCCATGCTCGCCAACGCCCGGGCGATGCGGGAACGCCTGGCGCAGGCGATCGGCGTTCCGGTGGTGTGCATGGAAAGCCCGCGCGGCATCAATGACGGCAGCCTCGGCGCCTTTGCGGACGTGCTGAAGCAGGCCGATTTCATCCTGCTGCTCGGCAAGCAACCCGATTTCTCGCTGCGCTTCGGGGCAGCCGCCGCGGGCGCGCGCTATGGCGTGATCGATCCCGACGCAGGGGCGCTCGAACGCGGACGCGGCACACTGGGCGCCGACCGAATTGCATTTGCCGTGCTCGCCGATCCCGCTGCGTCGGCGCAGGCGCTCGCATCGCGCGCCGGCGCGCGCCGCGGCCCGTCCGCGTGGATGGACGAAGTGGAGGCGGCCGTGCGGTACCGGCCACCGCAGTGGGCCGGAATCGCATCCGGTCCCGCCGGCCCGCTGCATCCCGCCGAAGTCGGCCGCGCCGCCCGGGCGCTGGTCGAGCGCTCGCCCGATGCCGTGCTGGTGATCGACGGCGGCGAATACGGGCAGTGGGCGCAGGCCTGCGTATCCGCGCCCACGCGCCTCATCAACGGCATTGCCGGCTCCATCGGCTCGGCCATCCCGTTCGCGCTGGCCGCGCGTGTCGCGCGGCCGGGCGCGCCCGTGGTCGCGATGCTCGGCGACGGCACTTTCGGCTTCCACATGGCCGAGTTCGACACCGCGGCGCGTGAGCACCTGCCTTTCGTCGCGATCGTCGGCAACGACGCCTGCTGGAACGCGGAGCACCAGATCCAGCTGCGGGCCTACGGCCGCGACCGCGCGCATGGCTGCGAGCTGCTGCCCGCGCGCTACGATCTTGCCGTCGCGGCGCTGGGCGGGCACGGCGAGCACGTCACCTGCGCGGCGGATCTCCCGGGCGCACTCGCGCGCGCGGCGGCCTCGGGCAAGCCGGCTTGCGTGAACGTCATGATCGAGCGGCATGCCGCGCCGGTGGTCGCGCGCGCGCCGGCTCCCGGCGTCGGGGCGGCGCACTGATGGCGGCGGCGGGCGGCACGCTGAAGGTTTCGGTCTGGCGCGGCGTGGAGACGGGCCGCTTCCAGGACTACGAGGTGCCGCGACGTGAAAGCCAGACGGTGCTCGATGTCGTCACCCACATCCAGCGCGCCATCGATCCGACGCTCGCCTACCGGTTCGCGTGCCGTGTCGGGATGTGCGGCTCCTGCGCGATGAACGTGAACGGCCGCGCGCGCTGGACTTGCCGCACGCACGTCGACAAGGTTGCCGCGGACGGCCGGCTGGAGATTGCGCCGCTCAGCAACCTGCCGGTGGTGCGCGACCTGGTCACCGACATGGTGCCGTTCTTCGACAAGTGGGCGAAGGCGCACGGCCGCTTCGAGGGGACGCGGACGCGCCGCGATGATTTCGAGCGCGTGCCGCCGTCTTCTCCCGCGCGCCGGCAGGCCGATGCCGGCATCGAGTGCATAGGCTGCGGCGTGTGCTACAGCGCCTGCGACGTCGTTTCCTGGAATCCCGCCTACCTCGGGCCGGCGGCGCTGAATCGCGCCTGGACGCTGGTGAACGATGCGCGCGACACGGCCAACCGGGCGAGGCTCGCGGCGGTCGCGGGCGACGCCGGTTGCCACGCCTGTCACACGCACATGAGCTGCAGCGAGCGCTGTCCCAAGCAGATCGCCCCGACGGCAGCCATCGCAGGATTGAAACGGGCGGCGATGGCCGCGGCATTGCGGGGCGACCTGGGTGACGAGTGATGGGTGATGAGTGACGAGTAAAGATTCATCTGGCGTTCGCGTGCAGGTGCTGCTATGGACGGCGCAGCGCGCGAGCGCGGCCATCCTCGGGCTGTGCGTGATCGTGCACCTCCTCACCATCATCTACGCGGTGAACGGCGGGCTCACCGCCGCGGAGATACTCGGGCGCACGCGCGGCAATGCTGCCTGGGCGGCGTTCTACACGTTGTTCGTGATGGCAGTCGCGGTGCATGCGCCGATCGGCCTGCGGAGTATCCTTGGCGAGACTCTCGGTTGGCGCGGCCGGGGAGTCGATGTCTTCGTGATGGCGGTGGCTTTGGCGCTGGCGCTGTGGGGCTTGCGGGCCGTGTATGCCGTGTTCGTCTGAAAGCACGGATGAGCA
>Ga0315912_10006730_pt1 | contig 10223 bp, 9 predicted proteins | sample VfabasoilMG_FD_204469 | JGI IMG/M metagenome (GOLD analysis project Ga0315912, IMG submission 204469) | Garden soil microbial communities collected in Santa Monica, California, United States - V. faba soil | ecosystem: Environmental > Terrestrial > Soil > Garden | place: USA: California... | reverse complement strand
CCATCCGGCCGGCTCGGGAGCGCCGCTCGATCCCAAGGTTCTTCCCATCGCGCCCGATCTCGATTCGCTCCCGGCCGATTCGGTCTGGTTCGGCCAGGTTCTGCACGATCGACAAGAACAGGCGGATTTCTTCCGGGGCCCTGATTCGCCCCTGGAAGATCGTGATCGCACCGACTTCCAGGGGCTTGACTACTGGCCGCCCGACCCCACGTGGCGCCTGACCCTCCGCTTCGAACCCTTCGCCAATCCCGACTCGGTGATCATCCTCGACACCAAGGGGGAGGAACGCACCTTCACGCGGTCGGGGCGCTTCCGCTTCACGCGCGACGGGCGGGAGGTGTCGCTCACCCTCTACCGCCAGACCTACCACAACTACTGGTTCCTCCCCTTCAAGGACACGACCGCCGGGAGCGAAACCTACGAAGTGGGACGCTACGTGGAGCCGCACGAGCTCGGCGGCGGGATCTTCGAGGTCGATTTCAACCGGGCCTACAATCCCTACTGCGCCTACAGCCATCGCTGGGCGTGCCCGATTCCGCCTACGGAAAATGTGCTCGAGATTCCGATCCGGGCCGGCGAGAAACGCTTCCACGCCGCGTCGGGGAACTAGCGGCCGGAACGAGCGTCGGGAGCTAGCGGCCCGTTCCCCGGATCGTCGGGTCGAACTCCTCCAGCACCGCCCGCACGCGACGCACGGTTTCCATCATCGCGTCGAACTGGTCGGGATAGAGCGACTGGAAGCCGTCCGACAACGCCTGTTCCGGCATGTGGTGCACTTCCACCATGAGGCCGTCGGCGCCGGCGGCCATGGCGGCGCGGGCCATCGGGGCCACCTTGTCGCGCCGGCCGGTGCCGTGGCTCGGGTCGGCGATGATCGGCAGGTGCGAGAGCTTCTTCACCGCCGGGATCGATGACAGGTCGAGCGTGTTGCGGGTGTGATCGGCGAACGTCCGCACGCCCCGCTCGCACAGCACCACGTTCGGATTCCCCTCGCTCATGATGTACTCGGCGGCCAGGAGAAGCTCGTCGATGGTGGCCGACAGGCCGCGCTTCAAGAGAACGGGGAGCTTCGACTTGCCGGCCCGCTTGAGGAGGCTGAAGCCCTGCATGTTCCGCGCGCCGATCTGGATCATGTCGGCGTACTCCTCCACCGCCGACACGGTATCGGCGTCGATGGCCTCGGTGACGATCGGAAGGCCCGTTTCGCTCCGGACCTTCGCCAAGATCTTGAGCCCTTCCTCGCCGAGCCCCTGGAAGGAGTAGGGGCTGGTGCGCGGCTTGAACGCGCCCGCCCGATAGATCTGTGCGCCGGCCTTCTTCACGCGCTCGGCGATCGTGAGCGCCTGGTCGAGCGACTCCACGCCGCACGGTCCCGCCATTACGGCCCAGTGACCGCCGCCGATCCGCGCCTCGCCCACCGTGACGATCGAGTCGGCCGCCTTCCAGTCGCGGCTGACCAGCTTGAACGGCTTGGAAACCGGGATGGCTTCCTGCACGCCGGGGAGCGCTTCGAACACCCGCGGGTCCACCGGTCCCTGGTTGCCGGTGATCCCGATGGCCGTGCGCACCGCGCCGGGGATCGGGTTCGGCTTGAAGCCGAGGGCTTCGATGGCGCCGACCACCCGCGCGATGTCCTCGGGCGTGGCGGTGGGCGTCATGACGATCAGCACGAAGGACCTCCGGTTCGGGACACGTTTCGAAACGGCGCCAGGAAATCGGTGACGGCCGCCCGTCGGGCCGACGGGGTCGCCGCGGCGCCGATTGCCCGGATCAGGGCGCTGCCGATGACGACCCCCGCTGCCGGTGGCGCCACCTGGGACACCTGTTCCGGCCTCGAGATGCCGAACCCGACCACGAAGGGTCGCAGGACGGCACCGGCCACCCGTTCGAGGTAGGCCGGCAGTTCGGGATCGAGATCGGCGCGCACTCCCGTGACGCCGGTGAGCGCGACACAGTACGTGAAATCGGTGGCGGCTGCATCCAGCACCGGGAGGCGCGCGGTGGGTGTGGTCGGGGCGATCAGCGGCACCCACGACACCCCGGCCCGACCGGCGGCTTCCCGTGCCTCGCCGGACTCTTCGTGAGGGAGGTCGGGCACGATCAGGCCATCCACACCCGCTTCCGACATCACGTGAATGAACTTCGCCAAGCCATAGCGATACATCGGGTTGGCGTAGCCCATGAAGAGAAGCGGTAATTCGGATCGCCGCCGCACTTCCCGCGCGATCGCGAAGGCCCGTTCGTGCGTGGCGCCGCCGGCCAGGGCCGCCTGCGAGGCCGCCTGGATCACCGGGCCGTCGGCCAGGGGATCGGAGAACGGCAGGCCGAGTTCGAGGGCATCCACCCCCGCCGCCTCGGCGGCCAGGACCAGGTCGACGGTCTCCTCGAGCGAGGGATATCCGACCGTGAGGTACGGAATGACGAGGGGGTGCGCCTCACGACGCGCCGTGTCGAGTGCGCGGGCCAGCCGGCCGGTCGTTGCGCTCATCGTCCGCCGTCCGGAAGGAGTTCGGCCAGGCGCGGCACGTCCTTGTCGCCGCGGCCGGAGAGGCCGAGCACCACGCGGGTTCCCTTGCCCAGCGACGGCCCCTCGCGCTTCAGCCAGGCAAAGGCATGGGCCGTCTCGAGCGCCGGGATGATCCCGGTCAGGCGGGCCACTTCCCGGAGCGCCTCGAGCGCCTCGTCATCGGTCACCGTGGCGTAGGTCGCGCGCCCGGAATCCTTGAGATACGCGTGCTCCGGACCGACGCCCGGATAGTCGAGCCCGGCCGAGATGGAGTGCGCCAGCTGCACCTGGCCGTCGTTATCCTGCAACAGGTACGAGCGGGCGCCGTGCAGCACACCCGGCTGGCCTTTCGTGAGCGTGGCCGAGTGCTGATCGGTGTTCACGCCATGCCCCCCCGCCTCCACACCCACCAGGCCCACCGAGGCGTCGGGCACGAACGCGTGGAAGAGGCCGATGGCGTTGCTGCCACCCCCCACGCAGGCCACGGCCAGGTCGGGCAGGTGGCCGGTCGCCTCGAGATGCTGGGCGCGCGCCTCGTGGCCGATGACCGACTGGAAGTCGCGCACCATGACCGGGTAGGGGTGCGGCCCGACCACCGATCCGATGATGTAGAAGGTGTCGCGCACGTTGGTCACCCAGTCGCGGATGGCTTCGTTGGTGGCGTCCTTGAGCGTTTTGCTCCCGCTCGATACCGGCACGACCTCGGCGCCCAGGAGCTTCATCCGGAAGAAGTTGAGCGACTGCCGCTTCACGTCCTCTTCGCCCATGTAGACAACGCAGGGCAGGCCGAACTTGGCCGCCACCGTGGCGGTGGCCACGCCGTGCTGGCCGGCGCCGGTCTCGGCAATGATGCGCGTCTTCCCCATCCGCCGGGCCAGGAGGATCTGGCCGATCGTGTTGTTGATCTTGTGCGCGCCGGTGTGGAGGAGATCCTCCCGCTTCAGCTTGAGTTCGAGCCCTCCCCACGCGGCGCCGAGCCGGGGCGCCGGATCGAGCGGCGTCGGCCGGCCGGCGAAGCTGGAAAGCTCCGTGGCGAGTTCGGCCATGAAGTCCGGATCAACGCGGGCCGCCTCGTATGCCGCGGCCAGCGATTCGAGCGCGGCCATCAGCGTTTCGGGCACGAAGCGGCCGCCGTATTCCCCGAAGTAGCCGCGCGCGTCCGGCCGCTGGTCCATGCCGCTCATGGCTTCCGTTCCACGATGGGGCCGCGGACGACGCCGATGGCGGCCCGCACCCGGGCCGGATCCTTCACACCCGGCGACGACTCGACGCCGCTGTTCAGGTCGACCACGGCGGGCGACACCCGGGCGATCGCCTCCGCCAGGTTGTCGGGCCCGAGACCGCCGGCCAGGTAGAGCTCGAAGCCGGCCGCCACGATTCGCGCCGCGAGGTCCCAGTCGGCCAGGCGCCCGGTGCCCCCATCCAGCCCGGGATGAAATCCGTCGATCAGGATCGGCAGGTCGTGGAACTCGTCCAGGTCGTCGAGCGTGAGCTCGGGCGCCGACCGGAACGCCCGCACGACCGGCCGCGTACGCTGGAGGCAGAAATCCCGGCTCGGTTCGCCGTGAAGCTGAACGCGATCCAGGCCGACCAGCTCGGCGATGCGATCGATGTCGGACCCCGCCGCGTTCACGAACACGCCCACCCGCCGCACCTCCGGCGGCAACGCCCGGGCAATGTCACGGGCGGCAATCGGGTCGACGTAGCGGGTGCTCGGCTCGAAGAAGTTGAGGCCGATCTCGTCGACCCCCAGCTCGGCCACGGCGCGGGCATTTTCCGCCGTCGTCAATCCGCACACTTTGATGCGCACGCGGTTCGACATCTCAGGCCAGCCCCCTCGTTCCCGCGCGCTCGATGGCGGTCACCAGGGCCCGCGCCTTCTGCAGCGTCTCCTCGTACTCGCGGGCCGGCCGGCTGTCGGCCACGATGCCGGCCCCGGCCTGGATGTAGGCCACGCCGTCCTCCACCACCATGGTGCGCAGCGCGATGGCCGTGTCGAGGTTGCCGGCGAAATCGAGGTAGCCGACCGCGCCGGCGTAGAGCCCGCGCCGCGTCGGCTCGAGTGCCTCGATGATCTCCATCGCCCGGACTTTCGGCGCCCCGGACACCGTGCCGGCGGGAAAGCAGGCGAAGAGGGCATCGAGCGCGTCGCACCCGGGGCGGAGCCGGGCGGTCAGGCGCGAGACGAGATGCATCACATGCGAGTACGACTCCACGATCATGAGATCGCTGACCACGACGCTCCCCGGCTCGGCCACCCGCCCGAGATCGTTGCGCCCCAGGTCGACCAGCATGATGTGTTCGGCCCGTTCCTTGTCATCGCCGGCCAGCGCCGCCGCGTTCGACGCATCTTCCTCTTCGTCGGCGCCGCGCGGGCAGGTGCCGGCGATCGGCCGATATTCGAGCCGGCCGTCGTGGAGCCGCACCAGGGGCTCCGGCGAGGAACCCACCACGGGCGCCCGGCCGTAGTTCAGGAAATACATGTAGGGCGACGGGTTCACCGTGCGGAGCGAGCGGTAGAGGTCGAAGGGGTGGGCCGTGGTCGGCACTTCGAACCGCTGCGAAAGGACCACCTGGAAGATATCGCCGGCGCGAATGTGCTCGAGGGCCGTCGTCACCATCCCCTCGAACGCCTCGCGCGGCATGTTCGAGGCCGGCGGAGGCGGATTCGGACCGGCGTGCGGCCGCAGCGCGTCCGGCGTGCGCGGCCCGGACGGGAATGGGGTGTCGACCGCCAGCATCGCCTCGAGCGCGTCGAGCCGGCCGTTGGCCTCGGACCAGGCGGCGTCGAAGTCATCGGGCGAGACGGCATCTCCCACGTGCGCGTTGGCGATGAGCAGGAGGCGCCCGCGGGCGTGGTCGAAGGCGAGCACGGTATCGAAGAAACGCAGCTCCACGTCGGCCAGGCCGCGATCGTCCTTCGTTCGCTCCGGAAGCTCCTCGATCCAGCGGACGGTGTCGTAACCGAACCAGCCGACCGCCCCGCCGGTGAATCGCGGCAAGCCGCCGATCGGAGCGGCCCGATAGCACGCCAGGATCCCGCGCAACGGGACGCGCGGGTCCTCGGCCTCGAACGTGCGGTTCGTTCCCGAGCGGTTGTCCACCACGTGGACGAGCCGCCCGCGGATCGTCACCGCCAGGAAGGGATCGCGCCCCAGGAACGAGTAGCGGGCCAGCCGCTCCCCTCCCTCCACGCTCTCCAGGAGGAACGACTCGGTATTCGGGCCGTCGATGCGGAGAAAGGCCGCCACGGGGGTCATGAGATCGGCGGCGATTTCCCGGTGGACCGGCACGAGGTTGCCGCTGGCCGAGCGTTCGCGGAGCGTGGCCGGTCCCGGGTTTCCTAGCACGCCGCCTCACGCGTCGCGAGCGTCGTGCCGAGTGCCTCCCGGAACAGATCGGCGTTGACGAGCCGGCCGGTCCAGAGAGCGAATTGCGCCGCGCCCTGGCGCGCCAGGAAGTCGTGACCTCCCACCACCCGATGTCCGGCCGCGCGAGCCGCCGTTTCGAGGGGCGTGCCGCCATCCCGGTAGGCCAGGTCGAGCAGGCGGCCGCCGGCGCCCAGCCACGCCGGGACCCGCACGACTTCTTCCCCCGCGCCGAGCGGAGTGGCCTGGACGAAGATCGTGCCGTCGGCCGCGTCGAGCGCGTCGGGCTTTCCGGCCACGGTCACGCCGGCAAAATCTTCGGCCAGAAGGCGGGCCCGGGCCGGATCGCGATTGAGAAGCGTGACCGGCACGTGCCGCTCGGTCAGTGCGGCCACCACGGCGCGGGCCGCGCCCCCCGCCCCCAGCACCACCGCCCGGTCGTCCGGTCCGGCCGACCACTCGCGCAGGATGGTCCGCATCGCGACCAGGTCGGTGTTCCACCCGACCAGTCGCGCATGATCGCGCACGACGGTGTTCACCGCGCCGGCGAACTGCGCCGTGGCGTCCAGGCCGTCGAGGAGCGGCACGATCGTCTCCTTGTGCGGCCGGGTTACCGCCAGGCCGCGGATGTCGTGGTGCCGCACGAAGTCGACCACCTCGGCGATCGACGGTGATTCCAACGGCAACATCAAATACCGCTCGCCCAGCACGCGGATGACGCCGTTCTGCATGCGCGGCGAGAGCGAGTGACCGAGCGGATAACCGGCCAGGCCGAGCAGTTTCACCGACTGCCCCTGGGCGGGGAGCCGGTAAAGCGTGAGGAGCTCCGAGGCGTGCGGGATCGACGGGACGAGCCCGGTCTCGTCGTCGGGCACGAGATAGGTGAGCCACGCGCCGGCCAGGTAGCCGAGCACGCGGCCGGCCAGGGCCGCCGCGCCGGCCGAGAAGCAGGTAACACGCCGTCCCGACCGGACGAAGTGCCGGGTCAGTTCCACCAGCCGCATCGACTCGGCGAAACTGGGCGACATCGACACCAGCTTCACCCCGGCCGCCTCGACGCGCGTCATGGCCAACAGGTCGTCCTCGATGGCATGCCCCGCATCCGCCCCGGCGTGATGCGACAGGAGCAGCCGGTCGGCCGGCCAGCGGGAGGCGAGGGCGGAGTCGCGCCGGATCCGGCTCCACTCGATGTCCACCAGGCGGGCACCGGCGCCGAGCGCCGCCGAGAGAAGGGCCCACCGCTCGGCGTCCGGCCCGTCGTGAAAGCCCGACTCGTCGATTGGCCGACAGGTGGCGATGACCGGCAGGGCCGCGGCACGCACCAGGTCGGCGATGACGGGGGCCGTCCGTTCCTCCGCCGGCAGCCGGTCGATCCGGAGTTCGAGCAGGTCGACGCCGGCCGGCGGCACCGCGAGCGCCCGACGCGCTTTCTCACGGTCGGTGGCCGCCACGACCAGGACGAGATTTCGTTCCGACTTCATTCGATCTCCCGCGTCCCGTGAAGCTTGCCGGGGCGGTACCCCTCGCGATCGATCTCCACGTCGTCGAAGCCGGCGGCCAGGAGACCGGCCGTCACCTGCGCGCGCCACGGCTCGGACAACAGGCGCGGCACATCCACCGGATCGACTTCCACGCGCGCGCGCCGACCGAGGTCCCGCACGCGGAACTGCCGGAAGCCGGCGTCGCGCAGGACCACCTCCGCCTTCTCCACCCGGGCCAGGCGCTCGGTCGTCACCGGTGTGCCGTGCGGGATGCGTGACGCGAGGCAGGCGAAGGCCGGCTTGTCCCAGATCGAGAGACCGGCGTCGCGCGCAAGCGAACGGATGTCGGCCTTGTCGAGGTCGGCCTCGAGGAGCGGCGCGCGGATGCCGCGCTCCCTGGCCGCGCGCATGCCGGGGCGGAAGTCGCCCAGGTCGTCCCGGTTGGCGCCGTAGGCCACGTACGCCATGCCGAGCCGCTCGGCCACCGGGCCGGCCACCTCGAACAGCTCGGTCTTGCAGAAGTAGCAGCGGTTCGGGTTGTTCGCGACGTATGCCGGGTTCATGTGTTCGAACGCCTCGACGATCTCGAGCCGCGCCCCGATCTCCCCCGCCACCGCCAGCGCCCCCTCGTGTTCCGCGGCCGGCAACGACGGCGAGATCGCCAGGACGCCGGCGGCGCCGCTCCCCAGCACGCGGTGCGCGGCGAGCAGCAGGTAGGCCGAGTCGACGCCCCCCGAGTAGGCCACCAGCACGGTGGCCATCTCGGCGAGGATTGCCTCGAGTCGTTCCGCGCGATCGGCGAGTCCCCGGCGCACCACGGGCCCCGGGAGAGTCGGATCAATCGCCATGGCGATCTCCTTCGAAGAGGCCCGGCACGCCGAGATAGCGCTCTCCATGGCTGGCCAGGAGCGTGACGATGCGACGCCCGCCCATCCCGGGGCGCCCGGCCAGCCGCATGGCCGCCGTCACCGCGGCGCCCGAGCTGATGCCGACCAGCAATCCCTCCTCGCGCGCCAGCCGGCGGGTCATGCGCATGGCGTCGGCGCCGGTCACCGTCATCACCTCGTCCAGGATCGCGCGATTCAAGACCGGTGGCACGAAGCCGGCGCCGATTCCCTGGATGTCGTGCGGCGCTCCCTCGCCGCCCGTGAGCACCGGCGATTCGGCCGGCTCGACGCCGATGATCCTGACATTCGGCAGCCGCGCCTTCAGCACCTCGCCCACGCCGGTGATCGTGCCGCCGGTGCCGACGCCGGCCACGAAGGCATCGAGCTTCCCGTCGGTATCGCTCCAGATCTCCTCGGCGGTCGTGCGCCGGTGCACGTCGGGATTGGCCGGGTTCTCGAACTGCATCGGCACGAAGGCCCCCGGCGTGCGCTCGGCCAGCGCCATCGCCTCATCCACCGCGCCCTTCATCCCGAGCGCACCCGGCGTCAGGATGACGCGCGCCCCGAGCGCGGCCAGGAGCTTCACGCGCCCTTCGCTCATCGTGTCGGGCATCGCCAGGATGAGGCGGTAGCCGCGGGCGGCCGACACGAAGGCCAGCGCCACGCCGGTGTTCCCGCTGGTCGGCTCGATGATGGTGCTCCCCGGAGAAAGTCGCCCGGCTTTTTCGGCGGCCTGGATCATCGCCCAGCCGGTCCGGTCCTTCACGCTCGACATCGGGTTCATCGATTCGAGCTTCACGATGACTTCGGCCGGAAGCCCGGCCGTCACCCGATGCAGGCGGACGAGCGGCGTCTTGCCGATCAGATCGGTGAGGTTGTCGTAAATCGGTGCCATGGATTCGCTGCGTCTCCGCGGTGCCGGCCAATCAGGCCACCCGCCGGTCAGATCTGGTAGATCAACGACTGGTCGTGCCGGCGCTTCTTCCGGCAGAGATCGTCGAGTGTGGTCCCTTCGAGCACGTGTTCCATCGCCTGCGAGAGCTCGCCCCAGAATTGAGCCAGGATGCGGGCCGATTCACCACCGGCGCCCGCCCCCTTCCCCAACCCCACCACGTCGAGCCGCCCCTCGAGCGCCTTCAGTATTTCGGCCACCGTCACTTCCTCCGGCCGGCGCGCCAGGCGATGCCCGCCGTTCGGCCCCCGGGTACTCGTGACCAGCCCCTGCCGACGCAACGCCGGCAGGATCTGCTTCAGGTACTGCTCGGGGATCCGCTGCCGGCGCGAGATGTCATGGTTCGGCACCGGCCCGCCCCCCGCGTGCAGCGCCAGGTCGAGCATGGCCCTGAGGCCGTAGTCGATCCGGGATGTCAGCCTCATGCCGATGGTCTCCCAGCCGTCCGACGATTGTTGAGATTGTTGAGTAGTTTACTTACGGATGGCCGGGACGTCCATGGAATCGGGCGATCAGTCGCTCTTCCGCCGTGATTCGAGCGACTGCCCTCCCTCGCGGCCGAGCGCCGCCAGGTGGAGGATGGCCTCGAGCACGCCGCCGGCGGCCGCCCGGGCCAAAGGATCGATGGCCGACACCCGCTCGGGATCGGCGCCGGGGTCGATGTCGCCCAGTCGCATCCCCGGACCGACGAAGAGGCCGTCGGCGAGAAGCCCGATCAGGAGGCCGGCGATCGGTGCGCGGATTTCGCGGCCGCCCACGGTGCCCAGCACCGCGTCCATGTCCACGCTCGCACCGATCGTCGCGCGCGATTCGAAGCGCCCCGGGATCGGCGCGCGGACGAGTCCCCGATCGACCGCGCCGGCCGCCGCCAGCGGGGCCGGTGCTTCGCGGAGCGGGCCATCCGTCGTGAAGCGGCCGAGGTCGATGTTGGGCCGCGTTTCCACCACCGCGTGTGCATCGGCGCCGGCCACGAACCCCGGCCCCATTGCCACCTCGATCGGCGCGTCGTCCCGCTTCGTTCCGACATTC
>Ga0315912_10006729_pt1 | contig 10224 bp, 4 predicted proteins | sample VfabasoilMG_FD_204469 | JGI IMG/M metagenome (GOLD analysis project Ga0315912, IMG submission 204469) | Garden soil microbial communities collected in Santa Monica, California, United States - V. faba soil | ecosystem: Environmental > Terrestrial > Soil > Garden | place: USA: California... | reverse complement strand
TCATTAAGGACGGCAAGGTTTCGTCGCGCAGTGGCATTCACCCGAACCCCGACGTCGTCGTCGCCGTCAAGAGCGCGCGGCTCGGGTTCCAGATCTTCACGCATCCGAACGACCAGCTCGGCCGAATCAACGCCGCGAAGTCCTTCAGCATGACGCTCGACGGGCCGCAGGACAAAGCCATCTGGTTCATGTTCACGATGGAAGCGATGCTGCAGGCCGGCTGGCGCTACGGCGTCGATGTCGGCAACGGCGAGATTCGCTACGCGAACATGGCGAACGGCGGGCCGCTTTACGTCTACGTCAAGGACGGCAAGATCGTGCGCATGACGCCGATCGAGTTCGACGACAACGATCCGCAACCGTGGACGATCAAAGCGAAGGGCAAAGAGTTCACGCCGCCGCGCAAGACGTCGCTCGCCCCGCACGGCCAGACCGTCAAATCGACGATCTACTCGCCCGATCGAATTCTCTATCCGATGAAGCGCGTCGACTTCGATCCGAACGGCGAGCGCAACCCGCAGAACCGCGGCATTTCGGGCTACGAGCGCATCAGCTGGGATGAGGCGCTCGACATCGTCGCGAAAGAGATCACGCGGCAGAAGACCGTGCACGGCAACGGGGCGATCGCCTGCAGCCACCCGTCGCATCACGCGTGGGGCAACATCGGCTATTACCTCTCCGCGCTGCGCAAGTTCGAGAACGCCGTCGGCATGACCGAGGTGCATCACAACCCGGACAGCTGGGAAGGCTGGTACTGGGGTGCGACGCACCACTGGGGTGGATCGATGCGCGTCGGCCAGTCGGAGACCTACGGCACGGTCGAGGACCTGCTCAAGGAAGCCGAAATGGTCGTGTTCTGGTCGAGCAACCCCGAATCGAACAGCGGCGCGTACGGCGCGCTCGAAGGCACGATTCGCCGGCAATGGCTCAACGAGGCCGGCATCAAGATCGTCCACATCGATCCCTACTTCAACGACTCGATTCAGCTCTTGGGCGGCAAGTGGATCGCGCCGCGACCGACGTCGAGCCCCGCGCTCGCGCTCGCGATCGCGTACGTCTGGATCACGGAAGGAACGTACGACAAGCAGTACGTCGAGACGCACACGCACGGGTTCCAGAAGTGGGCCGACTACGTTCTCGGCAAGGAGGACGGCATCCCGAAGTCGCCCGAGTGGCAAGAGGCTGAGACGGCCGTGCCGGCCAGCGACGTGCGCGCGCTCGCGCGCGAGTGGGCCAGCAAGAAGACGTATCTCGGCGCGGGCGCCTGGGGTAACGGTCACGGCGGCGCGTGCCGCAACGCGACCGGCATTCAGTGGGCGCGCACGATGGTGTGCTTGATCGCGATGCAGGGCCTCGGCAAGCCCGGCGTCAACATGGGAAATCTGCAGTGGGGCACGCCGCTCGACTTCAACTTCTATTTCCCCGGCTACGCCGAAGGCGGCATGTCGGGCGACTTCAGCCACACGGCGATGGGCGTCGTGCTCTACCAGCGCATGCCGCAGTTGCCGTCGATCAACACGAACACGCAGATCATCCCGCGCATGCAGCTGCCGCAGGCCATCATCGACGGCAAAGCCGAAGGGTATCTCTGGAACGGCTCGAGCATCGAAGCGCAGTTCACGAAGATCACGTACCCGAAACCGGGCTTCTCGCCGGTGCACATGCTCTGGAAGTACGGCGGCTCGCTGATCGCGTCGATGCCGGACAGCAACCGCTACATCAATATGTTCCGCCACCCGAATCTCGAGTGCCTCGTGAGCCAGAACATCTGGCTGCACGGCGACACCGAGTTCGCGGACATCATCCTGCCTGCGTGCACGAACTTCGAGCGCTACGACATCAGCGAGTGGGCGGGCTTGGGCGGCTACGCGCATCACGGTGAGCAGCAGCTCAACCATCGCGTCATCGTTTTCCAGCACAAGTGCATCGAGCCGCTCGGCGAGTCGAAGTCGGATTTCTGGATCTTCCAGAAGATCTGCGAGCGCTTAGGTCTCGCGGCGTACTTCACCGAAGGCGTCGGCGAGCTCGGCTGGGTCAAGCGGCAATTCGAAGGCTCGGACTTGCCGAAGCACATCTCGTGGAAGGAGTTCATCCGCAAGGGCTACTTCGTGGTGCCGACGGAGAAAGAGGAGCAGCGCGCGCCGCTGTCGTGGAACTGGTTCTACGAGGGCCGCAAGAAGGACGTGCCCGAGCCGATGCCGCTGCCGTCGGATTATTCGCAGGGCTACTTGAAGGGCCTGCAAACGCAGACGGGCAAGATCGAGTTCGAGTGCGAGAGCCTGAAGCGCTTCGACCCGTTGAGTGAAGATCGGCCGCCAATCGCCAAGTACACGCGCCCCGCAGAGTTCCCGAGCAACGCGGGCTACGAGGACTTCCCGCTGCAGCTGATCTCGCCGCATCCGCGGTTCTCGTTCCACACGCAGATGGACGGCAAGGACAGCTTCTTGAACGACATCCCGGACCATCGCGTGCTGATCGACGGCTACTACTACTGGCCGCTGCGCATCCATCCAGACGACGCGCAAGAGCGCGGCATCCGCGACAACGATCTCGTACGCCTGTACAACGAGCGCGGCGCCGTGATCTGCGCCGCGAAGCTCACGCATCGAATGCTCAAAGGCGTCGTGCACGCCTACGCGTCCTCGGGTGTCTACGATCCCGTCGGCGAACCGGGGAAGTCCGCTGACCGCGGCGGCTGCGTGAATCTGCTCTCGTCGAAAAAATCGCAGATAAGCAAAGGCCATTCGATGGGCGCGAGCTGCTGCCTCATCCAGGTCGAGAAGTGGCACGAGGCTGAGGCTGCGATCCCGGCGCAAGAAGAAAAACGAGAAAAGCGAAAGGCCGTCGCGGCCTGACCGCCGCGAGCTCGAGACTCAAGGTAAGCGCATGAAGAAGTGGAATCTGATCGTCGACGTCGCCAAGTGCACGAATTGCAATTTGTGCACGCTGGCCAATCAAGACGAGCACGTCGGCAACGACTTTCCGGGCTATGCGGCGCCGATGCCTCGGCACGGTCACCGCTGGATCGACATTCACTCCAAAGAGCGCGGCTCGGGGCCGCTGATGGATGTGGCCTATCTGCCCGTGATGTGCCAGCACTGCGATGACGCGCCGTGCATGAAGGCGGCCAAGAACGGCGCCGTGACGAAGCGCCCCGACGGCATCGTCCACATCGATCCCGTCAAGGCGAAGGGTCAGAAGGCCATCGCCGAGGCGTGCCCTTACGGCGCCGTGAAGTGGAACGAGGAGCTGCAGCTTCCGCAACATTGGTTCTTCGACGCACACCTCATCGACCGCGGCTGGAAAGAGCCGCGTTGCACTCAGGTGTGCGCGACGGGCGCGCTGAAAGCCGTCAGCGCAACGGACGAGGAGATGGCCGCGATCAAGTCCCGCGAAGGTTTGCGCGAGCTTCTGCCGGATTCGGCCACGAAGCCGCGGGTCCACTACAAGAATCTCGGCCGCTATACGCACGAGTTCATCGGCGGCACGATCATCAAGACCGTCAACGGCGTCACCGACTGCGTCGCCAACGCGAAGATCAAGCTCGAAAGCTCAAGTTCCGTCGTCGGCGAAGCGGTCACGGACGCCTACGGTGAGTTCAAGATCGATGGGCTCCTGCCCGACAGCGGACGCTATCGCGTCGTCATCGAGGTGGGCGGCCGCGAAGTGAAGCGGCTCGATGTCGAGCTCAAGAAGAGCGTGTACGTCGGCAGAATCGATCTCGCAGCCTAACCGGGCCACTCGCGCGCACCGGGCGCGCAGGCGTAGAATCAGCGCCGCAACTTTGAGCCTCCTCCAGCACTCGGCACCCCTCTACCCACCGCCGCGTCCCGCTCTTCTCTTAAATTTCCCATGAACGAGCAACGCCCTCTTGGCCGTGCCACGCTCGGCGCACTCGGCGTCGTCTATGGCGACATCGGCACGAGCCCGCTCTACGCGCTCAAGGGCGCGACGGCCATCGCGAGCGGCGGTGCAGCCGATAGCGCCACCGTGCTCGGAGTTCTGTCGCTGATCTTCTGGAGCATGTTCATCGTCATCACGCTGAAGTACATCGTCCTGATCTTGCGATCGGACAACGCGGGCGAAGGCGGCATCCTGTCCCTGCTCGCGCTCGTGCAGCAGAAGCTCGGCACGAGCAGCCCGTGGGCGCTGCGCTTCGGCGCGCTGGCGGCGCTCGGCACGGCGCTGTTCTATTGCGACGGCATGATTACGCCCGCGATCTCGGTGCTGTCGGCCGTCGAGGGGCTCGAGGTCCTGAACCCTGAGCTCGAGAGCGTGGTTTTGCCCATTACGCTCGTGATCATCGTTGCTCTGTTCGTGCTGCAGAGTCGCGGCACCGCGCGCGTCGGCGGGCTGTTCGGGCCGATCATGGCGCTCTGGTTCGTGACGCTCGGCGTGCTCGGCATCCTCATGATCGCGCGGCGCCCCGAGGTGCTCGCGGCGCTCAATCCGGGCTATGCCTTCGTGACGCTCGCGCAGCACCCCACCGTTGCACTCGCGATCTTGGGCGCGGTGTTCCTCGTGCTGACCGGCGGCGAGGCGCTTTATGCAGACATGGGTCACTTCGGCAAACGGCCCGTGCGGCTCGCCTGGTTTGCGCTCGTCTGGCCGGGCCTGCTGCTGAACTACTTCGGCCAGGGCGCGCTGATGCTCGACTCGCCGGAGGTCGAAATCCCGTTCTTCGCCCTCGCGTCCGTGTCGGCGCTGCCGCTTCTGGTGCTGCTCGCGACCGCCGCGACGGTCATCGCATCGCAGGCGACCATCTCGGGCGCGTTCTCGCTGACGCGCCAAGCCGTGCAACTCGACCTGTTGCCGCGCGTGGAGATCCTGCAGACGTCGCCCGACGAGCGCGGTCAGGTCTACGTGCCGGCCGTGAACCGCGTTTTGTTCATCGCGGTCGTGTCGTTCGTGCTCGTGTACCGTTCGTCGGACGCCTTGATGGCGGCCTACGGGGCAGCCGTGATCGGCACGATGATGATCACGACCTTGCTCGGGGCGGTCGTCGCCAAAACGTCGTGGCAATGGCCGCCGTGGCGCATCGCCACCGTGTTTGGTCTGTTCATTGGCGTCGACATCGCGTTCGTGGCCGGCAATGCCACCAAGATCCCGAGCGGCGGATGGGTGCCGCTTGCGCTGGCGGGTCTGATATTCGCGGGCTTCATCACCTGGCGCGATGGCCGCGCGAAGCTGCGGCAGGAGCTCCGCGCACGCGCCGTGCCATTGGCGACGCTACCGAGTTTGCTGGAGAGCTGCACCCGCGTGCCGGGAACCGCCGTGTTCTTGGTGAGCCACTCGGGCTTCGTGCCGACCGCGCTGCTGCGAAATCTCGAGCACAACCACGTTTGCCACGAGCAAATCGTGATCATGAACTTCGAGATCGTGCGCTCGCCGCGGCAGGACCGCGTCTCGCGCGCGTGGGTCGAGGAGCTCATGCCGAGCGTTCACGCCGTGCATGCGCGCTTCGGCTTCATGGAGACGCCCGACGTCACGGAGGCCATTCGCGGCGCACGCCAGCGCGGCCTGCGCATCAACGACGCCGATTGCACGTACTTCGTCGGTTGGCACCTCGTGCGTGCGAAGCCGCGGTCGGGTCTGTCTGGACTCAAGGCGGAAATCTTCGCGTACTTGCAGCGGCGCAGCACCCAGGCGGCCGAGTTCTTCCGCATGCCGACGAAGCGCGTCGTCATGCTCGCGACCGAGATCGACATCTGACGGCGTTCGCGGGCGCGGGCGGTTAGGTTCGCGGGCTTGAGCTTGCGCCCAGAGCGCCGTAGGTTGGTCGGCGTGAACAGCAGGATTTGCTCTGTGCCCACAGCGACGTCGACAGGGCCCGTGCTCGTGGCCCTGTTGGCGGCTGCAGCGTCATCGTTCGCGCTCGCGCAGGACCGACACATCGGGCTTCCCGTCAGCGAGCTCGAACCGATGATTCGGTCGGAACCGCTGCGCATCGTGAGCGCCGAGGTCAGCCGTCCGACGCTGCGCGGGGACATCACGCTCAAAGCCGATGTCGTTTTCGGGGAGCGGCCGCAACTGCTCGTCAAGGTTCGCAATGCGGAGCCTGGAGCCGACTCGTTCAACAATGTGCCGCGATACGAGATCGCCGCGTACGAGCTGCAGAAGTTGCTCCTCGATGACGGCGAGTACGTTGTCCCGCCCACGGCGCTGCGGATGGTGCCGCTCGAGAGTCTTCGCCTGTTCGCGCCCGGGGTCAGGCCCACCTTTCCTGGCGCGGACGAAGTGCTCTGCGTCGTTCAGTACTGGTTGCAAGACGTCAAGGCGCGCACCGATGTGCTGGATTCGGACCGATTCGAGACCGACGCCGCTTACGCGCGCCACATCGGCCAGCTCAACGTGCTCACGTACCTCATTGCGCACGCCGACTCGAATATCGGCAACTTCCTCGTCTCTACCGAGCCCGAAGGTGCTCGCGTGTTCTCGATCGACAATGGCGTCGCATTCGCCTCGGCGGCTAGCGAGCGCGGCCAGCTCTGGAAGCCGATGCGAGTGGAGCGGCTGCCGGCGGACACCGTGGCTCGGCTGCGCCGGTTGACGGAGGCTGACCTCGTGTCTCGGCTGGGTGTCCTCGCGCAGTGGGACCTCGCGGACGGCCATTACGTCGCTGTTCCGCAGACGGATAACGTGAAGGCCAATGCAGGAGTGCGGCGTCAGGAAGGGACGATACAAATGGGCCTCTCGCGCAGCGAGATCGACGGCGTGTTGACACGCGTGAGGCGGCTGCTGCGGATGATCGATGACGGAAAGATCTCCATCTTCTGATCGCCGCGCACGTGGCGTGCCGCGGCTGGCCGGCGGGCTGCGCCGCGCGCTGCTCACGGTCTGCCTGCTGCCGTTCGCGAGCGCCTGGGCTCAGGAACCGCAGAGCTCCTGGTCCGACGTGGAGCGCGTCATCGCGTTCGGCGACGTTCATGGCGCCGCAGACGATCTCATCTTGCTGCTGCGAGCGGTCAGTGCGATCGATCAGGATCTACATTGGTCCGCCGGCGCTGCTCACGTCGTCAGCCTCGGTGATCTTCTCGATCGCGGCGCGCGGTCGCGCGAGGTCATGGACCTGCTGATGCGCCTGCAAGACGAAGCCGCTGCCGCCGGGGGCGTGTTGCATGTCGTGCTCGGCAATCACGAGGCGATGAACTTGCTCGGCGACTTGCGCTACGTGACCCCGGCGGAATTCTCTGCCTACGAGGCGGACGAGCCCGCAGGCCTCCGCGAGCGATTGCGAGCCGACTGGGTAGCGCGCGGGGGGGTCAGCTCGGGCTCCGAGTTCGACCGACGCTTCCCGCCGGGCTACTTCGGTCAGCGTGCGGCGTTTGCGAGCGATGGACGCTACGGCCGCTGGTTGCTCGGTCTGCCGGTCGCAATCGTGATCGACGACACCCTCTTCATGCACGGAGGGCCTTCGCGCCCACTCGAGGGGCTCTCGCTCGAAGAGATCAACCGCCGCTATCGGTCCGGTCTCGTCGAATATCTGAGCGCGCTCGATGCGCTCGAGGCAGCGAGCCTCGTGCGCGTCGACGACCCGTTCGACGAGCGTGTCGCATTGGCGGATCAACGCCGGCAGAACGGGTCCGCGCTGCCCGCGGAGGCCGTGCGCCGTCTGGCGGCCGCGGACTCGAGCGAGATGCTGGGTGGCGACGGCCCGAACTGGTCACGCGGCGCGGCGCTATGCCACGAAGCATCCGAAGCCGACGTCCTGCGGCCGCTGCTCGAGGGGCTCGGAGTCGACCGTCTGGTTATCGGTCACACCGTCGCGCGCGATGGGCGCGTCGCCTCGCGGTTCGATGGCGCCGTCATCAAGCTGGACACCGGCATGAATCGCGCCGCATATCAGGGTCATCCCGCCGCGCTGCTGCTCGAGAAAGGCGCCGCGCGCGTCGTGTACGCCGACGAACGCGGCGACCCCGCGGCCATTCCGGAGGAGGCGCTGCGCGTGACTCCGTCCGAGCTCGACGATGAGGCGGTCGCCGCGGTGCTCGCGCGCGGCGAGATTGTCGTCGGCGCGGCGCGGGAGGCGGGAACCATCGAGGTCACGACCGAGCTCGACGGACGACGCGTCGGCGCATTGTTCGTGCCGGCCCGCGGCGACAACGTGCGCAGGGAGCTCGCCGCTTATCGGTTGGACCGCGCACTGCACCTCGGCCTCGTGCCGGCCACGGTCGAGCGCGCAGTGAACGGCCGCGGCGGATTCCTGCAAGCGCGCCCCCCGCGCTCCGTGACGCAGGTCGACGTCGAATCGCAGTCGTTGCGGCCCAACGGCGCGTGCGCCATCGGCCCGCAATTCGAGTTGATGTACGCGTTCGACGCGCTCATCGGCAATCAGGGCAGAACGCGCGAACGCATGCTCTACGACGCGGACTGGATGCTCCTGCTGACGGGCCACGATCGCGCGTTCGGCACTGCTGAGACGCTGCCGCGCGGCCTGCCGGCTCGGCCGGGCGCCGAGATGCGCCGCCGGCTCGCGGCGCTCGACGCGCCCACGCTCGAGCGGGCCGTCGGCGAGCTGCTCGGCGAGCGCGAGCGCACTGCGCTCCTCGCACGGCGCGACGCTCTGCTCGCGGCGGGCACCGCGTCGAATCGACGCTGATCAGCCCGCTGTCGACGCGAGACGGACGCGGAAAGTGATAGAGGCCTCCAGACCATCGACGTCGCTGGCAACGACCTTGACCGTGAGCTCGTTCGCGAGCTCCACGGGAAACACGCCCGTGAACCGCCGCTGAAGCATGTCGAACTGCAGCCACTTCGGCAGCGGACTGTCGTCGGCGAGTAGAGCGCGCAAGCGCAAGACGTCGCCGGGATCTTCGTCGCGGAAGCAATCGCTCGCGACGATGTGGAGGAACGGCTGGCCGGCCTGACCCAACAGGTCGTCGATCGGCTTAACGGCCTGCGGCGCGACGCTCGTCATTTTGTCGCGCGCCATTCGCGAGAATTCCTTGCCGATGGCCATCGCAATCGCGATCCATACCGCGGCAAGCACGAGGTTCAGCATTGCGAACTGCGCCGCTGTCCAGTCCAGCCAGTTGAGGCCCGCGAACACAACGCCCGCTTGGAGCAGATCGCCGAAGCGCCAAAAGAACGTGTCGATGGCCGTTTTGCCGTCGTACTTGGCATCTCGGCTCACGGGCAGGAACAGCGCCTGCCGCGTCGTGTTCATCAGCGAATAGTCCACGCTGTTCTCGGCGATCTTCACGAGTCGAATGATCGAAAAGATCGGCACGAACACCATGACGCCGTACCCGATCGCGACGACGATCGGCATCACGAGCAGTGCGCCCGCCACGCCGACCCAGCGGTAGATGCGCGACACGAGGAAGAGCTGGATCAAAACTCCAACCGACGTGAACCAGAACTGGAACTCGCCGTAGAACTGAGCAATGAGGTCGTCCTTGCCGAGCGTGCCGCCGCTCGCGGCGATCTGCGCGTCGGCATGGCGGCTCACGAAGTCGGCGAGGATGAACTCGCCCGTGGAGTTGATCCAGTTGAGCAACACGATCAGCAGGGCAATCAGCAGCAGGTAGCGATCGCGCAGCACGAGTCCGATTCCGCCCAGCATGTTGAGCGGACGCGCGGGGTGGTCCGGGCTCGTTGCGCGCGAGCCCGCCGGCGTCTGCGCGGCGGCCGATATCGCGATACCGACGGTAATGAGCAGCGTCGCGGTGGCAACCAGCATCAGCCCCTCGGGCGACAGCGCGGCCACGGCGAGCGCGGCGGTCTTGGCGCCCGCGAGCGCGCCGAAATTTCCCCCAAGCATGATCACGGGGAAAAGCCGCTGGCCGCTCTTCACGTTGAACGTATCGGCAGCGAAGGCCCAGAACTGCGCGGGCACCATCACACCGAAAATGCTCACCCAGACGAACAACGCGAAGCCGATCCGCGCATCGGACCAGGCGAACGCCGCGAAGATCACGATGTTCGCGGCGAAGAACACGCTCACGGCGCGCAACAGCCGCGCACCGTCCATACGGCGCCGCACGAGGCCGTAGAGCGGCACGATGACCATCAAGAGCAGCGCGATCGCCGCCAACGCGTAAGCCCGCATCTCTGCCGGGAACTCGGATAGCAGGAATCCCTCTCGCAACGCTTTCAGGATGTAGTAGGAAAAGAGGAACAGAAACGCGCTGCAGAAGAACAAAAGGAGAGCGCGGCCCTCACCGGGCCGAATGCGCGTGAACAGCATGAACACGCGCTCGATCGGACTGAATCCCCCCCGCT
>Ga0315912_10006728_pt1 | contig 10227 bp, 1 predicted proteins | sample VfabasoilMG_FD_204469 | JGI IMG/M metagenome (GOLD analysis project Ga0315912, IMG submission 204469) | Garden soil microbial communities collected in Santa Monica, California, United States - V. faba soil | ecosystem: Environmental > Terrestrial > Soil > Garden | place: USA: California... | reverse complement strand
CTCTTCCGGTTTAAGATCGGATTTGTCTTCGATCAATTGTTGACGATCGATCTTTCCACTCGCATGCAACACCCAATCCGTTGCCCCCTTTTCCTTCGGCAGGCTCGAAACACTGAACCTTGCAGCGCCGTCCTCAGACGAGATCACAAGCTGCAACTTCCGCGAACGACGCGGATGGACCATCAGTGCGCGAGGAAACACCACATCCCTCAAAATAAGCTCTCCGTCGCCGAACAGTTCGCGTGAAGCAGCCAGCGCAATCTCGATATAAAAACTCGCCGGAATCACGACCGTGTCCTGAATGCAGTGGTCCTTCAGATACGCCAACGACTCCGACTGAAGATCGACCTCCCAAAAGTGCGTATCCGGCTGCACCGACGACTGAACACGTGTAGTAAACAACGAGCGCCCGGAGTCAACTGCGACTCGCTGCCGCGGCTCAATCCAGTAGCGTTCGCGCTGCCAGGGATACGCCGGCAGTCGCACATAATTCGCCCGCGTTCCCTTCCAAACTTCTCCCCAATTGATGTCCGCTCCGGCGACATACATCTCCGCCAGTCCCTCGACAGTGACTTCCCACGCCGATCGCTCACGCCTCAACGCCGCGACAACCACATCGTGATCGGAGGCTTCTTTCACCCACAACCCCAGAATCGGATGTGCGTTCATCTCGATAAACACGTCGACGCCCTCATCGAGACTCGCCTTCAGCCCATCCGCGAACCGCACCGGCTGTCGCAAGTTCCGTTTCCAGTAAGCTGCGTTCAACTGCTCGCCCGCAAGACGCCGACCCTCGACAGTTGAGATGAACGAAACATCGCTGGTCCGCGGCCTCATTCCAGACAGAACACGCTCCAGATCTTGACTAATGCCTGCCACCTGATCGCTATGTCCGGCAACGCCACTGGTTCTCAGCTCCCGAACCATCAGCCCTCGTTTCGTCAAATCCTGGACCAGCCGCGCTACCGCTTCAGACTCACCACTCACTACCGTGGCCCGCGCGCCATTGATCGCCGCGATGCCGACGCCGTCATGCCCCTCGTTTAAGACGGCCAACACCTCTGGCTCACTCAACTCGAGCGCGGCCATCGCTCCCTGGCCAACCGCTCGTTGCAACAAGTGACCGCGCTCATAAATCACTCGAACGCCATCTTCCAAACTCAGCGCACCACTCACGACCGCGGCCGCGACTTCTCCCATGCTGTGTCCAATGACCGCAACGGGCTCGACTCCAAACGCGCGCCACATCCGCGCGAGCGCCACTTGAAGAGCAAACAACGCACATTGCGTGATCTCGATCTGTGCTCCATCCAGCCGCGAGTCTTCTTGCGACGCAGTCAGTTCGTCCAACAAGCGCCACTCGTTCGTAAGCGATCGAAAGAGTGCATCGGTTTCCCTAACAGCATCACGAAATGTCGTCGAACCGGTGAGCAACTCGCGGCCCATTGCCCACCACTGCGCGCCCTGGCCGGAAAACACAAAACCAGCCCGCGGCACTGAACCGCCAGTGCCCCCAAATAAACCAGCCACCGCTTCACGCGAAATAAACGCATCAAGCTGCTGTACTAGCTGGCTTCCCGAGTTGGCGACCAAACAAAGTCGATGCGGGCGATGATGCGCGCGACGTACGTTTGCTGAGTAACAAATATCTCGCACGTCATCTTCCGACGATTGGTCCAACAACGCGCGATACGAAAGCGCGAGTTCACGCAACGCTTCAGGATGACGAGCCGACAACGGCAACACATAAACCGATCTTTCACCATCGAACGCCGGTGCGCGCAACGGCGCTTCTTCAAGCACCACGTGCGCGTTCGTGCCACCAATCCCAAACGAACTGACACCTGCCCGACGTTTCTCGCGCTGGGGCCATGTACGCAATCCGGTGTTGACATAAAACGGCGTGCGTCCGAAGTCGATGTTCGGATTCGTGGTCGAACAGTGCAACGACGGCGGAATCTGCGCGTGCTTCAGCGACAGCACCGTCTTGATAAATCCACACACACCCGCGGCGGAATCCAAATGCCCGACATTCGACTTCACCGATCCAATCGCACACGACGACGCCGGCAACTTCCGTGATGAGAACGCCAACGACAGCGCCGAGATCTCGATCGGATCGCCCAGCGGCGTCGCAGTGCCGTGTGCCTCGACATATCCGATCGTATCCGGATCGACCTCCGCAATCGCCAACGCTTCTGAGATCGCCTTGGCCTGCCCTTCGACACTCGGCGCCGTGAAACCAACCTTCGCCGCGCCGTCGTTGTTGATCGCTGACCCCTTGACGATCGCGTCGATGCAATCACCGTCACGCAGCGCATCTTCAAGCCGCTTCAGCACGACCACGCCCGCGCCGCTGCTAAAAACCGTCCCTCGTGCATCCGCCGAAAAGGATCGACACGAACCATCCGGAGAGAAATACGCGCCTTCCTGGTAAAAGTAACCCGCCTGTTGCGGCACGCTGACCGCCACACCACCTGCAATCGCAATATCGCATTCACCATTCAGCAAGCTCTGACAGGCCGTATGAATCGCGACAAGCGAAGTCGAGCAGGCGGTCTGGATGCCCATGCTCGGTCCGTGCAGGTTTAGTTTGTATGAGACGTGAGTGGCAAGATAGTCCTTATCGTTTCCGATCAAGGTTGGGAAGTGTTCGCCGGAGCCGACAAGACTGACCTCAGGAACGAGGTTGAACAGCAAATAGGTGCTGATGCTGGAACCAGCGAAGACACCGATAGATCCATCATATCGTTGCGGATCGTAACCGGCGTTCTCCAGACCTTCCCAGGCTACTTCGAGAAAGATTCGCTGTTGCGGATCGGTCATCTCCGCTTCGCGCCGGCTCATGCCGAAAAAGCCGGCGTCGAACAACTCGATTCCGGGCAACACTCCGCCGGCCTTTACGTAGTTCGGCAGACGAAGCACTGCCGGCGAGATCCCTGATGCGAGCAGTTCTTCGTCGGTGAACCGGCTGATCGATTCAACGCCGTCGCGGAGATTGGCCCAAAACTGGTCCGAGTTTTGCGCGCCGGGAAAACGGCAGGCTAACCCAATCACCGCAATCTCTCGTTGATGCTCGGATGGTTCCGTCATCGTGATGCCCTTGATTTAGGAAATCCGCTACGGCTTGACGGATTTGCGTAGCTGGAGTGACTTGCGAATCTGCGCGCGGCCCTGGCTTTCGTTCAGCAACTTCGCGTCGCCTGAGTCTGAACCGATGAACGCCGCAAGAGAACTAATCGTGGGATGACGAAACAGATCGGCGATGGGAAGTTCCCTGCCGATCATTTTCTGCAATCTGGCGCGCACCTGGACGATGTGGATCGAGGTCGCTCCGAGTTCGAACAGGTTGCGATTGACGCTTACGGCATCGAGACCAAGGGCTTCGCGCCACACGCCGGCGATGGTCCGCTCGAGCTGAGTGGCTGGAACCAAATCTTCGCGCGACGTTGTTGGTTGGACCAGCGGCAACGCCCGGCGATCGACTTTTCCGTTTGGAGTTAACGGCAACCGATCGAGCAGGACGATATTTTGGGGAACCATGTGGGCCGGTAACCTGTCGCGCAGAAAAGCCTGGAGATCTTCGCTCCCGGCTCTATGCTTTCGCGTTTTCACCGGACGCCCGCCACACATTGAATGCAGCAACACCTGATTCTGATCCAGAACGAACAGCGAGCGGATCTGATCGAAGTCCAATCCGCCTATCGGACACAATCCGAGTTCATGATCGGGCGCCGCCGCCATCATGAGTTGGAGCATGCAACCTGCTTCCAACAGAGAGAAATCTCGCGCCTGTTCGGGATACAAGAGTTCGACCGCACTCAAGTCGCCGATCAGAAAAATCGAGAACGCCGACGACTCGAAGATTCGCTGATTCGGTTCGCCATGGACCTGCTTGTCGACGATCGCGCCGGTTGAAAGCAGCACGAGCGCGTGTTCCGCCGGATTGTAGTAATAGACTCCGCCCGCCACGCCTTCGACGCGATCCGGTTTCACGTACAGGTAAGTCTGGACCGTATACAGATTCGACGCAGACGGATAGCGATACTTGGGCCAGATCGAGTTCTCCTGTTCCATCTGCATCAGGCAGCTAAGAAATGTGCTCAACCGGTCCAATGAAACCGCTGCTGTCTCAAACTCACGCTCGGTTCTTCTTCGCGCGTGGCTTTCCACGAATTCTTTCGTGCGTTCGGGAGCCGTCAACGGCTGCTTCACGCGGTCTGAATACGACCGCGGCGCCGGCTGTTGTAACTGAAACTCGAGTCTGGACCAGTCGCCATTGCCGCTATGACCGCCCTCGTGGCGCAAGACTGTATAGGCGATTAGCTGTCTTGATCCGTTAGTCTCATGGACCGTAGCGAAGGCTGATTCTACTTGCGGGTGCTGCTTGAGAACGGACTCGATCTCTCCCAACTCGATTCGATGTCCGCGAATCTTCACCTGAAAATCACTACGGCCAAGAATTTCGATATTCCCATCAGGCAGCAACCGGCCCAGGTCGCCTGAGCGATACAGCCGCTCGCCGGTTTCGGGGTGCGTGATGAACTGTTTCTCGGTCTTTTCAGGGTCGCTCCAATAACCACGCGCCAATCCCGTTCCTGCGATGCAGAGTTCGCCGGTGACCCACGTCGGGCATGACTCGAGATTGTCTTTGAGCACATAGTACCGGCTGTTGGTCATCGCACGGCCGTAAGGAATGCTGGTCCAATCGGAATCGACTTCAGCGATGGGATAGCAGATGTCCCAGACAGTGGTTTCGGTTGGACCACCGAGACTGATTACTTGAAGCCCGTCATTCAGTGCGCGGATCCGATCAGGCAAGTCAACTGGAATGAAGTCGCCGGAGAGCATCACCAATCTCAGGCTTGTTTGCCTGGAGTCATCCGATTCAACCAGCATCTGCATAAATGCCGGCACCGAATTCCAAACTGTGATTCGCTCGCGCTCGATCAGATCCAACCAGTGTGCTGGATCGAGCTGGCGCTCGGCGTCCGGCAAGACGATCGTTCCCCCCGCGACCGCCAGCATCCCGAAGATATCGAAGACGGAAAGATCGTGATGCAGTGTCGTAAGGGCGATTGCTTTGTCGTCGCTCGTGATGCCAAACCGGTTCACGACGTCGATCATTCTGTTGACGACGCTGTCGTGACCGATCATCACGCCTTTCGGCTTTCCGGTCGAACCTGACGTGTACATTACATAGGCCAGTTGATCAGACGAGATATCGGCTTCGATGGTCTCAGCAATGTAGTCTTCCCACTTCACTGCTTCCACTACCAAACGCAGTTCAGCATCAGCGATGAGTTGACGGCGGCGCACCTCCGGTAGCTGTGGATCGATCGGCACGTAAGCGGCGCCGGTTTTGAGAATTCCCAGCACGGCAGCCACTTGTTCCCAACCCTTTTTCATCGCCACACCGACCAGCGTTCCTGGTCCAACGCCCTGCTGCTTCAATTGCAGCGCAACGCAGTTGGACTGATTCTCCAGATCCGCGTACGTCAACGTGCGATCGTGAGCGATCACAGCCGGTTGCCGCGGGCGCTTTGTCGCTTGCTGAGAAAACAGTGTGGAGAGTGTGATTTGGGGAACTGGATCCGTGTGTTCGTGTGCAGGCAAAGTAACACGGATCGGCTGAGTCGACTGCCAACTCTCATCGTCTGTCACAAGCCGCATCAACAACGACGATGACGCAGCGAACATCTCGTCCAAAATGCCTGCGGGAAACACTTCTTCGACTGCGTCCCAACTGATAACCAGTGCGCCGTCTTCCTCAAAAACCTGCTGATCGATCGTGACCTGCGGAGTTTGAGTCACGCCGTAGACCATCTTCCCCAACCGCGACAGCGAGCGATATCCGGGAGTTCCCAACGTGCCCGTAAACACAACCGGCATCATCGCCGTCGAACCTTCTCCACGATAACGCGCCAGCTCACGCAACACTTCCACGCCGCTGACGTGACGAAACGCGAGGTCGGTCCAAAGCTGTTTCTGAAGCTGTCGCGCGCGTTCGACAAACGGCGTCGCCGTTGTTCGATCGACCACGAGAAAGATCATCGAAGTGAAGTCGCCGACGATCTGTTCGACGTCTCGATGAAGCGGCAGACGATTGTAAATCGTGACGTTGAGACAGAAGCGAGTCGTTGAACTCCAGACACCGAGCACTTCGGCATAGATCGCCATTAACAAGCTCGACGGAGTGATACCGGCGGCTGCGGTGCGAATCTTCAAACGCGTCCACGTTGCCGAATCGATCGTGACGCTGCGACGCTTGAATCGCGTTTGAGCGGCCGCGGCGCGCGCGCGTGGAAGCTCCGGCCCATCCGGCAACGATTCGATTCGTTTCCGCCAGTAGGCCAGCGCCTCTCGATAAGCATCAGTCTTCTTAACCTGTTCTAACGACAGAACATAGTCGCGGTAAGACAGATCGAGCGCCGGTAAAACCAGGTCGGGATTTTCGTAAAACCGTAACCAGTCTTCGAGAATGATCGTCGTACTCAACATGTCCGCGTGCAGCGCGTCTTCGCTGAAGTGCAAACGCGTCAGGTGATCGTCGAGTATCGACGCGCGAATCTCGAAGAGAGGCCAACGTTCCGGGTCGAACACGTTATGCGACATCCGTTGGCGTAGCGCGTCGAGTTCAGCGGCGACGACGTCCTGCGGCTTGCCGCGGAGGTCGCTTACTTCAAACTTATACTTCGGCACGTCCTGCTGAATGACCTGCCTGCCATCCGGGAGAACCAACGCACGCATCATGTCATGACGTTCGACCGTTCTGTTCCACGCGTCATTTAAACGCTCGAGATCGACGTCGATGCAATCCAACTCGAAGTAGCCGTGAATGCCGACGCCGCCGAGATCGAATCCGGCATTGCGTCCGACCCAATAAGCCTGCTGAATGTCGGTAAGCGGAAACGGCTCGTGCCGGTGTTGCGGGTCGGGAACGATTTGCGGCAGCTCGGCTTCGCGCGGCGATTCGACAGGCGCGCAGACCTTCTCCTTTTTGAGCAACAACTCAGCCAGGAGTTCGCGTTTCGCTTGCGGCGACAGACCAGTGACCGCTTCAGGGGTGACGCTCATGATCAGTTTGCAGTGACGAGGAGGGCTCGCAGAGACGATTCAACTTCTTCATCGGAAAGCAGCGGCAGACGAGATCGCAGCTCGTCGAGATCTGGTTCGCTGCCGGTTGGGCCATTGACCTCCAGCCATCGTTCGTAAGCCGCGGTTGTGAGTTGGGCCACGCTTGGGTTCTCGATGAACTTCACCGGCGGGATGATCAGGCCGAGATCGTCGACGATTCTGTTCCTGATCTCGAGCATCATGAGGGAATCGAGGCCGAGACTGATAAAGGTGCTCGTCACGTCGAGTGATGCGGCTGAAACACCGAGCCGGCGAGCGATGATTCCCTGAAGATAGTCGCCCAGCAACCGCTGCCGCTCGGCAGGCTCGGCTTTGAGCAGCGCATCGGAGGTTAGTGTTGGAGCTTCTTTCCGGCTGCGAGATGACTTGATACGTTCTTCGCTGATCACGTCGGCGAGGAAAGTCGCACCGACGGCCGGATAGATTTCACCCCACTGAGCTGCATCGAAAGGCATCACGCCGATTTGCGGCTGAGTCGTTGATAACAAGCGGCCAAACACATCGAACCCCGATTCAACCGGGATACTGGTGAAGCCGTCGTAGAGTTGCGAATGCTGCTCGATCACCTCGAGCGATGCGGAACCGGCAAACGACCACGGTCCCCAGTTGATGCTGAGTCCAGGCAACCCCGCGGCCCGACGATAATGGGCCAGCGCATCGACGAACGTACTGGCGGCCGCGTAATTCGCTTGTCCGGATCCACCCAGCAACGCCAGCACCGACGAGAAGCAAACGAAGAAATCGAGAGGCATCTCGCGAGTAAGCAGGTGCAGGTTCCAGGCGCCCGCGGCTTTCGGCGCAAAGACGCGCTCGAGACTCTCCCATTCCAGTTTCAACAACACGCCATCGTCAAGCACGAGTGCGGCGTGAATGACTCCGCGCAACGGTGGCAGTTCGAACTCGGCGTTCTCCAACACGCTCGCGAGTTTTTCAACGTCGGATACGTCGACTTGGCCCACGACGATTTTCGCGCCATGGCTTTCGATTTCGTCGAGTACGATCCGGGCTTCCGCGGATGGTCCACTTCGGCCGATCAAAACGAAATGCCGCGCTCCGTTTTCAAACATCCAACGAATGAGCTTCAGGCCAATCCCTCCAAACGCGCCGGTGATGAGATACGTCGCATCTTCGCGAAGGGAAATCGCATCGGGCAACTCGATCTTTCGACGATGCGCGAGCCGAGCTACGTGTCTTTCACCGTTGCGAAAACTCACCTGATCGCCAGGGCTTAACAATTCATCGAACACTCTTCGCGCGTCGTCAGCGGAAGCAGCCTCCGGCAGATCGATCAATTTCACATGCAATTCCGGATGTTCGAGGGCGATAGTCCTTCCCAGTCCCCACAACGACGACTGGACCAGAGACGACAGACTGACGGGCTGTTGCGCGCCGCGAGTCACGATGGTTAAGCGGGGGACGTCGTTGGCGCCCGCGGCAACGACGTCCCGCAACAAGTGGAGCACACGTTCGCAACACGAACGGAGCGAATCCATCATCGTGTTGCTGCTCGTGTCCTCGTCGGGTGAGCCGGCGCTCCACAAGTAGACGATCGCTTCATCACCACGAGCCTTGAGCAATGTCGACACTTCATCAGCAAGATTCGCGTCATCGGTGAAGATGGCCCATTGCCCGCTGATGTCACCGAAATCCTTAGCGGAAAGGCTCATCGGTTTCCAATCAACTTCGTAGAACCAGTCGTCGATGTTTCCATGCCAACCACGCAGTAAACTCTCTTTCGTTGCGCGTTTAAATCGCAACTCTTCAACTTCGGCGATCACACTTCCCTTCTCGTCGAAAATCACGACGTCGGCTGCCAGCGTTTCTGAATTGTCCTCGGGACGAATGTAGGCATAACTCCACACCGCCTGGCCCGGTTGCGCAAAACACTTCAGACGCTCAACGCTAAGCGGCAAGTAGCAGTCGCCCGCCGAATTGCCAGGTCGAACCGCTTCAACGATCTGAAAACACAAATCGAGTAAAGCCGGATGGAAGCGATAAGCGTCCGGGGCTTCCGCGAGCTTGATATAACCGAGTGCTTCATTATTTCCGGACCAGATTCCCTTAATGCCCTGAAAAGCAGGACCGTATTCAACTTCGCTGCTGCTAGTGCGCGAGGCTAAGACTTCGAGCGAAACAGATTCCACGAGGCGCGCTTGCAAACCCGCGAGGGGAAAATGTTCGTGCGGAAGATTGGCTTTACTCAGGTGAAGACTGCCGGAGGCGTGCAAGCTCCATTTGTCGCCTGGGTCATTGGCGCGGCTAAAGATCCGGAAAGCGGAGGTCCCGTTGTCTTCCTTGTTGACGACGACCTGCACCGTGCGGCTATCGTTCTCCGGCAGGATCATTGGTCCTTGTATGACGAAGTCTTCGATTGTAACTGCGTTTTCTTTGAACGCTTCCGTAGCCGCTGCCAGCGCCAATTCAACGTAGATCGTTGCCGGAGCAACCGGTACATCGTAAACGCGATGATCGTTCAACAGATCATTCGCGGAGACATTGAACTCGCTTTCAAAAACGAAGTCGTCGAGCAACGGGCTGGTGATTCGTTTGCCGAGCAATGGGTGCTGCGAGAAGTCAGCAAAACGATCGATCGTTTGCGGTTGGAGATTTGATTCGTCAACCCAATAGCGGCGTCGCTGCCAGGGGTAAGTGGGCAGGCTGACGTATCGCGCCGCGCGCCCGCGCCACAACGCTTCCCAGTTCACAGCTACTCCGGCTGCATACAACTCCGCCAACCCCGTCAGTGTCACTTCCTGTTCACTGCGCTCGCGCCGCAACGCGGCCACTACCGTCGCCGCCTTGCCCTGTGTTTCTTCGACCGCTTCGCGTATCCATAAACCCAGCGCCGGATGCGCGTTCAGCTCCACGTACACCGCCTCACCCAACCGCGCCAACTCCTGCATCGCCGCTCGAAATCGCACCTGCTGGCGTAAGTTACGGCCCCAGTAACTGGCGTCCACTTCTTCGCCCGCGACGCCGCGTCCCGACACTGTTGAAACCAATCTAATTTCACTCGCACGCCCCCGGATTCCACCTAACACACGCACCAACTCGTCACCCAGGTCCGCCACCTGCGGGCTGTGCGCGGCA
>Ga0315912_10006727_pt1 | contig 10228 bp, 11 predicted proteins | sample VfabasoilMG_FD_204469 | JGI IMG/M metagenome (GOLD analysis project Ga0315912, IMG submission 204469) | Garden soil microbial communities collected in Santa Monica, California, United States - V. faba soil | ecosystem: Environmental > Terrestrial > Soil > Garden | place: USA: California... | reverse complement strand
GTACATCATCTCGATGGGCGTGATCCCGCCGGGCGGCAGGATGAACGGCAAGTGACGAGCGCAGGGGCCGGCGCGTGAGCATGCGAACCCACTACTGCGGGGGTCTGGACGCCGCGCTGATCGGTCAGCGCGTCAGCATCGCCGGCTGGGCGCACCGCCGCCGCGACCACGGCGGGGTGATCTTCATCGACCTGCGCGACCGCGAGGGCTTGGCGCAGGTGGTGTGCGATCCGGACCGGGCCGAGGCCTTCAAGCTGGCCGAGGGCGTGCGCAATGAATTCGTCCTGCGCGTGACGGGTGTGGTGCGCGCGCGGCCGGCGGGCACCGTCAATCCGAACCTGCGCTCGGGCGAAGTCGAGGTGCTGGCGCACGAGGTCGAGATCCTCAATCCGTCCCTGACCCCGCCGTTCCAGCTGGACGACGACAATCTTTCCGAAACGGTGCGCCTGGAGCACCGCATTCTCGATCTGCGGCGCGACGTGATGCAGAGGAACCTGCGCATGCGCCACGCCACTGCAAAGGCGGCGCGCGGCTTCCTCGACGGCCACGGCTTCATCGACGTCGAGACCCCGGTGCTCTACAAGTCGACGCCCGAGGGCGCGCGCGAGTTCCTGGTGCCATCGCGCATCAACGACGGCCAGTTCTACGCGCTGCCGCAGAGCCCGCAGCTGTTCAAGCAGCTGCTGATGATCGCCGGCTTCGACCGCTACTACCAGATCGTCAAGTGCTTCCGCGACGAGGACCTGCGCGCCGACCGGCAGCCGGAATTCACGCAGATCGACATCGAGACGTCCTTCCTCGGCGAGCAGGACATCCGCAAGCTGATGGAAGCGCTGGCGCGCCACATGTTCAAGGAAGTGCTGGGCGTGGCGCTGCCCGATCCATTCCCCATCATGACCTACGAAGACGCGATGCGCGACTACGGCGTCGACAAGCCGGACCTGCGCATCGCGCTCAAGCTGGCCGAACTCACCGACGTGATGAAGGACGTGGACTTCAAGGTCTTCTCCGGGCCCGCCAATGCCGCGGGCGGCCGCGTCGTGGCGCTGTGCGTGCCGGGTGGCGCGGCGATATCGCGCAGCGAGATCGACGCCTATACCGAATATCTGCGCGGGCTGGGCGCGAAGGGCCTCGCCTGGATCAAGGTCAACGAGATGGCCAGGGGCGCCGAGGGCCTGCAGTCGCCGATCGTCAAGAACCTGCACGCGAAGGCCTTGCAGGAAATTCTCGGCCGCACCGGCGCGAAGGACGGCGACCTGATTTTCTTCGGCGCGGACAAGGCCGACGCCTGCAATGCCCACCTGGGCGCGTTGCGCCTGAAGGTCGGCCACGACCGCGGCCTCGCCGATAAGGGCTGGCGTCCGCTGTGGGTGGTGGACTTCCCGATGTTCGAGTACGACGATGAATCGAAGGAGTGGAAGGCGCGCCACCATCCGTTCACCAGTCCCAAGGACGGGCACGAGGTCTTCATCGAGACCGACCAGGCCAGGGCCTACGCCAAGGCCTACGACATGGTGCTGAACGGCTGGGAAATCGCCGGCGGTTCGGTGCGGATCCACCGCCAGGAAGTGCAGCAACAGGTGTTCCGGGCCCTGAAAATTTCGCCTGAGGACCAGCAGGCGAAGTTCGGCTTCCTGCTGCAGGCGCTGCAGTACGGCGCGCCGCCGCACGGCGGCATTGCCTTTGGTTTCGATCGGCTGGTGACGCTGATGGCCGGCGCGGAGGCGATCCGCGACGTGATCGCGTTCCCGAAAACGCAGCGCGGGCAGGACCTCGTGACCGGCGCGCCCTCGGCGGTCACCGAGCGCCAGTTGCGCGACCTGCACATCCGCCTGCGGAACACCGCGCCGCAGTGAGGTTTGCCGCCGGGCTGCTGGCGTTTGTCGTTTCCTTCAGCGCATTTTGTTTTTCTGGAAGCGAAATAGACAAGAAGCAGCTTCCCAAAGAAGCCATCGAGGTCATTGCCCTGATCAGAAAAGGAGGGCCGTATCCCTACGAGCGCGACGGCGCCGTATTCGGCAACCGGGAAAAGCGCCTGCCGGTCAGCGAGCGCGGTTGGTATCGTGAATTCACCGTGAAAACGCCCGGCGAGCGCACGCGCGGGGCACGCCGCATCGTCGCGGGCCGTGATGGTACGCTGTACTACACGGACGACCATTACCGCAGCTTCAAGCGCATCCTGGAATAGCGCCATGAGCAAGCTCCTGCAGCGGCTGAGCGATGCGTCCAGGTCCGGCGTGTATCGAGCTGCCATCGCGAACGATATCGTGGATGCGGCTCGGGGCAGCAATCTGCGCGTAACGAGCATTGAACTGCATGGCGTCACGGGGAAGGATGCGTTGCTCAACCGCATCTCGAGCGCGCTTCAGTTTCCGGACTGGTTCGGCCGCAATTGGGATGCGCTCAAGGATTGCCTCGGCGATTTGTCGTGGCTCGAATCCCACGGCCATGTCCTTGTTTTCGATGACGCGGAGTGCTTGCCGGCCGAAGAGCGAGACATGCTCATTGAAATTCTCGAATCGGTGGCGCCGCAGTGGGCGAGCGAAGGAAAGCCGTTCTTCGCCATCCTGATCGGCGGCAAGAAAGCGTTGCCAGCGCTCTATCGCGAAAAAAATTGATGCATAAGCTCCCGGTTTCGGTGCTGGTGGTCGTGCACACGGAGGCACGCGAAGTGCTGCTGCTGGAACGCGCGGCGCGCCCTGGATTCTGGCAGTCGGTGACCGGATCGCTGGACCGCATGGACGAGCCGGCCGAGGAAGCAGCCCGGCGCGAGGTGCTGGAGGAAACCGGCATCGAGGCATCGCCGCGGGCCTACCGGCGCTGGCCGCTTGCCTACAGCTTCGAGATCTTCCCCGAGTGGCGCCATCGTTTCGTTCCCGGGACGATTCATAATACCGAGCACGTATTCAGCCTGGCGCTGCCGGCACGGGTGCCGGTGGTGCTGGCGCCGGCAGAACACACGGCGAGCCTATGGCTGTCCTGGAAGGAGGCCGCGGAGAAGTGTTTCTCGTGGTCGAATCGCGATGCCATCCGCATTCTTGGGGCCGCGGCGGACGATCCGTCCGCGCCATGCGGGCGCTGACAGTTGCCGCCACTGCAGCCGCACTGGGCTGCGGCTGCGCCACGCTGGAGGCGCCTTTCAGCGGCCATCTTGAATCGTCCGCGCCGCAGGTGCGCGAGTGCGCCGGATGGTTCCAGGCGCTCGATGCGCGCATCGACGCGGCCGGCGTGCGAGACGCGCAGGACGCGCGCGTGGCGGGATTCCCCTACCTGCGCGCGAACCGGCTGCTCGCATCGTTGCGCCCGGCAGCCGCGGCCAACGACGCGGTTCTGCGCGCGCTTGCCGAGCGCATGCTTGCGCTCGATGCCGAGGCGCGGCGCTATGAAATCATGAACCTGCCGGCAGGACCGGTAACCGACCTGCGCGACATTGCGGATTCCGGCGGACAACGCATGGCGCTGGAGCGCACGCAGCGTTGCGCGCATTTGCTGCGCGATATCGATCTTGCGCGACCCGAGTCCCGGCAGGGGCTGCTTCAGCGCGCCGCGGTCCCGGATGACTACCGTGTGCTGTACCGCATCCTCGGCCTGTATCCGATCAGCCGGTTTTTCCTTGCCGCGGGCGTGCGCCGCTACGAGGAGGAAACGCGGCGGACGTTCCTTGCTGAACCGGCGCTGCCGCCGGGTGCGAACCTGTTGCGCCTCGCGCCGCCTCTGGCGGAAGGGGTGTCGCGCGCGCGTGTGGCGCGGATACTCGAGCACGCCGCAGCCAATCCGCTCGGCATTCCGCAGCCCGAGGAGGCGGAACTGCAGACGCTTTTCGCCGCCTATGCGCCCAGTTTCGAAATCGCGGTACAGGCGGATTACGACCGCATCGGCGCGCTGCGCTGGCGACGCGGTAGTCCAGTGCCGGAAGTCGACGGCGCGGTTCAGGTGGTCTATGTACACCCGGCATGGACGCGCTACCGTGACCGCGTGCTGCTGCAGCTGGTCTACACCGTCTGGTTTCCAGAGAGGCCACCAATTTCAGACGGCGACATTTTCGCCGGCAAGCTGGACGGCATCACCTGGCGCGTGACCCTCGCGCCCGACGGCGCGCCGCTGCTGTATGACAGCATCCATCCCTGCGGCTGCTACCACCTGTTCTTTCCGACGCCGCGCGCGCAGGCGCTGCCGGCGCCGGGAGGCCTGGAGGAGTGGATGTTCTCCCCGCAGTCGCTGCCGGACATGGCCGAGACCGAGCGCCCGCTGCTGCGCATCGCGAGCGGCACGCACTACCTGGAGAAGGTCTCGGTGGTGCGAGGCAGCGACAGTCTGGCGCGCTACGATTTTCGCCCCTACGGCGCCTTGCGTTCCCTGCCGCGGCTCGACGGCGGACGCGCCAGTGCGTTCGGCGCCGACGGCCTGGTGCCTGGCAGCGAGCGGCCCGAGCGCAGCCTGCTCTGGCCATCGGGTATCGTTTCGGCCGGCGCGATGCGGCAATGGGGCCGGCAGGCGACCGCGTTCGTCGGTCGCCGCCATTTCGACGACCCCGACCTGCTCGAAAAGCGCTTCCGTTTCAACCTGGACTGAGCCCGATGCTGCGCGTCGTCACGCTGAATATCCACAAGGGCCTGTCGCACTTCAACCGGCGCGTCGTGATCCATGATCTGCGCGAAGGGCTGCGCGCGCTGCAGCCCGACCTGGTGTTCCTGCAGGAAGTGGCAGGGCTGAACCAGCGCCACGCATTGCGCTACGCGACCTGGCCCGTCGAAGGCCAGCACGAGTTCCTCGCCGGCGAAGAGCTCGAGCACGCCTACGGGCGCAACCGCGTGCACCAGCATGGGCATTACGGCAACGCGCTGCTGTCGCGCTTTCCCATCGTGTCGCAGGAGAACGAGGATGTTTCCGACCACCGCTTCGAGCGGCGGGGCCTCCTGCATACCGTGGTCTCGGTGCCGGGCTGGAAGCGCAACCTGCATTGCCTGTGCGTGCACTTGTCGCTGCACGAGCGTGGGAGGCGGCGGCAGCTGGACGCGATCGCGGCGCGCCTGGAAGAGCTCGCCGACAAGCGCCTGCCGATCATCGTCGCGGGAGATTTCAACGACTGGCGCCAGCGCGCCAGCACGATCCTGGAAAAGAGCCTCGGCATGACGGAGGTATCGGTGGCCGCGGGCGGACGGCACGGCCGGACCTTTCCGAGCATGCTGCCGCTGTTCCACCTGGACCGCATCTATGTGCGGGGCTTCCGCGTGCTGAGCTCCGGCGTGCATCGCGGGCCTCCCTGGTCGCGCTTGTCGGACCACCTTGCGGTGAGCACGGAGCTGGAGCGTGCCTGAGTTCCTCGCGGGCAACCGGCTCGCACTTCTCAGGAACGGCGAGGAGTTTTTCCCGGCGCTGGTCGCTGCGATCGATGCGGCCAGGACCGAAGTGTTTCTCGAGAGCTACATCTACGCCGACGACGAGACCGGCAGCCTGGTGACCGACGCGCTTGCGCGCGCGGCCTCGCGCGGCGTCGCCACGCACCTGCTGATCGACGGCTATGGCGCGAAGGATTTCGCGCCACGGTTCCGGCGCATGCTCGCCGAAGCCGGCGCCGAGGTGCTTGTGTTCCGTCCGGAAGTGAGTCCCTGGCCGTTCTGGAAGCAGCGTGCGCGCCTGCGCCGCATGCACCGCAAGCTTGCCTGCGTGGACGCCGCCGTCGCGTTCGTCGGCGGCATCAATATCATCGATGATTTCGACACGCCGGATGTTTCGCTGCCGCGCTACGACTACGCGGCACGCATCGATGGTCCGCTCGCCCTGCGGGTGCGCGTCGAAGCTGCGCGACTCTGGTCGCTCGTGGCCTGGGCCACGCTTGGCCAGCGCTGGCCGGGCCTTGCGCTGAGCGCCGTGCGAAGCGCGCGTGCCGCGCCGTATTCCGCACAGGGTTCCGGCGACGGCCAGAGCGCGGCACTGGTACTGCGCGACAGCCTGCGCCACCGGCGTGACATCGAAAATGCCTATCTGGAACAGATCGACGCCGCACGTTCGGAAGTGATCATCGCGAACGCCTATTTTTTTCCTACACGGCGTTTTCGCCAGGCGCTGATGCGCGCGGCGCGGCGCAAGGTCGTGGTGACGCTGCTGCTGCAGGGGAAATCCGCGCATCCGCTGCTGTTCTACGCCTCGCGCGCGCTCTATCGCAGCCTGCTGGAGGCCGGTGTGCGCATCCACGAGTACTACCGCAGCGAACTGCACGCCAAGGTCGCGGTCTTCGACGGCCGCGTGGCGACCGTCGGTTCCTCGAACATCGACCCGTTCAGCCTCGGCCTCGCGCGCGAGGCCAACGTATTCGTCGATGACAAGGACTTCGCTGCAGCGCTGCGGTTGAGCCTGCACGAGGCGATCGAGAACGAAGCGCGCGCGGTGCCGGCGAACTACTGGCAGCGCCTCGGCGGCCGCCTGAAGCTGCGCATCTGGCTCGCCTACCGCTTCGCGCGCCTGGCGATGAGCGTCTACCGCGTCGAAGCGCTGCGCTAGGCCGGCCGGCGGCGGAACATGCCCCAGCCTTCCATGGTCATCACCGTTTCGCCGCGCTGGTTGACCGCTTCCCAGCGCGAATGCACCAGGCCGATGCCGGGCTTGCTCTCCGAAGGCCGCGCCGCCGTGGTCGTGCGCCGGTAGGCGATGGTGTCGCCGGCGCGCACCGGCGCCAGCCAGCGGATGTTGTCCAGCCCCGGCGAGCCCAGGCTCGCCGAGCGCGACACGTACTTGTCCACCATCAGGCGCATCGCGATCGAGCAGGTGTGCCAGCCGCTGGCGATCAGCCCCTTGAAGAAGGAGCTCTTCGCCGCTTGCGGGTCCACGTGGAAGGGCTGCGGATCGAACTGGCGCGCGAAGGCGATGATGTCCGCCTCGGTGAACGTGTGGGAGCCCATGTCCATGGTTTCTCCCACGGGGAAATCCTCCCAATAGAGCATCGGCTCGGCCATTTCGGAGCGAAGTGTAGTATGGCCCGCGCCATGGACGACATCGTTCTGCGCAGCATGGCGAAATGGCCGGATGTCCCGGACGTGTACGGCTGGCTGTCCCTGGACCGGCGCGGAAATTTTTTGATCCGGAGCACGAGTGCGACTCCTTCGTTTGAAAAGATCGGCAACCGCGCCCTGCGCGAGTTCATCGGCCGCAACTACCAGCCCGACGCGCGCGGCTGCTGGTACTTCCAGAACGGCCCGCAGCGCGTGTTCGTAGCACTTGCCTATACGCCGCTGGTGGTCCATTTCGAGGGTGCGGCGCTCGTCGATCAATGCGGCAGGCCCTTCCAGCTCCGCCAGGCCTATCTCGACGACGAGGGCTCCGCGCTACTGCAGGGCACTGCCTCGGTCGGCCTGCTCGACGACCGGGATCTGGCAAGACTTGCCGATGAAGCACAGGGGTTGGAGGTAGTGGCGCGGGCAGCCGTGCCGGCGCGGTTCGGATACGTCCAGGAACCGGCCCCATAAATCCTTGCGTCTCGCCAAAATCCTCTTTATAATCCGGCCTCTTTTTTGCACCCCTGGGCGGCCACACGTGGAGCTGACGTGGTCGCCCGGTTCGTTTCTGGAAACGCAAAACAAGCGAAAACATGCCTACCGTCAATCAGTTAATGCGCCATGGGCGCGCCGCCAAGAAGGCCAAGTCGAAGGTGCCGGCCTTGGTGGGATCGCCGCAAAAACGCGGGGTCTGCACGCGCGTCTACACGACCACCCCGAAAAAGCCGAATTCGGCCCTGCGTAAGGTCGCCAAGGTGCGCCTGACGAACGGTTTCGAGGTGATCGGCTACATCGGCGGCGAAGGCCACAACCTGCAGGAGCACTCGGTGGTGCTGATCCGCGGTGGCCGGGTGAAGGACCTGCCGGGCGTGCGCTACCACATCGTGCGCGGTTCGCTGGACACGCAGGGCGTGAAGGACCGCAAGCAGAGCCGATCGAAGTACGGCGCCAAGATGGCGAAGTCGGCCTAAGGACGAAGAGAACATGCCGCGACGCAGAGAAGTCCCGAAACGGGAAATCCTCCCCGACCCGAAATTCGCCAATGTCGAACTGGCGAAGTTCATGAACGTGCTGATGACGCGCGGCAAGAAATCGATTGCAGAGCACATCGTCTACGGTGCGCTGGAGATGATCAAGTCGAAGTCCGGCAAGGACCCGCTTGAGGTGTTCTCGCAGGCGGTGCAGAACGTGAAGCCGGTCGTCGAAGTGAAGAGCCGGCGTGTCGGCGGCGCCAACTACCAGGTCCCGGTCGAAGTGCGTCCGGTACGGCGCGTCGCGCTGTCGATGCGCTGGATCCGCGAGGCGGCGCAGAAGCGCGGCGAGAAATCGATGACGGCGCGTCTCGCCGGCGAACTCGCAGAGGCGGCCGAAGGCCGCGGCGGCGCGATGAAGAAGCGCGAAGAAGTGCACCGCATGGCAGAGGCCAACAAGGCCTTCTCGCACTACAGGTTCTAAGGATTCGTAAGGAAAATGAGCGTGGCCCGCAAAACCCCCATCGAGCGCTACCGGAACATCGGCATCTCGGCGCACATTGACGCCGGGAAGACGACCACGACTGAGCGCATCCTGTTCTACACGGGCGTGAACCACAAGATCGGCGAGGTGCACGACGGCGCCGCGACCATGGACTGGATGGAGCAGGAGCAGGAGCGCGGCATTACCATCACTTCGGCTGCGACGACCTGCTTCTGGAAGGGCATGGACATGTCCTATCCGGAGCACCGCATCAACATCATCGACACCCCCGGCCACGTCGATTTCACGATCGAGGTCGAGCGCTCGATGCGCGTGCTGGACGGCGCCTGCATGGTGTACGACGCGGTCGCCGGCGTGCAGCCGCAATCGGAAACGGTGTGGCGCCAGGCCAATAAATACCGCGTTCCGCGGCTCGCGTTCATCAACAAGATGGACCGCGTCGGCGCGAACTATTTCAAGTCCTACGACCACATCCGCGACCGGCTGAAGGGCAATCCGGTGCCGATCCAGATTCCCATCGGGGCGGAAGAAAAGTTCGCAGGCGTGATCGATCTGGTGGCGATGCAGGCGATTTACTGGGACGAGGCTTCCCAGGGGATGAAGTTCGAGCGCAAGGAAGTTCCCGCCGAGCTGCTCGACGAGGCCAAGGAGTGGCGCGAAAAGATGATCGAGGCTGCCGCCGAAGCCAATGAAGAACTGATGAACAAGTACCTCGAATCGAACGAGCTTTCGATCGACGAGATCAAGAAGGGCCTGCGCCTGCGCACGATCAACAACGAGATCGTGCCGATGCTGTGCGGCACGGCCTTCAAGAACAAGGGCGTGCAGGCGATGCTCGATGCGGTGATCGATTACCTGCCGTCGCCGATCGACATCCCGCCGGTCAAAGGCGAGAACGAGAAGGGCGAGCCGGATTCGCGCAAGCCTGCCGACGACGAGCCGTTCGCCGCGCTTGCGTTCAAGATCATGACCGACCCGTTCGTCGGCCAGTTGTCGTTCATCCGGGTCTACTCGGGCGTGCTCAGTTCCGGCGACACCGTGCTGACGACGGTGCGCGGCAGGAAAGAGCGCATCGGGCGCCTGCTGCAGATGCACGCCAACGAGCGCGCCGAGATCAAGGAAGTACGCGCCGGCGACATCGCCGCGGTGGTCGGCCTGAAGGACGTGATCACGGGCGAAACCATCTGCGACGCGAAGAAAGCGATCACGCTGGAGAAGATGGAGTTTCCGGATCCCGTCATCTCGCAGGCGGTGGAGCCGAAGACCAAGGTCGACCAGGAAAAGATGGGCGTGGCGCTCAATCGCCTGGCGCAGGAAGATCCGTCGTTTCGCGTGCGCACCGACGAGGAATCGGGCCAAACGATCATTTCCGGCATGGGCGAACTGCACCTGGAGATCATCGTCGACCGCATGAAGCGGGAGTTCGGCGTCGAGGCGTCCGTCGGCAAGCCACAGGTGGCCTACCGCGAGACCTTCAAGAAGACGCTCGACTCCGAGGGCAAGTTCATCAAGCAATCGGGCGGCCGCGGCCAGTACGGCCACGTCTGGCTGAAGATCGAGCCGCAGCCCGGCAAGGGCTACGAGTTCGTCGACGCGATCAAGGGCGGCCGCGTGCCGCGCGAATTCATCCCTGCGGTCAAGAAGGGCGTGGACGAGGCGCTGCAGGACGGCGTGCTGGCGGGGTATCCGGTGGTCGACGCGAAAGTGACGCTGTTCGACGGCTCCTATCACGATGTCGACTCGAACGAGAACGCGTTCAA
>Ga0315912_10006726_pt1 | contig 10228 bp, 7 predicted proteins | sample VfabasoilMG_FD_204469 | JGI IMG/M metagenome (GOLD analysis project Ga0315912, IMG submission 204469) | Garden soil microbial communities collected in Santa Monica, California, United States - V. faba soil | ecosystem: Environmental > Terrestrial > Soil > Garden | place: USA: California... | reverse complement strand
AGCGTCACGCTGTCGCAGAACGGCGTGAACCACGACGTGTTCACCCTGACGCCGCAGTCCGGCGAGGCGAAGAAGGACGCCGCCGACAAGCTGTATGTCATCAAGGCGATCGGCCAGAAGGCGATTCCCGATCTCCGCTCGGGGCCGGCGAAGATCACCGTCCGCGCCTCCCGGCCGGTGCTCTACGGCCTGCGGGACATTGAGACCGTCGTCACCCGCGACGTGCAGGTGCGGCTCGAACCGCCGCAGCTCAGCGTGCTTTCCAGCTTCCACTTCGTCAATTACGGCGGCAGCGAGTTCGTGGTCTACCGCGCCACGCCCGAGGACGTGACGTCCGGCGTGCGCGTCGGCGACAAGGAGTACGTGGGCTACCCCGCCAAAGGTGTCGGCATCACCAGCGACCCGGCGCTGCGCGTGGCCTTCTTCGCCTTGCTGTTCGGCCAGCCGCTCGACGCGCCGATCCAAGTGTTCGCGCGCGACGAGGCGGGTAACGAAGCGGTAGCGCCACTCGACAACCGGGTGTTCCCGAAGGCGTACCAGAAAAGCCGCATCGAAATCGACGACAAGTTCCTCGGACGCGTCGTGCCGGCGATTGCCAGCCAATCACCGTTGATTGCGGTCCCGCCGGGCGATGTCCTGGCCGGCTTCCTGCTGATCAACGGCGAACTGCGGCGCGCCAACAACCAGTTCATCGCCGACCTGGCGAAGAAGTCGTCGCCGGATCTGCTGTTCAGGGACGCGTTCCAGCAGCTCGGCGACTCGCAGGTGGAGGCCAAGTTCGCCGACACGCGCACCTACGTCTACAAGGGGAAGGACGTGGACCAGCAGGTGCACCTCGGGTTCGACCTGGCGGTGACGGCCAATGTGCCGATCAAGGCGGCGCAGAAGGGCGTCGTCGTCCACGCCGCCTACCTGGGGATCTACGGCAACTGTGTCGTCGTGGACCACGGCATGGGGGTGCAGTCGCTCTACGGCCACCTGTCGTCGATCGACGTGAAGGTGGGCGATCGCGTGGAAAAAGGGCAGGTGCTGGGCAAGAGCGGCATGACCGGCCTGGCCGGCGGCGACCACCTGCACTTCACGATGCTCGTCGGCGGCCAGCAGGTGACCCCGGTGGACTGGTGGAGCCAGCAGTGGCTGGAGGACCGGGTCCTCCGGAAGATCAAGGCCGCCGGTGGGCAATAATTGACTGTTATGCGAACCCTGGTTCTGACGGCCTTCGTGGCCGCGCTTGCAGCGGCCTGCGGCGGCGGCGAGAAGCCGGCCGAGGCGCCGGCCGCACCGGTGACCAACCCCGTAGACGCAGCCACGGCAGGCACCGTCACCGGCAAGGTGACGTTCATGGGCACTCCGCCGCCCTCCGAGCCGATCTCGATGTCGTCGGACCCGCGCTGCATGAACGCCGGCGCGAAGACCGAGACCGTCATGGTGTCGGGCGACGGTTCGCTGCAGAACGTCTTCGTCTACGTGAAGGATGGCCTCGGCAACCTGAAGTTCCCGGTGCCGACGGCGCCGCTCGTCCTCGACCAGAAGGGCTGCCAGTACCGGCCACACGTCTTCGGCGTGCAGGCCGGCCAGACGATCGAGATCCTCAACAGCGACATGACGCTGCACAACATCCACGCGTGGCCGCAGACGAACCAGGAGTTCAACGTCGGCCAGGCGCTGCAGGGGATGAAGGACACGCACGTCTTCACCACGCAGGAAGTGATGGTGCCGTTCCGCTGCGACGTGCACCGCTGGATGAACTCGTTCGTGGGCGTGGTGGCGCACCCGTTTTTCGCGGTCACCGGCGCCGACGGCTCGTTCGAGCTCAAAGGGCTGCCGCCGGGCACCTACACGATCGAGGCCTGGCACGAGAAGTTCGGCACCAAGACGGCCAGCGTGACGATTGGCGCCAAGGAATCGAAGGACGTCGCCTTTACCTTCAGCGGGTAGGGTGACGATGCTGCAATGCTGCTCCACCTCTTCGCGCTGCTGACCGCAGCGTCGACCGCCGTCCTCATCTTCGCCGGGGGTCTCGTCACCAGCACGGGCTCGGGGCTGTCCGTGCCGGACTGGCCGAACTCGTACGGCTGGATGATGTTCACCTTCCCGATCGAGAACTGGGTGGGGGGCATCTTCTACGAGCACACCCACCGGCTGATTGCGAGCACGGTCGGCTTCCTGATCCTCGTGCTCGCCTTCTGGCTCTGGCGCGCGGAACCGCGGCGCTGGGTGCGCCGGCTCGGATTCATCGCGCTCGGCGCCGTCATCACGCAAGGGATGCTCGGCGGCATCACCGTGCTGTGGTACCTGCCGGACCCGATCTCGATTGCGCACGCGAGCCTGGCGCAGATCGTGTTCTGCCTCACGACGACGATTGCGCTCGCCACGTCGCCGGGATGGCGAACCGGATACGTAGGGCGGCGCTTCAGCGCCGCCGGCGCGGCGCAAGCCGAGCCCAACGACCTTCGCACGCTGCAGCGTGTCGCGAAGTTCACGCTCGCCGTCGTCTACCTGCAGATTGTGATCGGCGCCACGATGCGCCACACCGACGCGGGGCTGGCGATTCCTGATTTCCCGTGGATGTTCGGGCACCTCATTCCCGATCACTGGGACCCGAAGATCGCCATTCACTTCGCCCATCGCGTGGGCGCGCTGAGCGTCGTGCTGATGCTGCTGGCTACGACCGGCCATGTGTTCGCGCACCACCGCCGCCGGCTCGAGCTGCTGCGGCCGTCGATCCTGCTCCTGGTGCTCGTGTCGGTGCAGGTGACGCTCGGCGCGCTCACGGTCCTCAGCCGCAAGGAATACGTGATCAACTCGTTCCACGTCGTGACAGGCGGCTGCGTGCTGATCACCACGCTGATCCTGACGCTGCGCGCGCACCGCGCGCGCTTCGCCGACGCACACGCCACGGCCGCCGACGAGGCTGGCGCGCCGGTGACGGCCGGCCCGGGACACTCCGGCGCAGCGGCCGGGGCACGCGCGTGAGCACCGGCGCCCCCGCCGCCGACGCCCCGCAGGCCGACGTGCCCGCGACGGCCGCCCGCGCGGCCGACTGGGTGACGCTCACCAAGCCGCGCCTCAACCTGCTCGTCCTGATCACGACGCTCGCGGGGCTGTATCTCGCCGAGCCCGGCGGCGTTTCCCGATCGCTGCTCGTGCACACGCTCGTGGGATCGGCGCTCGTGGCGGGCGGCGCCGCGGCGCTGAACCAGGTGCTGGAGCGCACCACGGATGCGCTGATGCGCCGCACGCGCAACCGGCCGCTTGCCGCCGGCCGGCTCGGATCGATGGAAGGCGCGGCGCTCGGCGCAGTGCTGTCGCTCGTGGGGCTCGTGGAGCTTGCCGTGTTCACGAACCTCACGGCCGCGGCCGTCGCGGCGGTGACGCTGGCGAGCTACGTGTTTCTCTACACGCCGCTCAAGACGCGCACGTCGCTGGCCACGCTGATTGGCGCCGTGCCCGGCGCGCTGCCGCCGGTGATCGGGTGGGCGGCGGCGACCGGCAGCATCTCGGGTCCAGCCATCGTGCTGTTCGGCATCGTGTTCCTGTGGCAGATGCCGCACTTCCTCGCCATCGCGTGGATGTATCGCGACGACTACGCGCGCGCCGGCATTCCGCTGCTGCCGGTGCTCGAGCCCGACGGCCGCCGCACCGGCTATCAGGCGCTGCTCTACTCGGCGGTCCTGTGGCCCGTCAGCGTGCTGCCGGTGCTGGCCGGCCTGGCCGGGGTCCCCTACGCCGTGATCGCGACGGTGCTCGGATTCCTCTACATCGGGCTCAGCGTGCGCTTCGCGCAGGAGCGCTCCACCACCACCGCGCGGCGGCTGTTCCTGTTCTCGATCGTCTACCTGGCGCTGCTGCTCGGCGCGCTCGTCGCCAACCGCATCTGGATGTAGCGGCCGCGACGATGCAGATTTCGGATCTCCCCGCGCTCAACGCCACGCTGAACGGCCTGTCGGCCGTGTGCCTGACGCTCGGCTATGTGTTCATCCGGCGGCGCGATCGCGTGAACCATCAGCGCGCCATGCTGACAGCGCTCGGGATTTCGGCGCTTTTCCTCGTGAGCTACGTCATCTACCACGCGAACGTCGGCTCGAAGCCGTTTCCCGGGCAGGGTCCGATTCGCGTCGTCTACCTGACGATCCTCTTCACCCACATCCCGCTCGCGGCGCTCATCCTGCCGATGGCGCTCGTCACTGCCAACCGCGGCCTGCGCGCACGCTTCGACCGGCACGTGCCGCTGGCCCGGTGGACACTGCCGCTGTGGATGTACGTCTCCGTGACCGGCGTCGTCATCTACCTGATGCTGTACCAGATGTACTGACCGGGCACACAGCCCTCCTACGTCTGCTATCCTTTCGGCGGGCGTTCAGAACGCCTCCGTGTCCGCGGGAAGGACTGCGTCCATCTGCCGGGTTCTATCAACTCGTCGTCTCGATGAACTCTTTTCTGCCCGAGCGAGCGGACACCGGGCCCCTGGCTGACGCCGCGCGCGTTGGCGAAAGGAGCTCATCGTGTCTACGCCCCATCCGCCCTCCCGTTCGCTTCGCGAGCATCCCGATCTCGATCAACTGAGGCGCCAGGCAAAGGAACTCCTGGCCGCGTACCGCTCGGGCGAATCCCAAGCCATGGCGGAAGTGCACCATCACTTTCGCGGCGCCGATCCCGCCACGTTCGCGCTGCACGACGCGCAGCTGGTGCTGGCGCGGGCGTACGGATTCGTCAGCTGGCCCAAGTTGAAGGCGTTCGTGGACGGCGCCACCGTCTCGCGCCTGATCGACGCGGTGCGCGCCGGAGACGCGCCGCGCGTGGAAGCCATGCTGCGCGCGCGCCCCGAGATCGTGAACATGGACGCCAGAGAGGACGACGAGCACCGGGCGCTGCACCATGCGGTGTTGCGCCGCGATGCGGCGATGGTTCGGCTGCTGATGGCCCACGGCGCCGACGCCCGCATCGGCATCTACCCGCACCGCGTGCCAACCACCGCGCTGGCCATCGCCACGGAGCGCGAGTACGACGACGTCGTGGCGATCATCCAAAACGCGGAAGCAGCACGGACGCACGTCGCGCGACACTACGGAGGACACGACTCGCCGCTGCCACGTGAGCTCAAGGACGCCCTCGACCGCGGGGACGAAGCCGCGATCATCCACTTCCTCGAGTCGTATCCGCCGCTCCGCGCGAACCCGGCGCTCGTCACGGCCAGCGGGCCCGACGGCATCACGATGCTGCACCTCGCGGCGGCGCGCCTCATGCCGCGGCTCACAGCGTGGCTACTCGCGCGCGGCGCAGACGTGCACCGGCGCTCGGGACCAGGGTTCACGCCGATCGACATGCTCGGGCGGTGGCCGATCGCGCATCCACACGACGGTCTGCAGGAGATCAGCGAGATGCTGCTGCAGCACGGTGCCGAGCGCACCGGATTCTGGGCGGTCGCCATGAACGACGGGGCCTGGCTGCGCGCGCGCGAAGGCCGCCTGATCAATCCGGTGAGCGACGTCGGCGGGCTCGTGACGTTTGCCGTCCGGCTCGATCGTCCCGAGATGCTCACGCTGCTCCTCGACCTCGGCTGCGATCCGGACGAGCGGCCGGATCTCTCCACACCGGAGGGCAAGCCGCTGGAGTACTGCGCTCGCGAACGGCGATTCGCGCTGGCCGAGATGCTGGTGCGTCGCGGCGCCACGCTCACGGCGCCGCTCGCGGTGTCGCTTGGGGCGGCCGAGTGGATCCGCGCCCGTCATGCGGACGGCACTCTGAAGCATCCGGCGCAGGGCGATGGCCTGCTCAGCGTGGCGGTGGAACACGGCCGCGCGGACATGCTACGGCTCCTGCTGGAGCTCGGGTTCGATGCCGACGAGCGGAAGCGCGTGGTCGGTGGAGACGAGGTGTACGAGACGCGCGGCATTCCACTGGAGCGAGCCGCGGGCAAGGGGAACATCGAGCTGGCACGGCTGCTGCTCGAACACGGAGCGGATCCGAACGGACCCTCGGAAGGAGGCGGCACGCCGATGTCGTCCGCGTATCGGCGGCGCGATCAGCCGATGCTCGAACTGCTCGCGCGTCATGGCGGCGTCGTCTCCGCCGTCACGGCGGCCTATCACGGCGACGTGGCCATCGCCCGCCAGCGCATCGAGGAAGAGGACGCCGGCCGGCTTCCTCCCGGCGGCGTCACACCGGGGCGGACGGTGGCCGAGGATCTGCTCGATGGCGACTGCGGCGAGCCGGAGATCATCCGCATGGCGCTCGCGCGCATCGACTGGGCGCCCGACGATCCCCGCTGGTATACGGCGCTCCGCGGCCCGCGCGCGTTCTGGAGTTACGTGCCGTGGATCGAGTCGCCGCTCTGGCAGCCCGATCGCGCCGGCTATCTCGCGTCGTTCCGGCTGATCCTCGCGCGCTGTCACGCGAACGTGCGCGGCTCCTTCGGGCGCACGATCCTCCACGACGTCATGGCGATGGGCTTTCACGACGGCGCGTCCGGCTGGATCACGGAAGAGGAGGCGCTGGCGTTCGCGGTGACGCTGCTCGACGCCGGCGCCCGAACCGACGTGCGCGACGAGCTGCTCGAGAGCACGCCGCTCGGATGGGCGTGCCGCTGGGGGCGCGAGCCGATCGTCGAGGAGCTGCTCCGCCGCGGGGTCGATCCAGACGAGCCTGAGGCACGGCCCTGGGCCACGCCGCGGGCGTGGGCGCGGAAGATGGGGCACCACGAGGTGCTGGCGCTCCTCGACGCCAACCTCAAGCAGAAGAGCCAGTTATAGGCGCGCGCCAGGCCTGCCGAGCTGCGATAAGATCGGGGCCATGCGACTGCAACTCCGCCAGCTGACGGCCGCGGTCGCGCTCCTCCTCGGCCTGGCCGTCGCGGCTTCGGCGCAGGGGCGCGCGATGGGCACGGTGAAGGACCAGACCGGCAAACCAATCAAGGGCGCAACGGTGAAGGCGACGAATCCCGACGCGTCACCGTCGCAGTTCGCGTCCGCCACCGACGATCGGGGCCGCTGGGCCATGATCGGTCTCCGCAGCGGCACCTGGCACTTCACTGTGGAAGCGCCCGGCTTCTTCACGGTGGAAACCAACGCGCCGATCCGCGTGGCGGCCGCGCCGCCGATGCAGTTCGCGCTGGCCAAGGATCCGGGGCCGATCCCGAACGCGCTCGATCGCAACATTCAACAGCTGATTCAGGACGCCGCGGCGCATCGCGACGCAGGCCGTCTCGATCAGGCGCTGGCCGCCTATCAGGACATCCGTAGCAAGAACCCGAAGCTCACGAGCGTCAACCTGGTGATTGGCGACATCTATCGCCGCAAGGCGGTGCAGGAAACCGACGCCGCCGCGCGTCAGAACTTCTACCAGCACGCGCTCGAGGCCTACGACCTGATGCTCAAGGCCGACGCCACCAACCAGCGCGCGCTGACGGAAAGCGCCGCCATTCGCGCCGCGAAGTAACCGGAAAGCCACGGGGTTCCTCATCCACATGCCGGGCCGTTCGCGCGTACGCACTCGCCGCTGGCAGGCAACGCTCATCATCACGCTGGTCTTCTCCGCGGCGGTCGGCGCCGCGGCGGTGGGGTGGTGGTACGCGCGCGAGTCGCCGCCGCACCAGGGGCCGATCGTCCTGCTCGCCGTCGATGGTCTGTCGAACTCCGCGCTCACGACCTACGGCGCGCGCACGAGCCGCGCACCGGCGATCGACGCGCTGGCCGCCGACAGCGTCGTCTTCGAACGCGCCTACATCCATTCGCCGGCGATGCTGCCGGCCTACACGTCGCTCCTCACCGGGCAGCTCCCCTTCGATCACGGCGTGCGCGACGAAGCCGGCTTCGCGCTGAAAACCGATACGCGCACGCTGCCCGAACTGCTGCGCAGCCGCGGGTTCTCGACCGGCGCCGCCGTGTCGTCGTTCCTGCTGCGCAAGGCCACCGGCCTCTCGCGCGGCTTCGCGTTCTACGGCGGCGAACTCGGGCAGGACAACCAGGACCGCGCGCTCGTGGAGCGCACCGGCGCCGACACGTTCGAAACCGCCGCGCAGTGGCTGAAGCAGCAGGCCGGGCAGCGCTTCATGCTGTTCATGGAAGTGCCGGCCGGCGACGTGGACACGGTCGCGACCGGGCTCGTCGCGCTGCTGAAAGAGCGGCGTCTCTACGAGAAGGCCACGATCATCGTGGTCGGCGGACGCGGAGCGGGCGCCGCCACCGGGCGGCTCGACGACGCCACCCTCCAGGTCCCGCTGATGGTGAAGCAGCCGGATCTCGACGGCGCCGGCCGACGCGTGCGCGCGCCGGTGCAGCACGTCGATCTGCTGCCCACCGTGCTCGACCTCGTGCGCGCGCCCATCCCGGGCGGGCTGCGCGGGCGGTCGCTCCGCCCCGTGCTCGACGACAGCGACGAAACGGTTCCCGTGCGCCCGCTCTACGCCGAGTCGCTGACCGCGTGGTACCGCTTCGGCGGCCGTCCGGCGTACGCGCTGACGAGCGATGGCGCCCGCCTGGTGCGCGACTCCACCGACACGCTGGTGCCGCTCGACGGCGACATCCCCAACCCCACTCCGGTCGTCCACGACGCCGCCGCGCTGAGCGCCGAGCTCGATCGCCTGCTCGACAAGCGGACGCTGGCGCCGGCGGCCGCACTTTCCACGATGGACGCGGAGCTGTTCGCGCAGCTCGGCATCCTGATGGCCGCGAGCGACATGCCGGACACGGTCGCCACCGCGCTGCCGGCCGATCAGGCGGCACTGCTCGACAGCCACCGGCGCGCGGCCAGCCTGGTGGGCGGACGCCAGTTCGGCGGCGCCATCACGGGGCTGCGTGACCTGGCGCGCGGCAATCCGATGGTGCCGGCGCTGCAGCTGCAGCTGGGCACGCTGCTCGAGCGGGCCGGCCGCCTCGAGGAAGCGGTCGCCGTATTCGCCGAGGCGGACCGCACGTGGCCCGACCGCGTGCCGGTGATGCTGGCGCTTTCGCACGCGCTCGCGCGCGCCGGCAAGCTGGATCAGGCGCAACAGAAGGCCGACGCTGCCGTGGCCCTCACCGAGGGCGGTACGCCAGCCGATCGCGCGGCCGCGCTCGAAGCCGCGGCGCGCATCGCGATCGACCGGCGCGACGTGGCCGCGGCGGAACGCTCGGCGCAGGCGCGCTTCGATCTCGATGGCTCGCGCGCGCTGCGGCAGTTCGTGCGCGGGCGCGAGCTGCTCGACGGCGGCCACTTCGAGGAGGCGCACGCGGCGCTGCTCGAGGCGTCGCGGGGCAACGGCGAGGCCGACAGCGCGCTGCCCGGCCTGCACCTGGCGCTCGGCGAAACGATGCTGCACCTCGAACAGCCGGCGCCGGCGGACGCCGAAGGCGAGTTCAAGGAAGAGATCCGGCTGTTCCCGCTGGATCCGCGTGCCTACGTCAGCCTGGCGCTGCTGTATCACTCGACCGATCGCGAGGACGACGCGGCACAGGCGATCGAGGAACTGCTGCAGGCGCTGCCGACGCCCGAAGGCAGCAGCGCCGCCGCCCGCGCCTGGACGGCCATGGGCAATCGCGAGCGGGCCGATGCCGTGCGCGCCGACGCCCGCGCCCGCTTCAAGGGCGACCCGTCGCTGAACCTGCTGGGCCGGCGTCCGTAGGGCGGGCGCTGGGCGGGACGTAGGGCGGGGCTTTAGCCCCGCCGAAGGATCAGCACCAACCCGATCGCGGACCAGAACAGGTTCCGCACCTTCCGCACGATCGCCAGCGTCACGCCCACCGCGGCCGGCACCGCCAGCGCGGGCGCAAGCGCGCCCGTCAACGCTTCGTCCACGCCTACACGGAACGGGACGAATTTGAACGCGAGCATCTGCACGCGGTTGAGCGCTTCGAACACGACGGACTGCGAGAACGTCGGCGCGCTGCCCGGATCGATCCATCCGAGCGTGAAGAACACCTCGATCACCGCCAGCACGTGGAACACCATGCCGAGCGCAAAGGCCTGCCACAGCCGGCCCGGGTTCGCGGTCGAGAAGCCGAGCACCGACTGCCGCACGCTCGCAAGCCGCTCGCGCCACGCGGGACGCTGCCCCTGCTCGGGCGACCATGTGCCGCGCAGCAGCCGCACGCCGGCCAGGACCGCGGCGACGAGCAGGACGAGCGCCGCGACGCCCCACTCCTGCCAGGCAAACGGCATCGGCACGGTGGCCAGCAGCACGGCGACGCCCACGCCGACCATCGCGAGCGCCGACGCGGCGTACACGAGGTTGTCGGTCGCAAGCGAGGAC
>Ga0315912_10006725_pt1 | contig 10229 bp, 11 predicted proteins | sample VfabasoilMG_FD_204469 | JGI IMG/M metagenome (GOLD analysis project Ga0315912, IMG submission 204469) | Garden soil microbial communities collected in Santa Monica, California, United States - V. faba soil | ecosystem: Environmental > Terrestrial > Soil > Garden | place: USA: California... | reverse complement strand
TTGATTGTTGATCCTTCGCGTATTGTGATGAAGGATATGCTTGATCCGAAGCCGGGCAAGATCGTTAGGCTAAAGCCTGCGGCGTACGGGACTGATGTGAAGATGGCTTGGGGACAGGTCCAGGTCAATGATGTTACGCAAAATAATTTGCGTGATTTCCAGGTTATGCTGGGGATTGGTGAGCGAGCTGTTGGTATCAATGATCAGATTATGGGAATGTTGCAGTCTGGCGGAAGAAAGACGGCGACGGAGGTTCGAACCTCGACCTCTTTTGGCGTCAACCGATTGAAGACTACTGCTGAGTGGTTTAGTGCTGTGGGCTTTGACCCTGTTGCGACGATGCTGGTGCAGAATACGCAACAGTATTATGATATGGAACAGCAGTTCAGAGTTGCGGGGGATCTTTTGCAGAGTGCTGGGCCGGCGTTTTTGCAAGTAAATCCTGAGATGATTAGTGGTTTTTACGACTACGTTCCAGTCGACGGAACGATGCCGATTGATCGCTATGCGCAGGTTAATCTCTGGCTGCAGATGTTTTCTCAGATAAGAACTATGCCGGAGATTATGTTCCAGTATGATATGGCGGGCATTTTTGAGTGGGTCGCACAGCTTGCAGGGTTGAAGAATATCACGAGATTTAAGATCCAGCTTGCGCCGGAACAACAGCTGATGCTTAAGGCACAAGCTGGGAATGTTGTGCCCATGAAACGGCCTGGTGGGGGTGGAGCAGCTCCGCCCTCGAGTGGTTCTACTTCGCCGGCTGGATTGCAGATACCTGGTATGGGAGCCGCTGGATGATGGAGACTGAGGAGGAAGTTCAAGCTGAACTTTCGATACAAGAGACCATTGCGCGGAAGAATGCATTGGAGGGCTTGTTAAGGAGTGCCGGGTGGAGTATTCTGCTCGGGATGCTTCGTCAGCAGGCCGATGCGAGGAAGAATCGTGTACTGTTGCAGCCGATTGGAGCGGAAGGTCTTGAAACAGTACATGTGCAGGAGTTCCTGAAGGGTGAGATCGCGAGCCTGGAATTTGTAATGTACTATCCAGGGGCGATCGTTAAGGAAATCGAGCGTGAATTGACGCAGCATGGTTACGGAGGAAGTGATGCCAGACGAGTTGCCGAATACGCAGCCATCCTCACCGGATCAGACGAATTCACCGAGGGTTGAACCGCCCGCGGCTCCCCCGCCTACGCCGACTGAATTTACTGGCGACGCCCCCGATCTGGATGAGGCGGCGCTTGACTTTATGCGAATTGAGGAAGAGCAGCAGCGCGCTGAAGCCCCGGAGCCGACGCCTCCCGGACCGTCCGAGGTCACGCCGACAGCGCCTGCTGCACCTCAGCAGTTTGAGCAACCAGCTCCGGTTGCTCCTCCGGTTGTACAACCCACGTATGTGCAGCCACCGCCAGTGGTTCAGCAACCTGCGGCGCCACAAGCGCAGCCGCCTGTTGCAACGCCCCCGGTGGTGCCGCCTGCGCAGCCGGAGCCGGTTGTGCAACCACAGGCCCCCAGTGGACCGCCTCCACTGTCGCCTGCTCAGGCCCTGCAAGCCATACCGGGTGAACTTGACAAGGTTAAGGATCAGTATATTGATCAGCTTGCTAAGTTCTACCAGTTGCCTGAGAAAGAGATGGACGAACTCAACAGTGATCCTGGTGCGGCAATTCCGAAACTTATGGGAAAGCTGCATTTTGAGATCGTTCGTGGGATGATGGCGACAATCGGACAGCAACTCCCAGTTGTGGTGAACAGTTTGCTGGAGCTAAGTCAACGGCAGCGTTCGCATGAGGATGAGTTCTGGAAAGCGTGGCCCCAGTTGAATAAGCAGACCCATAGAGATGTGGTTATGCAGATCGCTGGCGTCTATGCTCAGACTAATCCACAGGCGGATACAGCTGTACGGATTAAGGATATTGGAGCGCTTACGCTGGCAAGGTTGGGCATGTTGCATGCTCGGCAGCCCGTGGCACCGCCCAATCCGCAAGTTCCGCCAGCTCCGAGAGCGTTCAGTCCAGCTGGGAACGGGACGGGACTACCGTCTATGCCGCAGCAGCCTGATAATGAGTGGGCGCGCTTCGCGTCCATGTTCGATCAGGATGTGGACTAAAGGATGAACTACTATGGCTATTGTTGGCCTGAGAGGGACGGGCGATTTCGCCGCAGACGAGCGCCCGAAGGACTTCCGGGAGATGATCCTCTTCCGGGAGCCGAATGGTGACTCGCCGATTTTTGCTCTTACGAGTAAGACTCGTAAGCGCACGGTGAGTGATCCGCAGTTTTACTGGTGGGATGAGCCTCAGGATATCGTAAGGTTGCAGGTTGCTGGCTCGCATGCTAGCAACGTGACCACGATTTCTGTGGACTCGACCGATCCGGATACGAGCAATCCGACGAAGAACTGGGGAACCGCATCGCACCTTAAGCCTGGTGATCTTCTAATGGTGGAGCCTGCAGCGGATGATGCAGTGTTCGCGCCTGAGGTTATCATGGTGACGAGTGTACTTGGTGATAGCCAGTTCACTGCAGCGAGAGGTGCTGCTGGGACGACGCCAGCAACGATCGGTAATGATGTGTTCTTGATGCTGATCGGATCGGCGTACGCTGAAGGTACTGATGCGCCGACTGCAGTGAGTCGCAGTCCGAATAAGTACTTCAACTATTCGCAGATCTTCAAGGACACGTACGAGCTCACGAAGACTACTGATGTTACGAAGCTCCGCACGGGTAATGCATGGTCGAACGACAAGAAGCGCAAGATGTTTGATCATGCGCGGGGTGTCGAGATGGCCATTCTGTTCGGGCAGAAAAGTGAGACGACTGGCTCGAATGGAAAGCCGCTGCGGACGATGGGTGGACTCCGGCAGTTCATCTATCATCAGTATGTGTACTCGACTGGGACTACTTGGTTCGATCTCATTGATCGGATCAGCCCGGTATGGGACTACACGAGCCCGGCGGGTGATGAGCGTGCAGCGTTTGTGGGTAATGGTGCGCTCAATGCCATCAATAAGATTATTGCGGCCGACACAACGGGTGATATCCAGTGGGAAGGTGTTACGAAAGTCTATGGAATGAATTTCCGGACTCTTGTGATGCCCCAGGGTCGCATTCATCTGAAGACGCATCCTCTCATGAGCCGGAACTCGCTCTATACGAAGAGCATGTTCGTGCTGGATTTCTCGCAGATTCAGTATGTGACGCTTCCGGGTCGTGACACGAAGTCAAAGGATGACATTCAAACCGATGGTGAAGATGTTCGCCGTGGGTTCATCCAGACCGAGTGCAGTCTTGAAGTTGATCGTGGTGGTGTGACGATGGCTTACATCGGCAACATCAACTACAGCCCTTGAGGTGAGCTATGACTAGAGGATATGTGCAGGAGGACGCCGTACTTTATCGCCCGACTATCATGTCGGGGGATAAGAAGGCGGTCCATCGAGAGGCGATCTCGGACAATGTCCAGATTACCGTTAATCATGCGCCGTACTTGTTCCTTGATCCGGGTGGTTCGGGTAAGGATGTGCGGCTTCCGAATGTCAATGTCTCGGCAGGTCTTGCGTTCTGTATCATCAACACAGAGGATAGCTCTGGTGATCTGACCGTTAAGACCCATGACGAGGGAGTGACAGTCGGTACTGTTGCAATGGGTGGCGCGGCGTTCTTCTTCTGTGATGGATCGTCGTGGTTTGGCTTTCCCATTGATACAGGGAGCTTCTCGGGTACCAATGGTGCACTGAGCGGAACCCTTTCAGTGGGTGGCGTGGCCACCTTGCCGCTGATTACGGAGACCGCGCAGGCGAGGACGGCAACTGCTCTTGGTGATGGCACCGGGCAGATTGCTGTCGGGACGAGGGTTGTGACTGTGACCAGCGGTAATGCTGATCATATTATTACGCTGCCGGCGCCGACTGTTGGGCATAAGATCAGGATCACTAATCCTGGTCAGCAGTTCGAGCTTCGGACTAGTACGCCGGCGAGTATTGGGATCAATGGTGGAGTGGAAGCTGGAGCCGAGAGTGCTATTGCAGCGACGGATGTGCTGCTTGAGCTCACGGCTGTCAGTGCGACCAATTGGGTCGGAATTGCGTACGCGGCGGATGGCACGATCACGGAGATCGATGTAGCGGCTGCTGCGTAAGAGGGAGGGGGGAGCGGTCTTGCAGGGATCGCTTCCCCGCTTTGATATGATGAAAGTTAAAGCAGGTGTGAAGTCGGCGACCATTCATGCGGTTATTACTCGTGCAGATGGCACCAAAGAGGATCTTGGTGTGATTGCAGAGTATAAGAGACCGCTCTTGGTGAGGGTACTAAAATGGCTTCGCTTGTCGTAAATACGGGGCTGGCCAATGCAGTTGCTGCTTGGCATGCGTATGCCTCGAGGGGACGATATTTGCAGTGGGGCGTGGGCAGTGGACAAGACGCTGCTGATACGGATTTAGCTGATAAGACTGGAACGACGGAAAACCGGACAACTGGAACGACTAGTCAGGAAACGGTTACGACGACTGGAGATACTTATCAGATTACGGGGACTATTACGGCGCTTGGAGCGAGAGCTATTACTGAGGTTGGAGTGTTTGATGGTGCGGGGTCGAGTACTCCGCCCGCAGGCGACAACTTGGTGATTTATGGTGATTTTTCGGTCATTAATTTGGCGACGAACGACTCTATTACTTTTACGGTAAGGGTTACACTTGATCAAGCCTGATAGGAGTGGGCGGTGCCTTACGTCTTTGAGGGTATTGATCGAATAAGGGATACGTCGACTTCGACGGGGACGGGTGCTCTTACGCTCGATGAGAGCCCTCCAACTAGATTTCGTGCCTTTGGTGATTTGCTCTCAGATGGTGATTTGACCACCGTCATGATTGAGCACGACTCGTTGGATGAATGGGAACTTGCAGTAGTTACGTATGCTGCAAGTGGTCCGACGATTACGCGGACGATAACGCTTCTTAGCTCTAATAATGATGATCCGGTCAATTTTACAGCAGGAACTAAGCACGTTTACATTGTGATGGACTCTATTGGGCATGGATATTACGATTGGGTCAATGATGAATTTTATTATTTGGGAGTTTTGGTTGGTCAAGATGATATTGTTACTAGTGGAGGACAGTTTTGGGTTGTGCCTCCCAGTGATGAAGCTTGGCCTGTAATTACAGTTGATGTGACTGGGCAACCTACTCTTTCGTGGGATGAAACACGTAATCGGTGGGCTTCGACGCATTCGTTTGAGGCACCAGCATTTATTGCATTAGATGGAGGTGGTGGTTTCCCTGTTATGGGATTTGATAATCGATCTGGGGGATCGGGTATCAAAGGCCAATTTTCGTTTATGAAGAATGGAGTCGAGCAGGGCTCGTTCGGTTTCGATCCAGATGATGATGGAACGAAAAAATACTTCTTTTATAATACGACTTCCGGAGTAGTGTTCACCGTTGATACAAGTGGCAATTTCGATACACTTGGAAACCACACTAAAGGTGGGGTACAGTGGGGCGCCGGACGGCACGAAATTCCGATTATGGCTGGTGGGATGGTGCCATGTGTGACGAATGGTGCCGCGGCCGGCGTAGTAGATTCGGGAAGTAGTGACCTTACTTTCAGGACGTTTGATTTCGACCAAACGACTGCAGAGAGCGTCGAGTTTCAGATCCCAATGCCAAAGGGCTGGAACGAAGGAACGGTTACATTCATACCGTATTGGACGGCGAGTGCGGGTTCTGGTGGAGTGGTGTGGACCCTACAAGGTGTAGCAATTTCGAATGATGATCCCTTGAATGGAACGCTGGGGACGGGACAAACATCGACAGATACGCTTATTGCAACAGGTGATCTGCATATTGGACCGGAGTGCTCGGCAATCACGATTGGAGGTACACCTGCAGAGAATGATCTCGTGATGTTCAGGCTGACTAGAACAACTGGAGATGGATCAGATACACTGACTGCGGATGCGAGGCTAATTGGAATTAAGCTGGTGATTACGACCAATGCGGTGACCGATGCATGATGCACACATTGATGCAATATGGGTCGCTGAGTATTCACCTCAGAGAGGGGGAGAAGAGCCTCGTTATTACGAGTACGGGCTCGCAGGCGGTCCCGGCGGACTTCAACAATGCAGACAATCGAGCACTGCTGATCGGTGGAGGTGGCGGGGCGGGTGGAGCATCAGGATCTGGCGGTTGTTCTGGTGGAGGTGGTGGCGGGGCGTTCTCGCGAAAGAACAATATAGCGCTTCCGTATGGAAGTACGTTTTCATATCAGGTAGGTACTGGCGGGCCTGGAGATACGGGAAATACGACGGGAACGGCTGGTGGAGATACTTGGATATCGAATACGGGAGTTGCTCCGACGAGTCTTGCAGAGGGCGGTCTTGCTAAGGGAGGCGCTGGCGGTGGAGGAGGATCGAATGGAACAGGTGGGCAAGGAGGGCAGGCATCCGCTGGATTTGGAGACACTAAAACGAATGGTGGAGACGGCGGTCCGGGACAAGCGAACGATGAAGGGGGTGGTGGAGGTGGTGCTGGAGGAGAAGATGGTGCAGGAACTGCTGCAGCACAAGATACGCTGAGTGGTGCAGGGAACAATAATACGAATGGAGGAGGTGCAGGAAAGAATGCCTCTAACCCCTCTCAAGCAGGAAATAACGGTACGAACCTTGATGGAGTACGGGGCAGTGGTGGTGGCGCCTCTGGCGCGAGTGGAGCTGGGAATGGAAATACAGGTGGACTATATGGCGGTGGTGGAAGTGGCGCGCGTGGCGCAGGTAATGATGGTGGTGCAGGCGCTCAGGGTATTATAATTTTGATCTGGAGACCAGCCTGATGGCTGTTAGTGGTGGCGCTGTAGGATCAATGCCGGTTTCGTCGCACCCAGTCTCAGCGGGAATGCTCGCTGCTGAGGGTGCTACTGATTTTCCAGTTGCAATTGATGTGTTTATGGCCGCTACAGCGATAGTAACTAAGAGTGTGGCAAAAGCAGTAGCGGCTGGTCTTGATGTGGCTGCGAGTTTTAGGAAAGCCGTAGGCAAGAATGTTCTTGCTGGATGTGATGGTGCGACGAGTGTGGTGAAAGCTTGTACTAACACTCTGGCGATAGGTATCGAAACAAGTGTGACGACATGGATCGGAAGGTATCAGGAGATAAGCGCAAATGTCGTTTTGACGACACAATCTGTATTGCTGAATATTGGGAAGCTGGTGTTGCCTGGTGTGAGCATGGCCGTTGCCTCGCCGCTGAAAGAGGTGGTGAAGTTTGTGAATGGCCTTGTGGACTTGGCTCTTACGGTCCGAAAAGATATATCGCATTTGATCTCAGCGTTGATCGAGCTGACGTCGACCGCCGGGATCGGGTTCAGTCAGACTTTGACGATTGGATTAAGAGCGAGTGTGGAGATTACGAGAGAGGTTGGGAAGATTCTTGAAATGGTAGTCAGCCTTTTGGCTGACTGGGTACGGATTGCGTTTCCACCTTCGATGTGGACTGAAGGTGGTGGAGCCGCTGATGGGTGGACGGAGCGTCCTCCGGTAAGTGATGGTTGGACGAAGCAGGATGCTTTACAGGATGGCTGGACTGAAGAAGCTCCTGGCGGTACTGGCTGGACTGAAGAAGGGTCTGGCGGGTCTGGTGGAGGGAACTGGACATGACAAAGGATGAGATTATTGCGCTGATTAAGCAGACTTGTGGTTTCCGCCTTGATAAGGATACGGAAATCTCTGCTATGATTGATCTGGCGCAGACGAACCTGGAGAATGAACCTATTAAGCCCTGGTTTATGCTCAGTGAGTTCGCGACGATTAATACAGTGGTGGGTGAAAATCGAGTGCGTGTCCCCGATGACTTCCTGCTTGAGTATGATGATGGTGCGCTTTATTATATTCCTGGTGGAGATGACGACGACGTGCCATTGATCAAAGACGATTATGATGTGTTGAAGAAGGAAATGATCCGGAATGGAGAGCTGACTGGGCCACCGCAAGCTTATTCGCTTTCGGGTGATTATTTTATTATTGTGCCGACGCCGGACGATGCTTATTTGCTTAAGATGAAGTATTATAAGCAGATTGCGAAAATGGTGGCTGGTACGGAGGAGAATGCGTGGGCGAAATGGTTCCCATTGTTGTTGGCAGCTGAGGCTGGGAAGTTGATTTCTCCAGCGTTCCGGGATGCGGGAGCTACGCAGACTTTCAATGGTTGGGGTGGTCAGGGTCGGGCGCAGGTCCTGGTGATGAATGAAGCTAGGGATGTGGCCAATCGTGATATGCAAGTGGGAGGGCCCGAGTGATGGGACTGGAAAGTGGGACGTTTATTGATGATCTGGTGGTTACGAACCCAGTAGGCGCTACTGATCCGAAGAGTCAAGGCGATGATCATTTAAGATTGCTTAAGGCGGTATTAAAGGGATCGTTTCCTGGGACGACTGCTGCGCGCTATATTGAGCAGGCGTTTGAGAATGTTGTGTGTGCTGCAACTATTGATCTTGGCGCAGTAGTTTCTGACCATGTGAATATTACGGGAGCGACTGGACCGGTCACGTCTTTCGGAACGGCGCCGGCCGGAACTAGACGAATTTGCAAAACGGCGTCCACGCCGACGATTACCCATCATGCGACGAGCCTGATCTGCCCTGGTGGGGCGAATATTGTGTGTGCCGCTGGTGATTTGTTTTGTGCGGTGAGTCTTGGTTCCGGGAATTGGGTCATTGCGTGGTTTACGCGCGCGAGTGGGAAGGCGCTGGCTGAGACGGCTGATTTGGTTTCGAGTGTTTTTACTCGGACTGGTGCGGTGGTTGCGGCCGCGGGCGACTATACAATGTCGCAACTATACGCTGCGATTGTTGAGCCGCAAGGTCGATTGACCCTTGTGAGCGGCAGTCCGGTGATGAGTACGTCGCAGGCATCAGCATCGACAGTATACTACTCGCCTTATAAGGGAAATCTAGTTCCGATTTTTGATGGGACTAGATTTGTGCTGAAGGAGTTTAATGAACTAAGTCAGACGACGAGTGATACGACGAAAAGTCCTGCAGCGGTAGCGGCGAACAAGAATTATGATATTTTCGTGTGGGATGACAGCGGAACACTACGTGCAACTCGTGGACCTGCGTGGACTAATGATACAACGCGGGCTAGTGCGTTGGTACGGCAGAATGGAGTTCTGCTCAACCAGGCTAGTATTACCAATGGGCCTGCGGCCTCGAGGGGCACGTATGTTGGAACGGTTCGGTCCAATGGAAGCTCGCAGATTGAGTTTTTGCTTGGAGGAACTGGAGTAGGTGGCAGCCCGATCTCGATCGGGGTCTGGAATATGTACAATCGTAGGTGGGTTGCAGCATCGTGCCATGATAGTACGGATAGCTGGGATTATACAACCTTCACCTGGCGGAGTGCGAACGGAAGCGATTCGATGCGGGCGAGCTTTGTACAGGGGCTGGCGGAGGACGGGGTCGATGCAGAGTATATTGTTGCAGTGGTTAGCAATATCGGTAGTGGACATCGGTCGATGGCAAATGGTATTGGTCTCGACTCGACATCGACACCGAGTGGGTCGAGAGGGTTCGTTTCGACGCAATCGCCGCGGAATATTACATGTGTCGCTAAGGCAGCTAGTATTGTTGCGTTGGGGTTTCATTTCTTGCAGGCTTTAGAGATTTCGGAGGCTGCTAATACCACGACCTGGTATGGTGATAATGGTGGAAACTATACGCAGAATGGGCTGAGCTTTAAGGGTATGTTCTGATGACCAGGGTAGAGATGTATAATTTGGGTGATTTTGGCGTCGTCAGTGATGTGCCATCGCACTTGCTCGAACCGGAAGCGTGGTCTGATGGCGGCAATGTGAGGTTTGATGAGCGTGGGGTAAGGCGTACGGCGGGACATACTGCGGCTCTTGGAACGCCGAGCATTGCACCGCATTTTTTGATGAATGCACCAGGACTTGGAGCAAGTTATTGGATTTATGCAAGCTTGGCTAAAGCGTACGTGTATGAGGGAGGTGTGCATACGAATATTACGCGGCAGGGGATGTCAGGCGACGATGATTATACGGTGGATGCGGGGTATAAATGGAATGGGACGATACTTGGTGGTGTGCCAGTTCTGAATAATGGAATGGATGTGCCACAGTATTGGACGCTGGATATCGGCGACGAGCTAGCTAATTTAACTAATTGGGATACGAATACGAGAGCAAAGGTGCTGAGGGCATTTGGTCAGTATT
>Ga0315912_10006724_pt1 | contig 10229 bp, 5 predicted proteins | sample VfabasoilMG_FD_204469 | JGI IMG/M metagenome (GOLD analysis project Ga0315912, IMG submission 204469) | Garden soil microbial communities collected in Santa Monica, California, United States - V. faba soil | ecosystem: Environmental > Terrestrial > Soil > Garden | place: USA: California... | reverse complement strand
AGTGCGCCAGGTCGTTTTCGCTGAGGCGGCCTTCGAGGAAGGCGCGCGCGTAGACGCCGGGCGCGCTGTGCGGCTGGAAGAACACCAGGTCGCCGCCATGGTTGGCCGTGCGCGCGTGAAAAAAGTGGTTGAAGCCGGTCTCGAACAGGTCGGCGGCGCTGGCGTAGCTGGCGATGTGCCCGCCGAGCTCGCCGTAGGCCTGGTTCGCGCGCGCCACCATCGCCAGCGCGTTCCAGCGCATCAGCGACGCCAGGCGCTCCTCGATGGCCAGGTCGCCGGGGAACGGCGGCTGGTCCCTGACGTCGATGGTGTTCAGGTACGGCGTGTTGAGCTCGGGCTGCCAGCCGATGCGCTGCTGACGTGCCAGCCGCGCGAGTTCGTCCAGGATCTGGCGGGCGCGGGCCGGACCTTCGGTGGCGGCCAATGCCACGAAGGCGTCGCGCCATTCCGCCGTTTCCGCCGGGTCGTGGCCAAGGTCGGACAGCAGGGGTTCGCTGGGAGCGTTCATCGCGCTCAATGTATCGGTGAATCAGGCGCATGTGTGTCCGATCTGCCGGTTCGAGTCCCCTATCATCAGCATGAAATGCTGCAAATGATCACGAGCACGGCACATGAAGCTGGACATCATCGATCTGAGGCTGCTCGACGAACTGCAGCGCGATGGCGCGCTGTCCAACGTGGAACTCGCCCGCCGGGTCAACCTCTCCCCTTCGCCCTGCCTGGCGCGCGTGAGGGCGATGGAGCGTGCCGGCGTGATCCAGCGCTACGTCGCCCTGGCCAACGCGGCCGCGCTCGGCCTGGGTTTGAACGTGTTCATCTCGATCCGGCTCAAGACCCAGAGCCGCGCGGCGCTGACCGAGTTCGAGGCCTGCGTGCAAGGCTTCGACGAAGTCATGGAGTGCTACCTGATGACCGGCGACAGCGACTACCTGTTGCGCGCGGCCTTGCCCGACATCGCAGCCCTGGAGCGCCTCATCCTCGAGAAGCTCTCGCCCATTCGAGGCGTGGACCAGATCCGCTCGAGCTTCGCGCTCAAGCAGGTGCGCTACAAGACGGCGCTGCCGCTGCCGCTGCGCCGTTGAGCATTCCGTGGGCCCGCGGCACGACGTGTCGGTTCGTGCACTGATGCGTACGACAGAACTGCGCCAGCCATCGGGGTCTCTATATCAGTTGGTCAGTTCATCGATCATCACTTCCCAGTCGGCCGCCGAGCCAGCATTCACGCGGATCTTCTGAAGTCAGGAATCGAGTGTGGCCCCATCCGTGGCCCCGTTCGGCGCCCTGCTCTTGGTCGTCACGCTGGCGCATACGCCAGCTCGACAACGTTGATCTCACGTCCGACGCACTCACGCGCCACATCGACCAAGTGCTCGTGGTGCGTGAGAAAGATCACCTGCGTCTTGCGTGCCAGGTCGCCCAGCGCTGCCAAGCCGGCCCGGGAGCGGCTGTCGTGGAAGTTGACGAACAGGTCGTCGGCGATGAACGGCAAGGGCCGGTCGCCATCCATGTGCATCTCCAGCGCGGCCAGGCGCAGCGCCAGGAACAACTGATCGCGGGTTCCTTCGCTCAGGCCTTCGATGCCGACGCGCTCGCCTGCGGTGCGCACCGCAGTCAAACGGGGTGGCGTGACCTCGAAGTCCGGCACCAGCCGGCTGAAGCCGCCCAGGGTGAGCTGCGAGAACAAGGCGCTAGCGCGCCCCAGCAGCGGCCCCTGCTTGCGTTCGCGGTACCGATCGATGGCGCAGCGCAGCAGCCGGTGGCCGGTCGCGACCGTGATGTAGCGCTCCGCTGCATCGCCGAGCTGGGCGAGCGACTCCAGGCGCTTCGACTCGGCCACGGCTGCATCGGCGCCGCCTTGAACCTTGCCAAACTATGCCTGGGCCTGCGCCAGTTCGGCAGCCAGGCGTGTCTGCTTCTCGACAGCGGCGGAGAGTTGGCTATCCAACTCTTCAAGCCGAGGCTTCAGCGACTCGGGCACAACGGCAGCTGACTCAGCGATCAGCGCGTCCAGCGACAGCCCGTCGCCTTGTTCGACGATGGCCTGCCGATGCTGCTGCAGATCGGCGGCCAGCGCGCGGCGGCGGTCGCTCTCGTCGATGCGAGAACGCATGAGGTTGTGATCTTCGCTTTGCGCCAGCGCGTACAGCGATGCGAGCGAGGCGCGCGTAGTGGCCAGCAAGGCCTCGGCTGCACGGGCCTGGGTATCTCTCGTGTGGCTCTCGTCCGCAAGGCGAGATCGAGCTTGCTGTACCTCGCGTGCGTGCTGCAGGCGCTGCACCAGGGCTTGCGCCCAGGCGAACGCCTCCTCACCTCGGTTCGGGACGCCCAGGCTCGGGTGCAGCGCCTGTGCCGCGGCATCGAAGTCCGCCAACTCTTGTCGCATGGTTTCGATGCGGTGCAGGCGCAAGTCGTCCACCTGCCCGAGCACGTCCAGCACCTGACCCGCCAGTTCGACAGCGCCACGAGCAGAGTCCGGCGTCAACCAGTCCCCTTGGAGCGCCGCGGAACTCACGGCGCCAGTCCAGCGCGCCTGCCACTGCGCCACGACGTCGCCGCTGCTGCGCAGGGCTTGTTTGTGGTGATCCAGTTCGCGCTGCGCATCGGCCAACTGCCGGGCCAGCAGTTCGGCGCTGGCGTTGGCGGCCTGCTGATCGCTGATCAAGCGCTCGGCGTGGGCACACAGGTCTCCCAACCGATGGTCTGCCGCAACAGTAGCCCCAGAGGCCTGCAGAGCGGTTCGAAGATCGGCGATGGCTCCGGACTCGGCCGCTCGTTCGGCTTCCAGCTCCGACGCTTTGCCTTGCACTGCAGACGCGGCGTCAAGCGCAGCCTTGCGCTGCACCAGCCAGGCCGACAGGTCCAACAAGGGCATGCCCGGCAGGCCCGCCGCGCGGGTCTGCTCGGCCCATTGCGCCTCGAATGCTTCCAGCGCGCGTTCGGCGTTGGCGTGTTGCCGATCGCGCACCTGGGCCGCAGCGGCATCGCGCGCCTGCTCCTGACGAAGACTCGTCAGCTGGGCCGAGTCCGCCGCGTGGTCACGCTGGATATCCACCAAGCGGTCGGCTTCTTCGATGGCGCGGTCCAGCAGCGGCGCACCCGAGGCCAGCGGCTCCTGCTCGTGCTTGATGCGGCGCCACTGCTCATCGCGTGCCGTGCGCGCCTGCCGAACATCGTCCAGCGTCACGACGCTGCGGTTGGCGGTGAATTGCTCCAGCGCCAGCGCTGACTGCCGGGCCTGCTCCTGCGCCTGCACGTGCTGCTGGCGGGCCGCCTCGAGCGCGGCAATCAGTGCAGCCCGCTCGGCTTTCAGCCCCGCCAGCAGCTCCCCGGTAGGGAGTGCCAGCGCTGCCAACGCGGGAATGTCCATGCGCCAAGTGGACAGAGCTGCCAAAGCGGCCTCCAACTGCGCCACCGCCTGCGTCTGCGCGACTTGCAACGTTCGCTGCCGGGGCTCACTGGATTTGAGAGCCTGCGCTTCCGACAGTGCCGCGGCCAGGGTTGGTGACGGCGGCAGCGCCGACGGTGCCGCTTGCTGCTGCTGCAACCGGTCCAGCGCCGTCTGGGCACGGTCACGGCTGCCCTGCGCCGAGTGCTGCGCTTGAAGCAGGCCCCCGCGCTCCTCCATCAGCGTGCTCAGTGTCTTCAGCGCGAGCGACGTGGGTACGCGGGCGCGAAGCCCAGCCTCGTCGGCCGGCCAGCCCAATTGCACGGCGCAGGCGGCGGCATCGCGCAGCAAGGCCTGCACCTCCTGCTCGCAGCGCGCAATCTTCTGTCGGTGCTGAATGCAGGCGTAACCTTGGGCGACCAGTGCATCCACCGCAGCCGCTTGCGACAGGACCGCCTCGTCCGGTGTCAGCGCGGCAAGTTCAGCCCGCAGCGACGCGAGGGCATCGCTGCGAAGCTTGAGTGTCGTCGACTGGGTTGCGATCGCCACCTCGGCGTCGGCCAGGCGCTGCGCAGCAGCGTCCGGAAAATCGATCGCTCCGGCCAAAGCCAACAACTGGGCCTGCACGTCGTGCAGTTGCGCCACACGCGGCGAGATACGGCGGACGCGCTCCAGTTGCTGGCGCGTGGTGGAGATCGCTCGGTACTGCTCGGCGGCTTCGCGCTGCGACGCCTGCAGCGTTTCCACCCGAGTCAACGCAGCCGTCCACTGGCGTGTGTTCACAGTGAGGTTGCGCAACTCCTGCTTGGCTGCGTCGTGCCGGTCCAGTGCCTGGTAGAAGGCGCGGTCGCCCGAGCGGCGCGACGCGTAGAGCTTGTTCGCTTCCTCGGCCAGCGCGTCGCGCACCGTACCCAGGCTGGCGAGGCCCGCGGCTGACTGGAACAGCAGCTGACCTACGTCGTCCGACGCATCGAGGATGGTCTTGCCGCCTTCCAGCAGGCCGGCCAGGTCCAGGCAGAACATGCGGTTGAACAGCGCCTCGCTGGCGGCGCCCAAGTGCTCGGCCAGGACGGCATCGGGCAGTACCTCGTCGTCGGGCCGCCGCAGCGACCTGCGGCCGCGGGCGCGGTGGAACGCGAGCATGCCGGCTACCGACTCGATGACCGCGCCCAGGCGCAGCTCGGCCAACGGGTGCACGAAGTCCATGTCGCTGCGCAGGGGCATGCCGAACAGCAGTTCCGACACCGCGCGGCGCAACGTGGACTTGCCGGCCTCGTTGGCGCCGACAACCAGGTGGAAGTCGCATTCAGATTTCGGGAAGGTCAGCGCTTGGCCGGTGAACTTGCCGTAGCGGATCAGGTCGAGCGTCTGCAGGCGCACCAGCCTCACTCCTTCATCGCCAAGCGCGCAAGCAGGCCGGGTACCACGGTGTCCAGCACCGCACCCAGATCGCCGTCGCGAGCTTGGCGCAGCGCCGGCACCTCGGCCAGCAGCTCCGGCGCTTTCGCGATCATCTGGCTGAACTCGTCGCGCAGGTCCTTCATCAGCGTCTCGTCGTGCCGAGCCTCGACCAGCAGCACCTGGAGTTCGGCCAGCGCGTCGGTTCCCAGCTGGCCTGTTGATGACGACGCAGCAGGCCGTGTGGCCAGCTTCACTTTCTCAAGCCACAGGCGGTCCGGCCCGATGGCCGCGATCTCGGCCAGCACATGGGCACGCAGTTCCTGCTCTCGCTGGAACAGTTCGCCATGGATGGCGCACTCGCCCTGCAGCGTAACGCGCACGGCGCGCGGGACCCGGGCATCCGTCTCCAGCAAGCCAGCCAGTTGCCGGCTCGCGGCGATACCTACTGCGTCCAGGCTGTCGCAGGCGGAAACGTCCACGGTCAAGTGCTCCCAGCGCAGCACGTCGATGTACAGCCGTTCGACCTGCGGCTGGCGGTCTTCGCCCAGCGTCACCATCACGGCGCCGCGGCGCCCGGTTTCGCGGATGCTGCGGCCTTGGAGGTTGCCCGGGAAGCAGATGGTCGAGCGGTCGGTCCAGAGCTTGTGCTCGTGCACATGGCCCAGCGCCCAGTAGTCGTAGCCTTTGGCGTGCAACTCGTCCAGCGTGCAGGGCGCGTAGTTCGCATGCTCGCCGAACCCGCCCTGCAACGCCGTGTGCAGAACGCCGATGTTGAAGTGGCCGCGCAGCGGCGCGCCGTAGCTCTGCACCAGGTTCTCGGTGGTCTCGCGCACCTTGAAGCTGCGGCCGTGCAGCGCGACCTTGAGGCTCTCAATCGTGTGCACCTGGCATTCATTGGCTGAGAAGCGGCGCACGTTGTCCGGCAGCCGCAGCGCGCGCGTCATGTGGCTCTCGGCATCGTGATTGCCGAACAGCACGAAGGCCGGAATGCCCGCGCGCTGCAGGCGGCCCATCTCGGCGCAGAAGAAGAGGCCGGTGTTGAAGTCGGGCCAGTCGCCGTCGTAGAGGTCACCGGCGATGACGATGAAGTCGACGCGCTCTTCGATGGCAGTGGTGATGAGCCGGCTGAAAGCCTCGCGCGTTGCGCCGCGCAACTGTTCGGCAGGAGCATCCTGGTAGGCGCTCAGGCCGCGGAGGGGGCTGTCGAGGTGGATGTCGGCGGTATGAATGAAGCGCAAGCGAGGATTCCAAAAAAAGCCGCAACAAACAACCCTTGATCGTGCACGATTGGTAGCGTGCGGTAGCAGCAGCGGGTCAGCTCATTTTCGGTGCGTGGTCCCGGACCCTAAGAAGTCGCCCGATGAGGCGCGATGCGATCGCGATGTCCTCTGCGCCAGCAGAGGCATGTCCCTGAGTCCGCGACGGCGTGCGAACCGATAGTTCATGCAGGCTCCATCAGCTGCGCCTCCGGCAGTACCTCACGCATCATCATCCGGTAGTGCGCGCCGTGACCCGAGTGTTCGAAGATCGCTCTGAAGACGCGCAGGTGGTTCGCGACGGACGCGGCGTCGAGCGCGAAGTGCAGGTCGTCGTCGAAACCGTGCGAGCCGGCATTGATCCACGAGAACAGCGACTTGCAAACCACTTTGTCGCTACCCTCGAAATGTCGGGCGAGGCTCTTCGGATCGATGCCACCAAGGATCTTGAAGTAGCTCTCCAATATGCGTCGCAGCGTGTTCTGGACGGCTCCGACCGACAGGTCATTGCGCCGAATTTCGGCCCAGAGCATCTCGTAGGAACTCGACACGGGGTTGCAGGCACAACGCTCCAACTGTGAATCACCTGCGGTCTTTCGCACGACCCAGAACGACTCGTCGCGTAGAACAGCATCCTGAGGACGCGCGCTGTTGAAGGTCACTTCCCTATGGAAGTGGACGTTGTGGGTGAGGATGAACAGTTGCTTGACCGGCGATGTCTTCGCGCGGATCTCGTCCATCAGCCTATGGATCAAGCTACTTACGACGAAGAGCACGTCGCTGTCGAGACTGGACACGGGGTCGTCGAAGACCGCGACGCGAGGGGCGACAGTCCCGCTGTCGCTGGGACTGCCTTGAAGCAGGAAATAGAAGTAGAGGAACGTGACAAAGCTCTTCTCGCCTTCGCTGAGCGTCTCTCTGGCGTCGGTCTCGTCGGCGCGGCGTAGAGCATAGGTGTTGTCCTTGCCCACGCGGGCCAGCGAAAAGCTTCGGAAGCCATAGGAGAGCAATAGCGCGTTGATCTTGTCGACCGTTGGCTGGACGCTCGTTGACGACTTCTCCAGGGCACGAATCTCCGCCTCCTTTGCCATCTTCAAATTGGTCGATTCGACGATCAACCCTTCGAGCCTTGCAATCGCTTTGTCAAGTCCATCCTTCCGCTGGGCATAGTCCGCCAGATCAGCAGCGAGCTCCACTTCGATCAGATAGCGCCACACTTGCGATGTTAGTTTCTTCTTTTCTTCGCGCAGGTTCGCGACTGTCGTGTTGTGCGCCCCGATGGCGGCGTTGGCCCTGTCGATCACGGCGGCGATCGCAGACGCTGTGTCCGCCAAGCCGGCGAGGACGATGGGCCTGCTCGGTTCCTTCCGCTTTTCCTCGATCAACAGAGAATTCGCGGCGATTTTCGACGCCGCGATGTCTCGCTGCGATTGCAGTACCGCTTTGTCTAGCCGCGCCGAGCTCGAGGTCAGTGCTGCGTCAACGACTGCCAAGAAGGCTCTTCCGTCGGCGGCGTAGGCAAGCGCGAGCGCGTCGATCGCGTCGGTGTCAGCAACGAAGGCGCCATCGAAGTACGCTTCGAGATCAACTTCAAGGGACGCGGGAGCCGGCTGCTGGCAGAACGGGCAATCACCATCGTTCTTCCGGAAGAACGACCGGCCCTGCTTGACCCAGTCGCTATTGCCCAACTTGTCGATCATCGCGGCGATGTCGATGTCCTTGCTGCCGACAACGACCTTCTGAAGGATCGGATGGACCTCTCGCGAGACCAAGCTGTCGTGAGACGGCAGGGCGAACAGCGCCTCTGGTACCGGAGCAGCCCCGAAGATCGTCTCGGCCCTGGTCTCTATGTCGGCGAGCGTCGGCAGCGTCTCGGCGCAGGCAGCTCGACCGGATTCTTCAAGAATCTTGCGTCGGAACTTCGATTTATCGTTGCGATACCCCTCGAACGCTCCGGACAGCTTGGTGTCGTGCTTGACCTTTTGACGCCAGCATTTGTCTTGCAGCCATTGATCGAGTGCTTCGAGTTCGGCCTTCTTGCCCCCCGTGCCGTCTGGTCCCTTCAAGGTCGCTGTGAAAGTCAGAACTTCTGCAACTCGCTTGGCAACCTCGGCAGCGGCGAGCCTCAGCGACTCGGCGTCCTCCACACTCTGCTTGCCGAGAGTGAACACACCCTTGATCGCACCTTGGCCGAAGTTGGCCTGCACGAAATCGCGGTTGTAGACCAACGTTTCGAGCGCAGCGCCACCTTTCCACCCGATGCGGCAACTAGCGTGAGCGGGATCTCCTGGCTGTGCAATGACCCGAGAAATGGTGGTCTTCCCAGAACCGTTCGACCCGTAGATGTAGGTGAGAGCCTTGAGACCGGTCAACGACTGCGGGACGTCCTTGTATGTGGCCGTCTTGGCGATCTGGATGGACTCAATCATTCGCTGCTCCCTTTCGCGTCACCTCAAGGCTGTGCAAAGTGGATCACCGCTTCCAGCCTGCCTCTGCTTGCCGCCCGCAGCTTCAGCAGACCGATCTCGCGAGCCATCGAGATCACGGCCTCTTCGCCCACCTTTCCTGACCCAATGACCCACCGTGCGAGCGACACCAGTTCCTGCTCGCAGATCTCTTCCACGCCGCGTGCGCTCTCGTCGTCGGAAGGCCACCTGAAGGGAACATCGGTCCGCACTGCGATGCCCTGCGGCCAGTAGAAGGTGCCCCCAGCTTCTTCGGTGCTTCCGAAGCGCTGCCTGGCGATCAGCTCCACGCGCTCCTGAATCCGGTTGCCAGTTCTCTGGAACCCGTGCGCTCGCGCAATGCGCCTGGCGAGCACGGCATCGAGCACCGGCCCTTCACGCTGAACGACCCACTCGACCATCGGCCGCAGCACGCCGTCGTATGCGGGCTCGTAGAACTGGTCCGGTGATACCGCGCCGGCCTGTACGGCGTCCGCCGGCTGCGACATCTGGAAGTAGCGATCCTTGGCCTCGCCTGTGGTTCTGGGCGCCGGGTCCAGTGCCGAGGACACCTGTCGGGCGTACTGCAGCGGCTCAAGCGCGGCATGGGCTGGCTCGACCTCGTTGCCGTCTCCCGGCTCCTGCCGCCCGGCCGCGCGGGTAATGGCTGCGGTCGCCTCGTTCACGACCTGCTCGCTCGGCGCAAGATCCTCCACCACCCCCTGGGCGCTGGCTTCGCTCGCTCGTCGCTGCCGATCCTGTTCGAGTATTTCGGTCAGCGCGGCGTGCACGCGCTCCAGCGTGCCGCCCGGGTCCACCCACCAATCGGTCGACCAGATGCGCGCGATCTCCCAGCCCAGCCCGCGCAGCACCTGCTCGCGCAGCTTGTCGCGGTCGCGTGCGGTGGCCGATCGGTGGTAGGTTGCCCCATCGCACTCGACGCCGGCGAGGTAACGGCCCGCGAAGTCCGGATGCACGACGCCGAGATCGACGCGGAACGACGACGCGCCGATCTGCGCGTGCACCTGCCAGCCCTTGCGCTCCAGCGCCGCGGCCACGCTGGCCTCGAACGGGCTCTCGAAGTCGCCACGGCTGCCGAAGTTGGCCTCGGCCAAGGCCCGCGGCCCGCGCTCGGCGAACTCCAAGAAGTGCTTCAGGTCACGCACGCCCGTCGCCTTGGTGCGCGACAGGTCCATCTGCTCGCCGCGCAGGCTGGAAAACACGCGCAGCTCGTGCCGCGCCCGCGTCACCGCCACGTTCAGCCTGCGCTCGCCGCCATCGCGGTTCAGCGGGCCGAAATTCATCGACACCGCGCCCGCCATGTCCGGCCCGTAGGTGATGGAGAAGTACATGATGTCGCGCTCGTCGCCCTGCACGCTCTCCAGGTTCTTCACGAACACGGGTTCGAGTTCCACCTCGGAGAAGTAGGGTTCCAGCCCGGGGTCCTTACGGCGCGCTTCGTCGAGCAGGTCTTCGATCAAGCCCTGCTGCTCGGAATTGAAAGTCACGACGCCGATGGTCAAGTCCGATTGCCGGAAGCCCGGCGACTTGAGCCGAGCCACCAGGTCGGCCACCAACGCGTGCGCCTCGGGCTTGTTGATGCGGGCGCCGCCCTTCTCGTACTGCCCCTTCACCAAGTGGAAGCTCACCGCGCGGTCTTCCGTTACCGGCGACGGAAAGGTGACCAGCCCGCCACCGTAGTAGCGGTGGTTGCTGAAGGCGATCAGGCTTTCGTGGCGCGAG
>Ga0315912_10006723_pt1 | contig 10230 bp, 8 predicted proteins | sample VfabasoilMG_FD_204469 | JGI IMG/M metagenome (GOLD analysis project Ga0315912, IMG submission 204469) | Garden soil microbial communities collected in Santa Monica, California, United States - V. faba soil | ecosystem: Environmental > Terrestrial > Soil > Garden | place: USA: California... | reverse complement strand
CAATCGCATACTCGAGGTCGATGCGCTCAACAACACCGTCACGGTGCAGGCCGGCTGCATCCTGGCGGCGATACAGGAGGCGGCAACCGCGGCCGGACGACTGTTTCCGCTGAGTCTCGGCGCTGAAGGCAGTTGCCAGATCGGCGGCAATCTATCCACCAATGCTGGCGGCGTCAACGTGCTGCGCTACGGCAACACGCGCGATCTCGTGCTGGGCCTGGAAGTGGTGCTGCCCGACGGATGCATCTGGAACGGATTGCGCGGATTGCGCAAGGACAATACCGGATACGACCTCAAGCACCTGTTCATCGGTGCGGAGGGCACGCTGGGCGTCGTCACCGCAGCGGTGCTGAAACTCTTCCCCCGGTTGAACGCCGGCGTCACCGCCTGGGTTGCGGTGCCGTCCCCGCGCCAGGCGATCGAACTGCTCGCCCTGTTGCGGCGCCATTGCGGGGAAACCGTGACGGCATACGAAGGCATCTCACGCCGTTGTCTCGATCTGGTGCTGGGGCACATGCCGGGCTCGCGCGATCCGCTGCCGCGGCGTCACGAATGGTACGTTCTGGTCGAACTGGGAGACGCCCGCGCCGGCGATGCGCTGCGCCACGGCCTCGAAAGCGCGCTGGCAGCGGCCGCCGAGATCACCCTGATCGCCGACGCAGTGATCGCGGAATCGACGGCGCAAAGCGAGTCGTTATGGAGCCTGCGCGACGCCATTCCGCTCGCATCGCGCGCTGATCCGCGCATGGTGTACCGGCACGACATCGCGGTGGCGGTGAGCCGCATCCCGGCGTTCGTCGCCGCTGCCCAGGCGGCGCTCGAGGCGCAATTTCCGGGAATCGAGATCATCTGCTTTGGCCACCTCGGCGATGGCAACCTGCACTACAACGCATTCGTGCCCGGACGCCTGCGCTCGGATCCGGCGGCGCGCGACGCCCACGATGTCGCCGATACCGTTTACCGGCTGCTGCAGGACTTTGGCGGCAGCATCAGCGCCGAGCACGGAATCGGTCTCGCCAAGGCTTCCCAGCTCGCGCGTTACAAGAACCCGGTGGAACTTGATCTGATGCGTACGCTCAAACGCACGTTGGATCCCCACAACATCATGAATCCGGGGAAGGTGTTGGAAGTGATGAGTGCGCCGTGACGGGCGCGGAATGAATGGCCGGAGGAAGCATGGCTGAGAAGATTGTCAAGAGTGACGCAGAGTGGAAACAGCAACTCACACCCGAGCAGTTCCAGATAACACGCAAGAAAGGCACGGAGCCCGCATTCACCGGTGAATTCTGGGACAACCACCAGGCCGGAATGTACCGCTGCGCGTGCTGCGGCGCCGAACTGTTCCGCTCCGAGCATAAGTTCGACTCGGGCACCGGCTGGCCGAGTTTCTGGCAGCCGTCAGCGCCCCAAAAAGTCGCGACCGAAGCGGACAACAGCTACTTCATGCGCCGCACCGAGGCGCTCTGTAGCCGCTGCGATGCCCATCTCGGGCACGTCTTCGACGACGGCCCCGATCCCACCGGCCTGCGCTACTGCATCAATTCAGCGTCCCTCAAGTTCGAGCGCGACAAGTAGGCGGGTTATTCATCCTGCATTGCCGCGGTGCATTTCCAGTAAAATGGCGGGCCATGAAGTTCCTTTTCGACTTCTTTCCGCTGATCGTGTTCTTCGCCGGCTACGCGCTGGTGGACATATTCTTCGCGACCGCCGCGGCGATGGCGGCGACCCTGATCCAGGTGATCGGGTCGTGGCTCAGGCATCGCAAGGTCGAAAAGCTGATGTGGATCAACTTCGGGACGATCGTATTTTTCGGCGGCCTCACCCTGCTGCTGCAGGATGAGCGCTTCATCAAGGTGAAGCCCACGATCGTCTATTGGATCATCGCGAGCGCGCTGCTGGTGTCGCGCTACGTCTTTCACAAGAATGCCATCAAGTTGATGATGGATACGCACTTCGACGCGCCGGAACGCGTGTGGAACCACTGGCTCCTCAACTGGGTCGTGTTTTTTGCCGTGCTGGGCGTCGTCAACCTGTTCGTGGCGCACGGTTTCAGCACCGATGTCTGGGTCAAGTTCAAGGTCTTCGGCACCCTCGCCCTGACACTCGTTCTCGCATTCATCCAGACCTTCATGCTGATGCGTTACGCGCGGCATGAGGAAGGCAAGTAGTGCTGTACGTGATCCTGGCGGAGGATGGCCCGAATTCCTCGGCAAATCGCGCCGCTGCGCGGGCCCGGCACTACGAGCGGATGACCGCCATGCAGGACGCGGGGCGCCTCGTGATCTCGGGACCCTGCCCCGCCATCGACAGTCCCGATCCCGGACCGGCGGGATTTTCCGGAAGCATCATCATCGCCGAATTCGATTCGCTGGCGGACGCCGAAGCGTGGATCGCGGCGGACCCGTACGTGACGAGCGGGGTGTTCGAAAGCGTGGTCGTGAAGCCCTTTCGCAAGGGATTCCCGCGATGAGCGTCGCCCGGCGCATCGAGCAGCAGCTCGCCTGCCTGCAGCCGGAGTCGCTGGAACTGCTGGACGAATCGGGACAGCACGCCGGACACGAAGGCGCGCGCGACGGCGGCGGGCACTTCCGCCTCACCATCGTGTCAAAGGCATTTTGCGGAAAGCCGAGCCAGGCGCGGCATCGCATGATTTACGACGCGCTCGCGCCGATGATGAAGAAGGACATCCACGCGCTCGCCATCAAGGCCTACGCACCCGAGGAAATTTGATTTTGCCCAAACCAGGAAACCCCATGACACTCCATCGCATATTGCCCGCGCTCGCGCTCGTGACGCTCATGACCGCCACGCACACCGGCCACGCACAGGTGGCCAAGGTGAATGGCGTGACCATCCCTCAGTCCCATCTCGACGTCATCGTCCAGGCCCAGACCGCGCAGGGCCGGCCCGACTCGCCGGACATGCGCAATGGCATCAAGGACACGCTGATCAATCAGGAGATCATCGCTCAAGAGGCGCTGAAGAAAGGGCTGGAGAAGACGCCCGCCGTCGCCGCCCAGATCGCCCTGCAGCGCCAGGAAATCCTGGTGAACGCCTATATTCAGGACTACCTCAAGAACAACCTGGTCAGCGAAGATGCGATGCGAAAGGAGTACGAGCGGCAGAAGTCCGCCGTCGGCAGCCGCGAATTCAAGCCGCGGCACATCCTGGTCGAGAAGGAGGAGGAGGCGAAGGACGCGATCGCCCAGATCAGGAAGGGCGCGAGCTTCGAGAAAATTGCCGGGGAGAAATCCCGCGATCAGGGATCCCGGATCAAGGGTGGTGAACTGGAATGGGGCGTGCTGCCCAACTACGTCAAGCCCTTCGCCGATGCGCTGGCGAAGCTCAAGAAGGGCCAGATGACGGAGGTGCCGGTGCAGACGCCGTTCGGCTGGCACGTGATCCGGCTCGACGACGAGCGCCCGTTCAAGACGCCGGCCTACGAGGAGGTCAAGTCCAACCTGCAGCGCGGATTGCAGCAACAACTGGTGCAGAAAGCGGTTGCAGATCTCCGCGCGAAAGCCAAGATCGAATAGCCGCCCGGAATCCCGGCTCCCGTCCCTACCCGACCCACCTGCGCGCATTGCGGAAAATCCGCATCCACGGCCCGTCCTCGCCCCATTCCGCCGGATGCCAGGAGTTTTGCACGGTGCGAAACACCCGTTCCGGATGCGGCATCAGGATGGTGAATCGGCCATCGGGTGTCGTCAGCCCGGTTATCCCGTGCGGCGACCCGTTGGGATTCGCCGGATAGCCCTTGGTCACCCGCCCGTGGTTATCCACGAAGCGCAGCGCGACCAGCGGACGCGCGGCGGCCATGGCAGCGCCGCTGGGAAACTCGGCATAGCCCTCCCCGTGCGCGACCGCGACCGGGATGCGGCTTCCCGCCATGCCATCGAAGAAGAGCGAGGGCGACGGCTGCACCTCGGTCAGCGCGAAGCGCGCCTCGAACTGTTCGGAGCGGTTCCTCACGAAATGCGGCCAGTGCCCTGCGCCCGGTATGATTTCCTGAAGATTGCTCATCATCTGGCAGCCGTTGCAGACGCCGAGGGCGAATGAATCGGGGCGCGCGAAGAAAGCCGTGAATTCGCTGCGCGCGCGCTCGTTGAACAGGATGGACTTCGCCCAGCCCTCTCCCGCGCCCAGCACGTCGCCGTACGAAAACCCGCCGCATGCGGCAAAGCCCTTGAAGCCTCCGAGACTCGCCGCCCCGCTCATGATGTCGCTCATATGCACGTCGATCGCCTCGAATCCGGCGCGATCGAATGCCGCCGCCATTTCAACCTGACCGTTCACCCCCTGCTCGCGCAGAATCGCCACCCTGGGGCGCGCGCTGCGCGCGATCATGGACGCGGCGACGTCATCCGCGGGATCGAACGTCAGCCGGGCGTGGAGGCCGGGATCCCGTGGATCAAGCAGCCGGTCGTACTCCTGTTGCGCGCAAACCGGATGGTCGCGCAACTTCTGCATGTGCCAGGTCGTCTCCGACCAGGCGCGATGCAGGTTGACACGCGAGTCGCTGAAGATCTCGCTCCCGTCGGCAGCGATGCGCAGCATGTCGCCTGCGGTAGCTTCGCCTATGACATGACAGATGCCGCCGCCCAGGCCTGCCGCGGCCAGCATCTTCATGACGCCCGGCGTGTCGCTGCGCCGCACCTGCATCACCGCGCCCAGTTCCTCGTTGAACAGCGCTGCCAGCATGCCATCGGCGGTGAGCGCCGAGATGTCGAGCATCGCGCCGCAGCGCGCGGTAAACAGCATCTCGCACACCGTCACGAGCAAGCCGCCGTCCGAACGGTCGTGATACGCCAGCAGCCTGCCGTCCCGGCTCAATTCCTGCACGGCATCGAAGAATCGCCTCAGAATCTGAGGCTGATCGACATCCGGCGACTCATCGCCCAGCGCACCGTAAACTTGGGCCAGCGCCGATCCGCCCAGCCGGCACTTGCCCATGCCCAGATCGATCAGGATGAGATCGGTTTCGCCGCAATCGCTTCGCAATTGCGGCGTAAGCGTCGGCCTGACGTCCGACACCGGCGCAAACGCCGACACGATCAGGGACAGGGGCGCCGTCACCTCCTTGCGCTTCGCGCCGTCCACCCATGCCGTCTTCATCGACAGCGAGTCTTTGCCCACCGGAATGCTGATGCCGAGTTGCGGGCAAAGCTCCAGCGCCACGGCCTGCACCGTGTCGTAGAGCGCCGCGTCCTCGCCAGGATGCCCGGCAGCCGCCATCCAGTTGGCGGAAAGCTTGACCGCTCCGAGTTCGCGTATCGCCGCGGCCGCGATGTTGGTAATGGCCTCGCCCACCGCCATCCGCCCCGAAGCGGGGGCGTCGATCAGCGCGAGCGGCGAGCGCTCCCCCATCGCGAACGCTTCGCCGCGATAAGTCGTATAACCCATGAGCGTGACCGCGACATCCGCGACCGGAACCTGCCACGGCCCGACCATCTGATCGCGCGCGGTGAGGCCGCCCACTGTGCGGTCACCGATCGCGATGAGAAAAGTCTTGTCGGCGACCGCAGGCAATCGCAATACGCGGTACACCGCTTCACGCAGCTCGATCGCGCTGAGATCGAGAGGCGGCAGCTCGCGCCGCGCGTGGCTCACCTCACGGGTCATGCGCGGCGGCTTGCCCAGCAGCACCGCGAGCTCCATATCGACCGGCGCGTTCGCGAACGCCGGATCGACCACGGTTAGCCGCCCGTCGGCACTCGCCTCACCCACCACCGCAAACGGACAGCGCTCCCGGGCGCAGATCGCAGCGAATTCCGCGAGGCTCCCCGGCACGATCGCCAGCACATAGCGCTCCTGCGCTTCGTTGCACCAGATCTGCAATGGCGACATGCCGGGCTCCTCGCTCGGGATGTCGCGCAGGTTGAAGCGCCCGCCCAGCCCGCCCGCATGCACCAGCTCCGGAGCCGCATTCGACAGCCCCCCGGCTCCCACGTCGTGAATCGAGAGGATCGGATTCGCCTCGCCCAACGCCCAACAACGATCGATCACTTCCTGCGCGCGGCGCTGGATTTCGGCGTTCCCGCGCTGCACCGAGTCGAAATCGAGTTCCTCCTGATTGCTGCCGGTATCCATGCTCGAGGCGGCGCCTCCGCCGAGCCCGATCCGCAGGCCGGGCCCGCCGAGCTGGATCAGCAGCGCGCCGGGGACAAGCGGCTGCTTGAAGGCGTGAACGGCCGCGATATTGCCGATGCCCCCAGCGATCATGATGGGCTTGTGATAGCCGCGCACTTCGCCGGCCACCTGCTGTTCGAAGGTCCTGAAATAGCCGGCGAGATTCGGCCGCCCGAACTCGTTATTGAACGAGGCGCCGCCGATGGGACCCTCGATCATGATGTCGAACGCCGATGCGATGCGGCGCGGACGGCCATGAAGATCGTGCTCCCAGGGTTGGATGAATCCCGGAATGCGGAGGTTGGATACCGTGAAGCCGGTCAGTCCGGCCTTGGGCTTGGCGCCGCGCCCGGTGGCGCCTTCGTCGCGGATTTCGCCCCCCGCGCCGGTCGCCGCGCCCGGAAAGGGAGAAATCGCTGTCGGGTGATTGTGCGTTTCCACCTTCATCACGATGTGCACGTCGCCTTTGCGATAGCCATACGCGCCGTCCGACCGGGGGAAGAAACGCTCGATCCGCGCGCCCTCCATCACCGCGGCATTGTCGGAATAGGCGACGACGGTGCCACGCGGATGCGCCTGGTGCGTCGCGCGGATCATCGCGAACAACGACTGTGGCTGGGGGGTGCCGTCGATGACCCAGCTCGCATTGAATATCTTGTGCCGGCAGTGCTCGGAGTTCGCCTGCGCGAACATCATCAGCTCGACGTCCGTGGGATTGCGTCTTGCGCGCAGGAAGTGATCCGCAAGGTAATCGACCTCCCCGGCGGACAGGGCGAGCCCCATATCGAGGTTCGCGCGCTCGAGCGCCCCGCGCCCTCCACCCATCAGATCGATTTGCGCCAATGGCGCCGGGCATTGGACACGGAACATCTGCTCCACGGCATCGAACGATTCGAGCACGGTTTCGGTCATCCGATCGTGTATGCGGGACTCCAGCACGGGACGATACGCGCTCGCATCGCTGTTATTTTTTTCGCGCGCGATCCAGTACGCGACACCGCGTTCGATGCGCTCGACCACCTCCAGGCCGCAATGGCGCGCAATGTCGGTCGCCTTCGACGACCACGGCGAGAGGGTGCCGAGCCGCGGCACCACCAGCATGAGTTCGCCACCCGCTTTTGCCGCCGTGCTTTGTGGCCCGTAAGTGAGGATGCGTTCCAGCCGCTCGCGCTCCACCTCGACCGGGCGGCGGCTCACCTGCACGAAATGCCAGTATTCCGTTTCGAGATGGAGTCCGGCGAGTGCCGGATGCTGCAGGAGCTTGCGGCGGCGAAATGGAGTAAGGGCGGCACGCCCGCGCAACCGGAGAATTTGCGACATGACCCGAAGCGACACGCTCTAAAGCGATATTTTACTGCATACCCGCGGCTCGACCCGCGATACTTTCCGCTACACTATGGCTCATGGCCGATCGCTTTCCGCACGGCACGCCCGTCTTTCTCACCGAGGACATCCGCCGCATCGAGTCAGCGGCGTCCGCGCTTCCGCACCCGCCCCCGCTCATGGAACGCGCAGGGCTCGCTGCCGCGAAACTCGCGCGCGAAGTGGCTGGTGACTCCGGCAAACCCGTGCGGGTCATGGCGGGACCGGGAAACAACGGCGGCGATGCCTTGGTCGCGGCCCGCTACCTGAGACAGTGGTGGTTTCAGGTCGACTTGGTCTTCGCGGGTGATGCCGGCAACCTTTCATCCGATGCCGCCGCGGCACTGGACGCCTGGCGCGGCGCCGGCGGCACGGTAAGCGCCGAGCCTGCCGCGCCGGGCGAACTGAGCCTGGTGATCGATGGCCTGTTCGGGATCGGCCTGCAGCGTGAAGTCGCGGGCCGTTACGCACGGCTCGTAGCTTGCATGAACCAGTCGGCTGCGCCGGTGCTCGCGCTTGACGTTCCGAGTGGTCTCGCATCCGACAGCGGCCGCGTGCTTGGCTGTTGCGTGCGCGCCGATCACACTCTTACGTTCATCGGCCTCAAGCCGGGGTTGCTGACTCTCGACGGCCCCGACCACTGCGGCGTGCTTCATCTGGAGCCGCTGGGGCTCGATCCACCCGCGGCGATCGACATCTGCGGCGCATTGATCGGGCATGCCGTCCTCGACGCCTCGCGCAAGCCCCGTGTGCGCAATTCGCACAAGGGAGACTACGGGAGCGTCGGAATCATCGGCGGCGCGCGGGGTATGGTCGGCGCGGCCGTTCTCGCAGGGCGCGCCGCCCTGCTGCTGGGGGCCGGACGCGTATACGTGGGCCTGGTAGCCGACGATGCGCCACGCCTCGATGCGTCCCAGCCGGAACTCATGCTGCGCACGGCGGATGACGTGCTGAAACTCGGCCACCTGACGGCGCTCGCCGCCGGCCCCGGCCTCGGGCAATCGCCCGATGCCGCGCTTTACCTCGGATGGGCCATCGAGAGCGCGCTACCGCTGGTGATCGACGCTGATGGATTGAATCTGATCGGCGCCGAAGCCGGGTTCCGGGAAGCGCTCGCCCGGCGGACGGCTCCGACCCTGCTCACGCCTCATCCCGCCGAAGCCGCACGCCTGCTGGGATGCGCGACGGGAGACATTCAGCGCGACCGTGTGGCGGCAGCCCGCGCGCTGGCCGAACGCTACAACGCCCAAATCGTGTTGAAAGGCGCGGGCAGCATATGCGCGTGCCCGGATGGCATGTGGGCGATCAACCCCACCGGCAACCCCGGCATGGCAAGCGCTGGCATGGGAGACGTTCTCACCGGACAGCTCGCCGCCCTGCTCGCCCAGGGCAATGATGCGAAGCACGCGCTGCAAGCGGCGGTCTATCTGCACGGCGCCGCGGCCGATATGCTCCTCGCACGCGGAGTCGGTCCAGTCGGGCTCACTGCTAGCGAGGTGATCCCGGCGGCGCGCGAGATCTTCAACTCGACCGTCGTCCGGGAAACCACGTGACCGTCAGGTTGAGCAGCGCAGCGATGCCAGGCGCGATCGGCACGCGTGAAGCCATCGACCTGCTGGAGCATGCATTTGCCCGCGATGCAGCAGGCCGGGCTGTCGGCCTCCGTGGATGGGGGGAGCCGAGCCTCAAGCGCCCGGCCAGTGCGGGCGGTGCGTAATCACCCCAAACGGCGCCACGCCGGTATACGAGGAAGCACGATGAACCCAATCCCCCCCATCGCCCGCCACGCTATCCGCCGCGCAGCGCTGGTTGCCGCCGGATTGTCCTGCCTGCCGCAAATTGCCCTGGCGCAGCTCGCATGGCGTCCGGAGAAGGCGGTTGAAATCGTTCTCCCCACCGCGCCCGGCGGCACCAACGACCATCTCGCGCGCCTCATGCAGAGAATCCTGCAGGAGGAGAAACTCGTTCCGGTACCGACCGTGATCATGAACAAGGCCGGAGGCAATCAGTCGCTTGCCTTCGTGTACGTGAGCCAGAAAGCACCCGATCCGCATTACCTGTTCTTTGCGACGGCGACGGTTTTCACCAATCAGATCGCCGGCTTGACGCAGGCGGGCCACGCTGACCTCACGCCGATCGCCGTGCTGGTGGTGGATCACAGCGTCATCACCGTGCGCGCCGATTCTCCCATCAAGTCGATGCGTGATCTGGTCGACCGCCTCAAGGCGGATCCCGAAGCGCTCGCTTTTGGCATGGTCGCCCGCGGCGGCCCCAATCATCTGGCGCTGTCGCAGGCGATGCGATCGGCGGGCGTGGACCCGAGGAAGCTCAAGACCGTGGTGTTCAAGACCAACGGCGAATCGATGTCGGCGGTGGTGGGAGGACATATACACGCCGTCGTGTCCTCGGTCAGCGCGGCCCTGCCGCAGGCGCAGGCGGGGAACACCCGCATGCTCGCCGTCGCTGCCGCCAGGCGCATGACCGGCGCCCAAGCCGGCATACCGACCATGCGCGAACAAGGGATCGACGCCACCGGCATATCCAACTGGCGCGCGGTGTTTGCGGCCAAGGGGGCCACACCGGCGCAGACGGCCTTCTGGGAAGAAGCCATGGCGCGGATGGCGGCTTCCGAGGAGTGGAGCCGGGCGATCGAAGCCACCACTTTCACCCGCCATTTCCTGCGGGGCCGGGAGTTCGCGAAGTACCTCGATGAGGAGTTTGCCGCCACCAGGGCCGTCA
>Ga0315912_10006722_pt1 | contig 10232 bp, 7 predicted proteins | sample VfabasoilMG_FD_204469 | JGI IMG/M metagenome (GOLD analysis project Ga0315912, IMG submission 204469) | Garden soil microbial communities collected in Santa Monica, California, United States - V. faba soil | ecosystem: Environmental > Terrestrial > Soil > Garden | place: USA: California... | reverse complement strand
GCTCTGGAACGGCAAGGGATTCGAGCTCTCCGGCTCCTCGACGAACCGGCTGGTCCTGGCGGGATTCGGGACGAGCGCGCTGGCCTTCGATTGCAAGCTCGAGGACGCCGGAGAGCGCGCAGGGCAAATCGAACTCTTCGAGATCGACGCATTGCATGAGAGCGCAGCTCGCGAGTGGATTGACAAGCGTCCTTCGGAATTCGTTCCGATTTCCTGGGGCGACGTTTCGATCGTGCGCAGCGTCCTCGAACTCTGAGCGAAACCGCCGCGTTTTCGCGCGATTCTTCGGGTAACGGCTCCGATACCGAAGGTAGTCCTACGCGGCAGACACGCGTGCTGCGACTCGAGCCGCAAGGGGGCGGCGGTCGTGCACGAGCGCTGCTCTTCACGGGAGACGGCATCGATGAAAACGAGACACCCGTTCGAGTTCGTGCGCTCGACCTTCCGCAATTCGCCCTGGGTCGTGATCTCAGTTTCAGCGCATGTGATCGCGATCGCGATCCTCGCGCTGTGGTACATCGCGAAGCCGACGGCGCAACTGCGCGACGAGACGATTCTGATCACCGTCGGTCCGCCGAAGCCGCCGGAAGAGGCACCGATCGAGCCGCCGATCCCTCCCGATCGCAAGCTGATCCCGCCGGAGAGAGAGACCATCCTCACCCCTGAACCGATCGACGTCGACTTCACGATTCCGATCACCGAGCCGCCGGATCCGGACGTCGACATCGGGGAGCCCGATTCGAACAACGATCTTGCGAGAAGCCCGAGTGTGAGCACCGCGATGGGGCCCGGGCAGGGCGGAACTCGTGGGACGGAGCACGGTCCGTTCCGTGACCGACCGTTTGGCCCACCCGGCGGCGAAAAAGGAGAGAAGCCCTATCCAACGACACCGCTGGACAAGGTCGTGCTCGACGGCCTGCGCTGGCTCGCGCGACACCAGAACGCCGACGGATCGTGGACTGCCGCGGGAGTCAAGGAGCACTGCAGCACCAACGAGCTGTGCGCGAATCCCAAGCTGAACTGGACGAGCAACTACGACGAGGGTCTGACCGGCATGGCGCTTCTGGCCTACCTAGGCGCAGGCTTCAGCCATGAGTCACAGCAGTGGCTGCTCGATCCGATCACCAGCAAGCGCTGGAAGGCGGGCGAGGTCGTCAAGAACGGACTGCGCTGGTTGAAGAACCACCAGAACGCCGACGGCTCGTTCAGCCGCGAGCGCGCCTTCCTCTACAACGAGTCGCTCGCGACGCTGGCGCTCACGGAGGCCTATGGGCTGACGCAGAATCGCTACTGGCTCGAGCCGGCGCAGCGCGGCATCGACTTCCTCCAGCGCGCGCAACGGCCGAACCCGTCGGGCCAGGGCCTGTGGGGTTGGCGCTACGCGTCGCGGCAGGAGATCGAGGCCAAGTATCCGGGCGGTTCGCTCGACGAGACCGGCAAGAAGGAGCTCTTCGACGCCGACCTGTCCGTCACGGGCTGGTGCGTGATGGCCTTGAAGAGCGCGCAGCTCTCCAAGCTGACCGTTGCGCCGGTCGCGATGGAGGGTGCGCTCGCTTTCACGAGATGGGTCAGCCTGCCGGATGGCCAGGCGGGCTACCTCGACCCCAAGGGAGCGGGGGCGAAGGTCAGCGGCGTGGACGACCACTTCGTGTACCACGCGCGATCGATGTCGGCCCTCGCGCTGTGCGTGCAGGCCTTCACGGTGCACGATCCGAACGACGCCTTCCTGGAGCCGGCGGCCCGCCAGATCGCGTCCGACCTGCCGAGGCCCGGCAAGGACGGCCTCGAGGCCGACTATTACTACTGGTACTACGGCTCGCTGGCCTTGCACCAGTTTGACGGACCCGAGAGTCCGCGCGCCTCGGGCAAGTACTGGGGCCCATGGAACAAGGCGCTGGTCGAGGCTTTGACCTCGACGCAGAGCCACGACCCGAAATCCTGCCGCGACGGAGGCTGGCTCCGTCCGGACCGCTGGGCCCACTCGGGCGGCCCGATCTACGCCACGGCGATCAACGTCCTCACGGCCGAGGTCTACTACCGCTATGCAAACGCCTTCGGCGGCCGCCGCCACTAGACCCCAGCCCCATTGTCCCGTCCTCCTGGCTCGCCTGGATGCAAGGGCTCCATCCGGGCGGTTGTCAGGCGGTCAAAATCGGGTAACATCCCCGCCCCTCCTGGATAGCTCCGCGGAGCTCCGGGAAGCGTCGAGCCCCCCAGTCGAGCACGGATCAGGCCCGTCCCTGGGCGCGCAAGGAGATCTGCGATGGCATTCAATCCCGCCACGGCACTGAAAGACTTCATCAAGAACTCGCCCTGGGTATTCATGGCGATCGCGGTCCACGTGATCGGCATCTCCGTCCTGGCGATCATGCAGATCACCAAGCCGGCGGCGAAGCCCGACGACACCCCGACGACGATCAAGCTCGCCCAGCCGAAGGAGCAGACCCCCGAGGACGCGCTCCCGCCCGAGGTGCTCGACCGCAAGGCGATCCCGAAGAACGAGGAGGCGGAGATCGTCACCTTCGAGGAGGACGTCTTCCTGCCCACCGAGCCGACCGAGGACCTGCACCTCGACCGCGCCGATCCCGAGTCCGTGGACAACCTGACCGCCGGGCAGCCGGGCGGCACCGCGATCGGCGTCGGGACGACGGGCCACCACGGCCTGCGCCCGGGTTTCGCGGGACGCAAGCTCGGCGGCGGCAAGGCCGGCCGCGGCGGCGGCGCGACGCAGGGCACCGAGAAGGCCGTGCTCGAGGGCCTGCGCTGGCTGGTCCGCCACCAGCGCAGCGACGGCTCCTGGGGCATCGTGAGCCTGAAGTCGATCTGCGACTCGGACAAGCCCTGCTTCGATCCCAAGGAGAGCTACACCGAGCACGCCGACGAAGGACTGACCGCGATGGCGCTCCTGTGCTTCCTCGGGGCCGGGTACAGCCACGAGTCGAAGCAGGACCTCGTCGATACGGCGCGCGCCAAGCGCTACAAGATCGGCGAAGTCATCAAGAACGGCCTGATGTGGCTGGTCAAGCGCCAGAACGAGCAGGGCTACTTCTCGAAGGATCAGGTCTTCATGTACAACGAGGCGCTCTGCGCCCTGGCGTTGACCGAGGCCTACGGCCTGACGCAGAACCGCTACTGGAAGGAGCCCGCCCAGAGGGCGATCAACTTCCTGCAGAAGGCGCAGCGCCCGAACCCCTCGGGCACGGGCAGCTGGGGCTGGCGCTACGCCTCGCGCCAGGAAATCGAGGCCAAGTATCCCGGCGGCTCGCTCGACGAGACCGGCAAGAAGGAACTCTTCGACTCGGACACATCGGTCACCGGCTGGGTGGTGATGGCGCTCAAGTCGGCGATCATCTCCGGCCTGCAGGTCGACAAGAACTCGATGGACGGCGGCCTGGCCTTCGCGAAGTGGTGCACCGCCAATGACGGCTTGGTCGGCTACAACGACCCGAAGAACGCGGGCCTGACCGTGCAGGGGCGCGGGGACGACAAGTTCGACTACCACCCCACGGCGATGACCTCGCTGGGCATCTGCATCCGCATCTTCTGCGAGCACGATCCCAACGACCCCTTCTTCGAGCCCGCGGCGCTGCGCATGGTCAAGGACCTGCCCACGATCGACAAGGACCGCCGCAAGATCGACTACTACTACTGGTACTACGGCTCGATGGCGCTCAACCAGCTCGACGGCCCCGACAGCCCGCGCAAGAGCGGCAAGTACTGGGGCCCCTGGAACAAGGCCATGGTGGACGCGGTCGTCACCCTGCAGGACACGCAGGAACGCTCGTGCAACCGCGGCGGCTGGATGCAGCCGGACCGCTGGGCCTACGCCGGCGGCCCGATCTACTCGACCGCGATCAACGTCCTCACGCTCGAGGTCTACTACCGCTACGAGAACGCCTTCGGCGGAGGCAAGCGCAACTGAGCGTGCGCCGCGCGCGACCCATCCACACGACCGCGGCTCCTACGCGCACCGGTCCTCTGGCCGTGGCGCACCCCCCCTACTCCGCGACCTCGACTTCCGACCTGGCCTGATGAACGTACGCCCGATCCTGCTGCCGCTGCTGATGCTCGCCCCCAGCCCGCTCTTTGCCCAGAGCGCGCGCGTCCTGGGTCGGGACGACGCCACCTTCGCCCGCAAGCTCTTCGAGCGCGGCTACTTCGACCTGTCCGAGAAGCTGGTCGGGCTGATCGAGTCGGGCACCGTGGCGCCCAAGGACGTGGCCGACATCAAGGCGCTGCACCTCGCGGTGCGAATCGAGCTGGCCAAGAAGGAAACCGACCCCTACAAGCGCAAGGACCTGCTCAAGCTGGTCGTCGCCGAGCAGGAAGAGCTGGTCAAGACGCAGGTGGGCACGCGGGCGGCCGAGGACACGGCCAATTCTCTGCCCGACACCTACAGCATGATCGGCGCGGCGATCCTGGCCTGCGTCGGCAAGGAGAAGGACGTCAACGTCATCGGGCAACTGCAGGGCGAGGGCCAAAAGGTCTTCGCGCAGGCCGAGGAGACGATCAAGAAGCGCATCGAGGACCTGACCGAGCGCAAGGACGACCCGGCCGTCGAGGGCACGTACATCTCGGCGCGCTTCAACCTGCCGAAGACCTTTTACTTCCACTCGCTGCTCTATCCGGCGGGCGACTTCGCCAAGAAGAAGCTGATCGACGACGCGATCACCGCCTTCCAGGAGTTCGGCCTGGACTACAACGACCGCCTGCTCAACTACGAGGCCTGCATCTTCACCGGCCTGTGCTACACGGAGCTGGACAAGAAGGAGGACGCGCTCCAGTCCTTCAACGAAGCGATCGCCCTGCGCGAGCTGTTCGACAAGGACGCGAAGGGCATCTGGCTCGTCCCCGGGGATGCGGCGGACGTGATCTCCAAGGCCGTGCTGCAGAAGGTCAACGTGTTCGTGGACGAGGGCGACAGCCGCAGCGCGATCGAATGCGCCAAGGACTACTTCGCCACGGTCCTGGATCCCTACGAGGCGCTCAACGGGCTGGCGGTCCTGGCCGCGATGGGCAAGGCGCAGCTGACGCTCGACCGCAAGGGCTGCGCGGAGACCGCCAACAAGCTGCTCGAACTCGACGGCAACGGCCCCTGGGGCGGCGTCGCGCGCGAGCTGCAGAGCAAGCTCGCTGCCAGCGGCGCGGGCATGGCCGCGGGCGACCTGCTCAAGATCGCCTACTCCTTCGCGCAGCGCGGCCTGAGCGAACAGGCGCAGAGCTTCGCCCGCCAGGCGATCCAGTCGGCCAAGACCGAGAAGGACGGGGCGGCGGTCTCCGTCGACTCCTGGCTGCTGATCGGCGCGGTCTACGTGCAGCGCGGCTGGGATCTCGAGGCCGCGCTGGCCTTCGACACCTGCTCGGAGCGCTTCCCCAACGCGGAGAAGGCCCCGGAAGCGGTCTACCAGGCGCTGATGAGCTACGTCAGGCTGGCCTCGGTCGAGAAGAAGCCGATCTTCAAGACGCGCGTCGAGGAGCACCGCAAGACGCTCACCACGAAGTACCCCAAGCACGATCGCGCCGCCTTCGCGCAGCTCGTCGAAGGCGACGGCTTGACCGGCGACGGCAAGTACCTGGAAGCGGTCGACTCCTACAGCAAGGTCCAGGCTTCGAGTCCGAGCTACTACGACGCGCAGCTCAAGATCGGCTCGTGCTACTACCTGCAGGCGCGCACGCTGGACAAGGACAACAAGAAGACCGAAGCCGCGCAGTACTACACGCAGGCCGAGACGATCCTCAAGAAGTCGATCGACGACTTCGACCGGCTGGCGAGCGGCAACCTCGACCTCGAGAAGCTCGGACGCTACGAGAAGAACGGCTTCTTCGCGCGGCTGCAGCTGGCCGACCTCTACCTGCAGACGAATCAATCGGCCAAGGTCCTGCCGCTGCTCGAAGGCGCGGACACGAAATACGCCAACGACGCCGAACGCCTCGCGCAGGTCTGGGGCCTGCGCATCCGCGCGCTGAAGGAGCAGGGCAAGCTCGAGGACGCGATCAAGCTGCTCGAAGCGCTCTCGGCCAAGGATCCGGCCTCGAAGGCCATCGCCGCCGGCGCCGGCCTGATCGCGCGCGAGCTCGATGCCCAGGCAGGCGCCGCGAACGAGGCCAAGAAGACCAAGGAAGCCGACGCGCTCTGGCACCGCGCCGCGAATTTCTACGGCGCCAGCGGCCGCGCCATGCTCAAGAGCGACGCGATCCGTCCCAAGGACGTCGAGGACATCGCGACACGCCTCTACGTTCTCGGTCTGGGCTTCAACGGCGTGCCCGAGGGGACGGACACCTTCATCGGCTGGGACTCGAAGAAGTTGAAGGAGTCGAAGCTCTGGGAGCTCGCTGCCGAGCTGTACCAGGCGGAACTGAAGGTCTCGCCCTCGACGGACGCACAGCTCAACCTGGCGCGCATCTCGGCCTTCCTCGGCCGCTGGAAGATCGCCTCCGACGCCTTCGGCGAATACGCCAACAGTGCCGGCTCCGTCTTCGACGCGCTCAACCCCAAGCGCATCGGCCAGGGTGTCGAGCCCAAGGCGATCCAGGCTGCGATCGAGCGCGCCGTGTGCGACTTGATGGTCGCGATCACCGAGAAGGAGAAGGACCGCTTCGACCTCGCCGAGGACACGCTCAACCGCCTCTACGCCGCGCTGGCGGTGGATTCCACGCTGTGGTGGTACTCGACCTACTACCTCGTCAAGTGCCGCTACGAACGCGGCAACTACCGCGAGGCGGCCTCGCTGCTGAGCGGCATCGAACGCTCGGTCAACAAGCTCGGCGGAACCACGAACCTCGTGGCCGCATTCGCCGAGCTGAAAGCCGAAGTGGAAAAGAAGAAGTGATCCACAGCCTCCGCACGCACATGCAACGCCCCATCCTGAACATGAATCCGCTACCCAAGCTCTCCCTGATCCTGGGCCTCTCGGCCCTCGCGCTGCCCTCCGTCGCCGCCGGCCTCACGTCCACGCTGCCGCAACAGAAGGAAGACGTGATCAAGCTCAAGAACGGCACCGAAGAGACGGGCCGCATCAAGAGCGAGGAGTACGCCGGACTGACGCTCGACCCGACCAAGGGCCAGCAGCACACGATCGCCTGGAACGACATCGCGCAGATCACCTACGAGAAGGGCGAGAGCCTCGACTCCGCGCGCGACCTGCTCTACCAGGGCAAGCTCGAGGAGTCGCTCACGCAGCTGACCGAGATGCTCAAGCCCGAGGCCAAGCTGCGCGGACTGATCAAGCAGAACGTGCTCTTCCTGGTCGCGACCGTGCAGGACCGCCTGGGCAAGTCGGACGAGGCGATCGAGAGCTTCAAGGCCGTGCTCAAGGAGTACCCCAAGAGCCGCTACCTGCCCGACATCGCCGAGGGCCTCGTCTCGGCCTACGGCGCGAAGTCCGACCTCGAGGGCGCGAAGAAGGCCCTCGACGAATTGAACACCGGCGCCGTGACGGCCGGCGTCGAGGCGAACTTCTCGGCCATCGTCGCCATCCAGCGCGGCCGCATCCTCGAGCGCCAGGAGAAGTGGTCGGAGTCCTTCTCGGCCTACAACGCCGCGCAGTCGACCTCCGGCATCACGGCCCTGGCTTCGCAGCAGGCGCGCCTGGGCCAGGCGCGCTGCCAGATGAAGCAGAAGAAGGTCAGCGAGGCGGAGGCGCTCTTCCGCAAGATCAGCGCCGAGGAAGGCCCCAACTCGATCCTGGCCGGCGCCTGGAACGGCCTGGGCGACATCGCCAAGGCCGAGGGACGCGAGAAGCGCGATGCCGCCGTCCTGCTCGACGCGCTCTACATGTACCTGCGCGGCGTCGTGGTCTACGGCCCCGTCCCCGGTGAAAGCACGTATGAATACGAGCGCGCCCTGGCCGGCGCGGCCGAGAGCTTCGATAATCTGTCGCAGGTCGAAGCCAACAAGGACCTGAAGGCCCGCTACGCGCGCAGTCGCGACGAACACCGGGCACTGCTCAAGAAGGAATTCCCCAACTCAGCCTTCCTCTCCAAGTAAGCGCGAGGATCGCGCACCCCCCGTGGGGCGCGCACGTCGTCGCGCGCCCCAGACCCCCCACCCCCAGCCATCGTGCTCCAGTCGAGATGAACAAGTCCCGCATCAAGTCCGTGTCCCTGGCCACCCTGGCCATGGTCCTCCTCCCCGCCCTGGCCGTCGCGCAAGATGCTGCCAAGCAGCAGTCGGCCTGGGAACTCTTCCAGCACACCGGCATCGTCGGCTGGCTGATGGTGCTCTGCTCCGTGTCCGGCATGGCGCTGGTCATCGAGCACATCGTCAACATCCGCCGCGAGAAGCTCGCCCCGACGCCCCTGATCCAGGACCTCGAGGCCCTGATCAGCGAAGGCTCGTACGACGAGGCGATCGAGATGTGCGAGCAGGAGGGCGGCTACGTCTCCACGCTGGTCAAGGCCGGCCTGTTGATGCGCAACCTCGGCTACGAGGAAGTGATCAACAGCGTGGGCCTGGCCGCCGAAGAGGAGGGCTTCAAGCTGCAGGCCAAGATCTCCTACCTCTCGCTGATCGGGAACATCGGACCGTTGCTCGGCCTGCTGGGCACGGTGACGGGCATGATCACGGCCTTCCAGCGCATCGAGCAGATGAAGGCTCCGACGCCCAAGGACCTGGCCTCGGGCGTGTACGAGTCGCTGGTGAACACGACCATGGGTCTGTTCATCGGCATCACCTTCCTGACCTGCTTCTTCATCTACAAGAACATGGTCACACGCATGTCGCTGCAGATGAACCTGCAGGCGGTCGAGTTGATGCGCGCGCTGGCGGACAGGGAAGCCGCCGGCTCGGGCAAGCACTGATCCCGGGCGGGTCCCGCGGCTGCGGGGCCTGCATCCGGTCCACGACCAGACCCGAGGACTCCGGCCATGCACAGAAAAGTCAAGAAGGGCAAGCTCAAGGAAGACATCTCGCCCAACGTGGTGCCGATGATCGACATCATGTTCCTGCTGCTCCTGTTCTTCATGCTGGGTGCGGACATGAGCCAGCGCGAGGCGATCGAGATCCAGATTCCGAAGGCCAAGGCCGTGCCGGAGCCCAAGACGATCGAGGAGAAGGACAAGTTCACGCTGACCGTGAACATCCACCACGCACCGCCCGGGGGGGCGCCCTGTCCGGTCAACGAAAACAACGGGATCTGCCGCGAGGAGGGACACTGGCAGTGGCAGATCATGGGCGAGGACTACCCGCGCGAGGAGATGAAGAAGCAGCTCGTGATCATCGCGCAGGACCACCTCGAACCCGTCGAGGACCCGAAAGCCAAGGTCAAGCTCTCCGCGGCCTTCCTGCTGATCCGGGCCGACGAGCGGGCGCCCTATGGCGACGTGCAGAAGCTGACGGAGTACGCCGGCCTGGCGAAGATCTACAAGGTCCAGCTGGCGGCCAACAAGCCGCTGCCGGAGAAGTGATCCGCGGCGCGCTCCACGAAACCAACCCGATCCACAGAACCCGACCCACGAAGCGGTGATCCCATGGCTGGCGGCGGCGAAGCAGAAGACAACCCTCTACCCATCAACGTCGTGCCGATGGTGGACATCATCTTCTGCCTGTGCGTGTTCTTCATGTGCTCGTTCAAGTTCCGCGAGACGGAAGGCATGTTCGACTCGTGGCTCCCCAAGGACAAGGGCGAGGGCGGCGAGCCGGATCCGGGTCCGTTGCAGGAGATGCGCGTGATCATCAACTGGGACCAGACCTCCAGCAAGCTGACGCGCCAGTACATGCACCGCGTCGTCAAGGACGACGCCGAGCTCGAGCAGTGCATCCGTGAGGCGCACGAGGACTTCAAGGCGCGCAACAAGCCCGACATCCCGCTGATCATCGACGGCAGCGCCGGGACGCCCTGGAAAGAGATCATGACCGTGGTCAACATCGGCAAGTCGCTGCAGATCAAGAACCTCGAGTTCGCGATGGGCACGGCCGACGCGGCGCCGAAGAAGTAGCGCTTCGAAGCCGAATCAGCAGGCGGGCCGGGAACTCCCCGGCCCGTTGCGTTTGGGGCCCGGATTTCCGGTAGCCCGGCGAACGTTGCGCTTCTAGTTCCCGCGGTCTCTTCCAAAGGAGCTGCTCGATGCACCCCGCCCGCCGGAACGCCAGAGTGCCGCAGCGCGACGTCGCGCTGCAGGTCGTGCCGCTGATCGACATCATGTTCCTGCTGCTCTTGTTCTTCATGCTCGGCGCGGACATGAGCCAGCGCGAGTGCGCCGAGCTGCGCCTGCCGCTCGCCGACGTGCCGCCT
>Ga0315912_10006721_pt1 | contig 10232 bp, 7 predicted proteins | sample VfabasoilMG_FD_204469 | JGI IMG/M metagenome (GOLD analysis project Ga0315912, IMG submission 204469) | Garden soil microbial communities collected in Santa Monica, California, United States - V. faba soil | ecosystem: Environmental > Terrestrial > Soil > Garden | place: USA: California... | reverse complement strand
CCGAGAGCACACCGGCGGCGAGCGCGCGGTAGACGGCCATTGCGCGCGGCAGGTCCTTGAGAGCGTGGCGCACGAAACGCACGCTGTCGGAAATGAACTGCACCGAAGTGTTGATCTCGTGCGCCACCCCGGCGGCGATGCGGCCAACGGATTCGAGCTTCTGCCCCTGCGCCATCTCGCGCACCAGGCGGCGTGCCTCGGTGACGTCGATCATCAGGCCGCGCAACACGCGGCTTCCGTTGACCAGGTTGCAGGACACGGTCCAGCGCAACTCGAGGACGCGCTGGTCTGCGGTTACCACCGAACACAGTGCTTCGAAGGTGCCGGGCGTGCACTCATCGAGCTGCCGGCGCACGGCGCTTTCGCGATCACGCGGCATCAGCGCGTCGAGGAATCCGGTTTCCTTCCAGCGCGGCTCCGGAATCCCGAGAAATTTCTCCGCCTGCGGGCCGATGTAGTTGAAGCGGCCGTGCGCCAGGTCGAGCTCGAAGGGAATGGCGCGCGTGGTTTCGGCGATCAGCCGGTACTGTTCGCGACTGCGCAGCAGCTCGGCGTTGCGCTCGCGGATGTCCTTGTCGAAAGACTCATTGGTGAGGTGCAGATCCGCCGCGGTCAGCGAAAGCTGGTCCATGAGCCGCATGTTGTGCCGCAGGGCAAACAGCAACACGATGAACTCGGCGACCACCCAGCTGCATTGTTCGAGCATTCGCCACCACGCCGAGGCGCCCACCAGGTATGAGTCCGGCAGCAACAGCAGGCGCACGGCAGGAAACGCCACCGCTGCCAGCGTCGCGGTCAGCAATACCGCCCAGTCGCGGTAGTACGTGAGGAACAGCAGGGAGAGGAAGACATGGACCTGCGCCTCGGCGCGACCCTCGAGCAGCCAGAGAAAAGTCATTGACCATCCGACCTGGCTGATTGCGATGAAATGCCGCACCCAGGAGGCGAGCGGCGCCGCGTGGGCGAACAGGATCGCCGGCACGGTCAACACGCTGCCGAGGACGAGCGTGAAAAGGAAACGCGAGTCGCTCGCGTCCTTGCAGGCCAGGATCAGCGCAAGGCACCACTGCGCCACGAAAAGGGCGCGGAAAATGCGATTCGTGCCCAATGCGAAATGCGCCACGACTTCGTGACGCACTTCACGGGCGCGAGCCTCGCGTTGCGATGAATCCAGATCGACCACGGTACTCCTGCTGTTTCCTGGCGCCTAACTCCGGTTGTCCCCGTCGTTATCGGCCCAGAACAGGGCAGGCTTTAGGTCATTCTCGCGGTCGGGCCGGGAAAAAAGCGTTCGTTTTCAAGACGTAGTCGGCATATTGCGGCCGACGGTTGCCGTCGTTCCCGCCGAAGGGCCGCACGCCGGCGGCACGCAGCAGAAGCCAGGTGACAAGCAGCGGACCGGGCAGCGCCCACCACGCGCCGGCAGAAAGTGCGAACAGGAAAAATGCCCACCAGATGCAGCACTCGCCGAAGTAATTCGGATGCCGAGTGAATCGCCAGAAGCCACGGTTCAGAACCGCGTCGGCGTTGGCGGGATTGGCATTGAAACGTTTGAGTTGCCAGTCGGCGCCCACTTCGAACACGAAGCCCGCCAGCCACAAGAGCATGCCGCAGTAGTCCAGCCAGCCCTGAGGTTTGATGCTGGCGAAGGCGCCCATGAGCGGCAGTGACACGATCCAGGCCGTAAACGCGCGTCGCCAGAACACCAGGTAGAGACTCTTCAACGCGAAATGCGGCTGGTGACTGGCGCGCATTTCCGCGTGTCGCCGCGATTCCACGTTGCCCGCATTGCGCAGTGCCAGGTGCCAGGCGAGCCGCACAGACCACAGCGCGCAGAGCCACAACACCGGCGAGATTCGTGGCGCGCGCGGATCGCTGTCCAGCGCGTACCAGACTCCGGCCGCGAACAGCATGAGACTCCACAGGGGCTCGGCGAGGCCGACATTGCGCAGTGGCAGTGACAGCAGCCAGGTGAGTGTCGCCGCCACCAGCAGCAGCGGGAGCGCGGACAACCACAACCCGAATTCGAAATGGGCGCTGCTCAAAGCAAGTCCAGGATGCGGAACCACAACATGGCCAGCACCAGCGCCGGCCGGCGGAACAGGCGGCCGCCGGGAAAACTGCCATGCGGGATGCGGGCGAACATGTCGAAACGTTCCGCGGTGCCGCCGATCACTTCACTCACGAGTTTGCCGGCGATTCCGGAAATCACCATGCCGTGACCCGAGAGCCCCTGGACGAACCAGGCGCTCGGGCCGAGGCGACCGAAATGCGGCGCGCGATTCAGCGTGATGTCGAGGTAGCCGCCCCAGGCATATTCGATGCGCGCTTCGGTGAGTTGCGGAAACACCTTGGCGATGCGTCTCCTGAGCACGCGTGCGGAATCGAATGGATCGACGCCCGAATAGCTCACTCGACCACCGAACAACAAGCGGTAGTCCGATGAAAGGCGAAAATAGTCCAGGATCCAGTTCATGTCGGCCGCCGCTGCGTTATTGGTGATCAGTGACCGCGCGCGCTCCGCGCCCAACGGCTGGGTGGCAGCGACATAGGTGCCGATGTCCATGAGCTTGCTGGCCAGCGGCGGCACCAGGCCGCCGAGCAACGCGCCACCGGCGACCATCAAATGGGGCGCACGCACCGTGCCGTGCGAGGTGTGCGCGAGGTTGTCGGCGCCGGCACCCTGCGCCACCTCGAGCCGTGTGACCCGGGAATTCTCGAAGATCGACACGCCGGCCTGCGCGGCCGCGCGTCCCAGGCCCAGCGTGTAGCGGTACGGCTGCAGGTGACCACCGTTGGAGTCGTACAACGCGCTGGTATAACGCTCACTGGCAATGATGGTGCGCAGCTCGTCGCGCTCGATGAAGCGCAGCGAGTGGTAGTCGTAGCGGTTCGCAAGGTTGTCGAGCTCGGCACGCAGGCTGTCGTCATGGCGGCGCTTCAGCCCCAGGATCATGTGTCCGGGCGTGTAGTCGCAGTCGATCGAGTGTCTCGCGATCAGCTCGCGCTGCAGTTTCATTCCTTCGACTGACACGTCCCACATGCGGCGGGCATCTGCCACCCCAACCGCCTTCTCCAGGGTCGCCTGCTCGCAGGCGTATCCGAATATCGACTGGCCGCCGCTGCGGCCCGATCCGCCGTACCCGAGATGCATGGCCTCCAGCAACGCCACGCGCATGCCGCGTTCCGCGAGGTGCAGCGCCGCGGAGAGCCCGGAGATGCCGCCACCCACCACGCACACATCGAAGCGCTGTTCACCCGCGAGAGGCGCATGCGCTTCGGGCCGCGGAGTAGATTGGTAATAGAAATTCTGCGCGTCGGCCTGGCCCATGAGGCGCCCCTAGACAGGACCAAGGTAGCGCTGGATCTCCAACGGCGTGATGTGTGAGGCGAACTCCTGCATCTCGGCGCGCTTGGCCGTGGCGTAGAGATGCACGAATTTGTCGCCGAAATAGTGTCGGGCGATTTCGCTGCGGCCGAAGCGCTCGATCGCTTCGCTCCAGTGAACCGGCAGCGGCTCGCCCGGCTGTTCGTAGGCATTCCCTTTGATGACCGGCGGCGGCTCCAGCTCGCGAGTGAGACCGTGGTGAATGCCGGCCAGCACCCAGGCCACGACCAGGTAGGGATTGGCGTCGGCGCCGGCCAGCCGATGTTCGATGCGCAGGTTTGCGGCGTCGGAGGCGGGGACACGGATGGCCGATCCCCGATTGTTGATGGACCAGTCGGCATGCACGGGCACGTAAGCTTCGGTGCGGAAGCGCCGATAGGAATTCGGTCCCGGAGCACACAGCGCCATTCCATCGCCGAGCGTCGCGAGTGTGCCCGCGATGGCGTTGCGCAGTGGCTTGCTGGCAAGCGGGTCGGCCGCGGCAAAGATGTTCTTTCCGGACTTGTCGAGCAGGCTCACATGCACGTGCAGGCCGCTGCCGGCCATGTCACGGTAGGGCTTGGGCAGGAAAGTGGCCTCGCAGCCATGCGCGCGCGCCACGCTCTTCACCACGCGCTTGAAGCGCAGCGCCTCGTCGCAGACCTTGAGCGCGTCCGCGGCGTGGGCGAGATTCACCTCGTATTGGCCGGGGCCGTATTCGGCGAGCGCCGAAGTGGTCGGCACGTTCTGCTGCCGGCACGCACTGTCGATGTCGGCCAGCAGCGGCGAGTATTCGTTGAGATCCGTCATCGAATTGATCTGCGTGCGGAACTCGCGCCGCCCCGTGAGCGGACCTTTCGGCGGTTGTGGCAACCCGTCGGGCCCGCGTAGCGAGTCAACCAGGTAGAACTCGTACTCGATGGCGATCACCGGCGTCAGGTCGAGGGCCGCGAAGGTTTGCAGGTGGTCCTCGAGGATCCAGCGCGGGTCACCGAAAAAACGCTCGCCATCGTGATCGAACATTCTCAGCTGCACCTGCGCCACGTCGGGCTGCCACGGCACGGTCACCAGCGTGCCGGGAATAGGCATGCAAGGCCGATCGGCGTCGCCGTCAGCGAAACCCAGGCCCGTGGCTTCGACGGTGCCTCCTTCGATGTCGAGCGCGAACATCGAACCGGGAAGGGGCATGCCCTGCGCGAAGATTCTGTGGATTCCGCCGCGATCGATGCGCTTGCCGCGCTCCACCGTGTTCAAGTCGTTGACGAATGCATCGAAGAACCGCACGCCGGGATGTGTGGCCAGAAAGAGCTCGAGTTCGTTGTCCACGGCACGCGTCATGTCACTCTCGGGGTGTTTATTATTTTCGACGCCAGTTCGGCGCCGGGCGCGGCAGCATATGCCCGCCGAGTACAGGCCCGCAAACCGCCCAATCGGGCAAATCGCGCCTGTGTAGCCCCCCTGCCGGGCTGCATTGGCCTGAGCCGGAGCACGGTGAGGTGTGGTCTAATGGCCACCGTCGGACCCGTCGTGGATCCGACTCCGTAGAAGATAATAGACAGCGTTCCGTTCTCAGGATCGCTTGAAAGCGTTTTATGAGCAGCAGACCCGTCATAGGCATTCCAGCCGACAGACGCATGATCGGTCCGCATCCATTTCATGCCGTGGGCGAGAAATACATTGCCGCCGTCGTGCAGGCTGCCGACTGTCTGCCGCTGTTGATTCCCGTGCTCGAGACACCGCTGGATGTCACCGAAATCCTGACGCGTGTCGATGGCATCTTTTTTCCAGGCAGCCCCTCGAATGTGGAGCCGCATCGTTACGCTGGTCCCGAGAGCGTGCCCGGCACGTTGCACGATCCGCATCGCGATTCGACCACGCTGTCGCTGATTCCGCGCGCCATCGCCAGGGGTGTGCCGGTATTGGGGGTATGCCGCGGGTTCCAGGAAATGAACGTGGCGATGGGCGGTACGCTGCATCAGCGCCTGCACGAGGTGGCAGGCCTCGACGACCACCGCGAAGACAAGGAGCAGCCGCTCGAGGTGCAATACGGCCCGGCACACGAAGTGGTGCTCGAGCCGGGTTCGCTGTTGCGCAAGCTCGCCGGCAAGGATCGCATCGAGGTGAATTCGCTGCACTGGCAGGGCGTGAACCGGCTCGGGCCCGATCTCGCGATCGAGGCCCGCGCCCCGGACGGCCTGGTCGAGGCGTTTCGCGTGAAATCTGCACAGAGCTTCGCGCTCGCGGTGCAGTGGCACCCGGAATGGAAGGTGATGAGCAATCCGTTTTCACAGGCGCTGTTCGCCGAGTTCGGCAAGGCAGCACGCGCGCGCAAGAGTAGTTAGGACGACACAATGGCAAACGAAATCAGGCAATTCCTGCGCGACCACGGCATTTCCGAAGTCGAGGCCATCATCCCCGACATGGCCGGCATCGCGCGCGGCAAGATCATGCCGTCGGAGAAGTTCGCCGAAGACGAGGGCATGCGCCTGCCGGAAAGCATTTTCCTTCAGACCGTGACCGGCGACTATCCGCCGGACACCGACAAGGCCATGAGCCCGGCCGAGATCGACATCATCCTCAGGGCCGACCCGCGCACCGTGCGCCGTGTCCCCTGGGCCGCCGAGCCCACGGCGCAGGTCATCCACGACTGCTTCTATGCCGATGGCCGGCGCGTCGGCATGGCGCCGCGCGGCGTGTTGCGGCACATCCTGGACATGTATGCGAGCCGCGGCTGGGAGCCGGTGGTGGCGCCGGAACTCGAGTTCTACCTCGTCGAACCCAACATCGACGCCGACTATCCACTCAAGCCGCCGGTGGGTCGCAGCGGCCGCGCCGAGCCGGGCCGCCAGAGCTACAGCATCGCGGCGGTCAATGAATTCGATCCGCTGTTCGACGACATGTACCAGTTCTGCGAGGACCAGGACATCGAGATCGACACGCTGATCCACGAGGACGGCGCCGCGCAGATGGAAATCAACCTGCTGCACGGCAATGCGCTCGACCTTGCCGACCAGGCGTTTCTCTTCAAACGCACCGCGCGCGAAGCCGCCCTGCGACACAAGATGTATGCCACGTTCATGGCCAAGCCGCATGCCAAGGAACCCGGCAGCGCCATGCACATCCACCAGAGCATCGTCGACACCAGGACGAAGAAGAACATTTTCTCGAATCCCGACGGCACGCCGACGCCGCTGTTCTTCTCGCATATCGCCGGGATGCAGAAGTACCTGCCTGCGGCCATGGCGCTGCTGGCGCCCAACGTGAATTCCTACCGCCGCATCTCGCGCTTCCAGCTCGCACCCATCAACGTGCAATGGGGTTATGACAATCGCACGGCCGGTTTGCGCGTGCCGGCCTCGGAGCCCGAGGCACGCCGCATCGAGAATCGCCTCGCCGGCGCGGATGCCAATCCCTATATCGCGATCGCCACATCGCTCGCCTGCGGTTATCTGGGCATGGTCGAAGGATTGCAGCCCTCCGAGCCCATCTCCGGCAGCGCGCACGATCTGCCGTTCTCGCTGCCGCGTTCGCTCGACGACGCCATCCGCGAGCTGCGCGAATGCGAGCCGCTGGTCCGAATCCTCGGCGATCCCTTCATCTCGGCGTACACCATCGTCAAGGAAGCCGAATACGAAGTGTTCCTGCAGGTCATCAGTTCCTGGGAACGTGAACATCTGCTGCTGAACGTCTGAAGCTGGAGCGGGATCATGGATACGCGCCCGGAAACCCGAGAGTGGCAGCGGCTCGACAGCGCTCACTACCTGCACCCGTTCACCGACTTCAAGGCGCTGGCCGCCAAGGGCGCACGCATCGTCACGCGCGCCGACGGCGTCTATATCTATACGTCGGAAGGCGACAAGATCCTGGATGGCATGTCGGGCCTGTGGTGCGTGGCGCTGGGTTATGGACGCAAGGAGCTGGCCGATGCCGCCCACCGGCAGTTGCTCGAGCTGCCTTACTACAACAGCTTCTTCCAGAGCAGCACGACGCCGGCGATCGAACTTGCACGAATTCTCACGGAAGTGACCCCGCCGCAGTTCAACCACGTTTTCTACACGGGCTCGGGCAGTGAGGCGAACGACACCCTGATCCGCCTGGTGCGCCGCTACTGGCAGCTGCTCGGCAAACCTGAACGCAACGTCATCATTTCACGCTGGAATGGCTACCACGGCAGCACCATTGCCGGCGCGGCGCTCGGCGGCATGAAGCCGATGCACGATCAGCTCGGCCCTGACGGCGCCTTGCCGGGCATCGTGCACATCAACCAGCCTTACTGGTTTGGTGAAGGAGAGGACCTCACGCCCGCCGAATTCGGTCTTGCCCGGGCGCGCGAGCTGGAAGCGAAGATTCTCGAGATCGGCCCGGAGCGTATCGCGGCCTTCATCGGCGAACCGGTGCAGGGCGCCGGCGGCCTGGTGATTCCCCCGGACACCTATTGGCCGGAAATCCAGCGGATCATCGACAAATACGGCATTTTGTTCGCCTCAGACGAGGTCATCTGCGGATTCGGGCGCACCGGCCAGTGGTTTGGCTGCGAACATTACGGAACCCGGCCCGATTTCATGACCATGGCCAAGGCCCTGTCAAGCGGCTATCTACCCATCGGCGGCCTCATGGTTGCCGACAGGGTGGCCCAAGTACTCATAGACAAGGGTGGCGAGTTCTTTCATGGTTTCACCTATTCGGGTCATCCGGCGGCCTGCGCCGTGGCCATCGCCAACCTGGAGATATTCCGGCGCGAACGCATCGTGGACAGGGTCCGGGAAGAGGCGGCTCCCTATCTAGCGCGCCGCTGGAGGGAATTGGCGGCCCACCCGCTGGTCGGGGAGGCGCGCTGCGTGGGCCTGCTGGCGGCGATCGAACTGGTGCCGGACAAGAGTTCGAGGCGATTTTTCGAGCCGCGCGGCGAGGTTGGCGTCAGGATGCGAGACACCTGCACGCGCAACGGACTCGTCATGCGCGCGACGCGCGACACTCTGTTTGTCGCGCCACCCCTGGTTATTTCGCATGGCGAAATCGACGAACTACTGTCCAAAGCAGTGCGGTCGCTGGACGAAACAGCAGTGTGGGCACGCGCCGAGGGCTGGCTATAGACGCGGTCGCTGAGTTATAACGTGTCTAAAGACGCGGACGTGTGGGTCTCACGCCGCGACAACTCTAGGGGTCATACAAATGTCCACGCGCAGCCTTTCGGCACTGGTTTCTGCTTCCTGTCTTTTGTTGATCGTCGCTTGCGGCAAGAAAGAAGAATCGCCGGCACCGGCAGCCGCCTCACCCGCTCCAGTCGTCGACACCGATGCGGAGAAGGTTGTCAACGTCTACAACTGGTCGGACTACATCGATCCTGCCGTCCTCGAAGACTTCACCAAGGAAACGGGCATCAAGGTTGTCTACGAGGTGATGGATTCGAACGAGCTGCTGGAAACCAAGCTCGTCGCAGGCCGCACGGGTTACGACGTGGTCGTCCCCTCGGCCTCATTCATGGCCCGCCAGATCAAGGCCGGCATCTACCAGAAACTCGACAAGTCGAAGCTTCCGAACCTCAAGAACCTCGATCCCGAGATCACCAAGCGCCTGGAAGTGTTCGATCCGGGCAACGAATACGCGGTGAACTACATGTGGGGCACCTCCGGTGTTGCCTTCAACGAAGAGGCCATCAAGGCCGCGATGCCTGATGCGCCGGTAGATAGTTTCGCGATGTTCTGGGATCCCAAGGTGGTCTCGAAGTTCGCGAAGTGCGGCGTCTCGGTGCTCGATGCGCCGTCCGAAGTGATCGGCACCGTGCTGATCTACCTCGGCAAGGATGCGAATTCCGAAGATCCAGCGGATCTCGCCGCGGCGGAAAAGGTGCTGATGTCGGTGCGGCCGTACATCAAGAACATTCATTCGTCGGCCTACATCGATCAGCTGGCGGGCGGCGAAATCTGCCTCGCGCTCGGCTGGTCGGGCGATGTGCTGCAGGCCAAGGGCCGCGCCGAGGAAACGCAGAAGCCGTTCCACATCGCGTACAACATCCCGAAGGAAGGCGCCGTCATGTTCTTCGACAACATGGCAATCCCGGCGGATGCCTCGCACGTCAAGAACGCACACCTGTTCATCGACTACATGCTGCGCGCCGAAGTGGCCGCCAAGAACAGCAACTTCATCAGCTTCGCCAACAGCAACGCCGCCTCGTGGCCGCTGGTCAGCCCCGAGGTCAAGAACAATCCGGGCATCTTCCCGACCGCCGAGATGATGCCGAAGCTGGTTCCGGATCTTCCGGAGACGCCGGAATTCACTCGCACTCTGACACGCAGCTGGACGAAATTCCGCACCGGCAAGTAACCCCGTGGGGCCGCCGCTTAGGGAGCGGCGGCCCTCCTGATTTCTTCGCAACGGGGGTCTGCCATGCAATCGGCGGAACGACGCGCGGACAAGAGCAAGTCCAAGAACGAACCGTGGCGTGATCCGCACGCCGAGGCCTACGTTCGCATCGAAAACATCACCAAGAAGTTTGGTGATTTCGTGGCGGTCAACAACGTCTCGCTGAAAATCTTCAAGGGCGAGATCTTCTGCCTGCTCGGCGGCTCCGGCTGCGGCAAGTCCACCCTGCTGCGAATGATGGCGGGATTCGAGTCGCCCACTTCCGGCTCCATCTACCTCGACGGCGAGGACATGGCCGGCGTGCCGCCGTATGAACGGCCGGTCAACATGATGTTCCAGTCATATGCGCTGTTTCCGCACATGACCGTCGAGAAGAACATCGCTTTCGGACTCGAGCAGGAGAAGGGCCTGTCGAAGGCGGAGATCGCCACGCGCGTCACGGACATCCTGGAAATCGTGAAGCTGGGACAGTTCGGCGCGCGGCGGCCGCACCAGCTGTCCG
>Ga0315912_10006720_pt1 | contig 10234 bp, 4 predicted proteins | sample VfabasoilMG_FD_204469 | JGI IMG/M metagenome (GOLD analysis project Ga0315912, IMG submission 204469) | Garden soil microbial communities collected in Santa Monica, California, United States - V. faba soil | ecosystem: Environmental > Terrestrial > Soil > Garden | place: USA: California... | reverse complement strand
CGGCACCCCAGACTCCGTAGCCGTTGCCGCAGTTGAACTGGATCTCGACGCCGTCGATGTCGGGCGGTGCGTCCTTGATGGCGGCGACACTCAAGTCGAACCCGGCCGCTTCATGGATCGGCGCCTTTGGCCACACCAGACGGCCCGTCGGTGCGGCGTTAAGTACGCTCACCGTTCCCGTCGCGGTGTCGGCCTGGCCAACAGAGTTTTCGACAATGAGCCGATACGAATGTTCGCCGCGCGGAACGTCGCGGCGTCGCATGACGATGCCGTCGCCGGCCGCTTGTCCGTCGAAGCGCCACTTGTACGTGAGCGGACGCGAGTTCGGATCGGAAGAAGATGCCGCGGTGAGGACGACTTCCTCGCCTTCGGCGAACGTTTCCTCCCCGCCGACGTGGGCGGTCGGCGCATCGGTCGACGGCAGCACCGTGATTGTGGTGAGCGTCGTGTCCGCGCGTCCCGATGCGTCGCTGATGATCGTGCGCGCCGTGTATGTCCCCGGCGTGGTGTAGATGTGACGCGGACCCGTGACGTCTTCGGCGGACTCGAACGTGCCCTCCGAGCTCTTGCCGCTCACGCCGTGCTCCCAGCGCACGGACCACGCGACCGGATATGCGGCGTCACCCAAAGGTGAGACAAAGCTCAAGGGCAGTGTCATGCGAACGCCGGCCGGGATTGTTCGCGTTTCTGCGGTTGTGAGTTCGGGTTCGGGCGTGATGATGCCGTTCGGCAGAAATACTCTGCCAGCATCATCTACCCTCATGAACGCATCGCCCAAGACTACGTTGTCAGCTCGGAAGAGTGTTGACCCTGGGACGCCATAGACTATCCCCGGCGTCGCAAGGCCGTTCCAGTTCACTGCGGTCACGCCCGATGAGTTAATTCTCACCACCGGTGGTCCGCTGTTCGCGAGGAGGGCGGGGAAGGTGAAGGAGTCCCAGCTTGAGCCGTTCCATTTCCAGCGCACCGCCGTATACGCTGTCGTCGTCACGAACCTCGTACCGATGACGTAGTCGCCACTGATCGCGAGTGCCTTGGTGCTGATCCCGGAGGACGGAAGCACTGTCGGCGTTCCGTCAGGCGCCCAACGCACAGCGACTGCAGGGCCGGTGTTGGGGCTGGAAAAACCAACTGCCGCCCCGTCGGAATCAACTGCGTTCGGATGGGACACGACTGAGTTTCCGTCGGCGAGATACTGATAGCCATCGATGTGGGCGACCGGCACAGCGTACAGGGTCACCACATCGCTGAGCGATGTGCGGTAGATCCGCATCTTGCCGAGGTTCGGGTCGTTCCGGGTCCACACAATGGAACCGTCGTCGGTCACTCCGTGCGGTATTGGAGGGTTGCCGGTCGGGTCCGTGGTGCTGAGCGAAGTAGCGATAAGGGCCCAACCACTCACGCTGGACCAGCGATAGAGCTTCATCCTGCTGGAAATCGGCGTGGCCGACGGATTGTAAAAAGTGACAGCGATGACAATCTCGCCGCTGCCGAGTCGCTTGCCGAGGATACTGCTATTCTGCTCATCCGTAGGAACCGCAACGTCCTGACGGGATCCTCCGGGCAACCAGTAGTAGACGAATCCGCTCCCGTTACGACCGCCAAAAACGACGCCGCTGGCGTCGATGTTTTCCACGTAACCGAAACCAGCAATCGAAGTGGCATCTACGGCGCCGCCGGCCGTAATGCGCTGGATGTCCGCAAGGCCTTGGTGCCGGACGTACGTGCCCGCCGCGTTCGCCGCGACCATCCGCGTGAAGAGACTGTAGTCCGTCAGCGGCGTAAACAGGTTGCTGCCTGAGCCGGGAACCGAGGCGAGCCCGGTGACCGGAGCGGCCGCGTCGCGGCAGGAACCGACTACGAGAAGGGCTGCCAGCGGCAGGACGAATCTGAAGCGCATCATCGCGGTACTCCTGATTGAGTTATGGCCTTGGCCCAGGTTTGTGTTTCTTCACATTGGGTTGGTTGTCACTAGTCCAACGATACGACGATAGTTGCTGTCGAGACGGCGCCGTCCTTGTCCTTTACGCGCACGGTGATGACATCGCCGTTCTGTCCGAGGATTTTGACGCTGGAGACGTCAGTGTCCAGGAGCAGCGTCGTCTGTGTACCGCCCGCGCGAGTGCCGTTGCGCTGGAGCGTGACGACCCACGGACCGTCGTTCACGTAGTCCGAGATGCGGTACACGATGCGGATTTGTCCGGCGCCGACGCCTTCGACGTGGTCAATGGTCACGACCGGCGCCCGGTTCTTCACCGTGAGCGCACCGGTGTATTCGCGAACCGCACCAAGCTCGTCGCGCAGCTTTACGCCGACTGTGTACGAACCCTGCGGCAGTCCGTCGCAGTTCTTGGATTCGCTGGCACCCCAGACTCCGTAGCCGGTGCCGCAGTTGAACTGGATCTCGACGCCGTCGATGTCGGTCGGTGCGTCCTTGAGCGCGGCGACACTCAAGTCGAATCCGGACGCTTCATGAATCGGCGCTTTGGGCGCCACAAAGCGAGCGATCGGCGCTGCGTTCTCTACGGTGACGGTGCCGGTCGCGGTGTCGGCCATTCCTGCGCCGTTGGAAACGATCAAGCGCCAGGAGTGAGTCCCGCGCGGCACGCCGCGTCGAGTGAGCGTCGGGTTGCTTCCGGCGGACGAACCGTTGAACTGCCACTTGAATGAGAGCGGTAGTTCTGAGGCGCCCTCCGTGGATGTGGAGGTGAGGACCACGTCATCTCCTTCGTCGATGCCTGCTTCATGTCCAGTGACACTTGCGCTCGGAAATTCGGCGGCGCCCACCACGGTCACGTTGGTGCTGGTGCTGACAGAGTTTCCGAGTGCGTCCGTGATTGTCATGCGCGCCACATACCCCAACGGCTCCGTCGTCTGGTAGGTATGGCGAATGCCGCGAACATCCTCAGGCGACGCAAACGTGCCTTGCGAATGGCCGCCTTCGCCCCACTGCCAGCGGACGATCCAGGAGATCGGATAAGCAGCGGCGCCGAGTGGCGTCGCGATCTGCACCGGCAACGTCATGGGCACTCCGATACCGGCGGTCTTGGAGGCCGCTGTGGTCAGCTGGGGTTCGGGCGTGATGATGCCGTTCGACTGGTACACACGACCGGCATTGTCCACGGCGATGAAGCCGTTGCTGTTGACGATGTTGTCGGCGCGGAACAGCATCGACCCGGGGAGACCGTAGGCAACGCCCACCTCCGCGATGCCGCCCCAGACAATGGCGACCATCCCGTTTTGATTGATTCTCGTCGCCGACGGTCCGCTGTTCGCACTCAGCGCGGGAAACGTGTAGGAATCCCAGCCGGAACCGTTCCACTTCCAACGGATGGGCGCGTACGCAGAGGCGGTTACGTACGTCGTTCCGAGGACGTAGTCGCCGTTGATCGCGCGCGCTTCCGTATTGGTGCCACTGTACGGGAGGATCGTCGGCGTTCCGTTCGCATCCCAGCGGACCGGGACGATGTGACCGGACGAGTTGTACGACGCGCCAACGACCGCGCCATCCGGCGCGACGGCATCCGGATACGGCTGAATGTTCCCCGACGCCACGCGCTGCAGTCCGTCGATGTGGCCGGACGGCACCTGGTACTGAACGACGTCGTCGTCGAGTTCGGTGCGGTAAAGCCGCGTGACATTCAGGTTTGGGTCATAGCGACTCCAAACAATCGAGCCGTCGTCCGCGATACCGTGCGGCACAGGCATGAAGCTGTTTGGCGAGCCAACAGAGAGAGACGTGGCGATAGTCTGCCATCCGCTCACGCTCGACCAGCGCAGAAGCTTGCGCTTCATGTTGCCCGGCGTTGCCGACGGATTCGACATGTCCACGGCGATGATGACCTCGCCGGTTCCGAGGCGCTTGCCGACCAGCTGTGTCGGGTTCTCGCCCGTCGGAGTCGAGACGTCCTGCTTCGACCCACTCATTTCCCAATAGAAGACGGTTTCGAGGGCGCCAGAAACCCCGAAGACCGTGCCGCTCTCGTCGATATGCCTGAGGATCGGAATAGGGCTCGCGATGTCCTCGGCGCCCGCGGCGGTGATCCGCTTGAACGTTTGGCCGCCGATGTCTCGTACGTATGTACCGGCGGCATTCGCGACGGTAATGCCGGCCGACGATGAGAACAGGTCGCTTCCGGCGCCAAGGGCGGGAGTGAGTCCGGTGACCGGATCGGTCGCGTCTCGGCAGGAACCAACGACAAGAATGGCTGCCAACGGCAGCAGGGACGTCAGGCGCATCGTCGCGTCACTCGGTGTGAATTGTGCGGCGGTTTTGGGTGGGTGCGAGAATATTCATCCAACGGCAAGTCTGCACACTGGCAATTCTGCCAATACCGGTGCCGGTATTGGCTCTTCTTATAGAAGGGGCCGATTCAAAGGAGGCAATCGACCCCACGATTGGTCAGAACGGAAGCATGTACGAGGCGGAACCGAACGCCCCGTCCTTGTCACGAGCGCGCACGGTGAGCACGTCGCCGGTTGCCGCCCGCAGCTTCACGCCGGTCGTCGTCGGTGGCGACAACTGTGTCCCGCCCTGTCGCGAACCGTTCACCTGGAACGTGATTGTGAGCGGCAGGTCGGCGTCCGCATCGGTCGCGGTGTACTGAAGCCGCCACTCGCCACCGCCAAGATCCACAACACCGGTAATTGTGACGACCGGCGCCTTGTTTCTCGCGGTGACGACCTGCGTGTATTCGCGCGTCGGCGCGTCGTTCCCGTCCTTCAGCAGCACCCTGACGGTGGCTGTTCCCTGATCGCTGAAGCTCGGGCATGTTCTCGAGCGCAAGAACTGGAACGTGGCGATACCGTCGCCGCAATCGAACGCGATATAGAGGTCGTCACCGGCGGCGTCCCGCACGTTCTTGATGCTCAATTCGAAGGGCGTGCCCTCGTTGATCGGCGCCAGTGGCGCGATGAAACGCGCGGTCGGCCGGTCGTTCTCCACGATGAAGTAGTCGCCTGTGGTGTCGGCCAAGCCGGCCAAATTGGTCACGATCAGGCGGTACGCGTAGCTCCCGCGGGGAACGTTTCGCTTGACGAGGGTGTTTCCGGTCGCAGAGACAACGCGCCCGCCATCGAAGTGCCACGTGTACGTCAGCGGGAGCGAATTCGGGTCGGACGATGCGCTGCCGTCCAGAACGATGTCTTCGCCTTCAAGAACGCTGTACACCGGGACGACCGACGCGGTCGGAGCCTGATTGCTCTCGATCACGGTCACCGTGGTTGTCGTGGTGTCGGCATCGCCGGCATTGTCAACAACGATGGTGCGCACGGTGTAAGTGCCTGCCTCATCGTAGGTGTGCCGAACCGGTGAAATCGGGCCGTGGCCGTACACGATGCCTTCCTGCTTCTGGCTGTTCACGCCGAGTGCCCATCGCACTTCCCACGTGATCGGAAACGTGACGCCGCCAAGAGGGTGCACCACGCGGAGCGGAAGGTTCATGCGCAAGCCGACGGCCGTGGTGATTGCGCTCGGCGCGGAAACCTCGGGAGTCGGCCGCGTGTATCCGCCGCCGGTCCAAATGAGGTTGGAGCCGTCCGGATAAGCGACCGTGTAATTCAGGACGTCGTTGGTGGCGCGGAAAGCCACGGCATCGGACTGACTGCCATATGTGAAGCCCGGCGGCGAGGAGTAAGGCCACGTCGCAATGAGCAAACCCGAAGAATTCACGTGAACCTGATCGATGGAGTTGCCGCGGTCTCCGGCGAACACGTTGAAGTCCCAGCTCGAGCCGTTCCAATGCCAGCGAACTGCGCCTGTCTGCGCGCCGATGCTCATGGTGCCGGCGATGTAGTCGCCGTTGATCGTGCTCGCGGCGAGAAAACTGAACCCGCCGGGGTTTGGCAGGATTTGCACGGATCCATTCGGCGACCACAGAACCGGGCGCGCGGTGCCGCCCTGATACGAATAGCCAACCAAGCTGCCGTCAGCGCGAACGGCGTCGGTCTCTCGTGAATTGCCGTTGCTCACGTATTGCGCGCCGTCGGTGTGGCCGGCCGGGACCTGATACTGAATCGTGGTGCCGCTCAAGTCGGTGCGCCAAAAGCGCGGCCTGAACGGCGGCACCGGCTGTGCCCAGACCAATGACCCGTCTGCGGTAAGGGCGACCGGCCGCGGTGCATAAGCGCTCGGTGAATCGTTGTCCGTCGACGCAGCGATGAGGTCCCAGCCGGACGAACTGCGGTAGCGGTACATCTTGTACTGCTGGCTGGCCGGCGCGGCCGTGCCGTCATAGACTCGCACCGCCAATACCACTTCGCCGCCGACTAGTGTGCGGCCGATTCCAAATGAGAACCGCGTCTCGTTTTCGCCGGGAAGGGAGAGCACGACTCGCGCATCGCCAGTCTTCTTGTAGTAGAGGCTGGACTCGCCGGCCCAACCGAAGACGGTGTTGGCCTCATCGACGTTCCAGAAAACGAACGACGTGATGTTCTCGCTCTCGCCGTCAAATGGCGTGAGGATGACGAACGGGCCGTTGCCTTGCTGGACCGACGTGCCGGAGCTGTTGACGCCGAGCACAACTTCCGGCATCGGCGTGAATACCGCGTTTGCGGCACCGACCGCGGCCGGCGCCATGGCCACGGGGTTGTTGTCGGCATCGCGGCAGGAGCCGAGCACAAAAAGAGCTGCCAGCGGCAGCAGGACACTGAGTCGCTTCATCGCGTTCCCGAGTTGTGAGGAGGGTGCTGCTACGGCTCTATCAGGGTGACCGACCGCTCGCTGTGTGCGCCGGTCTTGTCGCGTACCCGAATCGTGATCACATCGCCCCAGTTGGCGTTGAGCATGGGGCTGTTGAAACTCGGCGGCACCTGTTGCGTGCCGCCGTGGCGAACACCGTTCACGAAGAACATTACGGTCAGCGGCATGTCAGCCGTGACATCGTTCGCGGTGTATTGGACCACCCACTGCCCGGGGCCAAAGTCGAGCAGGTTGTCGATTGTAATCGTCGGCTTCTTGTTCTTCGCGTACACGAGTGCGCGATACTCGCGCTGCCTCGAGTGCGCGTCGGTCAATCGCACGCCCACTTCGTATGTGCCCTCATTCGGGATACCGAGGCCGTCGCAAGTGAACGCGCCCTCGGTGGCAACGTGGATGTACCCGCCATCATTGCAGTCGAACTCGACGGTGATGGCGTCGCCCGCCTGACCGCGAAGACGATCGACCCTGAGTTCGAAGGGACTTTCTTCGTCAATCTTCAACGCAGGTGTGATGAGGCGCGCGGTTGGCGCCGGGTGATCCACCAGTAGCGTTCCGCTTGCGGTGTCGGCCAGGCCAATGGAGTTCGTCACGATGAGGCGCCACGAGTGTTCGCCAAGCGGCGCGTTCTTCGGGCGCAGGATCGCGGCCTTCGAACTTCCGGCACCGTTGAATTGCCACTGATACGTCAAGGGAAACGCGTTCAGGTCGGAAGAGCCCGATCCATCGAGCACCACATCTCCGCCAAGGTCGAACGTCGTGAATTCGGCGACAGAGGCAGTGGGCGCTTGGTCCCCGCCGACAACCGTGATGGTCGTGGAGGCCGAGGCGGTTTCACCGTTCACATCGGTCACGGTGGTACGCGCGATGTACGTGCCCGGCGTGTTGTAGACGTGATTGACCTGCGGAACGCTTGAGTTGGCGCCCGTGGTACCGGACGAGGACTTGCCGTCCACGCCGTAGTTCCAATGCACGGTCCAGTTGACCGGGCCTGCAACGCTGCCGCCGGGGTGCGCGACGCTGAGCGGAAGCGCGAACCGGATTCCCGCGCCAGCGTAGAGCGCCAGGGGCGTGGTGACTACCGGCATGAGGTCGAACGTGCCCGCGACTCCGGCACGCACCGACGTTGTGTGCGGCGCGGAAGCCTCCCGGCAAGAACCGAGCGCGACAAATGCTGCCAGGGGCAGCAGAGTCCTGACACGCATTGTCGTACTCCTTGAGTTGTGTGTGATGCCTAGAACGGAATCGTGAACGACGCTGTGCCGAGGGTTCCGTCCTTGTCGCGTACGCGCACGGTCAGTACGTCACCGTATGTCGCCTTGAGCTTCACGCTCGTTCCGGAAGGCGGTGAGAGCTGTGTTCCACCTCGGCGTTCACCGTTCACCTGGAACGTGACTGTCAGCGGCAAGTCACCGCTCACGTCGCTGACGCTGTACTCCAGGCGATACTCGTCCACACCCGGGTTAAGGACACCCGTGATCGTGACGACGGGCGCCTTGTTTCGCGCGGTGACGGTCGCGGTGTACTCGTTGAAGTCACCCGTGCCCTGATCGATGAGCTTCAGCTTGACCGTGTACGTCCCCTGATCCGGGAGTCCGTCGCACACGATGGACCGCGCGGACCCGTACGTGTAGCTGCCAAGCCCGCAGTCGAATCCAACGGAGATCTCGTCACCGGGCGCATCCGTCACGCCTTTCGCGCTCAGCGTGAACGAATTTCCCTCGAGCACCGGCGCGGCCGGCGATACGAATCGGCCGGTGGGCGCAGCGTTTGTGACCGTGACGGTGCCGCTCGTCGTGTCAGCCAGGCCGATCGAGTTTGTCGCGATCAAGCGATAGGTGTGCACGCCGCGCGCAACGTTCTGGCGAACGAGCATCCCGCCCGGATAGGCGCCGACGCCGTCGAACCGCCAGACGTACGTCAACGGAAGCGAGTTCGGGTCGGTGGACGCGAGGGCACTGAACACGAGGTCGGTGCCTTCCGCGACAGAAGCGTCGGTCGTCACGCTCGCGGTGGGCGACTGATCTGCGCCGTACACCGTCACAGTGGTGAACGTGGTATCAGCATTTCCGAAACCGTCAGCGACGATGGCGCGGGCGGTCCAGGTGCCGGGCTGGGTGTAGATGTGGCGCACCAACGGAATCGGTCCGTTGTTGTGTGTCACGCCCTCCTGAATCTGCCCGTTGACACCCCACTGCCAGCGCACTTCCCAGTCCAGCGGGAATCGCGAAAGCACATCGAGCGCCCTGAGGGGCAGGTTCATTCGGACGCCTACTGCCGCGTTGAGAGTCGTTGGAGCGAAGAGCTCAACGGTCGGCGAAAAGTAGCCGTCGCGGGTCCAGAAGCGGTTGCTGGCGTCCACGTAGATGAATGCGTCGTCGAAGAAAATGTTCGCGGCGCGGAACGCCACTTGGTCGCTCACCCTGCCGTATGTGAAGCCCGCCGGAGAGGCGCCCGTCCATTCAGCGGCAATCATGCCGGTCGAGTTCACGTGGACGCGGCCCGCGGAAGAGCCGCGATCGTTGCCAAACATCATGAAGTCCCAGCTCGAACCGTTCCACTCCCAACGGACCGGGGTTTCGTGACCCACCGAGTTTGTGTTGCCCACGATGTAGCTGCCGTTGATCACGTGCGCGTCGTAGTTCGCGCCGCCGGGGTTCGGCAGGATCGCCGGTGTTCCATCGGGTGCCCAAATGATCGGATACTTTGTGCCGTTCCCGAACGAGTATCCGACGAGCGAGCCGTCGTACCGCAGCGCGGTCCAGCCCGGAGAACCGTTGTTGTTGGCGACGTTCTGCGATCCGTCCGTGTGGCCGTCCGGCACGAGATAGAAGGTGACGTTGCCGTTGAGGGCGGTGCGGTACAAGCGTTGCCTGTTTCCGTTCGGGTCGAAGCGAGCCCACGCGACGGCGCCGTCGGCCGTGATACCAAGAGGACGCGGCTGATACGCGGCCGGCGACGCGACGCTCAGTGACGTTCCCACGAGCTGCCAGCCGCCACCGCTGCTCCAGCGATACAGCTTGACGCCCTCGTTTGCGGGCTCGACTCCGGCCTGAAACACCATCGCCGCCAACACCACTTCGCCACCATCGAGCGTGCGACCAACCACCGGCCACGGCGACAGTCGCTGTTCGCCCGCGATCGGCAATGCCACCTCCACCTTCTCACCACCCACCTTCCGATAGTAGACGGCGAAGGTGCTTGACCAACCGAAAATCGTGCCGGCCTCGTCGACGTTCCCGAAGATGGAGGAGCTGGTGTTCTCGTCGGCGCCACCGAACGGCGTCCTGATGACAAACGGGCCGTTGCCCTGTCGAACGGATGTGCCGGCGCTGTTGACGCCGATCACGTCGGTCAGCGGAGTGAAGACACTCGCGGCGGCTGGTCCACGAACCGCGCCTATGCCGGTGGCGCTGGTCGGCGGGGAGATCGAATCACGGCAGGAGCCAACAACAAGAACGGCTGCCAGCGGCAGCAGGGATCTGAGGCGCAGCATCGCGTCGCTCCTGAACTGTGAAAGTCGTGTGTAGCGGGTTG
>Ga0315912_10006719_pt1 | contig 10235 bp, 6 predicted proteins | sample VfabasoilMG_FD_204469 | JGI IMG/M metagenome (GOLD analysis project Ga0315912, IMG submission 204469) | Garden soil microbial communities collected in Santa Monica, California, United States - V. faba soil | ecosystem: Environmental > Terrestrial > Soil > Garden | place: USA: California... | reverse complement strand
GGATAAGCTCCGAAACGGGTACGTGCTTTTTGCATCACCTCATCGAAAAAATTGCTGTGCACGGATTGATAAACAAAATCAATTTCGATAGGTAACGTAAAGCTTCCTGAAACCAACATCCATTCCCAATTGAACTGATGAGATGAAAGAAGTAGGATGGATTGGTTTTTGGCTTTATAGGGAATGATACATTCAGGGTTTTTAAACGCCATCCGTTTGGAAAGCTCTTCCTTTGTAATAGTAAGAAGCTTCAATGATTCTACAGCATAATCACACAGATTTTTATAAAAGGCCCTTTCAATTTGATGAAGCTCGGAAGTTGATTTTTCTGGAAAGGAGTTTTGCAGATTTTTCTGAACCAACTTTCTTCTGTACTTCAAAACATGATATCCGATAACGAAAAGAAAATCCGAAAGTATATAGAGGAACCACAATGGTAATCGGGACAGCAATCGGATAAAAATCATGCTCGGTATGTCATTAAAAAGCCCTAACGAAGGTAGTAGCTTTTGAGTTTTTTGTGCAGTGTAGGAAGAACAATTTAAGTTTTACTTAGGAAAACAATCTTTGTATTGTCGGCCTTGTTCATTCCCTTATAAAACTCAATCAGCTCATTATAAGATTCTGGTGGAAACTCACCCTTATTCATTTTTACTTTGCGGATGTAAAGCAAATTATCTTGATCAAGTTGAAAAGTTGCCTCGTATTCTCCGAAGCGACTCTTGAGTTTAATGGGAGTGGGGAGAAACTCCGGATAGATGCCTTCAGGCAAATGATATCGGATCGTATCCAGATCTGTATAGGTTGTTCGGATTACCACATTTGTTTTTCTATCATCAACTTTATTGGGTATGAAAGTAGAACGATTCATGAGGTTAGGTGTAATGAAAATTCGTTTGCCACTTACGGTAGCAAAGCGATTTAAAGAGAGATCGAGATCAACGATAGCAGTGGGTATTTTATTTTTGACATTGGTCATTTTGAAGGATGTAACATCAAACGCTGGAATGTCAGTGTTTTTTTGAATCCACTTTTTTTGATCGTCATACTGATCGGATATAACAAAATTCAAATCATCATTTTCATATTGAATACCCGAATAGTAGGTCTTAACCTTCGCTGTTGCGTTACCGGTAAGCAGAACAGTTACATCACCTGTTCTTGATTGAACATTTTGATCGGTTCTGTACCGAGTGGTGTTAACAATTTTTCCTCCACTTTCTGTAATGAGAAGCGCCTTCCTGTCCCCTGTAAAAGTTCCTTGATATCCGAAAGGGTTGGTCTGGCTTGTGCACTCCAGCCACAATGTATCCGTACCGTTTGGTACGCATACAATGGCATGGTTTCCTTGATGTTTGGTAAAACTCCAATCTACTTCTGGAGCATCTTCGCCAGCCATGATGACAGTATAAAAGGATTTTATGCCTGCTTCTTTCAACATTGAAACCATGTAATTGGAGAGCGCTTTACAATCTCCATAACCGTTTTGATCGACAACCGATGCCGGAAAAGGTTGTAACCCACCAATGCCAAGAGATATATTGACATACCGTGTCCTACCCTGGAGATATTCATACAAGACTTTAGCCTTTTCTTCAGTTGTTGGTAAGCCTTTTGTTAATTCTTTCACTTTTGATTTGGCGGACTCTGGAAGAACATCTCTTCCCTTGTTTAGAGAAAGTATCCATAGACCATAATTCTCCCACGAATCCATTTTGCCGGCATAGCCATCATATTCGAAACTGATGGGTGCTACCAGAATGTTTGGTATTATTCTTTTTTGATCAGGTGAATACTTTTCAAATTTTGGAGGTGTGAAATTGGTAAATACCCACTGCATCGATTCCTGTTGAGAACCTATGGTTGTTATTTTGGGTTTACTAACATTAAATTCTTTCACCCGTGGCTTTAAACCTATCGGATAGGAAACTGCATAGCTAGCTTTTTCGATTGAAACTTCATCATCGGAATAGAGATAAAAATCCGAAGGTGAGTATAGGTATTTGTCTTCGGTTTCATACTCAAATTCAACAGTATATGGATACGTTCCGTGAGATAAATCAATTCGCTTTAAGCGATTGTCCGTGTACAATGAAAACCCATCAAAGGCACTTTGATCAATCACCTCACTTTGCTTTAGCCTCTTAATCACTTCGCCATTGGCATCGTACACAGTTCCCTTAATGAATTTTATGGATGTGAATTTGTCATAACCAATTATTTCTTTTGCCAGGTATTTGCCATTGGCATTTAGAATGGTGATGACTTCATGATGGTATGCAGAGGAACTACTGGTAGACTTGATTTCAAACCGAATTTCCTTTTGTCGGATTACAGCATACATTCCCTTTTTTAATTCCTCGGGAATTGCACTTACAGGATACTTTGGATCTTCTGCATTTGCACAAAATGTAATAACAGTGAGAATGATAACTGCTACACTCTTCATTTTACTTTTTCTTTAATACAATTTGTTCAGCTTGCTTGGCAACAACCTGATTATAGAACTCTCGAAGGTTAGGATATTCGTCTTGTGAATAAATAGCCCGGTTAATTTGGAAGTTACTCACAATGCTTATGGTGTTCCCCAATTGAGACACGTTGTATGAGTATTTGGCAGAGGTAGACGGTAACGCAAATACTTTAGTGAGTGGCACTTCATCTATTGCGTATCCTTCGGGCAAGGTCAGCTTTACGATGTAGATGATTTCGTGTGGACTGGTATAATCAACCGGGTATTCACGATTTTCAAGGGTAAAGGGATTTGTGTCCTCGCGGAAAATAACAAATGGATTGATGTACATGGTCTCACCGGCCGTAGTGATGTGATCATTAATTACCAATTCATGTGTTTCTTTAAATGATTCACTAAGTTCCTTTGTATTTGAAAATTCACTCTTACTAATTTCCCAAGGACGTGTACCTATGAAATTCTTTACATATTCAGGTTCACCTTTCGAAAGATATGCTTTTCTCGAAGCGGCAGCATTGTAACCCGAGCGGGTTAAGTTAAGCTTACCCTTTAATGATCCATCGGTTAACAGAGTAAGATCAGCATTCGCAGTTGATCGTGATTTAACACCCGATTGCAAGCTTACCCACTTATAGCCCTCCTTGGAAACCACAAGTCCGCTTCCGTTTAAACATCTTTCAGGGAGCATCGTGGTGGGTAAAAGTCTACTGGTGGCATCCAGAAGTAAAACCTTGTTGTCTACTTCTACATGGCAGATCACATCGTTGAATTGCGATGACACAGGTGTTGTTTCCCGGATGAATCCATGGTCTCGTGTACTAATCAAAACCGGAGATACTTTGAATCCGCCTTTCTCTAACATGGAAGCCAGCAGTAAATTGATCTCAGCTGAATTTCCTTTTTTGTCATCCAATACCTTTCTAAGCGATATATTGATAAACTTGCGACTGGTGCCATTCCACTCTATATTTTGACGTACATAACTATGGATGGCAGCAATTTTTTCCTGCGGTGTGGTGAGGCCTGCGGTGATCTCCTCAACATATTTTTTTAAGAATCCGTTGCCTCTAACCTGTCCTCCAAAATCTTCGCTGTCAGAATAGAGTTTATTGATATCCTCCCAGCTGCCCATATAATTTTTTCTAGGACTTTGAGGGTATTGAGTGTATGAGAGTTCAAAGTTTATTTTAGAAATATAATTTCTGGATGTCGTAATGAAAGGTTCGGCCTTAAATGCCGGAACGTCTTTGGCCACCCATCGATACCGATTTTCTATGAAATCGATCTTATCAACAGAAGCTGTCGATCTTGTTACCACTCCTTCGTCAACTCTTTCCCGGGTTGTGATGCTTATACTGGATGGAGCTGTTGTAGCTTCATTGATGTGCATGGGTATGTATCCCTGCACATATTTTTCATAATAGAAGTATTCAGGAATTCGGGCTCTGTATTCGCTCCACACGGTTGGAATATTATCCTGAAATTCCCAATCCTGAAAGTTGAACACAAAATCAGATCCTACATCATATGTAATTTCAAGGATGGAGCCCACCTTTACATTTGGCAATGTGAATTTCATAAAATCTACATTGGCATCGTATTTTTCTTTGAAAGTTGCGTCACTTTTCATTTTGGTTTCAGTGACTTTTCCATTTTCAAGATTATAGGTAACAGCTTTTAGTCCGGAAACCTTCTCACCATTTGAACCATCATGATAGAGGGGTATACTGAAATTTGCTCTTGAGAGTCCATCGGTAGTAAGGATTTTGATCCTTATTATTCTTTCAAATTTTAATTTGAACCCTTCGTTCTGATCGTACTGTAAGGACGATTCTCCGTAGTCGGCTAGAATTACTGCAGAAGCTGAAGAATCTTTTGCATAACGTGTCATTGTCAAATCAGCCATTGGGATGTCGCCAAATTTGATGGGAGCCTTTTGGGCGGACACTGTGGCCGTAAGCATTACGCATGCTACAATCAGAAGTTTGCTCATGTGGGTTTGGTTTAGTAAGAAATTACGCTTTTAGCTAATCAAATGACAGCACAAGAGAGGGATACTTCAAATAAATACAAAACATTATAAATTCCAAAGCGGCAAATTCAGAATATTACTGAACCCCGAAAGATTGTCTATTTTTGAAGTTAATCGTATAGCATTGGCAAAATCAAAAACAATATTCTACTGTCAGAGTTGTGGATATGAATCTGCAAAATGGTTGGGTAAATGTCCTTCGTGCGAATCCTGGAATACGTTTGCCGAGGAGGTTGTAAGCAAAGATGAAAGCAATAAGAACGAATGGCGTCAAGAGTCGTCAAAATCGAAAGCTAGCAAAGCAAAAACGCTGGATGAAGTAGAATCTTCTTCTGAAATCAGAATACACGCTGGTGATGAAGAGTTGAACCGCGTTCTCGGAGGAGGTATTGTACCTGGATCACTTGTTTTAATTGGTGGCGAGCCAGGCATTGGTAAATCTACGCTGATGCTTCAGGTTGGTCTTCAACTTAAAAACCAAAAGGTATTATATGTTTCAGGTGAAGAGAGCGATCAGCAAATAAAAATGCGAGCCGAACGGTTAGGTAATACTTCGAAGAATTTCTTCGTACTAACGGAAACGAACACCAAAAACATTTTCCTTTCTATAGAATCTCTTCAACCGGGTCTTGTCATTATTGATTCAATTCAAACACTTCACTCCAGTATGTTGGATTCAACGGCTGGTAGTATTGGCCAGGTTAGACAATGTGCAGGAGAACTGATGAAGTTTGCCAAAGAAACGAATACACCAGTTTTTTTAATTGGTCATATTACCAAAGACGGCATGCTTGCCGGACCAAAGGTTCTGGAGCACATGGTTGACACTGTACTTCAATTTGAAGGTGATCGTCACCTGGCCTATCGAATCTTGCGAACCACAAAAAACAGATTTGGTTCAACTTCAGAGATTGGCATTTATGAAATGCTGGGCAATGGCCTGAGAGAAGTTTCCAACCCCTCTGAAATATTGATTTCGCAAAAGGATGGACATTTAAGTGGAGTAACCATTGGGGCGACCATTGAAGGAAACAGACCTTTGTTAATTGAAATTCAATCGTTGGTAAGCCCGGCATCGTATGGAACGCCACAGAGAACACCAACTGGGTTTGACCAAAAAAGGTTGAACATGTTGCTAGCCGTTCTTGAAAAAAGATGTGGATTTAAAATGGGAACGCAAGATGTATTTTTAAATATGGCCGGAGGAATAAAAGTAGAAGATCCAGCCATTGATCTGGCAGTTTGCATTTCATTGATATCCTCTATGGAAGAGATTTCCATTTCAGATAAAATTTGTTTCGCTGCCGAAGTTGGATTGGGTGGAGAATTGCGTGCTGTGAACCGAATTGATCAACGTATTTCTGAAGCAGAGAAATTAGGCTTTGAAGAAATATACATATCGCGACACAGTAAAAAATCATTGGATCTTACCAAGACTAGAATTAAAGTAAAGACCTTTGGTAAAATTGTAGAGGTGTTTCAGGATTTGTTTGGTTAACTTGGTTATGAACGAAAGATTTTATGGAAAGCTTTTTTACGGAGTCACTCGGAATATCACCCACTACCTTTAGTTATTTTTTACTCCCCTTGTTAATTTTTCTGGCACGCATTACCGATGTATCCATCAATACCATCAGAATAATTTATGTGTTAGGAGGAAGAAGAGTGACGGCCACCATACTGGGCTTCTTTGAGTCATTCATTTGGTTGATGGCCATTCGTCAAATCTTTGAGCATCTCGACAATTGGATTTGCTACGTGGCCTATCCGGGTGGTTTTGCTATGGGAATTTTTGTGGGGATGATTATCGAAGAGCGAATTGCTTACGGAAAGGTGATTGTTCGGATCATTACCCGAAAAGATGTGAAAGAATTGATAAATTATCTCAGTGGTCTGCAGATTCGATACACCCATGTTGATGCACAAGGACCGGACGGCCATGAAAACCTGGTCTTTACGGTAATTGAACGTGAGCACCTGGATGATTTACTTCATCATTTAAAAGTGATATTACCTTCTGCTTTTTACACAGTTGAGAAAGTAAATCGCGCTGCCGAGAGTGGGGCGATTGTAGAAGAGACCAGAAGCTGGCGTCTTATTTCATGGTTGAGAAGTATTAAGAGAGAGTGAGCTAATCCTTAGCCTTCTTGTACCATCTTTAAAATATCATCAACGTACTCCCGGGTATTGAAAAGCCTGGGGACTTTGTTTTGCCCGCCAAGTTTACCTCTCCGTTTCATCCAGTTATAGAAAGTACCTTCTTCAACACAGTGTACCTTCGGCAAAACAAGGGCAAGATCATGGGCACGCTTGGCATCATAATCGGAATTGATGCTGCGAAGGGTTTCATCTAACACACGCGTAAAGTCTGCCATACTTTTTGGTTTCACACTGAATTCGATAATCCATTCGTGTCCGCCTTTTTTTCGTGCGTCAAGATAGATAGGAGCAGCTGTAAAATTCTGGATAACCGCTTCTGTTCGCTGACATGCGATGGTGATGGCCGTCTCCGCGTTCTCTACAATGACTTCTTCGCCAAAAGCATTAATGAAATGTTTTGTTCGTCCCGAAATTTTAATTCGATAGGGACTAAGCGAAGTAAATTTAATGGTATCACCAATGTTATATCGCCACAAGCCGGCATTGGTAGAAATCAACATCACATAATTTTTATCCAACACAACTTCTGAAAGGTGAATGGCTTTTACATTTTCATTTTCAACTTCTTCTGATGGAATAAATTCATAAAAAATTCCATAGTCTAGCATCAACAAAAGCTCATCTGAATTTTTTTGATCCTGAATTCCAAAAAAACCTTCGCTTGCATTGTAGGTTTCCCAATATCGCATGGCATCGCTTGGAATGAGTGATTTGAAAACTGTGCGATAGGGAGCAAATGAAACAGCGCCATGAAAAAACACTTCAAGGTTCGGCCAAACTTCGAGAATATTTTTCTTTTGTTTGATGTCCATCACTTTCTGAAGCAACAAAATGGTCCAGGTTGGAACACCAGCAATGTTGGTAACATTTTCACTCATCGTTTCAAGGGCCATTTTTTCCATTTTCTCTTCCCAGTTGCCCATGAGTGCTGTTTCCAGACTGGGTGTTCGGATAAACTGTGCCCACACGGGAAGATTCTGAAGAATCACAGCTGATACATCACCGTAGTACGATGTTGCACTTGGGTCGAACTCATTGATTTGATGACTGCCTCCAATAGCAAGGCCTTTCCCATCGAAAATCGTTGTATCAGGATAATTGTTGACATACATCGACAACATATCCTTTCCTCCCTTAAAATGGCAATCTTCTAAAGCTTCCATAGAAACCGGAATGAACTTGCTTCGGGCATTGGTAGTACCCGATGATTTTGAAAACCATTTAATCTCAGAAGGCCAGAGTATGTTTTGTTCACCTCGCATTAAGCGCTCAATGTAAGGGTACATTTTTTCATAGGTATGGATGGGCACACGCTCACGAAATTGTTCGTAGGATGTAATGCTTTCAAATCCATAACGCATACCGAACTCTGTATAGCGGGCATTATGAACAAGCTTTCTAAAGAGTTCATCTTGTACTTCGTTTGGATATTTCATGAAGAGCTCAATCTGATGGATGCGCTGCTTCATTACCCATGTTAAAATCGAATTGATTAATCCCATTTAGATAACCCGTATACTCAAAAATAAGAAAGTTGTTGGGATTTGACTGGATGAGATGATGGGATGATTTGAAAATTTGAAGATGTGTCGATTTGAAAATTAAGACACGATATCACTCATCTTCAAATCAATCCTCTCTCCAGTTGTCGTTATTTTCCAGCGTTACTTTGGCTCTGCGCAATTCAAAGTTTTGGCCGAGATATACTTTGCGTACCTGCGGATCGTTTGCTAGCTCTTCTGCCGTGCCAGCCTTAAATAACTTGCCATCAACCATCAGGTAAGCGCGATCAGTAATCGAAAGTGTTTCGTCAACGTTATGGTCTGTGATGAGGATGCCAATATTTTTGCGTTTCAATTTTGAAACAATGCCTTGAATTTCTTCTACAGCAATAGGATCGACTCCGGCAAAGGGTTCGTCCAGCAAAACAAAGTTAGGATCAACCGCTAAGGCTCGTGCAATTTCAGTTCGTCTTCGTTCACCACCCGATAATGACATTCCTAAATTTTTTCGAACCTTTTGAAGGCTAAATTCTTCAATCAGCATATCGGCTTTTTCCTTGCGCTGCTGTTTACCAATGTTGCGCATTTCTAAAACCGACAAAATATTTTCTTCTACAGTAAGCTTTCTGAAAACAGAGGCTTCTTGCGCAAGATAACCAACGCCTTTACGAGCCCGCTGATACATGGGCAATGCCGTGATGTCTTCATCATCTAAATAGATCTTTCCTTCATTTGGTTTTATAAGTCCAACAATCATATAGAATGATGTTGTTTTACCCGCTCCATTCGGCCCTAGCAGTCCTACAATTTCTCCCTGACTTACCTGAACAGAAACGTTGTTCACCACGGTGCGTGACTTGTATTTCTTCATCAGATTTTCTGCGCGCAATATCATTTCTATAAAAATTTGATGTCCTTCATTCGCAACTGAATAGACGTGTTTCCATTGAAGGTATTCTCCTCCACGGTAAATACCATTTTAAAATATTCTCCTTTCGAAAGTCTTTCGTAATGCTCAATCATATCAAAACCCACCACTTGAAAAACCTGATCACTACCATTTTGACCAGCCAGGAATTTTACGTGCCTTTCCTTAAACCCGCTTAACGCATTAGAGACAAAGATCTGATCAGCAACAAAAACCGGGCGTTGATTCTCGGGACCAAAAGGGGCCATCTGTTTTAAGACGTTGAGGAACTTCACCGTAATGGAATTAAAGTGAAGAGGGATGTCGATATCAACAACCGGTACAAGCATGTCCTCTGTTATTTTGGCTGATACTACCTCTTCAAACTTGCGTTGAAACTCTTCTACCTTCGAAATATCCAGCGTTAGTCCGGCTGCGTATTTATGTCCACCAAACTTTTCGAGAAGATCACTGCATTCAAGAATAGCATTGTACAGATCAAAACCATTTACACTTCTTGCCGATCCGGTAACTTTATTATTTGACTCCGTCAGAATTATGGTAGGCCTATAATATTTTTCAATGCAGCGCGAAGCCACAATACCAATAACACCTTTATGCCAGGTGTTCTTGAATAGAACGGTGGATTTTGCTGTACGAAGGGTGTCATTCTCCTCAATCATGGCAATGGCCTCCTCAGTTATGTCTGAATCAAATTGTTTACGAACCTCGTTTTTTACGTTCACTTTTTCAGCAAGCGAATCAGCCTCTTCTTCTGTCTTGGCAATTAATAAATCGACAGCTGACCGTCCATGAGCAACACGACCCGCGGCATTGATACGAGGTCCAAGCGTAAAGACTATGCTGGAGATGTCCATTTCATTTCGAATGGCCGCAATATTCTTCAGTGCCTTCAAGCCGGGCATTGGATCGTCATTTAATTTCTTGAGTCCGAAATAAGCAAGTGTTCTGTTTTCACCGGTTATGGGAACAATGTCAGATGCAATGCTTACGGCTACCAAATCAAGATATTGAAATACCTCCTCTTCTTTTCTGAAACTTCGGGCATAGGCTTGCATGAACTTAAAACCCAAACCACACCCGCTTAATTCGTTATAAGGATAGTGACAATCTTTTCGCTTTGGGTCCAGTACTGCAACG
>Ga0315912_10006718_pt1 | contig 10235 bp, 10 predicted proteins | sample VfabasoilMG_FD_204469 | JGI IMG/M metagenome (GOLD analysis project Ga0315912, IMG submission 204469) | Garden soil microbial communities collected in Santa Monica, California, United States - V. faba soil | ecosystem: Environmental > Terrestrial > Soil > Garden | place: USA: California... | reverse complement strand
ATCTACGAAGTGATGGACGAGGTGCGGTCCAAGTTGGCCGGTAAGGTTGGCCTCGCAGCCCCGCACACTGGCGAGCACCCAGTGGTTGCTCCTGCCGGCGACTAACTGCGAACTCCGGAACACCAGAACCCCAGACCTCCAGAACTCCGGGGGGTCTGGGGTTCTGGTTTTCCGGGGTTCGCTGTTCTTAGCGGTTCGCGTTTCGGCGTGCACTCTTCACGAGGCCGCCGATCAGCTTCGATGCTTGATCGCAGAGGTCGCGTATTGGCTCAAGGTGCTCGCTGGTGGCGTAGCCGAGGCGCTCGGCCACGGCGATCAGACTTTGAACTTCTCGTAGCGAGCCTCGAGCGATGTATAGGAAGTAGCCGGCTTCCTTGCGAGAGGCCCGCCCAGTTCCTTCGGCAATGTTCGACGAGATTGAGATCGCGGCTCGTCTGACTTGGGAAGTCAGTCCGTAACGCTCGTCCGTCGGGAACCGGGCAGACATTCGGTAGGTGGCGGTAGCCAAGTCAATTGCGACTTGCCACGCCAACAACTTTTCGTGGATCGGTGTGGTGCGCATCTGCCACGATGCCACGCCGGCTCAGTATCGACGCAACAGAATCGTTGCCGGTCGTACCGTTCTCTTGCCGATGATCGGAGGTCCGGTGGTCCGGTGTTCCGGTGTTCGCAGTTATCGGTACGCAGATCGCCGTTCGCGCACCGAGAGGCCCACGTGCACAGAGAACGCGCGGTTCTTGAGCATCGGCGATTTGGCGTCCGTGCCGATCTTCCACCGGGACCGCGACCAGGTGGCATCCACCGCAAGGAACGTCGTCTCCGAAAGATCGGATGTCAGGCCCGCGCCCATGGCATAGGCGAGGTCGAAGCTTTTCGCTGAAAAACTGATCATGGTGTAGTTGCAATCGCGCTTCTGGAACTTGCTGCCCGTGCGAATGTCGAACTTGCACCCCGCCTTGAGTCCGTTCTCGATGCCGCCAAACGCGTGCGGCTTCACGCCGAAGAACGCGGGCCCTGCCACACCCGCAATCAGCGGAAGCTTCACGTAGTTCAGCTTCACCATGATTTCCTGTGACGGGCTCGGATTGGTGCGCTGCGATCCCTGTGTCGACAGAATCGCGCCGGTTCTAACGAACAGGTACGACCCGATGTCCTTCTGCACCATCGCGCCGAGCACGATGCCGTTCTTCTCCGAGTAGCCCAGCGAGTCCGCACCGCGACCCGTGAAGGTCGAGCGGTTGAACCCGCCGAGCAGGCCAATGGAAAGGCCGGTCGTCTGCGCCATCGCTGGAACCGACGCGATGCCGAGTACAAAGGCCGGAGCCAGCAGTTGAACGAAACGCAAGGTCGTCAGGAGTCGGGAGAACTTGGGAGTACAACCCGTTGATACGCCGCCAGGTCATCCGCCGCTGAAACGGCTTAGAATTGAGCCATGATCGTATACGTGAACGGGGAGTTCACCAAGGCCGAGGACGCCAAGATCTCGGTGCTGGATCGCGGATTCGTCTTCGGCGACGGCGTCTACGAAGTGTGGCGCGTGGTTGAAGGCAAGTTGTTCGAGCACGCACGCCACGACCGCCGCCTGAAGCGCGGTCTCAAGACGCTCGAAATCGCTTTCGCCGACAAGGACGTCGAAGCGCTCGCCGACGTTGCGCAGCGGCTGCTTAAGGACAACAACATGCTCTCGGGCGAGGGCACGTTCTATGTCGAGATCACGCGCGGCGCCGCGCCGCGCACGCACGCGTATCCGCCCGCGGGCACCAAGCCCACGGTGCTGGCGATGGTCTCGAAGTTCGAAGTGCCGCACGCGGTGCGTGAAGCTGGCGCCAAGGCCATCACTGATGCGGACGTGCGTTGGCTCCGCTGCGACGTAAAAACGGTGCAGCTCCTGCCCAACGTCATGGCCAAGCAAAAGGCGGCGGCCGCCGGCGCGATGGAAGCGATCTTCATCCGCGACGGCATCGTCACCGAGGGCACACACACCTCGGTGCTCGGCGTGAAAAACGGCACGCTCCTCACGCATCCCCTTGGGCCGCTCATCCTGCCGAGCGTCACCCGCGAGCTGATCCTGGAAGTCGCGCGCGAGTTGAACGTGCCGGTGAGCGAGAAGCCGTTCACCAAGGACGAGATGTTCGCGCTCGACGAACTGTTTGTCTCCGGCACCACCACCGACGTCACGCCGATCGTGGACGTGGACGGCCGCAAGATCGGCAGCGGCAGGCCGGGTCCGGTGTCCAAGAAACTCTACGCCGGACTGCAGGCACGACTCTACAAGGGCGCCACCCAACTGTCATGAAGACACTCGCGCTGCTGTTCGTCCCGGCGCTGCTCGCAGCACAGCAGCCGCAATACGATCTCGTCATCACCGGCGGCACGATCATCGACGGCACCGGCGCGCCGCGCTTCACCGGCGACATCGCCATCACGGGCGACCGCATCGTGCTGGTGTCGCGGACGGCCATCCCGGCCAGTCGGGCCAAGCGTGTGATCAACGCATCGTCACGCATCGTGGCTCCGGGCTTCATCGACATGCACGCGCACATCGATCCGCTGGCCACGCTGCCGGGCATGGAGAGCGCCGTGCGTCAGGGCGTCACGCTGTCACTCGGCGGCCCCGACGGCAGTTCGCCGCTGCCGCTCGCTCCATATATGGAAGCGCGTGAAAAGCAGGGCATTGGCGGCAACGTCGCGTATCTCGTGGGGCACAACAGCATCAAGCAGCGCGTCATGGGCACGGTGAGCCGCGCTCCTACCGCTGCGGAACTCGACAGCATGAAAGCGCTCGTCGCGGAAGGCATGCGCGATGGCGCGTTCGGTATCTCCACCGGCCTGCGCTACCTGCCCGGCAACTTCTCCAAGATCGACGAAGTCATCGAACTCTCGAAGGTCGCTGCGGCGTCCGGCGGCATCTACACGTCGCACCTGCGCGAAGAAGGACTCGGCTTGTTCGAAGGCGTGGGCGAAGCGATCACCATCGGACGTGATGCAAAGATCCCGATCGTGCTCACACACCACAAAGCAGTCGGCACGAAGATGTGGGGCCAGAGCGTAGCGACGCTCCGCATGCTGGACTCCGCGCGCGGCATCGGCATCGACGTGATGGCGGATGTCTATCCCTACACGGCGACGTCCACCGGACTCGCTGTGCTGATCCCGACGTGGGCGTTTGACGGCGGCGACTCCTCGTTCGTGCGCCGACTCAAGGACCCCGCACTGCGCGACAGCATCAAGAAGGGAATCATCTTCAACATCAACAACGATCGTGGCGGCGGCGACATCTCGCGCATCCAGTTCTCGAGCTTCCGCTACAAGCCCGATTTGAATGGCAAGACGCTGGCCGACTGGGCCAAGCAGCGTTCGCTTCCGCCCACGCCGGAGAACGGCGCCGAGTTGGTGATCGAAGGCCAGTTGAACGGCGGCGGCAGCATGATCTACCACGTGCTGGATGAGAAGGACGTTCAGCGGATCATCGCGCATCCGCAGGCGATGATCGGGTCCGATGGGCGACTCTCGCGGCCGGGCGACGGCACGTCACCGCATCCGCGCGCCTTCGGAACCTTTCCGCGCGTGCTGGGGCACTATGTGCGTGACCTCAAGCTCGTGTCGCTCGAGACAGGCGTCTACAAGATGACAGGCCAGTCCGCCGCCCGGCTCAACCTCAAGGATCGCGGCCTGCTAAAACAAGGCATGTACGCGGACGTTGTGGTGTTCGATGCTGCCACCATTGCAGATAAAGCCACGTTCGAGAATCCCGCGCAGTATCCGGTGGGAATCGATTACGTGCTCGTCAACGGCGTCGCTGCTGTTGACGGCGGGAAATACACCGACTCCCGTGCCGGCCGCGTGATTCGACGCAGCAAATGAATTTTTTGGAGCGCCTCTGGGCGTACATCACGCTCGGCGCGATGGGGTTTGTAGTGGAGGAAGCAGCGCCGCTGTTTGGTGGCGTTCAGGCTTGGGATCGCCACCTCCACATCGTGCCCGTGATCGCTGCTCTGTCGCTCGGCACGTGGGTCACCGGACTCGCACTGTACGGCCTGGGCCGCGCGCAGAGCCGGAGCGTCCGCAAGCGTTTCCCCAAGCTGCGTCCGCTCGTGCTTCAGGCCGCGGCAATCGTGCGGCGCCATCCGTGGCGCGCCGCGCTCGGCGTGCGATTCGCGTTTGGTCTGCGCATTCCGCTGCCCATCGCATGCGGCGTAGCGCGCATGCCCATCTGGCTCTTCTTCACCGCCAGCGCCATCAGCTGCTTCGTGTGGTCCGCGATCTTCTCGCTGACTGGCTTCTACCTCGCGCAGTTCGCTGAAGGCATGGTGGGCCAGGTGACCAAGTACGTGCCGATGATCGGCACGATCCTCGTCGCGCTAATGTTCGCGGGCGCGTGGTGGATGCGCCGCCGGCACGTAGCCGAGAAGACCAAGCGCGTGCTCGACAAACTGCCCCTCAAGACGCCACCGCTCGGCCAGGACGCGATCAAGCCCTAGGGCTTGAGCTCAACCTGGCGCCGCACCGTGTCGGCGCCGGCGATCAGGTCGATCGTGGCGAGCCCGGGAGACTGGAAGGGCACCACGATTGTCTGAAGGCTGTTAGCGATGAATCCCGCACAGACGCCTTGTGTCGGCTTCATGACAAACGCCGTGACCTCGGCGTGCAACGGACTCCGCATCACTATTTCAGTTCCGGCCGCCCTTGGACCGCAGCTGCCGAAAGTGGAGAAGAAGGTCACGCGAGCAGCAAATGGCACCGGACCGAATGTCGTTACCGCGACGCTGGTCGTGTCGACGTAGACAGGCTCGCGCGCTGAAGGGCCGACCGTAATCGCGTCGAGCAGGCACGCCGTCAGGAAAGCACACGAGAGAATCGCCGCACCGACTCTGAGCATACCCTGAACAACCCGGCGCTCCGGCGTTACCGTCACTTGGATCTCAAAGTGACTGAAAACTCAGCCTCACCTTGACGGTGTCGCCGTCGCCCTTGTCGCCGCGCACGCTCTTCGGGACCGCTAGGAGCGAACGCTTCTTCTTATCGCGCCACACGCTGGTCTTCCATTCGTGGCCTTCCACCGTGGCGACGACGGGTGTTCGCCCCCAGCCGTGTGTCACCGGTGGCGCGTACTTCTCGGGTAGCGTGACGAAGTGCCAACCACCCTTTCCGGGATAGCGCCACAGCTTGGCCGTGAACGCCACGTTGAGTCCGGGGATCACCGCCAGCGGAACAGCTTGAGCGCGAGCACGAAGCACACCACGCCCCACGCCGCGATCACGAGAATCTCCGGGCCAATCACACTCAGTCCGTCGCCACGCAGCATGTTGGCGCGCAGCGCGTTGTTCACTGCTGTGAGCGGCAGCGCCTGAACGATCGGCTGGATGACCTTCGGGAAATTCTCCGCCGAGAAAAACACGCCGGAGAGTATCCACATCGGCATCATGGTCAGGTTCATGAGACCCGACGCGCCTTCGATCGTGCGAGGACGCGCAGCAATGAGCAGGCCCAGCGATCCGAACGCGAACGCACCCAGTCCGCAGATGAGACCCAGCTGCAGCAGCGATCCGCGCACCGGCACGCCGAACGCGACGGCAGAGAATCCGACGAGTACGAGGACCTCGAACACCAGCAGCACCAGTCGCGAGACCACGAAGCTGCCCAGGTATTCCGTACGAGACATCGGCGTGGCCATGAGCCGCTTAAGCAACCGCTTGCGTCGCGCGTCGACGATCGAAAAGCCGATGCCCCAAATGCCGTTGCCCATGAGGCCCATGCCCAGCAAGCCCGGCACGACAAAGTCGATGTAGCGCGAGCCGCGCTCGCGAACCTGTGTTTCCTCGATCGCAATTCGGTCGCGTCGCCCGGCGCCGCGCTGAATAGCGTCGTCGGCAAGGAATCGCGCCGAACGCGCGTCCGGCCGGGTGTCGTCGAACTCGTACGTCACACTGCCGTCCGGCTCGGCCTTCACCACGAGCGCAATGCGACCCGTGCGCAACGCGAGCGCTGCCGCGTCCGGTTCCAGTGAATCCACCGCCAGCGCTTTGGACGCGCGCAGCGACGTGAGGACCACGCCTGCCGTCACCGGCCTGCCGACCACAGCGACGTGTACGATTTCAACCGGCTTGTTCCGGAACGCGATACCAAGTCCCACCGTGAGCAGGATCGGGAACGCCAGTGTCCAGAACAGCGCCTCGGGTTCGCGAACGAATTCGCGGAACCGCGTGAGCACCAGCTGCTTGAGCGAATCACGCATCGCGCAGGTGCCTCCCGGTGAGGTTCACGAACACATCCTCGAGCGTCGCCGAGTGCGTGCGCAATTCCGCCAGCTTGGCGCCGCGCTTTTCCAGGAATGACAACACCGCGGGCACTGTCTTCCGCAGTTCCTTGGCCGTGAGCTCATATGAGGCCGTCTCACGCCGCACGCCGGTGACGCCTTCAATGGCACGCAGGTCATCGTAACTCAGCTCGGCCTGCGGCTCTTCCAGCGTGAACGTGATGACCTGATCGCCGCCGAGCGATGAGATCAGCGCGGCGGGCGTATCGAGCGCGATGACCTTGCCGTGGTCCACGATCGCCACGCGCTCGCAGAGCCGCTCGGCTTCATCCATGTAGTGCGTCGTCAATACAACGGTGCGGCCCTCTTCCTTGAATCGCTCGATCAGGTCCCACAACTGACGGCGCGACTGCGGGTCGAGGCCGGTCGTCGGCTCGTCGAGGAACAACAGTTTCGGGTCGCCAACGAGAGCGCACGCGAGTGCGAGGCGCTGCTTCTGCCCGCCCGACAGCGTGCCCACGCGCGCGCCAGCCTTTTCCTCGAGCTGCACCAAACCGATGACTTCGTTCGCGGGACGGCCCTGTGCGTAAAACGACCGGAACAGCATGACGGTCTCGAGCACCGTGAGCTTCTCGGCCAGCTGCGTTTCCTGGAGCGCGATGCCGAGCTTCTGACGCAGTTCGCGTTCGTTGGTGGCCCAGCGCATGCCGAGCACTTCCACCTCGCCGCTGTCGGGCTCGAGCAGGCCTTCGCAGATCTCGATCGTGGTCGTCTTGCCGGCGCCGTTGGGGCCCAGCAAGCCGAAGCACTCGCCGGTCGCCACGGCCAGATCCAGACCAGCCACTGCGTGTACGTCGCCGAACTGCTTGCGCAGACTGCGTATTTCGAGAGCGGTCGTCATTTACTGAATCGGATACACCTGACGCCAGTCTTCGGCTTTGCGGTTGGAGCCAATGATGCTGCCACTTACGCCGCCGATGAAGCCGCCGATCAGCATGCCGCCGAAAATCTTCCGAATGTCGATCGACCCCTGCGTGGACCCGGCGGGTTCGACAAAACTCTCGGTGAGTTCCTTGGCAAGGAAATAGCCGGAGCCGAAAATGAAGCCCAGGATCACTCCCAACCTGGTGCCTTTGGCGGCGCCCGCCTTCGCAGTTATCCCGTTGCTCTTCTCGACCTTCACGACGCGGAAGTACGCCGCGCGCCGGACGGCACCATCGGGTTCGATAACCTCGACGCTGTCGCGGACCACGCCCTTGTAGATGCCAACGATCCTTCCGAAGTCCGTCGTCACGCGCACGCGCGAACCAGGCTCCAACTCGGAGAGCTGGGCGGAGGCCGACGCCGGATGCAGAATCGCGATGAGCGCCGCAGCGCCAAGGGTACGAAGCACGGTGCGAGTGCTCACGGGCGAGGCGCGTCGGTCTGCGCGTAACGAAGGATGTCGTACAGGAACTTCACACCAAATCCCATATTCTCGACCGAGATGCGCTCGTCGTTGCCGTGCACGCCGCGTTGCGCGTCCGACGCTTCAACCTTGAACGGATCGAACCCGTACGTCGCGATGCCCAACGCTCGATACGTGGGACGGTCGGTCGCGCCGGTGAGCATCGGTGTGGTGACGAAAGCCTTCGGATCACGTTCACGCGCAGCGCGCTCGATGGCGCGGAAGAAATCGTTGTCGGTCGGACTCTCGAGTGGTGCCTTTGGCGCCAACTGTGCCGTCCACACAACGCCGGTGTCGTTCACGACCTTCTTGAGCGTTTCGAGAAACGCCTCGGGATCGGTGTCCGGCAACAAACGGATATCAATGTCCGCTCCCGCCTCGGCCGGAATCACGTTCGTCTTGTTCGAGCCCTGAAGTCCGGTGAGCGAAATGGTGTTGCGAAGAATCGCGTTCCAGTAGACGTCGCTCAGGATCCACTCCTTCGCCTTGGGCACCTTGATCGCCGAGTCGATGTTGGCGAGCCACTTCCTCTGCTCACCCTGGTACGTGACGGAAATGTCCTTGAAGAACTTCCGCACGCCCGGCGTGGGATGCAGCGGCGTTTCATACGCGGCCAGTTTGTTCAGCGCGCGTACCAGGCGCGGGACCGGGTTCGCCTTCGTGGGGCGAGACCCGTGCGACGGTGTGCCCTTCACGGTGATGTGCTGCCAGAACGTGCGCTTCTCGGCCACGCCCACACCGTAGTACTCGAGCTTGCCGTTCTTGAACGAGTTGTCGCCGCCTTCGGTGACCAGGAACTCCACATCCTTCAGCAGGTCCGCGTGGCGCTGGACGAACACGATCGCGCCGAGTGAACCCAACTCCTCGTCCGTGTTGGCGATGAAAACGATGTCGCGCGTGAGCGGAACGCCGCTGCGCTTGAGTGCGATCATCGCCATCAAGTGCGTGATGCCTTCGCCCTTCATGTCCAGCGCGCCGCGTCCGTAGATGAAGCCGTCCTTGATCGCGCCGGCGAACGGATCAGCGCTCCAGTAGCGCGGGTCCGCAGGCACGACGTCGATGTGGTGCACGAGCGCGATAGCCTTGCGAGAGCCGTTGCCCTTGAGCCGCGTATAGAGGTTGGCGCCGCGACGACCGCGAAACTCGGCGGTGTCGAACAGCTGCACCTCAAAACCCTCGCGCTCGAGAATCCGCTTGAGGAACAACGCACCATCCAGCTCGTTTCCGGGCGGGTTGGTCGTGTTGATCTTCATGTAATCCGCGATGATCTGCACGGTCTCGCGCTGCAACGCGTCCCAGTCGATGGGCTGTTGCGCCGAGCCGGCGACCGGAACTGCGAGGAGAAGCGCGGCAGCGCTGGCGAGGAGTCGATTCATCGGTCGGGGGGCCCGGAGGACGGTGGTGGGACACGAAATGGAAACGCCCTGAAACACCGCCGCAATGGCACTGCGTGAGCGAAACATCGGCTCTCCGCAGAGCGTAGAATCAACCACGCATGTCCGCACTCTTTGCATTGGCCTTGGCGCTCCAGGCGCGCCCGGCCACCCCCGCCACGCCCCAAGCGTCTGATCAGGCCGGGTTTGTCGTGAGCGATACCGTGCGCGGCCGGCGGACCAGGCGCCTCGTGGTCACGCCGGAACACATGCGGACCGCGTTCAAGTCGCCCGTCGCGAAGACGCTCGTTGATCGCGCCCGGCGCATGCGCATCGCGCAGGACTCGGCGCTCATGAGTTACGACGCCACGACGTACCTGCGCGTCTCGGCGGGCATGGGTATTTCCAAGTTCGGACGCGAGCGGCTCATTTTCCGGCACGAGAACGCCACGCAAGTGAAGTGGCATCGCAACACGGGCGCCTGGGTCGAAGTGAAGGGCGCACGCACGGTGATTCCAATCGCGCCGGAAGAAGCGCAGAAGGAAGCCCAGGCGGACATGGATACGGACATGAACCCCATTCCGTATTACCCGGGGCAGGAGCCGCTCCTCACGTTCACCGGCGGCGACAACATCGAAACGCAGGTAAACGACCGCGACGTCGTTCACCCGCTCGCCGAAGGCTCGGAGGCGTACTACACGTACTCCGCCGGCGACTCCGTGAGCTTCAAGCTCCCGGATGGAAGCATGGTGCAGCTTCGCGAGATCAATGTCCGTCCGCGCATTCCCAAGTGGAACGTCGTGGTCGGCTCGCTCTGGTTCGACGTCAGCAGCGGACAGCTCGTGCGCGCCGCGTATCGCTTCGCGGTCGCGATGGACGTGTGGGCCCAGGTCGCCGAGGAAGATTCCACGGCGCAGGACGACATCCCGTTCTGGGTGAAGCCGCTCATCTCGCCAATGAACGCGCAGATCACCGCGATCGCCATCGAATACGGCTTGTACCAGGGACGTTTCTGGCTGCCGCGCATGCGCAGCGCCGAGGGCGACGCACGCGTGAGCTTCATGCGCGTGCCGTTCAAGATGGAGCAGAGCTTCAAGTACGCGTCGGTGAACGCCATCGACTCTCTGCCCAACATCCAGGCGGTACGACGCATGAGTCC
>Ga0315912_10006717_pt1 | contig 10237 bp, 12 predicted proteins | sample VfabasoilMG_FD_204469 | JGI IMG/M metagenome (GOLD analysis project Ga0315912, IMG submission 204469) | Garden soil microbial communities collected in Santa Monica, California, United States - V. faba soil | ecosystem: Environmental > Terrestrial > Soil > Garden | place: USA: California... | reverse complement strand
TGGACCGCGATCCGGATGCTGCTTGCTTGACTGATTGACGAGCTCCCCACTTCAAAGATGTTGAGGCCGGACGCATTGCCTTGGAGTAGAAGCTCAGCATACTGCAATTGCGCTGTTCCGTTGGGTGAGCGCCGTGTGAGGCTGGCGGACAGTTGAGAGAGCCGCGCAGCAGCCTCGCTGAAGGAGGGAAGGCCGCCCACCCGATGACCACCGGCAACGACGGATACGGATGGAGCGATGGTCGTAGCCTTCGGCGTGAGTACATCGCCGAAGATGGTTCCGTTGCTTAAGTCGAGACTGCCAGCCGCGATCGCGGTGCGCTGGTTGGTTTGCCCGTTGACGGAAAAGGAAGACAGCCGCACGCCCTGCCCCGCTGCGATGGGCCCGTCTGATTGTGAGACGCCATCGATCCAGTTCCACGCGATGATGCCGAACCCGCTGGGGAGCGAGGAGCCCGCCGTGCCGGTGGCAGTAGGCGCAGGCCAGAAGCTGACGGCCTCTTCAGGAACTGCGGCGATCGGATAGCCATTGCACGTAACGGGAGAGAAGCGCGCGCTCAAACGTGCGGCATCAACGGGCGCCGAAAACGTCACGCCTACGGACGGGCGGACGCTCGTCTGCTTGCCGGTCTAAGGTTCCTCACGCCCTGCCCACAAATCCTTCAGGTCACCGTCGACTGCGGTGACTTGGAGATCACTACGGTCCGGATCACAAACTGAAGCTGGACTTCCTGCATCTGGAGGAGTGCCCATTTCTTCACCTGGGGCTGCTTGCGATGAAAATCGCAGATGATCGAACCGCACGGGCGCCGCGGAGTTCACCGCGATCAACACTTCCAGGTCAGCGTAGGACGCGTTGAGCTGGGAACGCACGGCTTCAGGAAGCGTGAAGGCCAGGGTAGAAAACTCACCAGGAATGAGCCCGTGGATGCTGTTGGTGCCCAAGTCGGCCCACCACAATTGCAGCGAACCGATCCTCAAGACCACGCCCACGCCTTCCCAGGCTTGTGGCACGTGGGTTGGTTCGACATCGAGCCAGACCGTGTTCTCTTGAGCTCCCACAGTGGAGAGTGGGATGGACCCAATGCGCCTCCAACCACTGCCACCGACCTCAAGCGAGTGCTCACCGCTTGACGCCTCAGCGGACAGGGAGATGGGTCCTGCACCTTCGCGCAGCGACCAATGGGTGCTCGACTCGAAATCGAGGGCTGGTCCAGGAGCAGCCGACGAAGAATTGCACACGAATGAAAGGGCCAGACCAACTACCAGGCCTAACGACCAGCGATGAATGACTGCAGTGAGATTCACGATAGTCCACGGGTACCGTGGTGGATGGCGCAGTGCAAGAGCTTCGCCAAATGCCGCAAATTTCAGTGATGGGTGAGGTGATGCCGATCTTCTATTGGACCGAAAGAATTGGGGGGGATTGCTGCAGAATGTCCCCGATAAATTTATCCAACGCATGTCCGTTTTTTTTTGCGCAGGAGAGAGCGCGACGATTACTCCCAAACGTCCTTGTTCATTGTCCACCCCTCGTAGTTTCCGCGCGACCTCTTCGCGATTCCCCAACGCATGTCGTCCGTGGAGTGATCGATTCTGTCAGGTCCAGCTGACCCCAGTACAATGCCCATGAACTTAGCCTTACAAGACACCCTAAGCCTTGAACCCCACGCGTCCATCGGTGCCGCCTCGTTAGCTGCCCGGCAATAGTCAGCGCCATGAATGATCTCTAATTGCCGAATGAACGCTTTCATTTTGGCCAAGGTCTGCTCCACACGCTCCTTCTCTTCAGGCGGATACTCCGGGATGAAGGCCTTACCCGGGGGAGGTTCCCCGCGGTTACTCTCTTTGACCAACCTGTAGCCCTCGGGCGAGACGGGTCCATCATAATCGGCTCTCAAATCGGCAGGGGGCGACTGTTCCTCTGAACGGACAGACGGCTCCGATGGGGCAGAGGTCCCCTTCTTTGTCCGCTGCTGGTCGGTAGTTGAATCGACGCTCGTCTGAGGATCGGTCGAGCGACATCCGAACAAGAATATTGAGCTGCACTCCATGCACAGCGCGGTCGCGGTGAGAGCCCGGCGCGCTCCGACCGAGCGGATGGCCGTCCGTCTATCCGCGAGGCCCGAGCACCAGCGCTGTATGACTGCAGTGAGATTCACGATAGCCCATTGCCTACCGTGCTGGGAGATTGCGCGCAAGGCGACCGCTCGTATCGTTCTCGCGATTTCACGGATCGGGACATCTGTCGCAACCCCCGCCATCCCACAGAAACGTGTAGTCTGTGCTGCTGCACAATGTCTTGAGCAGGTCAATGGAGGGCCCGTCCAACGGGTTTTGCTCCAGCAGAGTTCCTTGGCACCCGCTCTGCGCACCAATGAAATCAGCGGGTAGCGTCGTTATGTTGTTGGCGGTCAGATCGAACGTGAGTAGGGGCTTACCGATGAGAGGAGTCACGTTTTCGATCTGATTGCGGGCGACGTTGAGGTGGTGAAGGGACAATGCACGCAATGGACTGAGATCGGTGATGGAGTTGTCGCTCAGGACGAGGCGTGTGAGGTTCTCACAGGCTCCGAGCGGGGAGATATCTTCAAGCTGGGCATTGATGACCTCGACTCTTTTGAGCGACGTGGAACCGGTGAGCGCGCTCACGTCGGACAGATCTGAATCTTCGATGATCAACGTGTGGAGCAAAGGAAGCGCCTCTAAGCCGCCCAGGTTCTCCAGCAATCCTGGTGAAAAAATTCCCACGAATACGAGCTCTGGCGCGCCTGCGAGCCCCTCCAAACTGACGATGTCAGTGTCCTCAAGCCAGATTGAATACAAATGGTCGATCTGACCGAGCCTTGGCAGGGATTTTACCGGCACATCGATCACTTCGAGCTCCTGAAGCCTATCCAGATCTTCGAGCGGAGAAAGGTCGGTGCTCAAGGTGTCATTCAGCTTGAGCCAGCGCAGATTTGTCAACGAGGCGAGCGCGGTGAGATCCTGGGCAGGCACGTCTTCGAGCACCAACCTCTCGATAGTGTTCGAGCCTTCGAGAGCGTCCAGCGACGTCCAATCCAAATGAGAGAGCCGGATCTCACTCAGCGGGAGGGTCGATAGGACCTGGGCACTTTCATATTCTCCATCAGTGATGTGGACGTAGTCGAGCGTCGTCACTGCGCCCACGGGTGCCAAATCGAGGGGGGGAGACCACCAGGAGCGCTCGAAATACAAGTCCGTCAAGCTAGATAGGCAGTCAATCCCTTTGAGCGAAGCCACGTCGTCGTCAATCGTGAGCGCCCATACGTCGAGCACATGATCTGCGCTACCATAGGACGAACTTCTCCGTACAAGCTGGGCGAACTCTTCATCTTCAAAATGACAGACGCCGACCTGGTTGGGATCGCGACTAGATCCGGTGCTGCCGGTCTCCGCGGGTTCTCCCGTTGAGGTGCTCCCTTCGCGGGCATCGTCTGTGCCCGTCTCATCGGATGGTTCTCTTGAGACCAAACCGCAGCCCGTCAACGCCATGAGGCTCAGTAGGGGCAAGAGGGGCAAAGAGAGCTGGCGCGGCGACATGGGTCATTCCTCAGGAGCGTCGCAAAGACAGAAGGAAGAGCGTGCTAGGGTGATCCAAGCGTGCACTCGGGTCAAGCATTGTCAGTCGGACGCTGCTTGACGCGAACCTACTCCCCTTCGTCGTCACTAGACCACCTTCCGCGTCGTCGCCGTGCGGGACGGTCGACGCGAGACGGTTGGTCAGTATGAGCTGCTAGCACCTGGTTGAGGCGCGTGCACAAGCACTCACGTCACCTCAAATCGGGACATTTGTCGCAACCTTCGGTGTCCCAGATGTAGCTGCCCGCTTCATCATCGCTGCACAGGGCTAAAAGGCGATCTTGCGAGGCAGGGTCCAGCGGATTGCCCGACAGCTGCGTGGTTGCACAGGCGTCACCTTGGGCACCCACGAGGCCATCTGGCCATGTCTCAATTTGATTGGAATTCAAATTGAGCTCGTGCAGGGGCATACCGGAAAGGACGCTCACGTCTTGGATCTGGTTGTTGTTCGCGACGAGCCACTGCAGCTCATGACCGGCCAAAAAATCGAGTGAGGTCGCACCGACGTTGCTCATTACGAGCGACACCAGCCCCACGAATGTTCCAATGGGGTCCAGAGAATTGAGCGGATTTTGGGAGACGTCGAGCCCGCCCACGGACGCGCCTGACAGCGGCTCAAGGTCGACCACTTGGTTCTGAGCTAGCCCGAGGAAGTCGAGCGGCAGTGCGGCGAGTGGCGCGACATCGACGATCTGATTGTGGCTCAGGTTGACGCGGTGGAGGCTCGTGCAGGTGCTGAGTGGCGCGACGTCCTTGATGTCCGCGTTGGGGAGTTCGATACTCTCAAGCGAGGTGGAGCCGGAGAGCGCGCTCAGATCTGTGATGGCCGAGTCTTCGACCTTCAAGTTGACGAGTGCAGGGAGCCCTTCCAAACCCGCTAAGTTCTGTAGACGCGGCGCCGGCACGATGTCGATCCGGCCAAGTTTGGGCGCCCCAGCCAGTCCTTCCAAACTGGTGATGTCCGTGTTGTAGAGTGAGAGCGATTGTAGGTCGTCGACTTGACCCAGCCCCGGCAGCTCCTTCACCGACATATAGTAGAGCGTGAGCTCCCTGAGTCTATCCAGATCGGCGAGTGGAGACAGATCGGTACCGAAGGTATCGCTCAGCGTGAGTGACCACAGATTCGTAAACGAGGAGAGCGCACTGAGGTCCCGCGCGGGGGTATGTTCAATCCACAGCACCTCGATGCTCGAGGCCCCTTCGAGAGCGTCCAGCGACGCCCAGTCCAAGCCGCTGAGCTGAAGATGGGTCAGCCGGAGTTTCGGCAAGACCTGGATGTTCTCGTATTGCCCGCCGTTCAAGTGGACTACGCGCAGCGACGTCACGTCGGAAAGTGGACCCAAATCGAAGATCGGCCCGAGTTGGTCGCCATAGAAATACAGATCGCTCAAGCCGGGGAGGCACGCGATCCCTTCGAGCGAACTCACTTCCTCCCCGATCGAGAGGGTCGATACCAAATGGAGGTTCGCCACGTCGCCCTCAGGTAGCCGCTCGCGGACAGCTCGCGCCAAGATCTTGTCTTCGAAATGGCAGCTGCCCACCTGGTGGGCATCCTGGTTGGGATCAGAGGTCGTTGCACCCGAGCCGCCCGTCCCTGAGTGGGGTGTGTTCGACGAGCGGCCCCCGCTCCCCGTCGTGCTTCCGTTGGAGGTGCCACCCCCGGTTCCCTCCTCGGCAGGGCCGACGTCGCCCGGTTCGATGGAGACAGAACCGCAACTGGTCAAAGTGAGCAGGCCGAGCGGCACACAGAGGGGGAACAGGACAAGCCGTGCAAGCATGAGGATTTCCGGAAGTCTGCCATGACCCAAAGCACTAGCCATGCCAACAGTGAGCGGACCTGAGGGGCGGGTGCCGGCCTCCTGGGTGGCGAGAAAAGGCACGGTTCCCCGGCGGGCGGGCGTTTCCCTGGTCACTTGGATGATGGGAGTGGGCAGTGGATGCACCGCTCGGAGTGCAACATTCCTGGCGTGGGGGCCCGACTCGGCAATCCTGCTTGGTTTTTCTAGGGCTCGATGTATGAGGAGGCCCCCTCCTTTCCCTCGCACGACATGCACACACACTCTTCGCCTCGTGGGCGTTTCCTTCGTTATAGTGCCGATTGGTGGCCCGTGTGCGTGGTGTTGGTGTCGTTCGCGCTGCACGCAGCCGTGTTTGTGTGGGCCTCGACGACAGTTGCTCTCTTCGCGCTCTTGCCGCTCGTCGGAGTCAGCACCGCAGTGGCGGCCTTCAACCACCACCACCAACACGTGAACGTGTTTTACTCGCGCGTCCTGAACCGCTGTTATGACGTGTTGCTTGCTGTTCAGACCGGGGTTGGCCCCTACACCTGGGTGCTACACCACAACTTGGGGCACCATCAGAACTACCTGCACCAACCACCATCGGCGACGCCCGATGAGTCGCACTGGACGCGGCAGGACGGCTCGCAGATGGGTCGCATCGAGTACACCCTGCACACGTTTTTGTACCATCGCGTCGATGTGTATCGAGTTGGGCGCAAGCACCCGCGGGTATTTCGCCGTTACTTGCTGATGAAATTACCGTGTTACGCTTTTGCGGCGGCCGGTCTTTGGCTGAGCCCGCTCAACTATTTGCTGGTCTTCATCATCCCCGGACTGCTCACGCTCCTGCACACGTGTTGGGCGACCTACGAGCACCACGCGGGCTACCTGGCCACAGAGCATGTCCATGCTAGCGTGAACCGCGAAAACAAGCTGTTCAACCTGTTTACCTGCAATCTCGGCATGCACACGGCCCATCACATGGACCCAGGCCTGCATTGGTCTGAGCTGCCTCAGCTGCACGCCGCCATTCGTAGTCAGATCCCCGCGCAGCAACTGCTGAACGATTTCTGGTGAGTGCGATGCCGAGGGCTTGGCGCGATCTGCTGGGCGAGATGCTGCCCGACGAACCCAAGTTTGTGGATGGTTATGCGGACGAGGAGCTGGGCACTGGCTCGGGCACCGCGGGCGATAGCGACGCGAGCAACGTTTGCAAGCGCCGCACCACGCTCTTGTCAGCGCAATAGCAGCGTCGAGGTCCATCGATCTCGCCCTTGATGAGACCGGACTCCTTCAGGATCTTCAGATGTTGAGAAACCGTGGACGCTGCGAGCGGCACGAGATCAGCGAGTTCGCCCGCGACGCACACGTCCTTCTCGAGCAGGACGCGCAAAATCGTCACCCGCGCGGGGTGACCGAGGGCGCGGCAGAGCCCCGCCAGTTGCTGCTCGCCTTCAGCATCCATCACAGCCGCGGGAGCGTCGGCGTCCGGGGGGCAACAACCCTGGCCGGGGTCGCAGGTTGTGCTCTGGACAGGAATTCGCATTTCGTCTAAATACGAAATAACTTCCGTTTGGTCAAGTCGGGGGTCATTTCGGGGGACCACGCCATGAGTTCAGAGTCTTCAAACATCATTGCTCGGCTTTCTTTCCTGGATCGCTGGCTCACCGCTTGGATCTTCGTCGCCATGGCCGTGGGTGTGGCCCTTGGGTTTTTTGCGCCGGCCTTTCCCCAGCTCTTGGGTCGGTTGAGCGTGGGCCCCACCAGCATCCCCATCGCTCTCGGGCTCGTCCTGATGATGTATCCACCGTTCGCGAAGGTGCGTTACGAAGAGCTAGGGAAGGTCTTCCGTAACCGACGTGTGCTCGTGCTGTCGCTGGTGCAAAATTGGATCATCGGTCCCTTGTTGATGTTTGGGTTGGCCGTTTTGTTTCTGCGCGATCGGCCAGAGTACATGGTGGGGCTGATCCTGATTGGTTTGGCCCGCTGCATCGCCATGGTGGTCGTGTGGAACGATCTGGCGAAGGGCGACACCGAGTACTGCGCGGGCCTCGTCGCGTTCAACTCCATCTTTCAAGTGTTGTTCTTCTCCGTCTACGCTTGGTTCTTCGCGCAGGTGCTGCCCGAGGCTCTGGGGCTTGATGGCGTCGCGGTCAACGTCACGATCTTCGAGGTGGCGCAAAGTGTGCTTTTGTATCTTGGACTGCCGTTTTTTGCGGGGTTTCTGACGCGCCGCGTTCTGCGCCCCAGCAAGGGCGCGCAATGGTACGACAGTCAATTTCTCCCGCGCCTTGGTCCAGTCACGCTCATTGCTTTGTTATTCACGATTGTCGTCATGTTCTCACTCCAGGGTGAGGCCATCGTGCAACTTCCGGGTGACGTGCTGCGCATCGCGCTGCCCCTGTTGATCTACTTCGTGGTGATGTTTCTGGTTTCGTTCCTGCTCTCGTATCGCGTCGGAGCCCCGTACGCTCAGTCGGCGACGCTCTCCTTTACGGCAGCGTCCAACAACTTCGAGCTGGCGATCGCCGTGGCCATCGCGACGTTTGGTCTGCATCACGGGGCTGCTCTGGCGGCTGTGATCGGGCCGCTGGTCGAGGTGCCCGTGCTGATTGGCCTGGTGCACGTCGCACTTTGGCTCCAAAGACGCCTCTTTTCGCGGGCTCGGCTCGATGCCGTGCCCCAGTCTCCCCAAACCTCCGCGGAGCCGTCATGAGCAACGATAATCCAGTAGGCGTTCTGTTTTTGTGTGTCGCCAACTCAGCCCGCAGCCAGATGGCCGAAGGACTGGGTCGGCGCATTCTTGGTCACCTTGCCGTAGTGCAGAGCGCCGGCAGTACCCCCAGCAAGGTGAATCCATGGGCCATGGAGGTGATGGAAGAAGTCGGCATCGATCTCTCGATGCACCACTCGAAGTCCGTGGAGACCATCGATCCCGAGACGGTCGATCTCGTGATCACTTTGTGCGCCGAAGAAGTCTGCCCAGCGTTCCTCGGCAAGGCTCGGCGCATCCACTGGCCCCTGCCCGACCCAGCAAGCAACGATCCTGTCCTCACGCGCGAGGACATGTTGTCTCGATTCCGCGTCGCGCGCGACGAGATCGCCCGTTGCATCGAGGCCCTGAGGGCCGAATTGTAGGGGCCCGGTCGATTTGGGGCATCCAAAGCGCTTGGGACGCGTCTTTAGAGTTGAAAGGAAAATCAACATGACAGACATCGAAAATGACCAGATCCGCACGAGCGTCCGCGAGCACTACGCGGGCGTAGCTACCCAAGGCGTCCAAACCGGCCAAGCCGGCTGCTGTGCACCTGCCACAGGCTGCTGCGGAGCCAATCCCGAAGCCTCGCTTGCCCTGGGCTACACGGCTGAGGACCTTGCCCAAGCTCCCGATGCGAATCTGGGGCTCGGTTGCGGCAACCCGCAGGCGATCGCCGCACTCAAGCCAGGCGAGAGCGTGCTCGATCTGGGAAGCGGAGCAGGTTTCGATAGCTTTCTCGCGGCTCGCCAGATCGGAAAGACCGGCAGAGTGATCGGCGTAGACATGACCCCCGAGATGCTCGCAAAGGCGAGGGTCAACGCCGAGAAGCTGGAGCTCAGCAACGTGGAGTTTCGCCTGGGAGAGATTGAACGCCTGCCGGTAGCGGACAACCAAGTGGACGTGATCCTCTCGAACTGCGTCATCAACCTGTCTCCCGATAAGCCCGCGGTTTTTCGCGAGGCGTTTCGCGTCCTGCGGCGCGGGGGCCGGCTCGCCATTTCAGACGTAGTGGCTACCCGAACGCTGCCGAGTGCGCTGGCGAGCGACCTGGCCGTGTTGGCGGGTTGCGTTGCGGGCGCCGCGCTCGTGGACGACCTGCGACAGATGTTGGCGGACGCCGGCTTCGAGCAGATCCGCATCGACGTGAAACCGGGCAGCCGCGAGTTCGTCAAGGACTGGTTCCCGGGCTCGGGCGCTGAGGACTACGTGGCCTCAGCGAGCATCGAAGCCATCAAGCCAAGCGCGGCAGCTTGTTGCGCCCCGGGGTGCTGCGCATGACTTTAGCTCGGGCGCAGGAAGACTGGACCCAACTCAGGAGCGCGTTGCGCAGCTTTGTAGGCAAACGGGTCGCGCCCGAGGATACCGACGATGTTCTGCAAGAGGCCATGCTGCGTATCCATCGCGGTATCGCCTCGCTGCAGGATGAGGAGAGGCTCATTCCTTGGCTCTACCGGGTGACTCGGAATGCGGTCACCGATCACCACCGCCAGCGGGGAGCTTCTCGGCTGAATCTGGCCGACTCGGTCGAAGAAGCCGAGGCAGAAACCAGCATGAGCAGCACGGACCGCGAGCGGGTCGCCGCGTGCGTCCTGCCCTTCGTCGCTGAGCTCTCGGAACCCAACCAAACGGCCGTGCGGCTCGTTGAGCTCCAAGGGCTGCGCATCGTCGATGCGGCTGCGCAGCTGGGGGTGGCGGTTCCCACGCTCAAGGCCCGCGTCCAACGTGGACGAGCGCAATTGCGCGAGGCCCTGGAAGGCTGTTGCGCCTTCGAGCGCGACGCACGAGGAACCGTCCTGGGCTGCCAGCCTTTGCGGCGGCGCACGTGTGGGGTGAGCTGACGCGGGGCGCAAGAAACGGCGTCGCGATCAGTTCGCGGCCACGAGCTTGTAAATCACGCCCAAGGGGGTCGTCAGTGTTGGGGTGCACGTCAAAGGGTCCACGATGGCGCTCCGGATCGACGCGCAAGAACTGAGGAGCTATCTTGTTGGCTGGAAAGGGTACTTCCGGCTTGCTAATACGCGCAAAGTCTTTCGCACCTTGGACGAGTGGATTTGCCACCGTCTACGAGCGATCCAGCTGAAGCAATGGAGAAGAGA
>Ga0315912_10006716_pt1 | contig 10237 bp, 8 predicted proteins | sample VfabasoilMG_FD_204469 | JGI IMG/M metagenome (GOLD analysis project Ga0315912, IMG submission 204469) | Garden soil microbial communities collected in Santa Monica, California, United States - V. faba soil | ecosystem: Environmental > Terrestrial > Soil > Garden | place: USA: California... | reverse complement strand
CGCGCTCCTACGGGGCTGAACGGTGCGTCGACCCGTTGGCCAGGGCGTGCGTCGGCACGCAATCGGTTGTGTTTCCGCCCTCGCGCGTTACAATGCGCGGCTATTTCCGGCGCGGCACGGTCACGTGACGCGCAACGTCGCAATCAAGAGAGCATCGAGATGGTCAAGATTCGCCTTTCCCGCGGTGGCGCCAAGAAGCGGCCGTTCTACCACATCGTGGTTGCCGACGAGCGCTATGCGCGCGACGGTCGCAGCATCGAACGCCTGGGCTTCTACAACCCGATCGCGGTCGGCAAGGAAGTGAAGCTGCAGCTGGACACCTCTCGCGCCCAGGAATGGATCGCGAAGGGTGCGCAGCCGACCGAGAAGGTCAAGTACCTGATCAAGCAGGCGGCCCCCAAGGCCGCCTGAGTCGCACCGCTCCGGCGCCTCCGCGCCGGAGCCTGCGGCAACGAGACGCCGCACCATGTCCCCCACGGATGCCATCGAACCCCGCGCGGGGCGCGTGCTGCTCGCGGAGGTCACGGGCGTGCACGGGGTCGCCGGCGAGGTCAAGCTGCACTCCTACACGGAGCCGCGCGAGGCCGTGCTGCGCTACCGGCCCTGGATCGTGATCCAGGGCGCGAACGAGCGCGAACTGGCGCGGCCCTCGGGTCGCGCGGCCGGGCAGCATGTGCTGGCGCGATTCCCCGGCGTCGTCGATCGTGACCAGGCGGCGGCCATGGTCGGGGCGCAGGTCTGGGTCGAACGCACGCAATTGCCGCAGGCGAAGCCGGGCGAGTTCTACTGGACCGACCTGGAAGGGCTGTCGGTGGTGACGGTCGATGGCGTGGCACTGGGCACCGTGTCGCACCTGTTCGAGACCGGCGCGAACGACGTCATGGTGGTACGCGGCGAGCGTGAACGACTGATCCCGTTCACGCCCGGCGTGGCGGTGCAATCGGTCGATCTCGCGACGCGCGAGATACGGGTCGACTGGGATCCGGAATTCTGAGCGGGACGATCGGATCGAAAGGCTGATCCTGTCGGTCCGTGCGGGGAAGCGTCATGCGATTCGATGTGGTCACGTTGTTTCCCGAGTTCGTCACCGCGGCAGCCGAGTTGGGCGTCGTGGGACGGGCAGGGCAGCGCGGCCTGTTCGAACTGAGGACCTGGAACCCGCGCGACTACACCTCCGACGTGCATCGCACGGTGGACGGCCGGCCCTTCGGGGGCGGCCCGGGCATGGTGATGAAGGTGGACCCGCTCCAGGCCGCGCTGACCGCAGCACGGTCCTCGGCGCCGGAGCAGGCCCACGTGGTGTACCTCAGTCCGCAGGGTGCGCGGCTGGACCAGCGCAAGGTGGTGGCCCTGGGCCAGCGTCCTCGCCTGATCCTGCTGTGCGGTCGCTACGAGGGCGTGGACGAGCGCCTGCTCGAGCGCGAAGTGGACGAGGAACTGTCGATCGGCGATTATATTCTGTCCGGTGGCGAACTGGCCGCGGCGGTACTGATCGATGCGATCGGGCGCCTGCGGGTCGGGGCGCTGGGCAACGCGGAATCCGCGCTGCAGGATTCGTTCTCGGACGGCCTGCTCGATTGCCCGCACTACACGCGCTCGGATGCGCTTGGCGACGAAGGCGTGCCGGAGGTCCTGAAGTCCGGCGACCATGCGGCGATACGCCGCTGGCGACTGAAGCAGGCGCTGGGCCGCACGTGGTTGCGCAGGCCGGATCTGCTGCAGGCGCTGGCCCCGGATCGCGAGCGCGGGAAGTTGCTGGACGAGTTTCGACGGGAATACCTGGCGAAACCGGCGAGTTGAGATCGGCGCGGACTAGCCGCTGACGATCGTGCGGCACCTGGAATTCGAGTTTGGGACGGGGCGATCGTTGGCCCCGCCCGTTTACCTCCGGCCCACCGGCGGAGGATTGCGTGATCGGCCGCGAGGCCGCTGGCCACACAGAGAAAGTCGCGAGCATCGCACCCGCCGGGTCGCCTCTGCCGCCGAGTACACCATCATCGATGAGGGTTGTGACATGAATCTGCTGCAGGAATTCGAGAAGGAACAGATGTCGCGGAAGCTCCCGAACTTCGGTCCGGGCGACACCGTGGTCGTGAACGTGAAGGTGAAGGAAGGCAACCGCGAGCGCGTCCAGGCCTACGAGGGCGTGTGCATCGGGATCAAGAACCGCGGCCTGAACTCCGCCTTTACCGTGCGCAAGATGTCGCACGGCACGGGCGTCGAGCGCGTGTTCCAGACCTTCAGCCCGGCGATCGATTCGGTGCAGGTGAAGCGTCGCGGCAAGGTCGCGCGCGCCAAGCTCTACTACCTGCGCGAGCGCGAGGGCAAGTCGGCCCGCATCAAGGAAGACCTGGGTGCGTCGCTGACGGATTGAGTTTCGTCCGCTCCGCGCTACCCACGACGGCCGCCCCAGGGCGGCCGTCGTCGTTCCCGGCCTTGAAAACCCGCGCCGCGCACCCACTCTGCCAGCGCCTTCCCCGGATCGAGCACGCGCCATGACCCAGACCGCCGAAACCACGCCCGCCGTCGAGACCCGCCGCTTCGAGGCGGAGGTCGCCCAGGTGCTGCACCTGGTCACCCATTCGCTCTACTCGCACAAGGAGATCTTCCTGCGCGAGCTGGTCTCCAACGCCTCCGACGCGTGCGACAAGCTGCGCTTCGAGGCGCTGTCGCGGCCCGAGCTGAGCCAGGACGACGCGGAGCTGCGCATCGAGATCGAGATCGACCGGGACGCGCGCACGCTCACCCTGCGCGACAACGGCATCGGCATGAGCCGCGAGGAGGTGATCGAGCACATCGGCACCATCGCGCATTCGGGCACGCGCCGGTTCCTCGAATCCCTGTCGGGCGACTCGCGCAAGGACACGCAGCTGATCGGCCAGTTCGGCGTCGGCTTCTATTCCGCCTTCATCGTCGCGGACAAGGTCACGCTGTCGACGCGCCGCGCCGGCGTCGCCGCGGAGGAAGGCGTGCGCTGGGAGTCCGCCGGCACCGGCGAGTACTCGATCGAGACCGTGACGCGCGCCGCGCGCGGCACCGAGATCGTGCTGCACCTGAAGGCCGACGAGGGCGAATTCGCCGACGGCTGGCGCGTGCGCGACCTCGTGCACAAGTATTCCGACCACGTCGCCTTCCCGATCCGGATGCGCAAGGAGGACGAGGGCAAGCCGACCGACGAGTGGGAGACGGTCAACCAGGCCTCGGCCCTGTGGACGCGCCCGAAGTCCGAGCTGAAGGACGAGGACTACCAGGCCTTCTACAAGCACGTCTCGCACGATTTCGGCGAGCCGCTGAGCTGGACCCACAACCGGGTCGAGGGCAACCAGAGCTATTCCGCGCTGCTGTACGTCCCGGCCAAGGCGCCGTGGGACGCGATGTGGAGCGGGCGCGAGGAGCGCAAGGGCCTGAAGCTGTACATCCGCCGCGTGTTCATCATGGACGCGAGCGAGCAGCTGCTGCCGGCGTACCTGCGCTTCGTCAAGGGCGTGGTGGATTCAGACGACCTGCCGCTGAACGTGAGCCGCGAGATCCTGCAGGACAACCGCATGGTCCAGCAGATGCGCGCGGGCTGCACCAAGCGCGTGCTCGACCTGCTCGAACGCATCGCGACCGACGACAAGGAGAAGTACCTCGGCTTCTGGAAGGAGTTCGGCAACGTGCTGAAGGAAGGCGTGGCCGAGGACCACGCGAACCGCGAGCGCATCGCGAAGCTGCTGCGCTTCGCGAGCACGCGCGGCGACGGCGCGGACCAGACGACGTCGCTGGACGACTACCTCGCGCGCGTGGTCGAGGGCCAGGAGGCCGTGTACTACATCACCGCCGACAGCTACGCGGCGGCACGCAACAGCCCGCAGCTCGAGGCGCTGACCGGGCGCGGCGTGGAAGTCCTGCTGCTGCACGATCGCATCGACGAGTGGATGGTGGGTTATCTCCATGAGTACGCCGGCAAGAAGCTGCGCAACGTGGCGAAGGGCGATCTCGACCTGGGCAAGCTCGGCAACTCCGCCGACGAGGCGAAGCGCAAGCAGGACGCCGAGGCCGCCGAGCCGATCGCGAAGCGCCTGAAGGACCTGCTCGGCGAGCGCGTCAAGGACGTGCGCGCCAGCAGCCGCCTGACCGATTCCGCCGCCTGCCTGGTGCTGGACGAGCACGACATGGCGCTGCACATGCAGCGGCTGATGAAGCAGGCGGGGCACGACGTGCCGGGCGGCAAGCCGGTGCTGGAGATCAACCCGGCGCATCCGCTGGTGCAGCGGCTGCAGTCCGAGACCGACGACGCTCGCGCGACCGACCTTGGGCTGGTGCTGTTCGAGCAGGCGCAGTTGTCGGAAGGCGGGCAGCTGGAGGATCCGGCGGCGTACGTGCGGCGGGTGAATGCATTGCTGGTCGGCGCAGCATCCAGCTGATCAAGTCTGGTCGCCGACTTGGTCTTTCGACGCTAGCGGGACACTACCGATCCTTTGTAGGAGCGCGCTTCAGCGCGCGATCCTTTCGCCATGTGTCGTCAGGGTGAATAGATCGCGCGCTGAAGTGCGCTCCTACAAACTCCAGGCAGCCCTGAGGGCGGGCACGAACCGTTTTCGGTACGCTCGACGCTTTGCCCAGCGGAGCGGACCATGGCGGACCTGTCGCAACTGCGTGCCGAACTCGACCAGGTCGACGAGGACCTGATCGCGAAGGCGGCGGCGCGCCAGCGCATCGTCGGGGAGATCGGCAAGCTCAAGCGCGCCCAGGGCCGCCAGCTGCGCGACTACGCGCGCGAGCGCGAGGTGCTCGATCGCGCCGAACGCAACGCGCTCAAGCATGGCCTGCAGCCGGCGCTCGCGCAGCAGCTCCTGCAGCAGCTGATCGAGGTCTCGCTCGCGGCGCAGGAACAGGACCGCGTGCGCTCGCACGCCGCCGGTTCGGGCCGCCGCGCCCTGGTCATCGGTGGCGGCGGACGCATGGGGCGCTGGGTCGCGCAGTTCCTCGACGCGCAGGGATACGAGGTCACCGTCGCCGATCCGCGCGGCACCGAGGATGCCTTCCAGTTCGTCCCGGACTGGACCTCGCTGACGCTGGACCACGACCTGATCGTGGTCGCCGCCCAGCTGCGCACCACCGCGGAGATCCTCAGTCAGCTAGCCGAGCGGCGTCCGGGTGGCGTGGTGTTCGACATCGGCTCGCTCAAGTCGCCGCTGCGCGACGGCTTCGACGCCCTCAGGCGCGCGGGCGTGCGCGTCACCTCCGTGCATCCCATGTTCGGTCCGTCGGCGAACATGCTCGCCGGGCGCCACGTGGTGTTCGTCGACCTCGGCGTGCCCGAGGCGAACGCGTTCGCCCGGGAGCTGTTCGCGCAGACCACGGCCGTGTCCGTCACGATGGGCCTGGAGGAGCACGATCGCCTGGTCGGCTACGTGCTCGGCCTGTCGCACGCGCTCAACATCGCCTTCTTCACCGCCCTCGCCGAGAGCGGCGAGCTCTCCGATCGCCTCGCACAGCTCTCCAGCACCACGTTCGACCGCCAGCTGGCGATCGCACGCGGCGTGGCGGAGGAGAATCCGCACCTGTACTACGAGATCCAGCACCTGAATCCCAGCAGTGCCCAGACGCTCTCGGCGCTCGCGTCAGCGCTGGACAGGGTGCGCGGCGCCGCCGCGGGCGACGAAGACCACTTCGTGCGGCTCATGCAACAGGGCAGGGCCTATCTTTCCGGCCGTCGGGACCATCCCATCCCCTGATCAAGCGCGAAGCGTCGGCCGGGGGTGGGAGTTTTGCCTCCCTGGGGGCAGTGGTGGTCAAGGCCGGTCGATTCATCCTGGCGGGCCTACACTGGATGGAGTCGACCCGTGCCCTACGATGCCCCTGCGCTCGCCTCGATCATGAACCACGACCTCCCGGTGTATCTCGACGCCCTTGTGCAGCAGGTCCTGCTCCTGGACGAGGACGGCCGCATCATGGTGGCGAACCGGGCCTGGCGCGAGTACGCGAGGTTGCGCTCGGGCGAGGAACAGCCCCAGGTCGGCCAGTGCTACTTCGACACCTTCATCGCGAGCGCCATGGTCGACGGCGGCATGCGCAGCGACCTTTCCGAGCGCATCCGCCAGGTGCTGACCGGCGCGTCACGCAAGTTCACCACCGAGCTCGCCTCCGAACTGAACGGGCGACGCCACTGGTACATGCTGCACGCCGAGGCGATGGCCGGCGGCGGCGCGGTGGTCTCGCACTACGACGTGACCGAGATCCGCTCGCTCGACGAGGCGCGCACGCGCTTCGCCTCGCTCGCGAACGACAGCAACGAGTACGTGCTGCTGATCGACGACGCCGGCACGGTGGTGTATGCGAACCTGGCCGCGCGCCGGCTCGCGCAGCGCCTGCACGCCGACGGCGCGGCCCACCTGACCGAACCCACGCTGGCACGCTGGAGCTCGCTGCTCGCGCGCACCGGCACACTGCGCCAGGCGCAGCGCGTGGGCGTCTGGCGTGGCGAGCTGGTGCTGCCGGCGGGCGAGGGCGACCCGGTGATCGTGAGCGCGGTGGTGCACGCGCAGCCCGAGGAGAACGGCAGCCTGGTCTACTACTCCGTGGTGCTGCACGACGTCACCGGCGAGCGCCAGCGCGAGGCGGAACTCCACGATCGCCATGTCGAGCTCGAACTGGCGTACTCGCGGCTCAAGGATGCCCAGCAGCAGCTGCTGCAGTCCGAGAAGATGGCCTCCATCGGCCAGCTCGCCGCCGGCGTCGCGCACGAGATCAACAATCCCATCGGCTACGTGCACTCGAACCTGGGCACGCTGCAGGACTACATGCGCGCGCTGCTCAGCCTGATCGAGGGCTACGAACGGCTCACGGCTTCGCAACCGGGGTCGGCGGCCGAACGGCGCGAACTCGAGGACTTGCGCGAGCGCCTGGACGTGGACTTCATCGTGCGCGACCTGCCCTCGCTGCTGTCCGAATCGCGCGAGGGCATCGAGCGCGTCAAGAAGATCGTCCAGGACCTCAAGGACTTCTCGCATGCCGGCCAGAGCGACGAATGGGTGTGGGCCGACCTGCATTCGGGGCTGGACAGCACGCTGAACATCGTGTGGAACGAGCTCAAGTACAAGGCCGAGGTGCACAAGAGCTACGGCAAGCTGCCGCTGATCGAGTGCCTGCCGTCCCAGCTCAACCAGGTATTCATGAACATCCTGGTGAACGCGGCCCAGGCGATCGAACGCCAGGGCACGATCAACGTCTCCACCGGCGTGGACGGTGGGGAGGTCTGGATCGCGATCGCGGACAACGGATCGGGCATGCCCGAGTCGGTCATCCAGCGCATCTTCGACCCCTTCTTCACCACCAAGGCCGTGGGCCAGGGCACCGGCCTGGGACTCTCGCTGTCCTACGGCATCGTCAAGAAGCACCACGGTCGAATCGACGTGCGGAGCGAACCGGACCTGGGCACGGAATTCCGCATCGTGCTCCCGATCGCCCAGGCGCACGCCTCCGACACCGCTCCCTCCGATCCGGCCACCCAGGAGTAAAGGCCATGTTCCGCATCCTGCTCGTCGACGACGAACCCAACATCCTCCAGGCGCTCAAGCGCGGCCTCGCGCAGTTGAAGCCCGAGGAACTGGACGGCGCCCGCCCGATGATCGAGGCGTTCACGTCCGGGGCCGAGGCGCTCAAGCGCGCCGACCTGGTCAACTTCGACCTGGTGATCTCCGACTACCGCATGCCGCAGATGGACGGCGTGGAGTTCCTCACCCAGCTGATCGGCAAGCAGCCCAACGTCGCGCGCGTGATCCTCTCGGGCTACACCGACCTCAAGGCCATCATCACCGCGGTCAACGACATCCAGATCTTCCGCTACCTGACCAAGCCCTGGTACGACGCGGAACTGCGCTGGATCGTGCGCCAGGCCCTGAGCCAGCGCGCGATGCACCTGGAGAACCAGCGCCTCGCCGACCAGGTTCGCGCGCAGAGCCGGTACATCGACCGCCAGCGGCTGGAACTCGAACGCCTCGAAGCCGAGAGCCCGGGCATCACCCGCATCGAGCGCGACGTGGACGGCGCGATCCTGATCGAGGACGACGACAGCGAACTGGAGTTCCTGGCGATCGCGCATTGAGGGCGCTGCATTTCGCGGCGGGGGGTAGGGGGCGGGGTGGGGGCCGGGGGCCAGGCGCTGGAATCGCCTGCACGCTTGAAACAGCACCCTAGCCCCGCTTCGTTTGCCGCTCGTGGCTGCGGAAGGCTTCGCGGATCTGTTCGCGCAGGTCGGTGTCGTTCCAGGGCTTGGTGAGGAACCGGTAGATCGCGCCGCGGTTGATCGCCTCGGTCACGGTCGCCAGGTCCGTGTAGCCCGAAAGCACGAGGCGGATGGTGTCGGGATAGATCTCCTTGACCTTGCTCAGGAACACCGAGCCGCTCATGCCCGGCATGCGCTCGTCGGAGACGATCACCTGGATCTCGTGCGTCGCGAGCAGGTCGAATGCCTGGTCCGCCGTCGTCGCGGTGTGGATGCGATAGCCGTCGCGACGCAGCAGGCGCGAGATGGCGTTGAGGATGTTCTCCTCGTCGTCCAGCAGCAGCAGTCCCTGGCCCTGGCCGTGGGCGGCGAACACCGCCGGATCGACGAAGCGCGCGCGCAGCAGGCGCTCGGCCTGCGCGACCGGCATCGGCGCGCCGAGGAACAGGCCCTGCAGGTAGTCGCAGTGGTTGCGTCGCAGGAAGCCCAGCTGGGCCTCGGTCTCGACGCCTTCGGCCATCACCTTGAGCCTGAGCTGGTGACCCATGGCGATGATCGCGCGCGTGATCGCGGCATCGCCCGACTGGTGGGTGACTTCGCGCACGAACGACTGGTCGATCTTCAACTTGTCGAGCGGGAAGCGCTTGAGGTGGTTCAGGCTCGAGTAGCCGGTGCCGAAGTCGTCCAGCGCCAGGGAGACGCCGAGGTGCTTCAGGGCGCGCATGGTGCCGGTCATGCGACCGATGTTCTCCATGATGGTGCTCTCGGTGAGCTCCAGTTCCAGGCGCTCGGGCGCCACGTTCCACCTCGACAGGGCACTGGCGACCTCGTCGACGAACGAGGCGCGTTGCAGTTGCAGGGCCGACACGTTCACCGCGACGGTGAACTCGGAGATCCCCTGGTCCAGCCACGTCCTGACCTGGCGGCAGGCGTCCTCGAGCACCCAGCGCCCGAGGTCGACGATCAGGCCGAGCTGTTCGGCGGTGCGGATGAAGCGGCCCGGAAGCAGCAGGCCCAGGTCGGGCGTCTGCCAGCGCACGAGCGCCTCCAGGCCGATGACCTGGCCTGTCGCGGCGTGCACCTGCGGCTGATAGTGCAGCACCATCTCGCCGTCCTGGATGGCCTGGCGCAGGCGCCCGCCGAGGTCCAGGCGATCGCGCAGCGCCGCGACCTGCTGCAGGTCCGCGACGTGGATGCTGTTGCGCCCGGATTCCTTTGCGCGCTTCATGGCGGCCTCCGCCGCATAAAGCAGCTCGTTGGGCTGCCGGCCGTGGTCGGGGAAGCGGCTGATGCCGATGCTGCAGGTCAAGAACAGGCTGTAGGACCCGACCGGGATGGGCGGTTCGAGCGCGAACCGCACCCCGTTCGCGAGCGAGATCGCATCCACGCGCGCCCGCGTGCCGGGCACCGCCACGAGGAACTCGTCGCCGGCCAGCCGGCAGACGGTGCCCTGGCTGCCCACCTCCGCGACGATGCGTTCGGCCACGACCTTGAGCGCACGGTCTCCGACCACGTGGCCGAGCGTCTCGTTCACGGCCTGGAAGCGGTCGAGGTCGATGTACAGCAGCGCGATTCCTTCCGCGGCGCGACTGCCGACCAGCAGCTTGTTCAGTTCGCTCTGCAGCAGGACGTAGTGCATCAGCCCGGTGACCGAGTCGTGCGTGGCGGCCCGCGCGAGCTCGGCCTCGTGCCGCCGTCGCTCGGTGACGTCCTCGATCGCACCCACGAAATGCGTGACCTGCCCATGCTCGTCGCGTACCGGGGCGACGTTGAGGCGGTTCAGGAACAGCCGGCCGCCCTTGGTGTAGTTGCGCAGTTCCACCTCGACCGACTCGCGCTCCCGCAGCGCCGTTCGCAGCTGCTCCAACGGCGGCTGGTTCGTGTCGCGCCCCTGGAGGAATCGGCAGTTGCGGCCCTGGACTTCCGTGGCGTCGTACTCGGTGATGCGCTCGAACGCGGGATTGGCGTAGAGGATCGGCTGCCCGGGCGCGAGCGCATCGACGATGAGGATTCCCGAGGTGGTCGACT